>Ga0247823_10002164_pt1 | contig 16248 bp, 10 predicted proteins | sample 13C_PalmiticAcid_2_FD_192426 | JGI IMG/M metagenome (GOLD analysis project Ga0247823, IMG submission 192426) | Soil microbial communities from agricultural site in Penn Yan, New York, United States - 13C_PalmiticAcid_Day30 | ecosystem: Environmental > Terrestrial > Soil > Agricultural land...
GAGTGTGCGTGCGCGCGACGTCGCTGCGCCGGTCGAAGCTCCTGTGCTACGGAGTGCGACGCCCCCGCGCGTCGTCGATGTCGCGCCCGTGAACACGCGCTCTGCAGACGTGCGCGAACGAGAAGTGCTGGCGCCGGCACCGCAGCCGCGTACGGTGGCGGTCCCGACGCGCGAGGTCGCCCCGCGTAACGTGAGCACGCCGCAGCGCGATGTCAGGCAGGCGCAGGTGCGCGAGCCCACGCCTGCGTCGACATCCGCACCCGCACCTGCACCCGCCGCGTCGTCTACGGCGAGCGCACCCGCATCCACGCCGTCACAGACCGCTGCGCGTCCCGCTCCTTCGCCTTCGAGCGCACCGCGCGGCGCGGCGCCCACCGCGGGCGCGCCCGCGGTCGCGCCTGCGACGAAACCGGGTGGCTGGGCGACGCCCAACCGTGCGGACGATTGGGGCAACTCACGACGCAACGTCGCCGGTGACAGTGCGGCGGACGGGCAGAGCAAGCCCGGCCTCTACAACGCCGATGGCAGCCTGCGCGTGCCCGGCAGCGGTGGCGAGAGCGCGGCCCAGCGTGGCGCGCCGGGCGGCGACAACGACCAATGGACGCGCGAACGCCTGGCGGAATCGGGCACGTGGCTGCAGCGGCCGCCTTACGACTACGAGCCGACCAGTTTCGACAAGTACTGGGTGCCCAGCGAGTCGCTGCTGGCGGAGTGGGTGCGTCGCAACGTGAAGGAAATGGAGATCTCCATCCCCGGCACCAACCTCAAGCTGAAGTGCACGATCTCCGTGCTGCAGTTGGGTGGCGGCTGCGGCTTGGGCAACTTCTTCCCGGATCCGCCGGTCGCGCGGCCGCCGCCGGAGATCCCGGTCAAGCGCAAACCGATCCCGACCGACAGCTGACGCGCAGTCGGTTCATGCAACGAAAAACGGAGCCTGGCGGCTCCGTTTTCGCATTCCCGATGAGGGAAGGAAAAACTTACTTGTCGTGCACGCGGTGCAGGTCGCGCAGCTGCAACGGGCGCGACCCGAAATAGGCGGCCAGGTCGGAGATGTCCTGGTCGCTCAGCGTGGCGGCCTGCGGGCCCATCAGCGCGTGCTGGCGGTCGCCGCTGCGGTAGGCCTGCAGCGCGTGAGCCAGGTAGTCGCCGTACTGGCCACCCAGCTTCGGATAGGTGTCGTCGATGGGCGCATTGCCCTCGGCGCCGTGGCAATCCACGCAGCTCTGGCCGGTGGCCTGGCCCTTGGCCTTGGCCAGTTCCTCACCCTTGGCGATGTGGCCCTTGGGCAGGCCGGCGGACGAGCTGGAGCCGTGTTCACCGCTGGCGTGGCCAGGGTTCTCGGCCGAGACCTCCGTGTTTTCCACCTTCGAACATGCCACCAGGGCGAGGGCAGCGAGCAGGGCGATGGCTAGACGCTGGGCGTGCTTGGCGTTGGGCATGGTGGTCTTACTTGACGGTGGAAAGGAAAGCGGCGATGTCGGCGATGTCCTGGTCGCTGAAGCTCTGCGACTGGGCCTGCATCGTGGGGTGCTTGCGGTTGCCGTTGCGGTACTCGGTCAGCGCGTTGGCGAGATAGTCGGCCGACTGGCCGCCGATGCGCGGCACGTGGAAGTTCGGGTACGCGTTCTTGTAGCCCTCGATGCCGTGGCAGCCCTGGCAGGTATAGGTCAGGGTGCGGCCCGTCTCCGGGTTGCCGACCAGCGGCTTCGGCGCGGCCGGAGCGGCGGCAGGCGCCGCCGTCTCGGCGGCGGCCGGTGCAGCCGGCGTTTCCTGTTGGGCGGTCAGGGCGGCCAGCGGAAGGGCGGCCAAGGCAAGGCAAGCGGCGAGCGGCAGCAGTCGCATCATTCTCGGGAAACTCTCAAGTTGCGCGCGCCACGTACCACCGCGGCGCTTGGCTGAACGCAAGTATAGCCTGCGACCGAATGTCGCGCACAGACGCGACACGCAGTGCCGTACGTCAGCGCAGCATCATGCCGCCGCCCGACGGCACACCCAGCGATCACCAGCGCGGCCATCGTGCTTGCAGCACACATCGCGTACCTGCCGTGTCCCGGACGCGTTCGCGCCGACGAAGCAACCCTCCGCCGCCTCCGTGCATCGAATGCGGTGCCCCCGAGCACGACGCCGGACGCAAGTCACCATGACCTTCGGCGCATGGAAGTCGTTCAGGGGTGATATACCTTCATACAACACCACCACAACACCACCACGGTACCGCCCCATGTCCCGACCCAGCCCCCAATCCGGCCGTAACTACCTGCGCCTGGCCCTGGTGCCCGTCCTGTGCAGTCTGCTGGTTCTGACCGCCTGCAAGGGCGGCGGCCCGACCCCGGAGGCCCAGGCCAAGAACGGGGAAGCCCCGAAGGAACCCGATGCGGTGCCGGTCGAGGTCGCCAAGGCGACCCACCGCCCGGTCGCCGCCAGCTACAGCGGCACCGCCGCCCTCGAGGCCCTGGGCGAGTCCCAGGTGGTCGCCAAGACCTCGGGCGTGGCGCTCGCCGTGCTCGTCGAAGAAGGGCAGGTGGTCCGCGCCGGCCAGGCCCTGGTCCGGCTGGATCCTGACCGCCTGCGCCTGCAGGTGGCCCAGGCCGAGGCCCAGATGCGCAAGCTGGAGAACAACTACCGCCGCGCGCAGCAGCTGGTCGAGCAGCAGATGATCAGCGCCAACGACGTCGACCAGATCAAGTACGACCTGGAGAATGCGCGTGCGGTGTATCGCGCCGCGGCGCTGGAACTCTCCTACACCACGGTGACCTCGCCGATCTCTGGTGTCGTCGCCTCGCGGTCGATCAAGACCGGCAACTTCGTCCAGATCAATACGCCGATCATCCGCGTCGTGGACCAGTCGCGCCTGGAGGCCACGCTCAATGTGCCCGAGCGCGAACTATCCACGCTGAAAGCCGGCCAGCCGGTGGCGCTGGTCGTCGATGCCCTGCGCGGCAAGGTGTTCCAGGGCACCGTCGACCGCATCGCACCGGTGGTGGATTCCGGCAGCGGCACGTTCCGCGTGGTCTGCTCGTTCGGTAGCGACGGTGTGCTGCAGCCAGGCATGTTCGGCCGCATCAAGATCGACTATGACCAGCGCGCCGACGCCCTGGTGGTGCCGCGCGTCGCCCTGCTCGACGATGGCGACCCGGCCGTGTACGCCGTGCGCGATGGCAAGGCGACCCGTGTGCCGGTCAAGCTGGGTTACGTGGATGGCGAATGGATCGAGGTGCGCGAAGGCCTGAAGGCCGGCGACCAGGTCGTCACCGCCGGCAAGGTGGCGCTGCGTGAAGGCAGCGCGGTACAGGTGATCGGTGCCGAGCCGGCCAAGGTGGCCGCCAAGGCCGACGCCGACAAGACCGCCGGAACCAAGCAATGAGCGCGCCTGGCCACGCACCCGGGGAGAACGATCCCCACGCAGCAGGGAGCGGCGGCACGTTGGGCGGAGGACTGGTCGCGTTCTCCACCCGCCGTCGCGTCACCATCGCGATGTTCTGGATCACGATGTTCCTGTTCGGCGTGATCGCGCTGGGCTCGCTGAAGGTCAATCTGCTGCCCGACCTGAGCTACCCCACCTTGACGGTGCGCACCGAATACACCGGCGCCGCGCCCTCGGAAATCGAAACCCTCATCAGCGAGCCGGTGGAAGAAGCCGTCGGCGTGGTGAAGAACCTGCGCAAGCTGAAGTCGGTCTCGCGCACCGGCCAGAGCGACGTGGTGCTCGAGTTCGCCTGGGGCACCGACATGGACCAGGCCAGCCTGGAAGTGCGCGACAAGATGGAAGTCCTGTCGCTGCCGCTGGAAGCCAAGGCGCCGGTGCTGTTGCGCTTCAATCCCTCCACCGAGCCGATCTTGCGCCTGGTGCTGTCGAACAAGCAGGATCCGAAGAGCGACACTGACGCGATCCGCCTGCTGACGGAACTGCGTCGCTATGCCGACGACGACCTGAAGAAGAAGCTGGAACCGGTCACCGGCGTCGCCGCAGTCAAGGTCGGCGGCGGTCTCGAGGACGAAGTCCAGGTCGACATCGACCAGCAGAAGCTGGCGCAGCTGAACCTGCCGATCGATACCGTCATCCAGCGCCTGCAGCAGGAGAACATCAACATTTCCGGTGGCCGCCTGGAAGAAGGTTCGCAGCGTTACCTCGTGCGCACCGTCAATCAGTTCTCGACGGTCAACGAGATCCGCGAAATGCTGGTCACCACGCAGAGCGGCGGCGATAACGCCGCGGCCTCGGCGGCGGCGCAGATGGCGGCGATCGCCGCGTCGACCGGCTCGGCTGAGGCGATGGCCGCGGCGGCGTCCGTGCAGAGCGCGTCCAGCGGTGGCGGCAGCGTCGTCGCTGGCGGCGTGCCCGTGCGCCTGAAGGACGTGGCCGAGGTGCGCCAGGGCTTCAAGGAGCGCGAGGCGATCATCCGCCTGGCCGGCAAGGAAGCGGTCGAGCTCGCCATCTACAAGGAAGGCGACGCGAACACGGTGTCCACTGCGGCAGCCCTGAAGGCCAAGCTGGAACAGTTGAAGCAGCAGGTGCCGCCGGACGTCGAACTGACCGTCATCGACGATCAGTCGGTTTTCATCGAGCACGCCATCAGCGACGTGAAGTGGGATGCGGTAGTCGGCGGTGTGCTGGCGATCCTGATCATCTTCCTCTTCCTGCGCGATGGCTGGAGCACGTTCGTCATCAGCCTGTCGCTGCCGGTGTCGATCGTCACCACGTTCTTCTTCATGGGCGAGTTGGATCTGAGCCTCAACGTCATGTCGCTGGGCGGCCTGGCGCTGGCAACAGGTCTGGTGGTGGACGACTCCATCGTGGTCCTGGAGAGCATCGCCAAGGCGCGCGAGCGCGGCCTGGGCATCCTGGAAGCGGCCATGGTCGGCACGCGTGAGGTAAGCATGGCCGTGGTGGCGTCGACGCTGACGACCATCGCGGTGTTCCTGCCGCTGGTGTTCGTGCAGGGCATCGCCGGCCAGCTCTTCCGCGACCAAGCACTGACGGTGGCCATCGCCATCGGCATCTCGCTGATCGTGTCGATGACGCTGATCCCGATGCTGAGCTCGCTGAAGGGCCGCCCGCCGCTGGCGTTCCCGGAAGAGGCCCCGCATCCGCAGTGGAAGCCCGCCTCGCGCTGGCAGAAGCCGGTCGCGGCTACCGGTCACGGCATCGGTGCCATGTTCCGTTATGCCTTCTTTGGCGTCGCCTGGTTGTTCGTCCGCGTTTGGCGTGGCGTGGTGGCCGTGGTGAGCCCGGTCATGGGCAAGATCAGCGACCTCGTCATGGCGGTCTATCATCGCGCAGAAGCCGGCTACATGCGTCTGCTGCCGGCGTCGATGCAACGCCCGTGGCTGGTGCTGGGCTTCGCGGCCGCCACATTCGTCGCGTCGCTGGCGCTGGTGCCCTTGTTGGGCGCGGACCTGATCCCGCAGCTGGCGCAGGACCGGTTCGAAATGACGGTCAAACTGCCACCCGGCACGCCGCTGGCGACGACCGACGCCCTGGTGCGCGACTTGCAGAACAAGCACGCCAAGGCCGAAGGCGTCCGTGCGCTGTACGGCGTGAGCGGCAGCGGTACGCGCCTGGATGCCAATCCGACCGAGAGCGGCGAGAACATCGGCAAGCTGACGATCGTCATGGCCGACGGCGGTAGTGAAGAGGTCGAGGCCCAGCAGACCGAAGCCTTGCGCGCCACGATGAAGAACCATCCGGGCGCCCAGGTCGATTTCAGCCGACCGGAGCTGCTCAGCTTCTCCGCGCCGCTGGAAGTCGAACTGCGCGGCCAGGACCTGGCCAGCATCGAGCATGCGGGTCAGAAGCTGGCGGCCCTGTTGCGGGCCAACCCGCACTACGCTGACGTCAAATCGACGGTGGAGCAGGGTTTCCCTGAAATCCAGATTCGCTTCGACCAGGAGCGGGCCGGTGCACTCGGCCTGACCACGCGCCAGATCGCCGACGTGGTGGTGAAGAAGGTGCGCGGCGAAGTCGCCACGCGCTACAGCTTCCGCGATCGCAAGATCGACGTGCTGGTGCGGGCGCAGGAGAACGACCGCGCGTCCGTCGAGAGCATCCGCCGCCTGATCGTGAACCCGGGCAGTGCTCGGCCGGTGACGCTGTCTGCGGTCGCCGACGTGGTCGCCACCAGCGGACCCAGCGAGATCCACCGTGCCGACCAGGTGCGCGTGGCCATCGTGTCGGCCAACCTGCGCGATACCGACCTCGGCAGCGCCGTGCAGGAAGTGCAGAAGCTCGTTGCCGAGAACCCGCTGGGTGCCGGCGTCGGCATGCACATCGGCGGCCAGGGCGAGGAGCTGCAGGAATCCGTCACCTCGCTGCTGTTCGCATTCGGCTTGGCGATCTTTCTGGTGTACCTGGTGATGGCGTCGCAGTTCGAATCGTTGCTGCATCCGTTCGTCATCCTGTTCACCATTCCGTTGGCCTTGGTGGGCGCCATCGCCGCGCTGTTCCTGACCAACTCGCCGATCTCGGTGGTGGTGTTCATCGGCCTGATCCTGTTGGTGGGCCTGGTGACGAAGAACGCCATCATCCTGATCGACAAGGTCAATCAGTTGCGCGAGGCCGGCGTGGCCAAGCACGAGGCGTTGATCGAAGGCGCCCGCTCGCGCCTGCGCCCGATCATCATGACCACGCTCTGCACGCTGTTCGGCTTCCTGCCGCTCGCGATCGCGATGGGCGAGGGTGCCGAAGTGCGTTCGCCGATGGCGATCACGGTGATCGGTGGCCTGCTGGTGTCCACGCTGCTGACGCTGCTGGTGATCCCGGTGGTCTATGACCTGCTGGACCGCCGCGCCGACGACTACTACCTGGAGCGCGGTCGCCGTGCGCGCCGCTTGCAGGCCCTGCAGCCCGACGGGGAGGGCGAACCCGCATGAGCGTCGCGGAGTTCAGCATCAAACGGCCGGTGACGGCGGTGATGTTCTTCATCTCGCTGTTCGTGATCGGCCTGATCGCGGCGATCCGCTTGCCGCTGGAGGCCTTTCCCGAGGTCTCGCCGCCCTTCATCTTCGTGTCGTTGCCCTACACGGGCTCCACGCCCGAGGAAGTGGAGCGCACGGTGCTGCGGCCGGCGGAAGAAGCGCTCTCGACCATGGCCGGCATCAAGCGCATGGAGTCGAACGCGAAGGCGGACGGCGCGCAGATCTTCATCCAGTTCTCGGACTGGGACCGGGACGTCGCGATCGCCGCGTCCGAGGCGCGCGAGCGCCTGGATGCGATCCGCGACGACTTGCCTGACGACCTGCAGCGTTACTTCGTCTTCAAGTTCTCGACCACCGACCAGCCGGTCCTGCGCGTGCGTCTGGCGAGCAAGACCGACCTGACCGGCGCGTACGACATGATCGAGCGCGAGTTCAAGCGCCGCATCGAACGCATCCCGGGCGTCGCGCGCGTGGACGTGTCCGGTGCGCCGCCGAACGAGGTCGAGATCGCGATCAACCAGGACCGGCTGACCGCGCACAACCTGAGCCTCAACGACCTGACCACGCGGCTGCAGGCGGTCAACTTCTCGATCTCCGCGGGTGTGATCAGCGACGGTCCGCAGCGGCTGCGCGTGCAGCCGGTGGGCGAGCTGACCGACCTGCAGCAACTGCGCGACCTGGTGGTGGGTAGTGGCAACGTGCGCCTGGGCGATATCGCCGACGTGCGCCTGAAGCCGGCGCGCATGGACTATGGCCGTCGCCTGGATGGCCAGCCGGCCGTGGGCCTGGACATTTTCAAGGAGCGCAACGCGAACCTGGTCGATGTCTCCAGCAAGGCACTGGCCGAGGTGGAAGCTATCCGCGCCCAGCCTGAGATGAGCGACATTCAGGTCAAGATCATCGAGAACCAGGGCGACAACGTCACCTCGTCGTTGTTGGAGCTGGCGGAGGCCGGTTTGATCGGCCTGGTCCTGTCGATCGTGGTGCTGTGGTTCTTCCTGCGGCACTGGCCGTCGGTGTCGATGGTGACGCTGGCCATCCCGATCTGCTTCGTGATGACGCTGGGCTTCATGTACTTCGCCGGCGTCACCCTCAACATCCTGTCGATGATGGGCTTGCTGCTGGCCATCGGCATGCTGGTGGACAACGCCGTGGTCGTGGTGGAGAGCATCTACCAGGAGCGCGAGAAGTATCCGGACAACCCGATCTGGGCGTCGATCATCGGTACACGCCATGTGGCGATCGCGCTGTCGGCCGGCACCCTGTGCCATTGCATCGTGTTCGTGCCTAACCTGTTCGGCGAGCGCAATTTCCTCAGCATCTATCTGGGCCAGATCGCCATCACCATCTCGGTGTCGCTGCTGGCGTCGTGGTTGGTGGCGGTGAGCCTGATCCCGATGATCTCGGCGCGGCTGAAGACGCCGCCGCTGGTGCGCACCGAGACCGGCATCATTCCCCGCATGCAGAAGCGCTACGCCGGCCTGTTGCGCTGGACGCTGGAGCATCGTGGCTGGAGCGTACTCGGCATCCTGCTGATCATCGTCGTCAGCTTCGTGCCGATGAAGCTCACCAAGTTCGACATGTTCGGCAACGACGGCGGCGGCGAGGCGGAGCTCTACTACCAGTGGAAGGGCGCCTACACCAAGGAGCAGATGTCGGCCGAGATCCTCAAGGTCGAGCAGTTCCTCGACGCCAACCGCAAGAAGTACAGGATCTCGCAGATCTATTCCTACTTCAGCGAGCAGGGCTGGGGCGGCACGCAGATCAAGTTCGATACCGAGAAGGCCAGCGAGACCAAGCCGATCGTCGAGCAGCTGCGCAAGGATCTGCCCAAGTCGGCGCGCGCCAATATCGGCATCGGCGGCGATGGCGGCAACCAGGGTGGCGGCGGACAGCCGGGCCAGAGCGTGTCGTTCCAACTGGTGGGTGATTCCACCCAGACGCTGGGCGAGATCGCGCAGGACCTGATCCCCATCCTGGCCAAGCGCAAGGAATTGCGCGACGTGCGCGTGGATGTCGGCGACCAGAACAGCGAGCTCAACGTCCGCGTGGATCGTGAGCGTGCCGCGGCCTTCGGCTTCAGTTCGCAGCAGGTGGCCAGTTTCGTCGGCCTGGCGCTGCGTGGCGCACCGCTGCGCGAGTTCCGTCGGGGCGAGACCGAAGTGCCGGTGTGGGTGCGTTTCGCCGGTGCCGAGGACTACGGCACCGAAGACCTGGCCGGCTTCATGGTTCGGGCCCCCGATGGACGCACGGTACCGCTGCTGAGCCTGGTGGACGTGGGCATCACGCCGTCGGCGACGCAGATCCAGCGCACCAACCGCCAGACCACGCTGACCGTGCAAGCCAACCTGGCCGAGAAGGTCACCGTGCCGGATGCGCGCAAGGCCATGGAGGAGACGCTGAAGGGCATGTCGTTCCCGGCGGGCTACAGCTACTCCTTCGATGGCAGCGCCTTCCAGGAAGACGACGAGGCGATGGGGCAGATGATGTTCAACCTGCTGATCGCGCTGGTGATGATCTACATCGTCATGGCCGCCGTATTCGAATCGCTACTGTTCCCGGCGGCGATCATGAGCGGCGTGCTGTTCTCGGTGTTCGGCGTGTTCTGGCTGTTTGCGCTCACCGGCACCACGTTCGGCATCATGTCCTTCATCGGCATCCTGGTACTGATGGGCGTGGTGGTGAACAACGGCATCGTCATGGTGGAGCACATCAACAACCTGCGGCGACGGGGCATGTCGCGCACGGATGCGTTGGTGGAGGGCAGTCGCGAACGCCTGCGCCCCATCCTGATGACGATGGGAACGGCGATCCTGGCGATGGTGCCGATCGCGATGGCCAACACCCAGATGGCGGGCGACGGCCCGGCCTATGCGCCGATGGCTCGCGCCATCGCCGGCGGCCTGGCGTTCTCGACGGTGGTCAGCCTACTGTTCCTGCCGACCATCTATGCCATCCTCGACGACCTGCGCAGCGGCACCGCCCGGGCGATCAAACGGGCACGCACGCGTCGCGGCGATCTGGCGGGAACCGCCAGCGTCACCGCCCTGCACGTGGACTGAGGCGGGCGCGGAAACGTAAAGAGCCGGGCATTGCCCGGCTCTTTTTTTGCCTTGATTCGTACTCAGCCGACCAGCTTGCCCAGCATCCGTAAGCCGCCGGTCCACACGCCGATGGCGGTACCCAGGCTGGTCAGGAAGAAATTCAGCAGCACGCGCGCCACCCGGTTCTTCCACCAGCCGCGGGTGGTCTGCACGTCGTCGCGCAGGGCCATGAAGTCCGCATAGGTCGGTTTGCGCAGCGTGGCTTCGACGAAGGCACTGACGGTGCCGGACGCCAGCGCCGGATGCAGCGGCGTCAGCGGCGAGGCGATGAAAGCTGCGAGGATGCTCAGCGGATGTCCGCCGGCGATCGCGCAGCCAAGCGCACCGAGCAGGCCGGTGGCGAGCACCCACTGCACCAGCAAGTCGGAACCGACATCCACGCCGCCCTGCCAGAAACCCCACGCGAAACCGCCCACGAGGAAGGCGCCGATCACCAGCTCCATCCAGGGCATGCGGGACTTGGGCTTGACGGTTTCCAACGAACGGCGGACCTGCGCGGGATCCTCGGCATCGTCGCGCAGGTGGCGGACGAGGCCAGGGAGGTGGCCGGCGCCGACCACCGCGAGCACGCGGTAGGGCGCCGAAGGACCCGTTGGCGCACCGGCCGCGACCTGGCGCAATGCGGAGGCCATGTATTGGTCGCGTTCGGCGATGATGGTGCGGTACAGCTGCGGGCTTTCGGTCGCGAACTCGCCGAAGCTCGACTCCAGCATGTCGCCTTGCTTTAGCTTTTCAATCTCGTCGTCGCCCACTTCCTCGTCGGCGAACATGCCGGCGAGGATGCCGGCGCCCACCTTGGTCCGCTGCCACCAACCCAGCGACTGCAGCGCGCGCTTGAAGGTCAGGCCGACCTCGCGGTCGATCAGGTGCACGGGCAGGCCCAGCGCCTGCGCATCCAGCGCGCCGGCCTTGAGTTCTTCGCCCGGCTCGACGCCCAGCTGCTCGGCGAGACGCCGCTGGTACGCCGCCAGCGCTAGGTTCGCGGCGAACAGGTGCGTCTTGCCTTCGCGGATCACCTTGACGAGGTCCAGCCGTGCCAGTGTGTCCGGATCGGTCAGCGATTGCAGACGGCCGGCGTCCAGTTCGACCGCGACGCTGTCGTAGTCGCCGCTGGCGACCGCGGCGCGCACGGCGTCGACGCTCGCGCGGGAGACGTGGGCCGTGCCCAGCAGGGTGAAGCGCACGCCGTCGCGTTCGACGATCTCGTAGGGTTGTCCCTGCAGCGGGTCGGCGGCAGCGGCGGTGTTCGTGTCGGTCATCGTGTCATTCGTCGTGCGGAGGCGCGGTGGTGCCGGCGCCGAGGGAGCGCTGCATCTGCACGGTGTCCAGCCAGCGGCCGTGCTTCCAGGCGATGCCGCGGAAGATGCCGACAAGGGTGAACCCGAACTTTTCGTGCAGCCGGATGGAGGCGGTGTTGGTGGGTTCGCCGATCACGGCGATCATCTGCCGATAGCCGCGCGCCTCGCAGGTGTCGATCAACGCTTGCATCAGCGCGGCGCCGATGCCGCGGCCTTTCAGGCCCGGGACGACGTAGACCGAATTCTCGACGGTCTTGCGGTAGCCGACGCGGGCGCGGTAGCTGCTCGCGTACGCGTAACCGGCGAACCGGCCATCGAGTTCGGCGACGAGGTAGGGATAGCCGGCATCCACCACGCTGCGCAGGCGTTGCGCCATCTCGGCGTCGTCCGGCACGTCGTACTCGTAAGTGTTGACGTGCTCGCGGACTTCGTCGGCGTAGAGGGCGGCGATGGCCGGCACGTCGGCCGGCGTGGCGTCACGGACGATCAGCGGCACGCGCGGACCTCAGTCGATGTAGCGCTTGAGCAGGTCGCCGTAGGCATCGATGCGGCGATCGCGCAGGAACGGCCAGATGCGACGGACGTGCTCGCTGCGCTGCAGGTCCACTTCCGCCATGAGGATGGTTTCTTCGGTGCCGGCTTCGGCGATGAACTCGCCCTGCGGACCGAGCACATGGCTGTTGCCCCAGAACCTGATGCCCGACGCGCCCAGCGGCGAGGGTTCATGACCCACCCGATTGCAGCTCAGCACGGGCAGGCCGTTGGCCACGGCGTGGCCGCGGTGGCTCAGTACCCACGCATCGCGCTGGCGGTCCTTCTCGGCCTGCTCGTCGTCCGGATCCCAGCCGATCGCGGTGGGGTACAGCAGCAGGTCCGCACCGGCCAGCGCCATCAGGCGCGCGGCTTCGGGATACCACTGGTCCCAGCACACCAGCACGCCGAGGCGACCGACGGAGGTATCGATCGGGGTGAAGCCGATGTCGCCCGGGGTGAAGTAGAACTTCTCGTAGAACCCCGGGTCGTCCGGGATATGCATCTTGCGGTACTTGCCCGCGATGCGGCCGTCCTTCTCGTAGACGACGGCGGTGTTGTGGTACAGGCCGGCGGCGCGGCGCTCGAACAACGACGACACCAGTACCACGCCGTGCTGCTTCGCCAGTGCGCCCAGGCGCTCCGTGCTCGGGCCGGGGATCGGTTCGGCCAGGTCGAACTCCTGTACCGACTCGTGCTGGCAGAAATAGGCGCCGTTGTGGAGTTCCTGCAGCAGCACCAGACGGGCGCCGCGCTTGGCGGCTTCGGCCACGCGGGCCTCGATCACCGACAGGTTGGCGTCGGCGTCGCCGTGGTTCTTCTCCTGGATCAGAGCAACGGGCAGGGTGGTGCGGATCATCGTGGGCGCGATCGGGCAGCGGCGGCGAGGGGGCGAATGGTACCGCGTCCACCCCGCGCGCAGGCGCACGCGGCGTGAACACGCCGTGCCACGCTCAGGCGTTCGCAGCGTCCTCGCGGCGGCGCTGCTGGCGCCCCAGCGCCAGTCCGGTGGCCGCCCAGGCCAGGGCCACACCCGAGCCGATCAGCATGGCGACGGCGGGGTGCTCCGCCAGCACGTCCAGGGCGCGCTTCACCCAGCCGCTGAGCGCGTCGCCGCCGCGGTACACCACGGTGTCGATGAAGTTCTTGGCCTTGTACTTCTGCCCTGGCGGAACGACCGTGTAGAGCATCTCGCGTCCGGGACGCACGAAGGCGTACTCGCCGGCGCGCCGCGCGACCATCACCACCACGAACACGCCGAATACCGGCGCCAGTGCCAGCCACAGGAAACCCGCGGCCATCACCAGCGGCACCGCCACCAGCAGCACGCCCACGCCGAGCCGCTGGGCGATACGCCCGGTGATGAACAACTGGCTGAGGATGGCGAGCGCCTGCACCACGGTATCGATCGTGCCGAACACGCGCGTCTGCTGTTCCTTGTCCGGAAAGAGCTGTTCGACCAGCTTGGCCTGCTCGAAGTAGAGAAAGGTCGTCACCGTGGCCAGCAGCAACACGAACAGCGCGATGCCGGCGAGGTAGGGCGTCTTGAACACCTCGGTGGCGCCGGCGAAGGGATTGCCGCCCAACGGCGCGCGCCGCTGTTCGGCCGTACTGGCGCCTTCCGCCAAGGGATGCCGGTCGCGCCACTGGTGCAACCACAAGGCCGTGACGCCGCTCGCGCCCATCAGCACCGACGAAAGCAGCATCAGACCGCCATGTCCCAGGTGCCCGACCAGCAGCGTGGTCAGCAACGGGCCCGCCAGTCCACCGAGGCTGGCCCCGCTGGCGATCAGCGCGAACAGACGTTTGGCCTCACTGCTCGCGAGCACGTCGGCCAGGACGCTCCACGCCAGCGAGATCAGCAGCAGGTTGATCACCGACACCCAGATATAGAAGCCGCGTGCCAGCCATACATCGTCGGGCCGGGCGAGCAGGGCGACGCCGAAGGCCAGCAGGCTGACGACCACAGCGCCGAACACCCACGGCAGGATGCGCCGGCGCGATACCTTCGACGCGATCCAGCCGAACACCGGCAGCACGATGAGCGTGGCGACGAACGTGCCCGTGAACAGCCATTGCAAGTTGTCCACGCCGCCAGTCACACCCATCGTTTCGCGGATCGGCCGCAGCATGAAATAGCCCGCGAACAGCAGGAAGAACATCAGCAAGCCCGCACCCACCGCAGGGGCTTCGTGCGGGGCGACGTTGAACAGACGGGACAGCCAGCGCGTCAGCACGCCGCCGGGGGCGATTTCGGGGGCAGGGCGCATGGGCGACTCAGGCGAGGGCGGCGATCAGCGCATCGCGCTGGGCGGGCGTCAGGTCCGGCCCCGTGCCGGCCTTGAGGTTGTCGGTCTGTCGGTCGGGTTTGCCCGTCGCCGGAATCACCGCGGTCACCGCCGGATGGCTGAGCGCGAACTTCAGGAATGCCTGCGCCCACGAGGTCACCCCGGCCTCAGTCAGCGCGGGCGGGACTGGCTTGTCCTTCACTTGAGCGAACAGCTTGCCGTCCTCGAACGCGCGGTTGATGAGCACGGCCACGCCAAGATCGCGGGCCAGCGGCAGGACGCGCTGCTCGGCGCCGCGGCTCGCCACCGAATAGTTGATCTGCAGGAAATCGGGCTTCTCCGCCTGAACGACGTCGGCCAGTTCCTCCTGCGCGCGCTCGACGTAATGGGTGACACCGACGTACTTCACCTTGCCTTGGGCCTTCAGCTCACGCGCCACCGCCATCTGGGTTTTCAGGTCGCCCAGGTTGTGGACCTGCAACAGTGCGACCTTGTCCGTCTTCAGCCGGCGCAAGGTGTCGGAGAACTGCGCCAGGCCGGCTTCGCGGCCGTTCACGCCGGAGAGCTTGGTCGCCAACCATGCTTTGCCGGTGAGGCTCTGCTCGGCCAGCAGCGCACCCATCACGTCTTCGGCGACGCTGTAGGTGGGGGCGGTATCGATCAGGGTGGCACCAGCGGCGAAGAAGCGCTTCAGCACTTCGCGCAGTGGGTCGAGCTCGGCAGCGCTCTGGCCGACTTCGAAACTGCCCGAGGTCCCCATGCCGATCACCGGGATCTTTTCGCCGGTCGAGGGAATGACGCGCGTGTTCAACGGTCCGGCGAGGGCGTTCGACGAGCCCTTGGCGGCGGCCTGTGCCTGCGCGGCGTCGCGGCACGCGGCCAGGCCGATGCCGGCGGCCGCGATGGCGGAGGTGGTCAGGAACTTGCGTCGTGTGTACACGGCCGTCTCCTTCGGGGGAAACGGTCGTTATCGGGGATCAGCCGATGTGAGGTGTAAAACAAACGTTCATTCCGCGCCCAACCGAAGACATGGTCCGGTGAGCCGTTGCCCGCCTCAGCCCAGCAAATCGGCGGGCAACTGCATGGTGATGCAGTGCAGGCTGCCGTTCTGCCAGATCAGCGCACGGCAGGGCACCTGCACGATTTCGCGGTCCGGATAAGCCTGTGCCAGCACCGCGGCAGCCGCATCGTCGGCAGGATCGCCATAGGCCGGCATCAGCACGGCGCCGTTGATGATCAGGTAGTTCGCATACGACGCCGCGAGCCGGCGCCCGTTGTCGATGACCGGTTGGGCCCACGGCAGCGGGAACGTCCGGTAGGGAGTGCCCTCGGCCGTGCGCAGTGCGGCGATATCCGCCGCCATGGCTTGCAACTCCGCGTGGTGCGCATCCAAGGCGTCGTCGCAAGCCTGGTAGACGATGGCGTCGTCCGGCGCGAAGCGGGCCAGGGTGTCGATGTGGGCGTCGGTGTCGTCGCCTTCCAGATAGCCATGGTCCAGCCACAGCACGCGCTGCTGCTTCAACCAGCCGGCCAGTTTGCTGGTCAACTCCTCGCGCGTGGCATCGGGATGGCGCTCGTGCAGGCACTGCCAGGTGGTCAGCAGGGTGCCGGCACCGTCGGTCTCAATCGCACCGCCTTCCAAAGCAAAATCAATGCTTTGGACGAAATAGTTATGAAACAACTGCATGCCGGAAAGCTCGCCGACCAGGCGGTCGTCGCGGCTGGCCTCGTACTTGCCGCCCCAGCCGGTGAAGCGGAAATCCAGCAGCTTGAAGCGATGCCCGTCGCGCAGTGTGATGGGGCCGGAGTCGCGTAGCCAGGTGTCGTCGTACTCCGCCGGCACGAAGCGTACCTTCGCCATGTCCACGCGCGCGGAGCGAAGGCGGGCTTCGGCATAGGTCTGCAGATCGTCGTCGGCCACGCAGATCACCGCCGGCTGGAACCGGGTGATCGCGGCGACCAGGGCCACGTAGGTTTCTTCCACCTCCGCCAGGCGATCGGCCCAGTCGGTGTCGGCGTGCGGCCACGCGATCAGGACCGCGGATTGGGGTTCCCACTCCGCGGGGAAGCGAAAGGCGTCGGTCATGGCATCAATGTCGCGGCCGCGCCGCG
>Ga0247823_10002165_pt1 | contig 16244 bp, 15 predicted proteins | sample 13C_PalmiticAcid_2_FD_192426 | JGI IMG/M metagenome (GOLD analysis project Ga0247823, IMG submission 192426) | Soil microbial communities from agricultural site in Penn Yan, New York, United States - 13C_PalmiticAcid_Day30 | ecosystem: Environmental > Terrestrial > Soil > Agricultural land...
CCCAAACTAACCCCAACACCCTCCAGTGGCTCTGGGTCTTCTCCCAGGTCCTCGAGTCCGTCTGCGTCCTCCCGCAGCTCCTCCTCCTCCGCCAGACCACCATCCCGACTGTCATCACCTCCTTCTACATCGTCTTCCTCGGCTCCTACCGCGGCCTCTACCTGCTCAACTGGATCCTCAAGGAGCTCGACACCAACATGAAGCGCCCCAACCCCATCTCGGTCATCTTCGGCGTCATCCAGACCGCCCTCTACCTCGACTTCGCCTGGGTCTACTGGTCCCGCCAGCGCGTCAAGCTCCGCAACGGCGGCGTCGTTGACGCCGACGACCTCTCGCGCGGCTGGCTGCTGCGCCGCATCTTTGGCAACAAGCGCTTCGCCCAGGACATTGACGGCCACGGCGGCCCGGGCGACGAGGACGACGACGAGGAGCGCGCGCCCGCGCTCGGCGGTCACCGGGGCGGCAATAACTACAACCACCACAACGCTGGCGGACGGAACGGCGGTGGCGGCGGCGCGCGGCCCAAGTGGGGATCGCGCGGCATCTCCATCAGCGCCGATGAGGGCGTGCTGGAGCACGAGGCGGCGCGGGGTCAGTTTGACGACGACACCGACGACGACGAAGAGCACGGTGTGACGGACGTCGTGGACCCGGACGCCAAGATGCGCGACCCCGACGAGCTGGCACGGGCGCTGGACGAGGAGGAGGACGCGGAGGGGTCGTCGGCGCAGAAGAACAAGAAGAAGCAGGCGGACGATGTGCCGAGTGGTGTGAGGGGTGGGGACGAGTGGGATGAGGACTGAGCTGAGCTGGCGAGGTAGTTGTCTGAGTGGGTGGGTGGATTGGACAGCTACCCAGGTAGGTCGGTCGTCTGCGAGGCTGGCTGGGGTGGTATGGGGAGGAGGCGCTGGTGGTGGGGGCGTCATCTGGGCTGTGTTTTGCAACGTTTATCTACAGACGCTCTGTGTTATATATGTATCGAACTGGGTATTGCTTGTACAGGAGAACCTTGGAGTTGGGGGTTGTATGTATGGCGGACTATCTGGCGAAAGGAAGCACATGAAAGAACCATCAAGGATTCACCAGTCACTCAAAGCTGAGCAAGAACAGTCCTTGCTGGCGTGAAGTCAGGAGGGGGTTCTTAGATTAGATTCAACTCGTCAATTTTCACGCAGACTCAACGCCCACTCAGCGTATCACAAGATATTCGAGTATCATACACCCAACGATACAGACATTCCCAGTCTCGGCCTCCTGGCCCACTGTGGCACCTCGACGCGGCAGTATGCAAATTGCATGTCCGTTCAGACTACTTGCATGACTTCCCTTTCCTCATGATCATCTATCTGCCCATACCATTACAGTCTTCCACCAACCCGACATCACCCCCGCCGCCCCTCATTCACTCATCATCCCTCAACCGCGACACATTCGGCCCCGCCTTGGCCAAGCTCTTCCGCAACAGCTCCAGAGCCCCCTTCCTCCTCCCCTCCCTGGCCCTCAGCTCCCTCTTCTCCTCCTCGCTGTACATGCTCATCTTCTTCCTCGGCGACGACGGCGTCCCCCGCCCCGCAAACGACGACGACCCGACCGAGCTCGCAAACGACTCGCGCAGCCTGTCCTTTTCCGGCGACGACGACGAAGCCATCATCAGCAGCGACCGCCGCTGGGGCGTCTGCGCCTGCGCCGAGACGAACGGCGAGCCCTCGCGGCTGCGCGGGCCCGGGGTGCTGCCGTTCCCGGCGGGGCCGACGGACCCGAGCCGCAGGCGGCGCATCTGGGTCTCGAGCACGTCGACGTCGCCGCTGCGCTTCTCGGCCATGCTGGTCATTTTGTTGATGGTGCGGATGATGGCCTCGATGGTGGGCACGGGGGCTCTGCCCGAGGCGCCGCCGGCCGAGGCGAGGCGGGCTTTGAGGAGGGTGAGCGCCTCTTCGGTTTCGGCGAGGAGCTTGGAAAAGGCGGCGTAGGAGCGGCGGAGTTCGGTTTGCTGGATCGCCTGCTCGGCGCTGAGGGGGAGGGCCTTGGTGACGGCGAGTTGGTCCGGGTCGGTGTGCGAGCCGATGATCTTGCGCATGTCCTCCTCCTTTGCGCGGAGCTTGGCGAGGTCTTTGGCAAGGCTCTTGATGGTTTCCTCGGCGCGCTCGAGGTCTCGGACACGGCCTTTTTCGAGGCTCGGCGTGAGCTCCTCGTCGAGCACGGCGCCGAGCTCGGCTCCCTCGACCAACACCCAGTCGTCGGGGTTCTCGAGGTCTTGTTTGTGTCGGCCGCCCTCCTTGAACTCCGTTCTATGGCCGAGGAGGAAAGACTGCAGGGACCTCGAGTTGAGACCAAGCCTGTCAATCATGCGGTTGATATCCCGCCATAATGTTTCACAGGCGCTGGGGACCTCTTCGCGGCCGGTTTCTAGGGCCTCTAGCTTGGACTGAACCGCAAGGAACTCGTGCATCTGGAGGGATGGCTCGAGCTTCGATTGCAGAATCTGCTGGATGCCTTCGTCTTCAGGGTCGACGAGCACATGCTCCTCCGCCCGCATCTTTTCGGCAAGCTTCCGCTGTGCTTGCACGTTCGGATCCGTCTGAGGGCGTTGTCCGGTACTGTACCCCAGGGCAGATTGTCCAGGACTATATCCAAGGGCGGATTGTGCGGGCGCCGCCTTTCGGCCCAGGAGTTGCGATGCAACCCCTGGGGCGCTGAAAGATCGACCCGGCTCGTTGGGTCGTAAGATGCTGCTTCGCTGGGGGCCACGGACTGGGCTAGGCGACCGAGGGCTTGGCGGGATGGGTGCCGCCTTCGGAAACAGGGGAGGCGCATTTCTACTGATCTCCCCAAACAATGGCCGGGTCTGCTCTGCCTCGGTGCGAGAGATGGTTGAGAATGTGCTGCCTCCCATTCCGCCAAAGGAGCTTTGCGGTGTAACCCCGAACCCGGTCGTCGGGCTGAGGTCCTTGGCAACGTCGACGCCGCTCCCTTCACTTGCGGCTTCCGACTCATACTCTCCTTCCTCGTCCTCGTCTCCCTCTTCCTCGTCTCCCTCTTCCTCCTCTCCCTCTGAGAGCTCCTCCTCAGACAACTCCTCTTCGCCAGCACTATCAGGCACAGCAGGAAGGATAGGTGCTTGCTTGGAAGGCGGCTTGGCGAGGAAGTCCGGCGGCAACGGGGCTTCCTCGGCCACCGGGGTCTTCGTTCCCTTTGCTTCGACCTCGGGCTCAGCGGAGGCGGAGTCCCTGGGCAACGGCGCAGATTCCGGCAATGGCTCGGGCTTCTTGTAGGGCTTGGCCAGAAAGTCGGGCGGCAGTGGGGCATCCTCCACTTTGACCGACGGCTTGGAGACTGTTGTTGGTGAGCATTCCGATTCTGAAGACGACGAAGAACTCAAGTGGTAGGCCGCCTTACTAGTGGTATCCGGTGGGAGGGGTGCCTCTGGAATCTTCGAGAGATCAACTTTGTCCTCATCTTCCTTCTTAACCTTGGGTGTCCCAAAGATCGAAGTGGCTGGCTTCGGCGCCCCGAAGATGTTGGACATTCCCCCAGTCGACGGAATCTTGGAGCCAAAAAGATTAGATCCACCACCGGACGTAGTGTTCTTGAAGTCAAATTTCTGGGGAGCTGGCGTGGTCGTCGGCGTCGTGGAGACTGGGCTGAAGATCGACTTGGGCTTTTCTTCCACTGGAGGCGGAGTGGTGCTTTCCATATCCTCGTCCTTGGATACGGGAGCAGATGGCTGCTTTGAGGCAGCATCGAGCGAAAGCCCAAATCCACCGCCAAAAAATGACTTGCCTGTACCTTCCTTAGGCTTCTCATTATCGTTGGCAAAAGACTTGTCGGCCTTGAAGGTCGTTCCGAGAACAAACGGTGAACCCCCAAGCGCGGGCTTGTCAGCTTTGGCAGCCGGAGGTGGGAAGGCTGTCTCCGCATCCATAGAGACGTCGGGTGCGGCCGGCGTCAAGGCACCACCAGGCTTGGATCCAAAAATACTCTGCCCACTAGACGCACCGCCTAGACCAGCAAAACCGCCTTTGCTAGCAAAGTTCGCAAATCCACCAGACGCTGGTGCGGCACCACCGCCGAAAACCTTGCCAGGACTCGCCCCAGCGCCGGCAAATCCAGATTGGCCAAACGCTGAAGCCGCACCACCTGGCGATGCCGTTGCCCAAGGGGACGTCTTGTTTCCCAAACCAATCGATGAGGACTGGCCGAAAGCGGGCGGTGCTGGCTTGCTTCCAAACGCGGGCGAGCCAAAAGCAGATGCACTTGGGGAAGCAGCGGCCGGTTTGCTACCAAAAGTACTGGAACCGAACGCTGTGGTTGTAGACGCGCCTGCGGCCGTCGCCCAAGGAGATGGCTTGGCTCCGAGAGCTGACGTGCCCCCAAAAGCAGTCGAGGCGGTGGAGGGGGACCCGAATGCCGGAGCTTTGTTAGCAGGAGACCCAAACGCCGAGACAGCAGGGGCAGCGAGTGCTGGAGCTGCAAAGGCCGGAGCAACAGCATCACCGGCAGCGATGCCCGGGTATGTCGTCCCGCCGCGGATCGACTCATTGTACACGACCCACCATGTTGCGAGAACACCCTCGTTGTTGAGCACCCATAAACCTGGGAGAGGCCCGGGAGACAGTTCAATCTCGTCCGTCGGGATCGGCTTATACACCTTGTCCTTGCTGGACAGGTCAAGTGCAGCACCAATCGGGTAGGTCTCGGTCATCTCCTCGCCCATGGGCAGCTGCGCTCGCCTGGAATCATCCGCCAGTTCTGTCGTCGTGAAGACGTTCGTGATGGCTTCAGCGGGTTTGTCGCTTGCCAGGGGGGCCTTGGAACGAGACAACAAGCCGATGCTCTCGATAGCGGTCGATGACACCAACAGAAGATCCTGGAGGTTGGGAGGAAAGTCCTTGAGCCTGAGGATGGAGTGATGTGGAACCTTGTCGGTCACAAACGGCTCGACCGGATCAGTAAGCTTCTGGAAGGTGAAGGTTGGTGTCCCGCCTGGCGGCTGCTGTCGAGTGATGAGGTGGAATACGGACAGGTCTTGACCGTTTGTGGGATTATGGGCTGTCAGAAACACATGGTTCTCGAGCCATGCGACCGAAGCAACTATTGCAGTCAGTATCAATGAAAGAAGGGGTTAGAGGAAAAAACGCACCATGGTAGTCGCCCAGACTCGGCGGCTTTGGGATATGGGCCTTCTCCACACCGTCTGGTGTCATTTGATAGATGGACCCGTCTGCCATGCCGGCAACCAGTTGTTTTCCTTTTGTGCTCCATGCGGCGCAGCTGACTTGGGAGCGCAGGACTGGCCCATTCGACCCTGGGACCAGCTTCCGCTCAGCCAAGTTCGCCATGAAGAGGTTGCCGTTGTTCGTGACAATGGCGCAGAGGCCGGCCGCTTCAGGCATCGGGTTGGGAATCAGGGCTCGGAGGGTTTCGCCGTTTGTGCTGAGCTCAAAAGCGGACTGTGTGCCTCCTTGGAGTAGCGTCTGGACATCGTACACGGCAAGACCGCCGCCTGTCTCGGCAGAGAGGATGAGGTATTGTTCGTCGGCGGTGAACGAGAGCTGAGAGATGCGGATCGGAAGTGGCACCTTGGCTTGGGGGTTGAATGACCGCACTTCACTGTCGCCGACCTTCTCGCCCTCAAAAGCCTTCCGTACTGACTCGGTTGTTGCTAAGTGGACTGCATCGGGGCCGGCAGCAGCTACCAGGCCTTTGCGGGAGGCGATGCTGAGAAGAGATGCGGTGGGCGCAGGGGCGGGAGACCATTTCGAGGTCAGCTGAACCTTCGCTTCGCCGGCTATCGAGAGGAAACCAAGACCCTGTTAAAGCGCTGTCAGTAACGACGAAGCATCAGGCATAAACATAACTGGAGGACTATCTCCAACCTCTGTCTGGATGACCTCAAGGTCGTTGCCCTGCGCCACTCCGCCCACCCCGCCAGCGGAGGCACCCATCATGGCATTGCTGCCGCCTGCAAAACCAAAGGCCATGGCTGCTGCAATGTCGACTCCTTTGGAGAGAGGCCGTGACCTTTACAAGTCGGATCTGGTCATTGGCGGGTGGTATCGCGAGCGGGAATGCAGGGGGTTTCTTGTTGTTCGAGCAGCTGGCGCGAGTCGGTTGCCAGCTGAAAGTAAACAGTTGCGAGAGCAAATGTCCTTGCGCCGAACGGGTGCGAGCGCAATGGTTTCGAGGAACTCTTGGGCTCGGATGCGTCCTTGTGGTGCGCAGTCGATGAAGCGAAAGCAAGGCGGATGTTGTTGTGTGTTCGTGGTTGAGACTGGGCCGAATTCGAGGTTCCAATCAACAGCTCAAAGACCAGAGCAGATCGATCCCAACGCGCGACCCACGATTTTTCTGCCTGCCCGTTGCCTGCCCCAGCCAACCCACGACCAGATCCACATCAAATCACTGCCCGTTTGGGCTAGCTCCAGTCACGTGTAGGGGAGCTTGGGCCATCTCCTTTCTCCCACTTTGGCTTGGGCTATGGCGGGTTTCGTGGGTGGTGCGGGTGGAGTCAGGCAGCATCCCCTTGGCGCGTCTCCAGGAGCTCGACCGCCTTGTGCTTCGCCTGTCGTTCAGTGGGAAGGCAGCTCTAGCCTCGTCATCAGCTCCCGCCAACAGCAATCAACACCCACCCCCAAGTCCTCCACCAAGCTGCGTTTCCGGCGAAACACCACACACATCAGCGACCATTGAATCAAGAAGCCCAAGAAATTAAATCGTCTCTTGGTCCGGCGACCATTCAACCCCCAAAATGCCCGGCTTCGACTTCTCAAACTACAACCGCAATGCGGCGCTACACGCCCGGGGCGTTCCGCTGCCCAAGGCGACCAGCACAGGAACAACCATTGTCGGTTGCATATACGACGGCGGTGTGGTGGTGAGTTGATCTCCCCTTTCGTCTTCAGCCGTCTCGAGGTCATCCCCCCCTAACAATCAACCACCCAGATCGCCGCCGACACACGAGCAACCTCGGGCCCGATCGTCGCCGACAAGAACTGCGAGAAGCTGCACTACATCGCGCCCAACATCTGGTGCGCGGGCGCCGGCACGGCCGCCGACACCGAGTTCACAACCGCCCTGATCAGCTCGCAGCTCGAGCTGCACTCCCTCTCCACCGGCCGCAAGCCCCGCGTCGTCACCTGCATGACCATGCTCAAGCAGCACCTGTTCCGCTACCAGGGCCACATCGGCGCCTACCTCGTCGTCGCGGGCGTCGACCCGACCGGCACGCACCTCTTCACCGTGCACGCGCACGGCTCGACCGACAAGCTGCCCTACGTGACCATGGGCTCGGGCTCGCTGGCGGCCATGTCGGTGTTCGAGTCGCAGTGGCAGCCCTCGCTGACGCGGGACCAGGCGGTCAAACTGTGCGCGGACGCGATCGAGGCGGGCATCTGGAACGACCTGGGGTCCGGCAGCAACGTGGACGTCGCCATTATCACGCCCGACAAGACGACGCTCCGGCGCAACTACATCAAGCCCAACGAGCGGACGGCCAAGCTCCGGAGCTACGTGTTCCCCAAGGGCACCACGGCCGTGCTCAACGAGAAGATCATTCCCAAGGGCGACCTGGGCAAATTTATCAGCGTGGAGGAGCTGGCGGAAGAGGGCGACGACAAGATGGAGGTGGATACCTAAGAGCTGTTGGAGCGGTGCGCTTGAGGGGGGTCGGGAGGTTAGACGGATTCATGTACAACTAGCGGGATCATGAAGCAGCGGGTCGATAAGTAACCCAGAAATGACTTGCCATCTATCGCTATCGTTCGGGGACTATGTCTGCATACTGGCTGCTGAACGTCAAATTGCTCCTCATGCAGCTCTTCGGAGCGGGGAGTATTTCGTGGTCCCTCCTGTCTAAACATGCGAGAACTCCCTGGAGTTGCTTCTTCGAGTTTGGCTGGAAACGGCGTCACTCGGACAACTGCAGACTGAGTACAGAAGTAGCTGTATATCAGACATTGGCATCACTCACAACATAGGAACTGGGAGCTTGGGCACGATATGATGATGCCTTTTGAAATTAAGCTTCGCTCTAAACGTCCTATCATGCAACCCAGTAAGTAGTAAGCAGCCTTGATCCCATGGCTGCCGAAAACAGTGTACAAGACCTCCAACCCGGGTCGGACGTCGTGTATAAAACACACCGAGTATCTACACTCTCAAGGTTTTGTCCGAAACCACCCACTGGCCCAGTCACATCCTGACGGCGCCAATCTCCTCCTACTACACAAAACAAAGGAAAACACAGCATGCCTGGCCGCATATTTCCGAACCCAAGATTAGGTGTTGCTCAAAGGTACAGTTTCCCCTCCTTTTCGTCTCGAAATCCCATCCATAAAAATATGTGCTAGCAAGAAAAAAGCCAAGTAAACGGCATTGGACCCGAAAGAGAATGACACCCGCAAGCGCGAGGTGGGGGTGCGTGCTGCTTTGGTGTGTGTTGGTCGAGACCAGGTCCCAAACACCAGGCTCTGGCTGCAGTGAAAGAAGACTTGTGTGATGAACCTAGTTGTGATTCCTGCTCTGCTTCCCAGGCGTTCAAAAAACGCCGATTTCTGTAAAATGTCCGACTCCTAGAAACTCCCTGAAGCCAACGGGGTATGCTGATATCATGCCGATGCATTTTGTCATAATCGTCAAGAATGTTGTGTTGCTGTTGGCGCGACAACCAGTGCGCGAGATGGGGGTTGCTCCCGTCTTCGTTTATTAATCCTTTTTGCGGTGGAAGATGCTCTTTCGGGACCTCGACTTGGACCGCGCCTTGTCGTCACTGTATTTGGGCTTGTGGATCCTGGAAAGAGTTAGCATCTCAACAACGAGGTGAGCGGGGGTTGAGGGTGAGGCTTACCAGCTGTTGCCAACCATGCTCATACCCTTGGCCTCGGCTTCGCGATAGAACCTGGCGCTCTTCTTAAGGTCCTTCTTGCAACCAATCCCTTGGGCATAGCAGAAACCGGACTCGGCCAGCGCGTCAACGTCACCCCAAGCTAGGCAGCGGTTAGTACAGGTTGAATCGGCAATAGTATGGATGTCAAACTTACAAGCCGCGATCTCGAAGCACCGCAACGCGAGCGCCTTGTCTTGCTCAATGCCCCATCCATTCATGTGGCTCACGCCCAGCTCATAGATGCTGAGCGCGAACTGCGCCTTACGCGTTTTGCGCTCCGTAACATCGACCGCCTTGCCCTCCTTGGCCTGGTCTTCCTCGTCGGCAATCTCCAAGCTCGCAGAGTCCGCAGCTTTCCGAAGCCACTGGACAGCTTCCCGCGGGTTCGGGCGCATCCCCCAGCCGTGCCGACAGGCAAGGGCATAGAGAAGCATGCCAGTGGGATGGCCCTGCTTTGCGGCGTGCCGCAAGTGCCAGCTCGACTCTTGAACAGCGCCGCTCTCGTGGAGCGCGATCGCCTTGCTCACATGCTCCTCCGCTGACAAGTCCGACATGGTCGGGGCAACAGAATGCAAACTCTTGCCAGCCTTGATCGTGCTCGCAGAGTCGCTGGTGGCAGCCGACGCCGACGTGCCTGTCGCACTAGTGCCTCGCAGATGAGAGACCAAGCTCCGCCCCCGCTGTTCGTCTTCTGAGGCACGAGCGCTCTCCGTCGAAGGTCGGCTTGGATTAGGCGAAGGTTGCGCGGCAGGTCGCATCACCTCGGTGCTCAGCTTACTCCGGGCTTGCGGCGGCCGTGGAGAAGCCTCAAATTGACGATTCTCTGAAGAGCTAGACGGCCGGGTTGGAGGAGAGGGTGGTGGCTGCCCGATACCCGGATAGCTTTGAGTGTGGCTCGTGGGCGATACGGGCTGGTCCAGCGACGGCCGCGCGGGCGGGTCATTGAGCAGAATGACTGACGATCTATCAAGAGCCTTTCCTCGCGGTAATGTGAACTTGGAGTAAATGTAGGATGGTGCTGCGCCACCATCATCGACAGGGGCTTCCCGAGATGTCTCGCTGCTAGCAGTAGCAGTCAAGCTGAGAGGGTTGTAGGCCGCGTCGTCTGTGGGAGAGAAGGAGCCTTGGCTATCGGATGACGCTTGGCGTGCGGGAAGGTCGAAGCTCGGAGTCCCTGCTCTACTGAGAGGTCTCGAGAAGTTGAACTGTGGCCGAGGGAGCCCGGAAGTGTCGGAGGCGACCGAGGGCGAACGTTGATATGGGGGGTAGGCGGGAGACAGCACACTACTGCTGGAGGAAAACTTGCGAGAACTTTGGGAGTGCATCGAGGTGCTCAAGGTACTGATGCCTTCTTCGTCGGTGGATTCGAGCGGCGAGGACATCAAACTGGAGGTTCGCTTCGTGAACATGGGCCGGGGAGGGATAAGGCCAGCGGCGTCAAACGAATTCTTGGTGATTCTTTCAGGGGAGCTGGTTATCGACCTCGTCATTGGCGATTGCTGGCGCAAACTGTCCTGATGCTTCCCCGGCGAGAGCCCTGTCCCCATGGGCGACGGTGACCGTTCCCTCCTCGCCCCAACTCCGAAAAATCCCCCATCTGCACCGGCATCGCTCGGCTGCCTTGCTTTAGAGAAGTTCGCGTGGGCCTTCGGCACAGCAGGCACCGGGATGGACTCATCAGGTGTAGGTGGAATCTGGCTCAGGCGCGGGTGCATCGACCTAGGCCGGTTGCTGAGATCGTCGTCCACCTCCGGATTCAAACCAAGTCCCACATTCTGAAGTGGCGGGTGTTCGTCGTCGGACGCGGAGTCGTGTGATAGAGAGCGGAAGTATTCCGACCTGCCCTGAACGATCAGAGGGCTATCGAGCGTCAAGGGCGGCAGTCTGCTCATGCGCCGGCCCTGCTTTGTGCTATCCTCGAGTTGCTTGGCCAGCAGGCGGCTCTGCAGGGCGAACGCATCGAGGGGCGAAAGCTCGGGGGGTGCTTCTCCAGCAACGTGGAGACGGGGAGATCGCAGGGGCCGCCCGACGGAGGCTTGCGATTTCGACCTGACGTCGATAAAGTCCGGCCGGTGGTGCGACATGACGATGGTTTTGGGGTTGAACAAGAAGAGACTGTACAATGTCCACGGGGGGGCAGTGAACGTCGTTTCGTAACTCGGCGGGTTTGGGCGAGCGGCGCGGGGAGTGGCTCGCGCGCGGACACCCTAACGTCGGCGGGGAGACGTCAGGGTAGCTGTGGTGACGGCGGCGTCAATAAGAATCGGAGATGGGCGGGCGGGTCGCGCATAAAGTATGAGGTCAACGGAGTCCACGTCCAACAACCAGAGATGTCGTGGTGTGCGACTCCAACCATACGAATCAAAGCGACTTGGGAGGATATCGATCCGGCTGTGCCCACGGGAAGCGCTGCTGAAGACCCAAAGACCCCGATCTCTTTCGAAACGCTGTCGAGTTCTCGGTGGGGTTGCCGGCGAGGGTGGACGGTTTCAAGGTCTGAGCCGGTCGTGTTGCTGGGATAAGCAGCGCATCAGAGACAAATAATCTCTGGAGCGATCTCCGTCCGAGTCGACAATGGGCCGCTTTTAGCCACCTGCACCACAAAAACGCGGCGTGCAACGAGTGGTCGAGGGGAAAGCGAACGTGGTGCCGTCAATCAATTCGAGCGGGCATGGACAATGGCGAGAACGAGGGTGGCCGTCGCAGTCGAGAGCGAGCACAGAGAGGACGGGGGAATGGTTTAAGCGACAGGAGACCAGACGAGAGTCACGCTGGACCGAGGGGGAAGGGGAGAAACAGGGGCAGCAACCCGCGAACGGGGAGGGTGGATAAGTTGTCTGGGCTCGACAGGGGCACAGGGGGCAGCCCCACACGAATTTCTTTGCCCCATGCCCGAAGAGGGAAAGCCGGCTCAGATGATGCTCCAAAAATCGCAAACACTAGCACGCAAGAGGCTAGCCCCTCCGCGCCGTTCCTGGCGGTAACGGCGCTGTGCCATTCCAGCCACAACCCGGCCGCGAAAACTGGGGTGCAGTTGTGCCTGTTTTTCCCCTTTCCAGAACGTCGTTTCCCACAACGGACCGGCCTGGCCCGTCTGCGGGATGGCAAAGCGGTCCAAAGGCCGTCTTTGTGTTGGCCACCCCATCGGCCCATCATTCCCCATCCCCCCGCCTCCGTTCACCTTTGAAATCGGCCTGGCCGTTTTGGCAGCAGGCTTCGCCCCAACTGCGGCAGACGTCGAACGACCAACACGACGTCATTTTTTTGCCTGGCAGTGCCTGTGGGCTGCTTGGGCGAGCTGGCCGGATTCCGGCTGTTTTGGCTGTTGAAACCTCGAGCCGAGCTCATGGTTTCGAATCGGGTTCGACTACTGCAGCTATGGGACATGGACAAATCCCCTTTTTTTAGACATCCGATTTTAGCCCTGGTGGTTCGAGGGGTGACATCTGCATCTCGCAACACTTGCATGCTGCAATGCCCGCGTCCCTTTGTCGAACTGTGAAAATCACCCGCACCCCTACTTTCGACACAGGTGTAACGCGATGTATGCCCAGCCACTCGCCGATCTCCACCCACAATCAAGCTTCGAGGCTGCCATCCAAGGAAGTCCAGATCGAGTCCCCCTCCGTGGGTCTTCGCTAGCGCGATGCCGATCGTTCAACCGTCCAGAGCGGTCTGAGCCCTCTCGACCTTGATTCTTGCATCCGTCGCGAAGCACCAACTGGCCCGGGCATGACGGTGGAGGGCCAGACCGTAACTATTGTCTTCCGTAACGAAACGGAAGGTCGTCCGAACATCAACCAACAACTGCTGAGCCGCATGGCGTGGATCTTCTCATCCAGCTGGGGGCGAGAATGAGATGAGGCGTCGCCCAATGAGAAACAAGGGATTCAAAAGATGCAAGGAGAAAGCATTCAGGTTTCAGCTTGACCGCGGCGCAGAGGCAACTGGACGACTTTTTTCTTGTCACCAGGACGGACACTTTGCCCCTCTGCCGCTAACCAACCCATGGAGCCCTTGGCCCCCCGTCAGCAATTGGTGCAAATCGGAAACGAACAGGCCACGACCAGGTTCTCCACGATCGCGAGCGGAGCTCAAAACTTGGACCTGCATGTGCAAGTCATTTGGTGGCTTGACAAGAGATTGCACGGTTCGGCCAATGGTTGCCACAGGACCAAACTCTATTCCCAAACAATGTCAAGAGTTTTGTTGACTCCTTGACCTGGCGTCAAGACTTCAGCTCCCTCCCGAAAGGACAGATTGGGAAGGAAGCTCAACGTGGGAAGTCAGCTGTCAACTTAGACGGTGGAGTGCAGGAGTCCAGACCACAACGGAGTAGTCTTCCCGCAATTCCAAGGTTGTCCACATGACACTGAACTGTCTCCATCCAATTAAACTCGCGATTCAAGGCAATCTTTGGCGGGACACTGCCGGAGCATCTGACTCTCGTCGAGCCCGGCTTGGAGTATAATTCGTGGCTCTCACTGTCAAGAACACTACCTACTGTGTCAGCTCTACGAGACGACAGCACTTACCTACGATGTTACCGATGTGAACTTGAGGGACACACCCAAGCAGCCAAGACACCCCCCTCCCAGCCTGAGACTTACATCACTGATGCCAAAAGTGTTGATCAAAATAAACAGACTTGTTTTCCACAGCCCCAAACCGTAACTCCTCTCCCATGCATCTAAGATACTTTGCGTGTACTAGCCAAGACGTGCCAACACACCCAGAAACAGCAGCAACAGAACAAGAGCAAAACCAAAACCAAAACCAATATATAGATACAGAACTCCAACCCCCATCCTCAGAGGTCCTTCGCCCTCATCTTCTTGAGCCGGACGCCACCCTCAAACAGCGCACGATCAACGGCCGCCGCCACAGTCAGGGTACCACCGACGATGGCGCACAGGCCAGCGACGAAGCCAAGGAACGACTTGGCCTTCTCCTCCCTGTTGATGACTTTCATGGGCGAGATGTCCTGGACATGACTAGTCAGCATAAAAGGAGAGAAAAAAAACCACTTCGCGACCAATCAGAGTATCGACGCAAAGGACTCACATAAGAGAAGAAAACACCCGGGATGCCGCCCCTAGCGTGCAACCGCTCCTGGTGCCCTTCGGCCGAGTCGTCGCCGCCCGCCAGGCTCCGCTTGTGGCTCGTGGCCGAGTACTGGTGCGTCTCGACGCTGCCGTCGGCCGAGGCGCCGAACGAGCCCAGCTCGGCGTGGTGCTGCTCGCGGAAGCCGGCCCACGTCTTCTCCCAGCCGAGCGGGAGGTACGAGGTGGGCACGATCTTGATGAAGTACATGTAGTTGTAGTTGACGTCGTCCGTCTCCTGGCTGGTGCCGTCCAGCGGGTTGAGGTGGTGGTTCGTCCACGGCAGGGCCTTGCGGCCGAGCTTCTTATGCAGGTTGTCAGGCAGCTGCGGGCCGAAGCGCAGGTGGTGGATCTGGTGGGTGAAGGTGTGCTTGGTCGGCGTGTCCCAGTAGTTCTTGAGGTCGTGAACGTGCATGTTGCCGTTGCTGAAGCTGCGGCCGGGGGCGATGTGGAAGTTGCCCACCACCTTGTTCACGCGCAGCCCGCCCTCGATGCGGCAACCCTCCTCCCGCTGCTCGTCCAGCTTCTCGCCGTAGTGCTCGCGCTCGCACTGCTCGATGCCGTCGCCCCTACCGAAGGCCCATGCCGACTGCGCGTAGGCATCCTTGACCTCCTCGCAAGTGTTGCAGCACCCGGGCTTCTTCGCGGTGCTCGGTGGGGTCGCGCCGTAGCAGGGTCCGCAGTATGAGGGGTCGAGATGGGTAGCCACCTCGTCGGCGGCGTGCCTTCCCACGTGTTAGTTGGGGGTCAACGGGGGCGGTTGTGCGGCTGCACTTACAGGGCCAGCGTCTTTGAGTCGATGTCACCTCCACCCTGGCTCAGCGGCTGCAGCCTCGTCTTTGTCACACCGTGCTGGACGCCGTGCTGCTGCTCGCCTGAGACGTCCATGACATCAAGGGTGAGCAACTCGCAGGGGACCCGAGGAAACGTGATGTTGAGGTGGATCTCCATCCGCTCGCCTGTCGCAAACAACCCAACAGTCAGCGCCCAATGCAATTGGTAAGCCTGTGCGAAGCCATACCTCTGCCCTTGTCCACAATCAGCTCCGGGTGGACGACTATCCTCCGGTAGTCGGCCCATTCGCCCCAGGCGAGGAAGAAGACCACGATGAGCGACACTATCGTGACAATGCCGCCCGAGGTCGTCCGGATCCGCGCATCTTCGACCGTTTTTGTGAAGGCGTCCAGCCTCGTGAACCTCGACTTTGCCGGCATTCTGCCCCCTCGCGCGCGTCGCAAGCGCTTCGTCCTGAGCTTGCGCTCACAAGTTCCACCCCGCGGGATTCGTGTTTCTTAACGGATATCGGGGGTCCGGATCACCCAGAAATGAAGTAGCGAGGGAAAAGTCAAAAGTTAGAAAAGCGCAGCACCAATTGAATGGGCATTGAAGAAAGACGGCGTCGACAACGAGCCTTCCTCGAAGCTTCCCAAAGATCTATCCGTAATCAGCAACAGCCCCAACAGCTAAAAGTTAAGGCCACCTTACAATCCGCAGCCGCACTTAGTGCGTCAGCTCGTCGGTGATTGGCTCAATGCGCCAATGGGAACGCGGGCTGACAGAGACCCTTCGGCGGGGCTTTCAGGGGACCAGTTCCACCAACCCTCGGCTCCACCGCCCAGGGACCGCTTGGTGTTCTTGGCTTCGCTCGAGCTTCCATCGGTTTGGATGGAAGTCTTGGGTTCGATGTGCCAACCAACTGCAGTCAGAGCTGCTCCACAGTTCACTTACACAGTACCTATGTCCAACACCTGGGAGAGTGACACAAGGGCGTGGAAGTGATTGGTCTTCCCGTCTGTTCTCCGGTTTCGTGTGTGACAAGGCGAGTGGCGTTTGCTAACAATTGTCTGCGCTGAACCTCCAAGTATTGTCTCGAGATTTCCAATCATTGAGCTCCAAGATTCTTTATCGCGGCCAATGTTGGGCTTACAAACACTTGGAGATCAACTTTGAGATGGAGAATAAAGTACGGGGTGTTCCCATGCAGTGAATCCCACTTGAAGCTCCTTCTGTTCGACTCCTTCCTGTTTGGGTGTCGGCGAGAGTGACTCACGGTCCGAACATCTTACGCCCTTTCGAACCTCCCAAAGAGAAGCATATATTGCCCCTAAAGGCCTTCCAACCCATCATCCTTCCTTCGTTCCATCATCTCCGAACTACCGGCTCAACTCAGCCCACCACGCCCACCATGTCTCAAGAACAAACCCCCTCTCAACCACCTCCCCCTTCCACCACTGCCACGCCCACCGACCTCCCACCCC
>Ga0247823_10002168_pt1 | contig 16236 bp, 10 predicted proteins | sample 13C_PalmiticAcid_2_FD_192426 | JGI IMG/M metagenome (GOLD analysis project Ga0247823, IMG submission 192426) | Soil microbial communities from agricultural site in Penn Yan, New York, United States - 13C_PalmiticAcid_Day30 | ecosystem: Environmental > Terrestrial > Soil > Agricultural land...
GGTCTGCGTCGCCGCCCTGGTCTTCTCGGTCTATATCGCCAAGGCCGCCGCCGCCCGCGAAAGCGCCGAGATCAGCCGCATCGAGAGCGAGATCCGCGAAAACCGCCAGCGCGTCCGCCTGCTGCGCGCCGAGGCGACCCGCCTGGAGCAGCCTGCGCGGCTGGAGGCCCTGTCGCGCGAGATCGGCCTGGGGCCGGTTGATGTGAAGAAGCAGGCGGTCGAGGCCGGTCTGCCCGCCATCGCGCCGCCTCCGCCGGTCGCCGCCGCGCCCGCGCCCGTGGCCGCCGCGCCTGTCGCGCAGGCCGCGGAATCCGTCGCCGGGGAGGGCCTGCATTGAGCGTGCATGATCACCATGGCATGGATTACCGCCGCCCTGCGCCGGGCCGCCCGCAGCCGCGCCCGCAAGGCCCCTCGGTCGGCGGTCTGTTCGCCGCCTGGGGGCGCTGGGTCGCCAACTGCGTCTGGTGGATGGAGCACTCGTTCGAGCGCGCCCGCGCCGACGGCCGCCCCGAAGAAGACACCCGCGTCCGCATCTTCCTGATCCTGGCGGTCTTCTCCGCTGTCTTCGCCTGCCTGGCTTTGGGCGCGGCCCACGCCGCCCTGTTCGCGCCGCGCGGCGGGTCGGGCGCAGGGTTCAACGCCAACGCCCTGACGCGCGCCGATCTGGTGGACCGCAACGGCCAGTTGCTGGCCACCAACATCACCCACTACGGCCTCTATATCGACCCGCGCGAAATCTGGGACCCGGCCAGCGCCAAGGTCCAGCTGCGCCGCGCCCTGCCGCGCGTCTCGGCCAAGCGTCTGGATCGCGTGCTGGGCGGCGAGCGCCGCCTGCTGGTCCTGAACGGCCTGACCCCCTCCGAGCGCAGCGCGGTCCACGCCCTGGCCCTGGGGGGCGTCTCGTTCGAGCCCGAGGATCGCCGTGTCTATCCGCTGGGAACCTCGGCGGCCCACCTGATCGGCCGCGCCGACACGGGCGGTGAGGGCGTGTCGGGCACGGAGCTGGCCTTCAACCAGGAAATCCGTGCCGCCGGCGCCGCCGGCGAGGACTTCCAGCTGTCGATCGACCTGCGCGTCCAGGGCGTGGTCGAGAACGAACTGGCCGCCGCCGCCGAGGCCGCCGGGGCCAAGGGCGCCGTCGCCGTGGTCACCGACGTCCAGACCGGCGAGGTCCTGGCCATGGCCAGCTGGCCGACCTACGACGCCAATCGCCGCAACAGCGCGCCGGACGAGGCCCTGCTGAACCGCGTCACCTCGGGCCACTATGAAATGGGCTCGGTGTTCAAGAGCTTCACCGTCGCCGCCGGCATCGACACCGGCCGGGCCGACATGAACACCCTGTTCGACGCCTCTCAGGCCCTGCAGATCGGCAATCGCCGCATCAAGGACTTCCACGCCACCAACAAGGTGCTGACGCTGGAGGAGGTCTATCTGCATTCGTCCAACATCGGCACCTCGCGTCTGGCCGTCGAAATGGGCGGCGACGTGATGCGCGACTACTTCCAGCGGCTGGGCCTGCTGGACGCCGCGCCGATCGAGCTGAAGGAATCGGCCCGTCCGTCGCGGGTGCGCAAGTGGGACGACAGCACCCTGGCCTCGCTGTCCTTCGGCTACGGCATCATGGTCACGCCGATCCAGTACGTGGCCGCCTACGCCTCGCTGGCCAACGGCGGGCGCTATGTGCCCCTGACCCTGCGCAAGGGCGGTCTGCCCAACGCCCGCACCCGTCAGGTCGTCTCGCCCGAGACCTCGGCCACCATGCTGGACCTGATGCGTCGCAACGTGACGCGCGGCTCGGGCCGCTTCGCCGATGCGCCGGGCCTGCGGGTCGGCGGCAAGACCGGCTCGGCCAACAAGCTGGTCAACGGCCGCTATGATCCGACCCACGCCGTCGGCTCCTTCGCCGCCGTCTTCCCGGCCGACGGCCCGGTGACGGCCAGGCGCTACACTATCTTCGTCCTGGTGGACGAGCCGTCCTCCTATCCGCGCACCGGCGGCTATGTCGCCGCGCCCGCCGTCGGCAAGATCGCCGACCGCATCGCCCCCTTCCTGGGCGTCGAGCGCAAGGCCGACCGCTGGTCCACCGCGCTGGGCGAAAAGATCCCGGAGTTCCAGGACGTCGAGGGCGACGGCCGATGAGCGCGCTTCGCCTCTCCGAAATCCTGCGTCGCGACGTCAGCTCGGACCCCGAGATCACCTCGGTCACCTCCGACAGCCGCAAGGTCGCGCCGGGCGCCCTGTTCGTGGCCCTGCCGGGCTCGGCGGCGGACGGCCGCGCCTTCATTCCGCAAGCTCTGGCAAAAGGCGCCGCCGCCATTCTGGCTCCGTCCGACACCCCGGCCGGCGCCGCCCCCCTGCTGGTCACATCGGGCGACGTGCACCGCGCCTATGCCCTGGCCGCGCGCAGCTTCTACGGCGCCCAGCCGAAAACCTGCGTCGCCATCACCGGCACCAACGGCAAGACCTCGGTCGCCAACTTCTGCCGTCAGATCTGGGCGGGTCTGGGCCTCAAGTCGGCCAGCATGGGCACGCTCGGCGTCGTCGGTCAGAAGGGCGACCGGACCTACGCCCTGACCGGCCCCGGCCTGACCAGCCCCGACGCCGCCGACGCCGCCCGCCTGCTGGCCGAACTGGCCGCCAAGGAGGTGACCCACCTGGCGCTCGAGGCCTCGTCGCACGGCATCGAGCAGCGTCGTCTGGACGGGGTGGCCATCCGCGCCGCGGGCTTCACCAACCTGACCCAGGACCACCTCGACTATCACGGCACGATGGAGGACTACCGCGCCGCCAAGCTGCGCCTGTTCGAGGCCCTGCTGCCGCGCGGCCGCACCGCCGTCTTGAACGCGGACTCGGACGCCTATTCGGCCTTCGCCTCGGCCTCGATCATGGCCGGCCTGGGCGTCATGGGCGTGGGCGAGCGCGGGCGCGACCTGAGCCTGCTGGCGCGCCGGGCCACGCCGGAAGGCCAGCGCCTGACCATCGACGCGCGCGGCCGCATCCACGACATCCTGCTGCCCCTGGCCGGCGCCTTCCAGGCCTCGAACGCCCTGGTGGCGGCGGGCCTGTGCATCGCGGGCGGCGAAGATCCTGACCGCGTCATCCCGGCCATGGAGTTCATTCACGGCGCGCAGGGCCGTCTGCAGCGCATCCCCGGCGAAGGCGCGCGCGGCGGCGAGGTCTATGTCGACTACGCCCACACCCCCGACGGACTGGAGACGGTGCTGAACGCTCTGCGTCCCCACGCGACGGGCAAGCTGATCGTCGTCTTCGGCGCCGGCGGCGACCGCGACCGCGCCAAGCGGCCGATGATGGGCGAGATCGCCGGGCGTCTGGCCGACGTGGCCATCGTCACCGACGACAATCCGCGCTCGGAAGACCCAGCCGCCATTCGCGCCCAAGTCCGCGCCGGCTGCCCCGACGCGCTCGAGATCGGGGACCGCCGCGAAGCCATTCGGCACGCCGTATCGCTGATGCGTGAAGGAGATGTGGTGGTGATCGCCGGAAAAGGGCATGAACAGGGACAGATCGTCGCCGGGGTCGTGCATCCTTTCGACGACGCCACCGAAGCGACCGAAGCCCTGCGCGATCATGCCTGACACCCAAACGCCGCTCTGGACCGCCGAAGCCATCGCCTCGGCGACCGGCGGCCAGCTCCACGGACCCGACGCATCTGTCTCGGGCCTGACCTACAACAGTCGTGAAATCCAGCCGGGCGACCTCTTCCTGGCCCTGCACGGCGCGCGCGACGGGCACGAGTTCGCCGCGGCCGCCTTCGCCGCCGGCGCCACGCTTGCTCTGGTCGACCGTCCGGTCGAGGGCGGGCCCTATGTTCTGGTCCCCGACACCCTGAAGGGGCTGGAGGCCATGGGCGTCGCCGCCCGCGATCGCGCCCGCCTGCGCGGCGCCGTCACCGGCAGCGTCGGCAAGACCAGCGTGACCCAGGCCATCAAGGCGGGCCTCGATCTGGCGGGATCAAGCCACGCCTCGATCAAGAGCTACAACAACCACATCGGCGTGCCGCTGACCCTGGCGCGGATGCCGCACGGCGTCGATCGCGCCGTGTTCGAGATCGGCATGAACCATCCGGGCGAGATCGGGCCGCTGTCGGCCTTTGTCCGTCCGCACGCCGCCTGCGTCACCACCGTCGGCCCGGTCCATATCGAAGCCTTCGCCGACGGCGAGGCGGGCGTGGCGCGCGAGAAGGCCGCCATCTTCCAGGGCCTGATCCCCGGCGGCGTGGCCGTGGTCAACGCCGCTGACGCTCATGCCGACATCGTGCGTCAGGGCGCGCTGGACGCCGGGGCGACCTTGCGCACCTTCGGCCGCGACGCGGGTTGCGACGCCCGCCTGCTGGACTTTACGCCTGACAGCGAAGGCGCGACGGTCGTCGCCGAGCTGGACGGCCGCCGCATCGAATATCGCCTGGCCCAGTCGGGCGTCCACTGGGGCCTGAACAGCCTGTGCGTCATCCTGATGCTGCAGGCGCTGGACGTGTCGCTGGACACGGCGCTGCAGGCGCTCGCGGGCTTCCAGCCTCTGGCCGGACGCGGCCAGATGAAGACGGTCGCCATCCCCGGCGGCGCCTTCACCCTGATCGACGAGAGCTACAACGCCAATCCGCTGTCGATGAAGGCGGGCTTCGTCAGCCTCGGCGCCAAGCCGGTCGGGCAGGGCGGGCGCCGCGTCGTCGTCCTGAGCGACATGCTGGAGCTGGGCGACCACAGCCGCGCCCTGCACGAAGGTCTGGCCCCCGCTATCGTCGCTGCGGGTCTGGACCTGGTGCATACGGCCGGGCCGCAGATGCGCCTGTTGCATGAAGCCCTGCCGCCCGCGCTGCGCGGCCAATGGCGCGAGACCGCCGCCGACCTGGCCGCCGAGGCCGCGACCCTGATCCAGCCGGGCGACGTGGTCATGGTCAAGGGCTCGAACGGGTCCAGGGCCTCGCTGGTCGCTGCGGCTCTGGCCGGATTGCATGACGCCGCGCGCGGCTCGATAGAGAAATGAGGAGAAACCCCCTCAAGCAGGGCCGCGCCGTGGGCGGTCCGATAGGGGACTAAAAAGCCATGTTCTACCTGCTCTATCTCTATTACGCGGACATCGCCCAGGAATATCCGCTGCTGCACCTGATCCAGTATCAGACGGTGCGCGTGGCCCTGGCCATGGCCACGGCCATGATCGTGGCGGTCGCCATGGGCAGCCGCTTCATCAACTGGATCCGCGCCAAGCAGGGCCGGGGCCAGCCGATCCGCGACGACGGCCCGGTTTCGCACCTGTCCAAGGTCGGCACCCCGACCATGGGCGGGTTGATGATCCTGGCGGGCATCGGCGTGGCCGTCCTGCTGTGGGGCGACCTGACCAACCCCTATATCTGGATCGTCTCGGGCGTGACGGCGGCCTTCGGCGTGCTGGGCTTCATCGACGACTACGCCAAGGTGACCAAGCAGACCTCGGCCGGCTTGACCTCCAAGCAGAAGCTGGCGGCCCAGGCGGTCGTGGCCGTGATCGCGGGCGTTCTGACCGTTCTGTGGATGACCCAGTCGCCGACCTCGCCGGGTCTGGAAACCTCCATCGCCTTCCCCTTCCTGAAGGCGGTCTTGCTGAACATCGGCTGGTTCTATGTGGCCTTCGCCGCCTTCACCATCATCGGCTTCTCCAACGCCGTGAACCTGACCGACGGTCTGGACGGTCTGGCCATCGTGCCGGTGATGATGGCGGCGGGCGCCTTCGGCATCATCTCCTACCTGGTCGGCAACTTCCTGTTCGCCGACTATCTGCAGGTCCACCACGTGCCTGGCGCGGGCGAACTGGCCATCTTCTGCGCCGCCATGATCGGCGGCGGCATGGGCTTCCTCTGGTATAACGCCCCCCCGGCCAAGATCTTCATGGGCGACACCGGCTCGCTGGCCCTCGGCGGCGCGCTCGGCTCCATCGCCGTCGCGACCAAGCACGAACTGGTTCTGGGCATCGTCGGCGGCCTGTTCGTGGTCGAGGCGGCCTCGGTCATGATCCAGGTCGGCTACTTCAAGCTGACCGGCAAGCGCATCTTCCTGATGGCCCCCATCCACCACCATTTCGAAAAGATGGGCTGGCCGGAATCGACCGTCGTCATCCGTTTCTGGATCGTCGCCGCCATGCTGGCGCTGCTCGGTCTGGCCACGCTGAAGCTGCGCTGATCCCATGATCCCGGCTCCCGGCTTCGAGGGCAGACGCGTCGCGGTCTTCGGCCTGGGCCGGTCCGGGATCACGGCGGCGCGCGCGCTTCAGGCGGGCGGGGCCATCCCCATCCTGTGGGACGACGGCGTCTCGGGCCGGATGCAGGCCGAGGCCGAGGGCTTCGTGGTCGAGGACCTGACCCGTGCCGACTGGTCGGGTTTCGCCGCCCTGGTCCTGTCGCCGGGCGCGCCCCTGACCCATCCCAAGCCGCACTGGACCGTCGAGCGCGCCCATGCGGTGGGCGTCCCGGTCATCGGCGACGTGGAGTTGTTCGCCCGCGCTCTGCACGCCTTGCCGCAAGGCCAGCGTCCCCGCGTCGTCGCCATCACCGGCACCAACGGCAAGTCCACCACCACGGCCCTGATCGGCTGGGTGCTGAAGTCGGCGGGTCTGAGCGTCCACATCGGCGGCAACATCGGCATCGGCGTTCTGGCCCTGCCGGCCCCGACGCCCGAGGCCGTCTATGTCATCGAGGTCTCGTCCTATCAGCTGGACCTGACCACCAGCTTCGTGCCCGACGTGGCCATCCTGACCAACATCAGCCCCGACCATCTGGACCGTCACGGCGGGATGGAAGGCTATGTCGCCGCCAAGCGCCGGATATTCGCCAATCTTCATTCGCGTTGGATCGAACTCGACCCCGAAGTCGGGCCGGAGTTCGACGTGTATGGGTCTCCGCTTGCTCTGATCGGGATCGACGATGCCTTTGGGGCGGAGATACATCAGGAGCTGATGGCGCGGGGGGAAGGACGCGTCATGGCAATAGCTCCAGGTAAGCCCGGGTCCCCATTTGTCGGCTATTCGTATGACGCCGACGGCGTGTATCACGGAGCGACAGGTTCCCCTGAAGTGAACCTTCGTCTGGCCCGCTCGCTCCCCGGACGCCACAACGCCCAGAACGCCGCCTTCGCCTACGCCGCCGCCCGCGCACTGGGCGTGTCCCACGACGCAGCGGTCGAGGGCCTGCTGACCTTCCCCGGTCTGGCGCATCGTATGGAGGCCGTGGGCCGGCTCGGCGCCGTGCGCTTCATCAACGACTCCAAGGGCACCAACGCCGACGCCGCGCGTCAGGCCCTGGCCTCCTACCCGTCCGTCTTCTGGATCGCGGGCGGCAAGGCCAAGGAGGGCGGCATCGACAGCTTGCGCGACCTCTTCCCCCACGTGGCCAAGGCCTATCTGATCGGCGAGGCCGCCGACGCCTTTTCCGTCACCCTGGCCGACACCCCGCACGTCGTGGCCCACACCATGGAGCGCGCCGTCGAACTGGCGGCCGCCGACGCCGCCAAGGCCGGGGGCGAGCAGGTCGTCCTGCTGTCGCCCGCCTGCGCCAGCTTCGACCAGTTCCCTGATTTCGAGGTGCGGGGCGAAGCCTTCCGCGCCGCCGTCCTGGCCCTGGGCGCCAAGCCGGAGCCCGCCGCATGAGCCACGGCAGCTACAGTCATCCCTTCTCGCGCAACGACCAGAGCCTGATCGCGCGCTGGTTCTGGACCGTGGATCGCGGCCTGCTGGGCGCGGCCCTGACCCTGGTGGCCCTGGGCGTGTCGCTCAGCTTCGCCTCCAGCCCGGCGGCCATTCTGGCGGATGAATCCATCACCGATCCCTTCCACTATTCGTGGCGGATGATCGTCTGGGCCTCGATGGGCACGACCCTGATGCTGACCACTTCCCTGCTGTCGCCGCGCGGCGTGCGACGGATCGCGGTCCTGGCCCTGTTCGGGGCCATTGTGGTCATGGCGGCCCTGCCCTTCATCGGCGACACGGTGAAGGGCGCCGCGCGCTGGGTGAACCTGGGCCCGTTCAGCCTGCAGCCGTCCGAGTTCGCCAAGCCCGGCCTGATCGTCTTCGCCGCCTGGATGTTCGCCGAGGCGCAGAAAGGGCAGGGGGTGCCGGGCGTCAGCATCGCCTTCGGCTTCTGGGCCCTGACGGTCGGCCTGCTGCTGATCCAGCCCGACATCGGCCAGACCCTGCTGATCACCACCACCTTCATGGCCGTCTTCTTCATGGCCGGGGTGCCGCTGAAATGGGTGGCCGTTATCGCCGCCATGGGGGCGGGCGGGGTGGTGTCGCTCTACTTCACCTTCAGCCACATGCGCGATCGCCTCAGCCGCTTCCTGTCGCCCGAGACGACCGACACCCACCAGATCGACCGCGCCTCCGAGGCCATCCGCGCCGGCGGTCTGGTCGGACGCGGCATCGGCGAAGGCGTGATGAAGCGCCATGTGCCCGACCTGCACACCGACTTCATCTACTCGGTCGGCGCCGAGGAGTTCGGCCTGGTCCTGTCGCTGATCCTGATCGGCCTCTACGCCTTCATCGTCATTCGCGGGATGAGGAAGGCCATGAAGCTGAACGATCCGTTCGAGCAGACGGCGGCGGCGGGCCTCTTCATGCTGATCGGGCTGCAGGCCTGCATCAATGTGGCGGTGAACCTGAACCTGATCCCGACCAAGGGCATGACCCTGCCCTTCATCAGCTATGGCGGGTCGTCGATGATGGCCATGGGCCTGACCATGGGGTTTGCGCTCGCCCTGACCCGCCGTCGTCCGGGCGCCTATGAGCCGGGCTCCAACATCTCCCCGCCGCGCCGTCGCCTGCTGCCGTAAGAGAGTATTCGCATGAACAAGGTCTGCGTCGTCGCCGCCGGGGGCACCGGGGGCCACATGTTCCCCGCCGAGGCCCTGGCCCGTGAACTGGCGTCACGTGGCTGGCGTGTGGTGCTGGCCACCGATGCGCGCGGCGAGCAATACGCCCACGCCTTCCCCGCCGAGGAACGTCTGGCGCTGGACGCCGCCACGGGCAGCGGCCCCATTGGAATGCTCAAGGCCGGTCTGGCCATCTGGCGCGGGGTAGGGCAGGCGAAGTCAGCTTTTGACCGCACCGGCGCGGACGTGGTCGTCGGCTTCGGCGGCTATCCGTCGGCCCCGGCCCTGGTCGCCGCCATTCTGCAGAAGCGCCCGACCCTGATCCACGAACAGAACGCCGTCCTGGGCCGCACCAACCGGATGCTGGCCCCGCGCGTCGGCGGTGTGGCCTCGGCCTTTCCGACCCTGGGCCGCGCGCCGGAGGCGGTGAAGGCCCGCGCCCAGGTCGTCGGCAACCCGGTCCGTCCCGATATCCGCGCCCTGTTCGACCGCGCCTATGTCGCGCCCGAAGGCGACGGGCCGATCCATGTGCTGGTCACCGGCGGCAGTCAGGGTGCCCGCATCCTGTCCGAGACCGCGCCGCGTGCGCTCGCAGCCCTGCCCGAGGTCATCCGCGGTCGCCTCAAGGTGCAGCAGCAGTCGCGGCCCGAGACGCTGGAAAGCGCCCGCCAGATCTATCTGGAGGCGGGCATCGACGCCGAGGTCGCCCCCTTCTTCCGCGACATGGCCGACCGCCTGTCGAAGGCGCATCTGGTCATCGGCCGCGCCGGGGCCTCGACCTGTTCGGAGCTGGCGGTGGCGGCCCTGCCGTCGGTCCTGATCCCGCTGAAGATCGCCATGGACGACCACCAGACCCTGAACGCCCGCGCCCTGTCCGAGGCCGGCGCCGCTCGCGTCATCGCCGAGGACGATGTGACGGTCGACAGCCTGACCGTCGCCCTGTCCGAGGTTCTGTCGGACCCGGCCGGGCTGGCCGCTATGTCCGCCGCCGCCCGCTCGGTCGCCATTCCCGACGCCGCCGCCCGTCTGGCCGATCTGGTGGAGGCTGCGGTCTAGGAACCCTCTCCCGGCGGGAGAGGGCTTGAGCGCACGAGAGCGACAGCGATCGTTCTTGCGCGAAAGGGTGAGGGGTTAAGGAGTCCGTCGGCGCGAGCCGCTGCATAACCCTAAGTCGCCTCCAGCTCAGTCTGAGTAGTCGAAAAGTCGTGCGCCACGGCTTTCGCCGACTTAAGCCGCGAACCCTCACCCTTTCGCCTGTTCCAATCGCTTCGCTCTTGGAGGCTCAAGCCCTCTCCCATCGGGAGAGGGAAGCGGGTGACGATCCTGTTTGTCCCGTCTAACCTTCGCCCATGCCCCAGTTCGTCGTCGATCTGACCAACAACGTCTTCGCCCTGTGGAACCAGTTCTACTGGCTGCCCGAATGGGCCGTGATCTCGATCATCACGGTCGTCTTCGTCTTCATCGGCTGGGCGGCCAATCAGGTGGTCTTCGCCCTGCTGAAGCTGGCGGTGCGCAACCGCGACGTCTTCTGGAAGGGGATGCTGGGCCGCGCCCGGCTCAAGGTCCGCATCGCCGTCATGATCATCGCCCTGGCCCTGGCGGTCACGGTGTCGCCGCTGGACCCCGAGCCGTCGCTGCTGATCCGGCGCACCCTGCTGTTCGGCTTCATCCTGGTGTGCGGCTGGATGATCGCCGGGGCGGTGGACATGGGGGCCGTCGTCCACCTGAAGAAGTTCAACATGGACACGGAGGACAACCTCCTGGCCCGCAAGCACGTCACCCAGACGCGCATCCTGCAGCGGGTGGCGGCCATCCTCATTGGACTGATCACCCTGGGGCTGGCGCTGATGACCATTCCGGGGGTGCGCCAGTGGGGGCTTTCCCTGCTGGCCTCGGCGGGGGTGGTGGGCATCGTCGCCGGTCTGGCCCTGCAACCCTTCCTGACCAACCTGATCGCGGGCATCCAGATCGCCACGGCCCAGCCCATACGTCTGGACGACGCCGTCATCGTCGAGGGCGAATGGGGCCGGGTGGAAGAGATCACCTCGACCTATGTCGTGGTCAAGCTGTGGGACTGGCGGCGCATGGTCCTGCCGCTGACCTACTTCATCCAGAAGCCGTTCCAGAACTGGACCCGCGACGACAGCCGCTTGATCGGCGTGGCCTTCCTCTATGTGGACTACGAAGCGCCGATCGACCGGCTGCGGGTCAAGCTGGAGGCCATCGCCCATGCCTCGCCCCTGTGGGACGGCGACGTGGTGTCGCTACAGGTCACCGACATCACGGCCCGCGTGGCCCAGGTCCGCTGCCTGACCAGCGCCAGGAACGCCTCGGTCGCCTTCGACCTGCGCTGCGAGGTGCGCGAGAAGATGCTGGCCTTCATGCGGGACGAATGCCCGCAGGCCCTGCCGAGGGATCGGGTGGACCTGGATCGGAACTCGGGCCTGACTCTCCCTAGGCACGAAGGGGGCGAAGAGGGGCGTTAGTCTTTCATCCGCTCGCGCCCGATGCGCACGGCGTCGGCCGTGCTGAGCGCATCCGCCGTCCGCGCCTCTGTCCCACAGGCCACCGCCGCCAGCTCCGCCGCATCCCCGCCCGGCGCAATGGCGTAGGGCGAGGCGTTCTCCGGCGTGATCGGCCCCTCGGTCCCGTCGGCTTTCAATGACGCGAAGTCGAGCCGATCCGCCGTCTGAGCCGCGCAGTCGAACCGCCACCAGGACCAGCCGCCGGCATAGGCCACGCCGCCGATGACCATGTCCTCCTCGCTGACCTGCAAGGATCGCATCCGCACGCCTTCGCCGTCGGGCGTCAGCGAGGCCGCATCGGCGAAGACGGCGAACCGTCCCACGCCGGTCAGGACCAGGGCGTGATCCTGGGCCGCCGCCGTGGTCGCGGACAGGGCGAGAGCGGCCGTCAGGACCGTCAGGGCTCGCGTCATCGTGGCATCCTGTGTTTCGTTAACCGCATCCGCAAACCACGTGTTGAGACGCCGCGTCTAGAACCAAGCCATGTATCAGGAACCGCTCGGAGTCGATCTCGCCGTCGCCCCGCCCGACCGCCGGGCGCGTGAACGTCGCCCGTTCCGGCAGAAGCGCCGTCCGGAGGAGCGCGTCCGCATCCTGGGCGAGACCGTCGATCTGATGCGGCCCGAAGAGGTCCTGCTGCACGTCGAGCGCTGCATCGAGGCGGGCGCGCGCAGCATCATCGCCAACCACAACCTGCACAGCCTCTATCTGCTGCCGCGCACGCCGGGGATGCGACGGCTTTATGAGCTGGCGGATGTGGTCGAGCTGGATTCCACCCCTCTGATCCACTTCACCCGGCTGCTGGGCCTGCACAGCCGGCCCTTCCATCGCTGCACCTATCTGGACTGGCGCGACCAGTTCTGGAGCATGGCCGACCGTCAGGGCTGGCGCGTCCTCTATGTCGGCGGCGCCGATGGCGTGGCGACGACGGCGGCGGAGCGTCTGGGCGCGCGCTATCCGGGGGCCGTGATCAAGGGCCTGTCCGGCTATTTCGACGCCACGCCGGGATCGGCGGGCAATACCGCTGTCCTGTCCGCCGTGCGTGACTTCCAGCCCAATGTCCTCTTCGTCGGCATGGGCATGCCGCGTCAGGAGTTGTGGATCGCCGACAACATCGATGCGCTGCCCAATGCGGTCATCCTGCCGGTCGGCGCGGCTTTCGACTATGAGGCGGGCGTCCAGAAGGCGGCGCCCCGCTGGATGGGCCGGCTCGGCGTCGAATGGCTGTTCCGCCTGTTCGCCGACCCGAAACGCCTGTTCACCCGCTACTGCGTCGAGCCCTGGTTCCTGATCGGCCCGGCCCTGGGCGATGTGCGCGAGGCGATGCGGCGCAAGAAGCGCTGAACCAGGGGCACCTGGCCGAGCCATCGCAATGACGCTGGCCTAAGCTTTGAATTCCCGCGACTTCGTCTGAAACAGACGCAATCGACCTGACAGGCTGCCCCGCGCCCCCATACTGGCCGAGGCGCCAGGCCTGTGGCGCGACGACGGGGAGGTATCAGCACCAATTTCAGACGATTCAGACGAATTGGACTCTGTTTTTGTCCGGCATCGACCGGACGCCTCTGATCAGGCCGCCACGATCTGCTCGGCCTGTTTCAGGTTGACGCTGACCAGCTGGCTCATGCCGCGCTCGGGCATGGTGACGCCGTACAGGCGGTCCATTCGGCTCATGGTCACCGGATTGTGGGTGATGACGATGAAGCGGGTGTCGGTGCGGCTGCGCATCTCGTGCAGCATCCGGCAGAAGCGGTCGACGTTGGCGTCGTCCAGCGGCGCGTCCACCTCGTCCAGCACGCAGACGGGCGCCGGATTGGCCAGGAAGACGCCGAAGATCAGGGCCGCCGCCGTCAGGGCCTGCTCGCCGCCGCTCATCAGGCTCATGACCGACAGCCGCTTGCCGGGCGGGCAGGCGTAGATTTCGAGGCCGGCTTCCAGCGGGTCGTCGCTCTCGACCAGCTTCAGCTCGGCCTGACCGCCGCCGAACAGGGCCTCGAACAGGGCCTTGAAGTTGGCGTTGATGACGTCGAACGCCGCCACCAGCCGCTCGCGGCCCTCGGCGTTCAGTTCGTCGATGCCGTCGCGCAGCTTGGCGATCGCCTGGGTCAGGTCGATCCGTTCCGACTTCATGGCGCCCAGACGCTCGCCGTATTCGGCGGCCTCTTCCTCGGCGCGCAGGTTGACGGCCCCCAGGGCCTCGCGCTCGCGCTCCAGACCGGTCAGCAGGCTCACGGCGCCGGCCGTGTCTGGCGGACGGGCGATGGCGTCGTCGATCAGCTTCTGGCCCAGTTCGTCCGGCGACATCTGCGCTGTCTCGCGGACATTGGCCTCGGCTTCGGCCAGGCGTTCGGTCGCGGCCTCGGCGCGGGCGGCGAGCCCTGCGCGGGCCTCGCGCGCGGCGCCGGCGGCGGCCTCGGCGGCGCGGCTGGCGCGGTCGCTGTCGCCCGCCGTGTTCTCGGCCAGCGACAGGGCCTCGGCGGCGGCGCTCTTGCGCGTCTCGGCGGCGATCAGGGCGTCCATCAGGGTCCCGCGCTGCTCCGCGAAGCCCTGCGGCGCGATCTCGGCCTGTTTCAGCAGGGCGGCGGTCTTGTCGGCGTCCTTGCCCAGGGCCGCGACGCGAGCGGCGCTCTCCTTCGAGCGTCCGGCCCAGCCCTCGTGGGCGCGGGTCAGGCTGCCCAGACGCTGTTCGCGTCCGGCGCGGTCTCTAGCCTCTTCGTCGCGGGTCGAGCGGGCGGTCTGGGCGGCCTGACGGGCCGCATCGGCGGCGACGCGGGCGCCGGCCAGTTCGTCACGCAGCCCGGCGATGGTTTCGGACGGGGCCTCCACGCTTTGCGCGGCCTCCAGCGCGGCCTTGGCTTCGGCCACCTCGCCGTCCAGACGGGCCACCGTCTCGTCCAGGGCCTGGGCGCGGGCCTCGCGCCGGGTCTGGTCGCGCATCAGGCTCTCGACCCGGTCACGCGCGGCGACCACGGCCTTGTCGGCGGCGAAGGGTTTGAGGCGGGCGGTCTTCACAGCTTCTTCCGCCGCGCGGAAGGCTTCGGTGGCGGCCTTCTGAGCCGCTTGCGCGGTCTCCAGAGCCGGTTTGCCCGTGTCGATCTCGGCTTCCAGCTCCGCCAGACGCGTGCGCTGGGCCAGACGCACGGCGGCGGGGCGCGGGGCCTCGGCGCGGCTGACGAAGCCGTCCCAGCGATAGAGGTCGCCCTCCACCGTCACCAGACGGGCGCCGGTCGGAAGGGTCCTGGCGAGGGCTGCGATCCGTTCCTTGGGCGCGACGCCGCACAAGGCCAGACGCGCGGCCAGTTCGACAGGCGCGGTCACGTGAGCGGCCAGCGGCGTCACGCCCTCGGCCCAGACCGGCGAGGGGGCGTCGGCCCCGGCCCAGTGGGCGGCGGCGCGGGCGTCCAGCGCGGCGTCCAGATCGTCGCCGAGGGCCGCTGCCAGCGCCGCCTCATAACCCTTGGCCGCCGACACCTTGTCCAGAGCCGGCGGGTGGTCGCGCTTGCCGGTGACCAGCAGTTGCGCCAGTCCGCGCGCTTCGGTCTGCAGACGTCCCAGCCGATCCTCGGCCGCGCGAGCATTCGTGCGGGCCTCGGCCTCGACACGGGCCAGATCGCCGCGCGCGGCTTCGGCGGCCTCGACGGCTTCGCGGGCGGCGGTCAGCTCGGCCTGCGCCGTCTCCAGCGCGGTGCGAGCGACGGCCAGTTCCGGCGTCTCAAGCGGGCCGAGCGCCTCGCGTTCGCGTCTGGCTTGCTCGAACTGGCCGACCACGCGGGCCAGACGGGCCTCGGCGTCGCGTTTACGGGCGCTCTCGGCGTTGGCGCGGGCCTCGACGGCGGCCAGGGTCCCGGCCAGGCGCTCGACCTCGGCGTCGGCGGCCTTGCGGGCGTCCTCGGCGGCCAGCAGGGCCTTTTCCAGCTCGGGCGCGCGCTCGGGGGCGGCGGCGATCTCGGCCTTCAGCTTCGTCAGTTCGTGGTCCAGCCGGTCCAGTTCGCGCCTGGCGTCGGCGGCCATCCGCTCCTCGCGCTCGACGTCAGAGGCGATGCGGGTCGCCTCGGCCTTCAGGCGGTCGACCTCGGCGCGGGCGGCCTGCTCCGCCATGTCGAGGCGGTCGCGTTCCAGCGTGGCCCGGTGCAGCAGGGCGCCGGCGACGGCGTCTTCCTCCCGCGCGGGCTTCATCGCCTCCTGGGCCTTCAGGGCGTCGGCCTCGGCCCTGGTCGCAGCGGCTGTCGCCTCGGCCACCGCGCGGTCGGCGTCGCGCAGCTCCTGAGCCGCGACCTCGGCGGCCGCCTTGGCGTCGTTCCAGCGCACATAGAGCAGGGCGGCCTGCAGGGCGCGGATCTCGGCCGAGATCTTCTTGTACTTCTCGGCCTGACGCGCCTCGCGCTTCAGCCGGTTCAGCGTGGTCTCCAGCTCGCGCCCGATGTCGTCCAGCCGATCGAGGTTCGTCTCGGCGGCCTTCAGACGCAATTCGGCCTCGTGACGACGGGTGTGCAGACCGGCCACGCCGCCGGCCTCTTCCAGAATCCGGCGGCGGTTCTGCGGCTTGGCGGCGATCAGTTCGGAGATCTGGCCCTGACGCACCAGGGCGGGGCTGTTGGCGCCGGTCGAGGCGTCGGCGAACAGCAGCTGGACGTCGCGGGCGCGGACCTCCTTGCCGTTGATGCGATAGGTCGAGCCCTGACCCCGGTCGATGCGGCGCGACACCTCCAGAACGGGAGAGTCGGTAAAGGGCTGGGGCGCGCGTTTCTGGGCGTTGTCGATGGTCAGGACGACTTCGGCGTGGCTGCGCGGCGGACGGCCCGCGGCTCCGGCGAAGATGACATCGTCCATGCCCTGGCCGCGCATGGCCTTGGCCG
>Ga0247823_10002169_pt1 | contig 16234 bp, 20 predicted proteins | sample 13C_PalmiticAcid_2_FD_192426 | JGI IMG/M metagenome (GOLD analysis project Ga0247823, IMG submission 192426) | Soil microbial communities from agricultural site in Penn Yan, New York, United States - 13C_PalmiticAcid_Day30 | ecosystem: Environmental > Terrestrial > Soil > Agricultural land...
GGCCACATTCTGTGCGCGATGTCTTGGCCACCCACGTGCTAAAGAAAACGGGTTCCTACGAGCAGGCCAGCTACGCGATCCAGGACACACCTGAGACCGTTATGAGACACTACGGGCGCTTTTTCCCGCAGGACAAGGCGGCTATGGCGGCGAAAATCTTGAACCGAATATGGGAGCAACAATGACCGACGCAGAACGCATCGCTGAACTGGAAGCCAAGGTACAGCAAGCCTACCACGTCATCGGCCAACTCCTGGGCGGCCCTGATGGCAGGTGCGAGGATTTGGATTCGGCGGAAGGGCAGCGGGCACTGGACTATTTCGCGCATGAAGACTTCGATGAGAATTTCCTGCCGTATGTCCATCCGCGGCGGGAGGCGTGAGCGCTGGAGGTAACCGGGGGTAACTCCGCGCGATCTGAACTGACGCCAGCCGAAGAGCCGGCTCACGTTCTGCGGCGCAAAGTAGTGTGGGAGGAGATCAATGGAGATGGGCAAAATTCTGCACACCAGTCAAGAAGACGCCCTTGGCCGCAATTGACGCCAACGCAACCATAGGGCACGTTGCCGGCAGGGGATTTTATGACTGGGGGTTGAGATGGGTGTTACAATCAAGGTGACGGGTCCTACGTCACTGGACATGTCGAACTATGACTATATCGCAGAGCCTGGCACCGCCGACGTAGTGTCATTTAACAGCACGAAAATAGTTGGCTACTCGTACGGGTGGAAGGTCACTATCACCGGCTCCGGCTTCAGCACCGACCGCGACGGGTATCTCCAAGGCGGCACTGTTTTCGGCGTCCAGGAAAGCTACGGATCATCGACCATCTCTATCACGGGGCTGAAGCTTTCCGTAAAAAGTCTAGTTCAGATTGCTAATACTCAGACGACCACCGATGACGCTCGTTTGGTGGAGAGCACCCTAAGCGGCGCAGACAAACTCTACGGCGGAACATCCGCCGACGTCTTGTTCGGTTATTCAGGCGATGATTTGCTTTTCGGGGGCGCCGGCAATGATGTGCTTCGCGGCGGCAACGGCAACGATAAGCTCGAAGGCGGCATTGGTAAGGACAAGCTCTATGGTGGAGCGGGTTCCGACACGTTCATCTTTAAGACCGCGGCGAGCTCTTCGGTTGGATCTGTTGCCCGAGATGTCGTTTTTGACTTTAAGCAGTCCGAGAAAGATAAGTTCGATCTCAAGTCGATTGATGCCAACACGAAAGTCGCCGGCGATCAAGCTTTCAAATTCATTGGCTCTGATGCATTCCACAAGAAGGCCGGCGAGCTACGTTTCGAAAAAGCGGGCGGGAATACCTTGGTTTATGGAGACATCACCGGTGACGGCAGGGCGGACTTCTCCTTCCTCCTCGACGGCAGCGTTTCCCTGAAAGCCGGCGATTTCATTCTCTAAATCCGCGGAAGCCCTCTGCGAAGGTCGAAACGGCCCCCGGCACGTCAGTGCAGTCGCACGATGATTCCGGCTTCCTCTGCCGCCTTCAGGAATGCCCATCGTGCGACTTTTGGGTCCACATGAGCGTCGAGGGCTTCTGCGCAGAGGCGTAGCGCTTCGCCGAATGCCTGACCGCGGCGTGTAGGCCAAAATTGCATAAGTAGGAAAGCGGCTTCTCGAGTGGAGCCGACAATTTGAGGACCGCCGAGTTCATCGAGATTCACGATTACGCTCGCCGGCCAGTCAACGAGAACTGGGTCGCGCATCGCATGTATCCTCCTCGTCAGTAACGAATCAAGCCGGTCTTCTGTTCCTCGGCCCTCAGACGGCAGCTTGACCCACGCAGCATAGGAATATCTTCCCGGACTCCTTGACTCTCTTCCTAGTGAGAACATACTAGCAACATCTTAAAACCGTAACGAATGCCTGCTGTGGCAGCAACACAGGAGAACGGAAACGTGCGCGCAGAATCACCTGAGCCTCGAAACGAAGTCGATGAAGCCCTGGCTTGGCACGGCGGAAACGCCCGAGCGGCAGTCGCGACGCTCCTGGCTGACTGCGCTTATCTGCGATGGCAGCTTCAACTGGCCGATCGCGCAATTAGCTCCGGCTTTACGCGAGGGTGGCGGCCACAAGCTGAGCGGGATTGATGGATTGGCGAGGCGCCTTGATGAGAGTGCCGGATGGACAGACCTCGAAGCGCTCTTCGCTCCAGCACGTCCGACGTTAGGCGACCTGCCGCAATGGTACGAACTCGGCGGCCACTGCTCGAGATGCGAGCGCGAGGGCGCGATTGATCGTTGGCGTCTCCAGGAGAGCGTCGGCGCCGATCGTCAACTCGCTATGATCTATGCTGTCTCAGCCCTGGCGGTATTCTCCGCACTGCCGGCCGCCTCCCGCCCGTCGAACTGGTCACTATTCTCCGCCGCCGTTCTGAATGGTACTGCGGCGTGCCCACTCCTGAGCAAGCACAGCATAAATGTACTCGCTACCCCAGACGCCGTTAAAGCGGTCATTTTCGATTAAGTGAGCTTCCCGGCGAAGCTTCAGCCGCTCCATTACCTTCACCGACGCAGTGTTTTCTACATCAAGTCGAGCAAATATCCTGTGAAACTCAAACTGGCGAAAGCCCAGATCAATCAGCGCCCCGACGGCCTCGGTAGCGTATCCCTGGCCGGCATATTTCGGGGTTGAAGACATAGCCAACTTCCGCCTGCCGTGCCGCCTTGTCTGCTAGCTTTAAAACGACATCGCCTAACAGGACTTGGTCAGATTGACGTACGACAGCAAAGCGACACGTATCCCCGTTGTGCTCAAATGGCGCTTCAGTTGCCTGCAGAAGCTTTCTCTCCATCTCCACACCTTCTAACGGCGCAGCGTATAGGTAGCGGTAGACATCGGGGCGGGAGTGATAAGCAGCGTAGTTAGGAAAATCGGCCGCCACGAACTTTCGAAGGAGCAAGCGAGCTGTTTCGATCTGGATGGAGGATTTGTTGGATTTCATCGGCAACCTGCATGCTTTTCGGTCAAGTATTGCCTCACCTGACTGATCCATGCAATTGCCGTTGATAGACTCGATTGGGCGAGGTCGTTATTGTCGGCCTTTCAATCACGCTAGGTCGTCACGGAAGAGCGAGCAATTCGCGAGGCGAGGCTCATGGCGAGCCAATATGCCGGCGTGTTGGCCTGGAGTCGCGATGCGGACCCGGCGCTAGGGGATTATAGCCCGCCGACGATCTTGTTTCAGGCGGGCGAAATCCCGGAGATGGAATAGAATGGGGGCGATAGGAACAAGCAGCCGTGATCACGGTTATTGGCGCGCGGTCGCCCGGTACCGACCGAGCATTTTGGTTCCCCCAATCAGATGGCCGCAAGGCGAGAGCCGTGAAGCGTGTCTGGGAAGTCTCGCTTTGCGGTTCTCGTCAAGGAAGGCCACCAGGCACGACGGAGGCGGCCAATGCCAAAATACTATTTTCACATTCGCAAGGGAAAAGAGTTCGAGGTCGATCCTGAGGGCACCGACTTTCCAACGGTTGAACTTGCCGTAAACGACGCCAGATTGGCGGCGAAGGAAATGATCGCTGAGCTGTTGATGGCTGATGAAGTCCTCGACAGTCAGCAGTTCGAAATCTCAGACAACCGTGGAAAGGTTGTCGCCACTGTTCCGTTTCGCTCAGTGCTCCGTCTTCACTGAGGACGCCGCGGTATTCAAGATATATCTGACGGCGAAGCGTCGGACCTTCACTTGTGATCTTTTGCGCGCGCACCGCCCGTGGTAAAATCCCCTTGCCCGGCCGGAAGTCGGGCGCGCCTCTAGAGTCGCACCTTCGCCCCGCTTCGGCGGGGCTCTCTTTAGGGCGCTAGAGAATGCAGGAGCATAGTGCGATGACGGCATGGAAGACTACGCTCCCACCTGTTGGCCTTGAGATCCTGTATGAGCGAGATGACGGAACAGTCGAGCGCGGAGTTCTAGAGCGCTTCGGCCTACTTGGCGCCAATGCGTCGGGTAAGGAGTCGAGGATGCGCCCGCAGTTCAAGCGTAAAGGTGTTGCCGAAATGTTCGAGGTTCGGCGATGGCACGAGGTCAAATCGTGATGTCGCCGGGGAAGTGCACGACGTTGCCAATGGCCGTTCGATAGGGCGAGCGGAACAAGCGGCAGACAACGCCGTTTGATCTCCGCGGCTACCGATGTGCGCCCACGCTCACGTTGTTCCCCAACCCGCCGCAACAGAAGGTCGCTTCGATCCCCCTCCGAAGCGACCTTCTTTTTGTTGTCGAGCGTACCGGATTGGCGGAATCCGACCTTCCCGCCAGTCGGCGAAACCCCTACCTTGCCGCCGAGGCCTCTCTAGCCCTCCCAGCGGCACATCTGCCAAGCGTGCCGCCTTCTCGCCCCGCCGTTGCGCGGGGCTTTTTTGTGGGCGTGATAGCCTGAAGCTTCGGGGCGGACGGCGCTAGGGAATTACAATTAGCGGCAACCTGTCGGAACAAACAAAGGTTCCCGCGGTTGGATAAGCGCAGTCGTTATGTCCTCTGCAGGTGCAGCACGACCGCGCGAAGGGCTGCGCGTCCCTGTGCGGCCCTTCGTTTGTCACCTTTACGCGCTCCCCTTTCGTGGTAAAATTCTTGCAGCCCGCCGGGAGACGGGCGCGTCTCTGGATCCGCATGCCTTGCCCCGCTTCGGCGGGGCTTTTGTTTGACAAGCCGGCTAGGTGGGAACCCTGGCTTGAGGGCGGGCGCCCAATAAACGAAAAAGGGCGCACTGAATGGATCACGAACCGCACCGGTTTGCCGACGGCCATTTCGTTTAAGTTTTTCGACCCACGGCAGGTGAATTCCGGATGGCGTAGTGTCGTTTTTCGGCCTCAGCTGGCTGTTTGTTGCCGATGGGCTCACGAAGGTGGCGGTTGTTGAACTAATCTACCCATTCCAGCGTGGCGAATTCCACGGCTTCGAGGTTTCGCCACGGGCCTCGACGATGGATGACCTCGGTCCTGTAAAGACCGTTGATCGTTTCGGCGAGAGCGTTGTCCTATGAATCGCCGGCACCTCACAGCGGCTCGATGCATCTCCCATCTCGTCAGAGGGCCCTTAAAAACGCCCCGTCACTGAGGCGCTGAACATGCGTCCGGGTCCAGGAACAAGCGGTGCGACATCGACCTCCTCATCAAATACATTTGATACGCTAAGAGATACAGAGAGGTGGCGATCTTCGGATTCCCAGCCTGCGCCTATGTCAGTGACGAATGCGTCATCCATCCACACTGTGTCTTCGGAGGCTCCGTGAACATCCCGAGTAAACGAGACCCGTCTGCCGATGTAGCTTTCCGCGATAAAGACGCTTAACCGCTCCGGGCTCATGTAGCTGAGACCGACACGGCCAGTGTGCTCGGGCACTGTCGGTAGCCAATCGTTCCACCCTGAAATTGGATTTCCGCCCCAAATGCGCGAATAATTTGCAAAGAAAGTAACGCCACTGCCGATCCAGACGTTTGCATTCAGTGTAAGACGATCGATCGTGGCTTCGGGAAGCTGCAAGGAATATGAATAGACGGGCACGCCGACTGAAAGGTTTTCAATATCCTGATGCTGGTACTCGATCGCCGTGAAAAAGTGATCGGACCATTCTGCATCCCAGCGCAGAATGCCGGTCTTCGTTTCTCCGAATGCCGGCGCGTTATCTGCTCTGAGACCCACGACGGTAAGCGGTGAAAGCGTGCTTCGCTCGCTGAGCGGGGTGCGCTCCACATAGGCCGCTCGCAGGTACTGCCCCTCAGCCAATTCCCAGGCGACACCGATATGCGGGTTAAGGCTGATATCTTGCGTATCGTTTTGATCGTACCAATCCAGAAACAGATTGGCTTCCACTTTGATCTGCGGCGTCACGTCAGCCATGCCGCCTATCCAGGCGCGGACATTCTCACCTTCGACATGAGTGGTGGTAGTCGGAAAGCGAAATGTGAACTGGGGACTGTCGAGATAGTACCCCAGATACGATGTCGACGTCTCGAACTCCGACCTCCCACCCTCAACGCCCCAGCGCAAGGATATGTCGTCAGCGACCTCAAAGAGATGGGAGATGCTGAGCTTCATTGAGAATTCATCTTCCTCCACATCCAAGTCGTAGCCTTCCGCCGGATCACGGTCAAAATAGTAGTCCTGAAGGGAGTTTCGCCCGGACCGGTCAATGATAGAGCTAAAAAGACCTACATTCAGGACATTGTGATGCTCGAACGTGTGACTCCAGCCGAGAAACATATCGAGGCCGTCAGCGTTTAGCGTGTCGCCACGCGTGACGTCCAGGCCGTCACTGATAGCGCCATCAACAGAAACGCCACCCTCGACATGCACCCCGTTCAAATACCCGACAACGCGGTCGTCAGGCGTAAGCTGGGCACCAAACACGGTGAGCGAGTTCAGGTTCTGCGCAGTCTGATCGGCGAAGGACGGGTTCATGTAAGAGTAAGTGATATCCGTCGTCAGTGCATAAGGCAGCGGGTCATAGCCGAGCTTCTGATAGCTTGCCGTTCCATTCACCTGAACATCATCACCCATTGTCGTCACGCCGATACCGATCTCCGCTTCCTGGAAGGGAAACCGGTAAAAGGCCGGCCGCCGTCGTGGGCTGACGATTGCGAGCGGATCCAGCAAGGCGCCCTGAATGTATCCGGAAAAGGCGGCGTCGTCGCCGGTATTAGGCTCCGTGATGGCGACAAGCCCCGGAGCGGTGGCAAAGGCTGACACGCTACCGGAAAGGTTCTGGTCGAAGTAACTCGCGCCCTGAAACGGATCGAAAGCGCGGTCGCCCCAATATCGCGCCCAAGCATTGAGGGAGGCCGTCCGATAGATGCCACCAAGCGTCGATCCGAAATCATCACTGGCCTCAACCGAACCGTAGTCACCGCCGCGCGCGCGCGCCCTGACAACCGATTCCTGACCCAGTTCGATTGCCTGGTCTAGATCGTAATCATAGAGAGCCAAGAGCGCCCGGTACTGCGCCATGATGGGGGATGTCGAATCAAGCCTATCGGCCAGTTCAAAGGATTGAGCGGCCGGACCCATTTCTCCCCGCGCGGCATAGGTCGCGCCGAGAGCAATCAGACCGCGCCCATAGGTGGGATTTGCCGCCGTAGCCCGGAGCATATCGTCGAGCCCGCCATCGGGGTCCCCCGACTGAAGTTTTGCGCGACCGCGCTGATAGAGAGCGAGTTCGAAAGAAGAATCGCCGGCCAGCGCCTGGTCTACCAGGCGACGCGCTTCCTCATTGCGGCCGGCGTAGAGCAGAAGGCCGGCATAACTCGCCAGGGTTTCCGGGGCGTCGGGGTCAAGTTCCATGGCTTTGCGATAAGCGGCCTCCGCCTCCTTGGTCGCTAGCCGTCCAACCTGCTCCTGACCGAGGCTCAGCCAGTACTCCCATCTGCCGGGAGCCAGGGCGGTCGCCGCTTCCAGATCGCGCACGGCGCCACGTACATCGCCTTCGACATGGGATCGATACTGCGCCCGAATATGCAGAAGCCCCGGATCGTTCTGATTGATCTGCTCGGCCGCGCGTATGGCGCGTAGAGCCGAATCGAAATCAGCCGTCTGCATGGCTCTTTCCGCTATTGCGACATGCAGGCGAACATCGGCGCCAAAACGTGGCTCTGCGGATTGAAGCAATTGCATGGCATCACGCGGAGACTGCAGCATGGCTACAATCGTCGCCTCCCCCATCAAGGAAGCGAAGGAGGACCTAACGGGCCTCGGCTTTGGATAAACGATCGTCGGCTCGGCAAGGGAGTGGGCGAAATATGCCAGATACTCGGCACTGATGCCGTCTTCGCCGGAAAGGCCTTTCCTCGCTCTGTCCAGGAGCGATGCCGCCTCGGCATAGCGTCTCGCGCCCGCGAGCACTCGGCCTTCGATATAATCCAGTCGCGCTCCGTCAGCCGAATCAAGCGAGCCTGAGCGAACAGCGGCGATCGCCTCAATAGTCGCTGCTTTGCCATAACGCTCGAAACTTATCTCTACAACTCCGAGCTTGTCTTCAGCGACATGCGGGGTGTCTGGCCCCTGTCCAATCGAATCGACGCCCCTCGGCACGGTCCCGCCACGGGGCCTGACAATACCGCTGCTACCAAAAGCATCGCGAACGGTAAGAGTGTACAGCATCTGCTGCCTGATATCGCCGCCCGATACCACGGTCTTTGATGGCCTACTGCCGAGGGCCGCGATAGCTGACTCACCGGCGCCAACGCTCACCACGCCGTTTTCGTTCGACAGATCGACCAAACCTTCAATGACGTTGAGCGTGGTACGTCCCGTGGACACCGTCATCGCCCAGTCTGTCCCGCGTATCGCGGCGGTAGCCGCGGGAGTATCAACGGTGACACCGGAGCCACCACGGGCTGCGCGGCCGTAGAGCTGGCCGCGTTGCAGCTCCAGCGAGACACCACCGTCCGCGCGCACATCTTTCACGACAAGGACCGAATCACGGCCCACACGGATTTGCGTTCGATCGGCAAACAAGATTGCGATTTGACCAATCTCGTTCGTACGCACGACGTCACCTGCCTTGACATCTTGGCCGATTTCAAGCGCCCGAAGGGCGGGGGTCTCGATGAATGTAATGTCCTCGCCGATCCGCGTTTGAATAATTTGTCCGGTGATCAGCGGCGTGCGCGGCTGCGGTTCGGCAAACGCTATCATTGGCACTGTGGCACTTGTGAAAAGAAGCATCAATTTTTTTGAAACGACTTTCATATCGCCGAGCCACGAGCCGAGTTACATGATTAGGCGCGAGCTAGTCGCGGGCGTTTACGCTTGTCAACGAGCAACTCATGCCCGAGCAACAGAATAACGTGCAATACCCTACTTTGCTCGCGTGTGTTGCATCACATCAACGATTTTTTGCTAGATGGCGATACAAGACTCCGTCTGCGATAGTTTCGTTTGGCGTCCCCAAACCGCTCAAAACAAGGCACATAGGCAGGCAATTGTGGGCGAAGGGCAAGCAGCCGCCGCCAACCTGTGTGTTAATCTTGCTGTGTCGCTGAGGACCACGTACTAAAGCCATGGAGGCATGTAGCTAAAGGTCTTTGAGGTGACCTGCGAGGCGTCAACTCAGTAGGTATGGAGCGCATACGAATGAGCGCAGTGAAGCTGCAGTGCTCGCAGCCCTCACAAAGACAGATGAGGGGGATTAGATAATGTCCTTCGTACCGCGCCGGCCCCACCCAAAAAATCCATCCCCGAACGCTCGCTCTTCGTGTAGTTGTAAATCACATCGCTCCGCGCGGCAGCAACACCGGATAAGGATCCTAGGATGAAGCTTTTCGATCAGGTTACTGGCAAATCACCAGAGTTCGCACTTACGCGAAGCGGGACAACAGTTGCTGTTTCGTTACACTATGATCTTTGGGGATGGGAAGACGAGGAAGCCGGTTTCACTGTTTTTGAAGGTGAGGCATTCGCCGGGATTGGTGACTCCTACGGTTCGGCTTACCAGTCATATGGTGGCGACCGCCCTTTGTACGTGGATTTCACAGCAACCCTAATGTCTGGCGTGACGTATCAGGGTGAATACAACGTGACGGACTGGGGTGATGGCACAGAAGTGAATTTCACCTTCAATACGACCCTTTTCTCGTTAAAAGCACTGTTCACCGGGACACAAGCCGTTGATGTCGTATTTGGATCTGCAGATGGCGACGTGCTTTCCGGTGGCGGCGGAGGCGATTTCATAGAAGGTGCTGCCGGAAACGATACGTTGGATGGCGGCGCAGGCAAGGATACTCTCTATGGCGGCGCGGGGAACGACACCTACATTGTCGATGATTTGGGTGACCAGGTAATTGAGGCCAAAGGCGAAGGCACTGACCTGGTGAAATCCTCATTCAGCTACACTCTCGGTGCTAATCTAGAGCGGCTGACGCTCATCGGTTCGTTGGCGAACAACGGGACCGGTAATTCCGGCGCCAACGTTCTCACCGGCAACAGCGCGAACAACATCCTGGACGGGCAAGCTGGTGCGGACATGATGATTGGCGGTAAGGGCAATGACACTTATGTGGTCGACACCTCCGCAGACCAGATCTCCGAAAAGACAAATGAGGGCATTGATCTAGTCAAAGCATCCGTCACTTACGAGTTGGGCGCGAATGTCGAGAAGCTCATTCTCACAGGCTCGGGTTATGTCAACGGCTTCGGTAACGGACTTGCCAACGACATCTGGGGCAATAACGGCGCAAACGTGCTCGACGGCGACACGGGCAACGACCGTCTCACTGGAGGCGGCGGTGATGATATTCTTCTTGGCGGCGAAGGCGATGATTCTCTGGCCGGAGGTGCGGGCATCGACCGACTTTATGGCGGCAGCGGGTCGGACACCTATTTCCTCGACGATGCACTGGATCGTGTGATCGAGGCTGCGGGAGGCGGTACGGACTTGGTTAAGTCTTCGGTCAGTTGGACCATGACCGCCAATGTCGACAATGTAACCCTGACTGGCGTGGCGAACATCAACGCCGGCGGCAACTCTCTCAACAACACCATGATCGGGAATAGTGGCAATAACATCCTGATCGGCGGCAATGGCAACGATACGCTGACAGGCGGAGCAGGGAAAGACACGTTCGTCTTCAATACTGCTTTAAACGCCGGCACGAACGTCGACAAGATCACGGACTTCAGTCTCGTCGATGACGTGATGCAGATCGACAATGCATTCTTCCTCGGCCTTGCGGCCGGCCAGTTGGCGTCGAGCATGTTCAAGGATGTCACACTGGGGCCGAAGGACGCCAGTGACCGCATCCTCTACAACTCCGACACCGGAAGCTTGTTCTTCGACCGCGATGGTTCTGGAAGCACGTACGCAGCGGTGAAATTCGCAACGTTGTCGGGAACGCCAACGCTTACGGCCGCGGACTTCTTTGTGATCTGATTGGTGCCTTAGCCATACGCTCCCAGCCACTCGTCGCCAGGCAATGGCGGCGTTGGCTCCGATCGACCGCTAAGGAACTATCTGCCCGCCGCCAATACTGTTTCAGGCAGGCGAATTGCTGGAGATGGAATAGAACGCAGCCATGACTTGGACTGTAGCTTCCCGCCAATGGTGGACATCGTGGTGTCAATCGATGAAGGCGAAATCGTTGTTGAGGGTTTCGACAACTTCGACACGCGGTGGATGCCTCAGAAGCTTTGCATACCTGTATTTGAATGATCCTCCGGAAAGGGCCACGATTTGTTCGGCTGTCCAGACCGGGTCCAGCATAGTGCTAGTGTCCTCGTCCGTTTTCTCCCAGAACGGCGTACGGATACCAGAGGGAGCGGCGACGAGTACTTTCCCGAACCCTGGATCGCGTACAAGCGAAGCGCCGAGCATGGCCATACCGGCCTTCGTTGCCGAATAGGCAGGCTCTTGCGGCCTCGGCGTATATTGAGAGCTTGATGTGATCAGCAGCAGCTTCAATGGCGTCGGGGCAATAGGCTTCAGACGCGCCGCGAGCATCATCGGAGCCAACAGACTCACATTGGTCATTGTCGTAAGCGCCACATCATCCAGTGTTTCGATAGATCCTCGCTGCAGAAATCCAGCGGCGTAGACGAGCGTATGCACGTCTTGAAAGCTGGCGGTGAGGTTGCTGATCCCCTTGGAAAGATCATCCACAGAAGCCGTAATAGACAGTTTGAAGAATTGCGCGTTCGCCAAGCCAGGATCTTTGCGCCCTGTAAAGCACACCCGATGACCTTCGTTGACATAATGCCGAGCGAGTTCAAGCCCCACTCCGGAACTGCCTCCGACGATCAGGATGTTCTTTTTCATTCAAATCACCTTTGAATTGCGATCTGGTAGAGATACGAGAACACAATATCCGTATCAAAGCGCTGAGAACAGATGGCGACGCCCGCAATCAAGATGTCGCAGTCCCGCAGTGGAATTCATTTAAGTGGGTCGGGTTGGGTAGATAGCGACCGCAGCCCTTCTCGCTGGGTCACGCCGTCGATTTGGGCGCTGTTCGCCGCTACCGCCTTAAACGGCGCGGCGGCTTGGCTCGCGCTGAAATTTTTATGGGGTCGCAGGGAACCTTTTGCAGGCTCGCCCATTGCGCGTGCGCCACTTTGGTTCAGCCTCTTGCCTCGCCATTCCCAGCGGGGCATTTTTTGCATCGAACGTGAGATGGCTACGGGGAAACAGATGAACCGAGCACGTCCCACACACGGTCGATTTCGCGGAGGAACTTTGTAAAACTACTCGCGTTTTCTTTGCGGTTCTTTTTTAGGCTTACCTTATGGAACGTAGGGATGCGCGCAGACGACGAACTTAATACCGCGATGGCCGATGTACTATCGTCGCTGCAGGCGGCACCAGACAATCCGGTCAGCCTACTCCGCATCGGGAGTGCCCTGCTCGAGCAGGGGTTTACCAAAGATCAAATCATAAATCGGCTCTATCACATGGAAGCCGCGCATGAGATCAAGCTGCTGGAGGGAAACAGACTTCGTCCCATAAAGCCCCTCGTCTGATCTGATGGTTGAGGACAAAGCTTGGGCTATCGGACGCACGTATCTTTTGCCTCCGCATGTCTCGTCATAACATCCTCCCGCCCGTTGGGAGATAGGCGCGTCTCTGGATCCGCATGCCTTGCCCCGCTTCGGCGGGGCTTTGTTTGGCTGCGAGGTGAGGAGGCAGAGCCGACCACGGCGCGGAAGGCGTTTTGAAGGGGCTGGAGGGAAATAATGTGATTGCCATTGGAGTGGAGACGGGTGGGCCGGAGCATAAGGAATCGGCTGTTAGAAAAGCTCTGGTAACTGCGATGGGGGTGGCTATGAAAGTTCGAGAGAAAAACTACAACGATGGCTCAGAGACTTGGATTAACCCCATCTTCATCGTTCCCGGCTCGCTGTTGAACCCAGACTTCGAGGGTTACAAACTTGGCCACTTTTCCAAGAAAGAAAAGGGGTTGGTCATCCAAATCGCTGTCCCGCAAACAGTCGCCAATGGGGAGCATATCAACTCGTTCATAGGAAGTTCGCTGCGTGAAGCAGTGCGACTAGCGGCGGCCCATTTCCAATCAAAGAAGCTCAGCTTTTCCACGCTGAAGGCAGAAAAAATCATACTCTCCATCGAGGCAGAATTATCAAATAAGTAAATGGATTTGCCATGCAAACTGCGTAAATCCATGGTTGGTGGGGCGGTTTAGGGGAGCGCGAAATGGGTGCAAGTTATTACGTTGCTATACAGCAAGCCGATTTGCCGACTGTGGCAGCGGTAAATGAATGCCTGGCTGGCCTGGACTACCCAGTCCGCCTTCCAACAGCTTTAAGCAGCACAAAAGCGCCTCTTCGCGATACGGACGGCAGCCTAGTTGTAGAGTACAAAGGGAACGCGATTCAGCTTGAAGCGTCGATCATCCGGTTTAGCGCCACTGAATCTTTTGCGTACGCATTGAGAGTTGAGAACGGCCAGGCTGTCACTCCTACGGACATGAATGACCTCGTGCCTCTCGATCTGAATACTGAACTCAGAAAACTAGGCCCGGACGTGCCAAGCTTTAAATATGGCGATTATGTAGTGACATTGACGTTCAGATCGTCGGTCGATGAATGGAAGGCAGGTTTTCTTCTGATGGCGGGGCTTATTCGTTGCTCAAATGGATTTGGATTTGAGTTCGGTGGACTCACCTACGGTGGAATTTCTTTCGCTAATAGACTCGTCCGAGAAGCGGCGGAAATGGAGTAAACCTGCTTGCAGCGATGCTCGGCTCTTGACGTAGGGCCGAAAGCTGCCGCGGCGCGGGAAGGCTTGGTTAAAGCGGCGAAAGAGGCCGGGGTGTTTATCCGGAGGTAACTGCGTTATGCCGCGGCAACGTATTTCACACGGCGCCGAGGGCCCGACATGCACGACCACACAGACGAAGCGACCCAAGACTACCGCGAGAACCTGAAGCTCGAACTTCATCGGGCTATGCGGCACACCAACGATTTGATCAGGCGTGCGGCGCAGGCCGGCATGACCGTCGACCTGCAGACGCTGACCATCTTTCGCAATAGTGATCCGCTGCCGCAGATTAGTTTCAGCGTTGTTTCAACGTCGCCAACTCTGCCTGTACCCGGATAAGGGCAGTGGCGTGTTGGTATTCAGGAGGATGTGAATTCGCCCTTCCCGATGATTACCATACCTATTCGCTTCAGCGCTTCGCTGAATGTTACCCCAAGCGCCATGGCTGCAAGACCTGTCACACCAAGTGCACCCATCCCCATGAGCTTCCACCGCCGCACCTCGTCGGTTGACGGCTGTGTCCATATCAGAATATTCGCACGTTAAATATTGACGGTAGAGGTTGCGTGCCTATTTCCATCGGTTCGTGTGTGAGCGAAGGAGCTACCAATGGCCGATATCATTCTTACCGACGGCGACGATATCTACACCGGCACTGCGAATGATGACTTCATCTATGGCCGCGGCGGGAGCGATACGATCGACGGCGGGGCTGGTAGCGACCGGATTTACGATGGCAACGGTAATCCTGGCCAGCCTGACACCGATAGTAACAGCGACATACTCAGAGGTGGCGCAGGCGACGATTTCCTTTCGGGCGCCGGTGGCAGCGACCGCCTCGAAGGAGGAGACGGTGACGATCAGATAGCTGGAGATTGGCAGAACACACCAAATCCCGGCAACGATACATTGCTCGGCGGAGCAGGATCTGACAGCCTGGTAGGATGGGCTGGAAATGACATATTGATCGGCGGCACTGGCGCGGACCGTATGAGTGGCGGAACCGGAAACGACAGGTACTATGTCGACAATATCCGCGATAGCGTTTTCGAAGGAAAGCTCGGTGGCGAAGATAGCAATGGCATTGACGAAGTCTACTCGTCTATCTCGTTTGTGCTTAGCGCAGACGCCTTTCATGGTGATTTCGAAAATCTGCGGTTGGTCGGCTCAGGAAATATCAATGCGACCGGAAACGCCTTGAGCAACAGGCTGGTCGGGAATTCTGGCAACAACATCCTCGACGGCAGGGTTGGAGCAGATAGGATGTCGGGTGGGACCGGCAACGATATCTACGTCCTCGACAATGTCCGCGACGTCGTAGCGGAGGCTGCGGGAGGCGGCACGGATCTGGTTCAATCGTCCGTCAGCTGGAGCATGGTCGCCAATGTCGAGAAAGTAACTCTGATCGGCTCAGCAAACATCAGTGCCGCGGGAAATACCCTCAAAAACACCGTGCTCGGGAATTCAGGCAACAACTCCTTGAGCGGTGGAGCGGGCAACGACGCAATCAGTGCCGGCAACGGCAACGATAGGCTTTATGGCGGCAGCGGTAACGACGCCATGAGAGGTGGCGGCGGCTCGGATGCCTTTGTGTTCAACACGGCGCTCAGCAGTTCCATGAACAAGGACACCATCCTCGATTTCAGCGTGACGGCCGACACGATCTCGCTGGACAATGCCACCTTCACCGCGGTCGGCGCGGACGGCGGGCTTTCGTCTGGAGCATTTCGGATTGGAACGGCGGCTGCCGATGCAAGCGACCGCGTGATCTACAACTCTTCGACGGGTGCACTGATCTACGACAGCAACGGTTCTGCCTCCGGTGGAGCGGTGCAGTTCGCCACGCTTGCAACCGGCCTTGCCCTGACCAGTGCGGACTTCTTCATTATCTAGGAGCGCTGTCGGGCGACGATCCAGTTTCAGGTCGGCGAAATTCCGGAGATAAAGCTATAGAGGTGGAGGAAATGGTAGACACCGAGGCGGGCAGAATACTTAGCGAGATAGACAAGGATAATTTTATCCCAAATGCTAGAAGAATGATCTTTCTCAGTTTTGCCGCACAAGTTTTGATCGACAATCTCCGAAAATTTGACGTTGAAAATGTCAATACGGAAAGCGCTCTCTTGGCCCTATGGAGGCTTCCTTATTACGCCCTCCTATATGAAGCTCGCTGCATAGAGAACGGAGCCTCCCCTCAAAAATATCGCGATATAGTTGTCGACATTAACAATGCCGTCGAGGAAAAAATCAAACGTATAGCCAAAACGTGCGCCTAGTTAGTCGTCGAAGTGCTCCTGCAAGAACTGCCTGCCACGCCTTAACGCGCTATCGATTGTTTCCCCGTCCCACGAGAATTCCAGAAGCTTCGGACAGGAATAAAATGGGACGATCGGAACAAGAGCCAGCCAACGCCGTTTGATATTCGCGGCTACCGATGTGCGCCACGCTCACGTTGTTCCCCAACCCGCCGCAACAGAAGGTCGCTTCGATCCCCCTCCGAAGCGACCTTCTTTTTGTTGTCGA
>Ga0247823_10002170_pt1 | contig 16233 bp, 13 predicted proteins | sample 13C_PalmiticAcid_2_FD_192426 | JGI IMG/M metagenome (GOLD analysis project Ga0247823, IMG submission 192426) | Soil microbial communities from agricultural site in Penn Yan, New York, United States - 13C_PalmiticAcid_Day30 | ecosystem: Environmental > Terrestrial > Soil > Agricultural land...
ATTTTTAAACTGTGTTCATTATGCATCGCGGCATGCAAGTTGCGAAGTGATCACACACCTGTTGCACCTCCGGGCGCAGGTGGGCCGCCCCGGTCGTCGGGCGGGCCGTTATCCGGTTCCCACATCCCGATGAATCGCAACACTGCCTCGCGGCAGAACCCAGCTCGCCCATGAAAGCCTCCCAGTTCCTGATTTCCACCCTCAAGGAAGCCCCTGCCGATGCGGAAGTCGTCAGCCACCAGCTGATGACGCGCGCCGGCATGATCAAGAAGCTCGGTGCGGGCATCTACAGCTACATGCCCATGGGCCTGCGGGTGATCCACAAGGTCGAGGCCATCGTGCGCGAAGAAATGAACCGCGCCGGTTCGGTGGAACTCACCATGCCGGTGATCCAGCCGGCGGAGTACTGGCAGGAAACCGGGCGCTTTGACAAGATGGGGGCCGAGCTGCTGCGCATCAAGGACCGCCACGACCGCGACTTCGTCGTGCAACCCACCAGTGAGGAAGTGGTCACTGACATTGCACGCCAGGATTTCCGCAGCTACAAGCAACTGCCCAAGAACCTGTACCAGATCCAGACCAAGTTCCGCGACGAGCGGCGCCCGCGCTTTGGCCTCATGCGGGGCCGCGAGTTCATCATGAAGGACGCCTACAGCTTTGACCGGGACGAATCGACCGCCAAGCTGAGTTACCAGGTGATGGCCGGCGCCTACCGCCGCATCTTCGACCGTTTCGGCCTGCGCTACCGCGCCGTGGCGGCGGACAGCGGCGCGATCGGTGGCGACCTGAGCGAGGAATTCCAGGTGATCGCCGCCACGGGCGAAGACGCGATCGTCTACTGCCCGGCGAGCGACTATGCCGCCAACATGGAAAAAGCCGAAGCGCTGGCGCCCGGGGGGCCGCGCCCCCCCGCAGCCAACCCCATGGCCAAGACGCCCACGCCCGGCAAGGCCACCTGCGCCGACGTGGCCACGTTGCTGGGTGTGCCGCTGGCCACCACGGTGAAGTCGCTGGTGCTGGCGACCGACGAGCTCGACGAGGCCGGCGAAATCGTGAAGAGCCAGGTCTGGCTGCTGCTGCTGCGCGGCGACCACGACATGAACGAAGTCAAGGTGGCCAAGGTGCCGGGGCTCAGCGCCGGCTTCCGATTTGCCACCGGCGCCGAGATCGACACGCACTTCGGCTGCAAGCCGGGTTATCTGGGCCCGATCGGCCTGAAGAAGCCGGTGAACCTGGTGGTTGACCGCGAAGTGGCCGTGCTGGCCGACTGGATCTGCGGTGCCAACGAGCCGGACTTCCACATGACCGGCGTGAACTGGGGACGCGACCTGCCCGAGCCCACCCTGGTCGCGGACCTGCGCAACGTGGTCGAGGGCGACGCCTCGCCCGATGGCAAGGGCGCGCTCGCCATCGAGCGTGGCATCGAGGTCGGTCACGTGTTCTACCTGGGCACCAAGTACAGCAAGGCCATGAACGCCACCTTCCTGGGTGAAGACGGCAAGCCCGCCCATTTCGAGATGGGTTGTTACGGCATCGGCATCACGCGCCTGCCGGCGGCCGCCATCGAGCAGAACCACGACGAGCGCGGCATCATCTGGCCGGACTCGTTGGCGCCGTTCACGGTGGTGGTCTGCCCCATCGGCATGGACCGCAGCCCGGAGGTGAAGGCCGCCGCCGAACAGCTGTACGGCGAGCTGCTGGCCGCCGGGGTGGACGTGATCCTGGACGACCGGGGCGAGCGCCCCGGCGCCATGTTCGCGGACTGGGAGCTCATCGGTGTGCCGCACCGCGTCACCATCGGTGAGCGCGGCCTCAAGGCCGGGCAGGTCGAGTACCAGCACCGCCGCGATGCCGCGGCCACCCAGGTCGCCGTGGGCGAGGTGGTGGCCTTGCTGAAGGGCAAGCTCGGCGCATGAAGCCGCTGGCCTGGTCGCGCCGCGACTGCCTGCTGGCCGCCGGCGCGCTGGGCCTGGGCTCCTTGACGCCGGCGGTGCACGCCGGAGGCCAGCTGGAAGAGCCGCTGGCCGATTCGGTGCGCGGCGCCTTGAGCGCCGCGATCGCCAACAGCGCACCGCCCGTGCCCGAATTTGCCGATTTGGAAAAACGCCTGGCCTACCTGCGCTGGCTGGGCGCGTCCAGCGACCGGCTGCAGCGCCGCAAGCCGGACTTCCAGACCCGCATCGAATTTCTGCAGACCCTCTGGTACGAAACCCGACGTGCGGGGCTGGACACCACCCTGGTGCTCGGGCTGGTGCAGGTCGAGAGTGCGTTCCGCAAGTTCGCCATTTCGCGCGTGGGCGCACGGGGCTACATGCAGATCATGCCCTTCTGGTCGCGCCTGATCGGCGATGGTGACGCCAGCCGGCTCTTCAACATGCAGACCAACCTGCGCTTCGGCTGCGTGATCCTGCGCCACTACCTGGACCGCGAGCGCGGCGACACCTTCCTGGCGCTGGGCCGCTACAACGGCAGCCGGGGCCGTGCCGAGTACCCCAACGCGGTCTATGCCGCGGCCAGGAACTGGGCCCACCCCGACGCCTGAGCGCGGCGCGACCGCTTACTGCATGAAGCCGATGCGGCTCTTGCCCGCCGCCACGCGTGGCAGGTCCTCGGGCTCGATGCGGTAGCGGTTGTCCAGCCGCGCATTGCCAAAGCCGGTGACGAGCGCCCGGCGCATCTCTCGCGGCGCGAGTGTCGCCAGCAGATCCAGCACATCGTTGGCCGGTTCGGGATCGAAGCGCTGGCCCCAGTCGTGCTCGCCCAGGATGCCGCGGTACAGGTGGGCCGCGATCTTGCGGGCGGCCTCGGGCGAGGGCGGCGCGATCTCGTACACGTTCATGCGGTTCATGATGGGCTCGGGGATGCCGCGCTCGTGGTTGGCCGTGGTGACCCAGATCACCTGGCTGGCGTCGATCGGCACTTCCGCGAACTCGTCGACGAAGCTCTGCGCCGTGTCGTGTTCCAGCAGGCTGTAGAGCGCGCCCAGCGGGTCGTACTGCGCGTCTGCGGCGGCCTTGTCGATCTCGTCCACCACGATCACCGGGTTGGCGTACTGCCCGTCCACCAGCGCCTCGAACACCTTGCCGGGCTTGGCGCCCTTCCACTGCGAGGAGGAGCCCGAAAGCAGCCAGCCGGCCGTCATGGAGCTCATGGGCACCAGGCTCATGCTGGTGCCGAGCAGGTCGGCGAGCTGGCGTGCGAAATGGGTCTTGCCGACGCCAGGCGGGCCCAGCAGGAGGATGGGGGTGACCTCCAGGCTGTCACGGCTGTCCTGGCTCAGCGCCACGTGGCGCTTCACGTCGTCCAGCACCTCGACAAAATTGGGCAGCAGGTCATAGAGCGGGGCCATGTCGGGCACACCCGAAGGCTTGACCGCGAAGCGCTGCGGGCCGCGTTCCAGCATGCGCTGCCAGGTGTTGCGAAGGCTTTCGTAATCGCGTTCGTTGCCGCTGGCCTGAAGATGGGCCAGTTTGCGCTCGACGTCGTCGGCGCTGAACACGCTGCGCATCTGGGCGATGGGCAGACCGAGTGAGGGTGAAGCGACCAGGCTGCGAGAGCTCATGCGATTCTCCTTGAGGTTCGGTGGCGATTTCATTCAAGCACACAACATGCCCGATCTCAATGCAGAAATGCCCGGCAAAGTCACCGCATACCGAAGCATGGGCATGAGATGTGCGAAATCGCGCACCAGAAACGACAAGGCCACCCGAAGGTGGCCCTGGTTGGCGCGAGAGAAACGGGTCAGGCTTCGCCGCTGATGACCTGCTGAAGCTCACCCGACTGGTACATCTCCATCATGATGTCCGAGCCGCCGATGAACTCGCCCTTGATGTAGAGCTGCGGGATGGTGGGCCAGTTGCTGTATTCCTTGATGCCCTGGCGGATGCCGTCGTCCTCGAGCACGTTGACCGTGGTCAGCGCCCGGGTATCCACGCCGCAAGCCTTGAGGATCTGGATCGCGCGGCCGGAGAAGCCGCACATGGGGAAGCTCGCGCTGCCCTTCATGAACAACACGATGTCGTGGGATTTGACCAGCTGGTCGATTCGGTTTTGCGCGTCGCTCATGGCTGAAAGTCCTTCTGCGGAAGGGTCTGGAGAGACCCGGAAACGGTTGGCATTATCGCCGCTGCGGCCATTGGCCGCCGCTGCAGCGCTCAATGCCCGCGAGGTCGGTGCGGCTGCCGACCTGCGTGAAGCCGGCCGCCTGGAGCAAGGCACGCACCGCACCGGCCTGGTCTTGGCCATGCTCCAGCAGCAGCCAGCCGCCCGGGTTCAGGGCGGCGGGTGCGGTGGCGGCCAGGGCCCGGATGTCGTCCAGCCCGTCCGGCCCGGCGGTCAGGGCCGAACCGGGCTCATGGCCCAGGGCCGCGAGGTGGGGGTCTGCCTCGGCGATGTAGGGCGGGTTGCTGACGATCAGGTCGAAGCACTGCGCGGGCACCGCCGCCAGCCAGTGGCCGAGATGGAAGTCCACCGCGAGACCCAGCCGGTCGGCGTTAGCGCGGGCCACCGCGAGGGCCCCGGGGCTGGCATCGGTGGCCGTGACCGCCGCCGCCGGGCGCTCTGACCGGATCGCCAGCGCGATGGCGCCGCTGCCGGTGCCCAGGTCGAGCACACGGGAGCCCGCCGGCAGACCGTCCAGCACGTCCAGCGCCCAGCTCACCAGGGTTTCGGTGTCGGGTCGCGGCACGAGCACGCGGGCATCCACCTGCAGGGTGAGGCCGAAGAATTCCTGGTCGCCGCGCAGGTAGGCCATGGGCTCGCCGCGTTGCCGGCGCTGCACCAGGGCCGCGAGGCGCGCCGTCGTCTCGGCGTCCATCGCATCGCCGTCGTGCGCCAGCAGCCAGGCGCGATCGTGGGGGCTGCGCTGCTGGGCCAGCAGCAGCAGCATCTGCGCGTCGATCCGGTCCAGGCCGTCGCGCTGCAGATTCGCCAGGGCCTCGCGCAGCGTGGTGTTCATGCGCCGTTGCGTTGTTCGAGTTCGGCCAGCAGCTCGACGCCGCGCGCGACCTGCAGTGCGTGGATCACCTCGTCCAGGTCGCCCTCCATCACCTGCAGCACCTTGTACAGCGTGAGGTTGATGCGGTGGTCGGTCAGCCGGCCCTGCGGGAAGTTGTACGTGCGGATGCGGTCGCTGCGGTCGCCGCTGCCGATCAGGCCCTTGCGGGTGGCGGCTTCGGTGGCCGCGCGTTCGCTGCGCTCTTTTTCCTGGAGGCGCGCGGTGAGCACCTGCAGCGCCTTGGCCTTGTTGCTGTGCTGCGAGCGGCCGTCCTGGCATTCGGCGGTGATGCCGGTGGGCAGGTGGGTCACGCGCACGGCGGAATCGGTCTTGTTGATGTGCTGGCCGCCCGCGCCGCTGGCCCGGAAGGTGTCGATGCGCAGCTCGCTCGGGTTGAGCTGCACCGCCTGGGTTTCGTCGGGCTCGGGCATCACGGCCACGGTGGCCGCGCTGGTGTGGATGCGGCCCTGGGTCTCCGTGGCGGGCACGCGTTGCACCCGATGGCCGCCGGACTCGAAACGCAGCCGGCCGTAGGCACCGGGGCCGGCGATGCGCAGCACCACTTCCTTGTAACCGCCGAGCTCGCTGGGCGACTCGCTCACCGTCTCCACCTGCCAGCGCTGTTTTTCGGCGTAGCGCGTGTACAGGCGGGCCAGGTCGCCGGCGAACAGGGCCGACTCGTCGCCGCCCGTGCCGGCCCGGATTTCGACAAAGGCGTTGCGCTCGTCGTCCGGGTCCTTGGGCAGCAGGAGTTGCTGCAATTCGGTGTCCAGCTGCGCCATGTCGGCCTCGGCGCTCTGGATTTCCTCCTGCGCCATCTCGGCCATGTCGGGATCGCCGAGCATCTCCCGCGCCGTGGCCAGATCGGCCTCGCGCTGGAGGTAGCGGTTGAACACCTCGACCACGGTGGTGGCCTCGGCGTGTTCGCGGCTCAGCGCGCGAAAGCGGTCCAGCTGGTCGACGACATCGGGCGCGGACAGGAGCGCATCGAGCTCGTGCAGGCGGGCTCGCTGGCGCAGCAGGGTGTCACGGACGAAGGGTTTCATGGTGGAGCGAAGGCCCGGCACGCCGGCACGGGCGCAGGCCCACGACGCCGTGAGCGGGCACGGTCAGCTAGTTTTGCGCGTTGCGCGGAGGTTTGGGCGGCTCGTCGCGCAGGAACAGCCGCGAGACGGTGTGCGCGGTGGCGGCGCGCGTGGCGCTGTCGCCGGTGTGCAGTTCGGCCAGGGTGCCGTGCAGCATTTTCTGCGTGAGGCCGCGCGAAAGCGCTTCCAGCACGGCCTCGACCGGCTCGCCCTTGGCCAGCAGGCGGCGCGCGCGCGCCATTTCGACGGCGCGCCACTCATCGGCCTGGGCGTTGATCTGCTGGATCAGCGGCACCACGCCGTGGGCCGGGTCGCGCTGCTCCATCCAGTGCATGAAGCTGAGCACGCCGGCGTCGATGATGGCTTCGGCCTGTGCCACGGCGGCCTGGCGGTGTTCCTTGCCGGTCTGCACCACGGTGGCGAGATCGTCCACGGTGTAGAGGTACACATCGGGCAGCGCCTTGACCTCGACCTCGATGTCGCGCGGCACGGCCAGATCGACCATGAACATGGGGCGGTGGCGGCGCTTCTTCAGGGCGCGCTCCACGGCCCCCAGGCCGATGATGGGCAGCGTGCTGGCGGTGCAGCTGATGACGGCGTCGAACTCGTGCAGCCGGTCGGGCACGTCGGCCAGCCGCATCACCTGCGCGCCGAAACGGCTGGCGAGCTTTTCGCCGCGCTCCAGCGTGCGGTTGGCGATGGCCATGCCCTTGGGCGTCTTGGCCGCGAAGTGCGTGGCGGCCAGCTCGATCATTTCGCCCGCACCGACGAACAGCACGCGGATGTCGCGCAAGTCCTCGAACAGCTGCGACGCCAGGCGCACGGCGGCGGCGGTCATGCTGATGGAGTGGGCACCGATTTCCGTGGAGCTGCGCACTTCCTTGGCGACCGCGAACGAGCGCTGGAACAGCTGGTGCAGGGTGGAGCCCAGGGCGCCGGCGTCGCTGGCGGCGCGCACCGCATCTTTCATCTGGCCGAGGATCTGCGCCTCGCCCAGCACCATGCTGTCCAGGCCGCTGGCCACGCGGAAGGCGTGTCGGGCGGCCTGGTCGTCGCGCAGGATGTAGGCGTGGTCGCGCAGCACCTGGGCGCTCACGCCGCCGGTCTGCGCCAGCCAGTCCAGGGTGGGGTCCACCGCCGACTGGTCGCCTGCGCCGTACAGCTCGGTGCGGTTGCAGGTGGACAGCAAAGTGGCCTCGGGCTGGCGCGCCAGACTCTGGCGGTAACCGTGCAAGGTGGGCTGGATCTGGTCGAGCGCGAACGCAAAACGGCCCCGCAAATCGAGCGGAGCCGTGTTGTGGTTGATGCCGAGGGCCCAGACAGACATGGGCGTGATTATAAAATTGAACCCTTATGCATGCCGCCGCCTGTTCCGAATGACGCCATTGGCCTTTTTGGTGCACGTCGCCGGCTTCATCGCTCCCGCCGTCTTTCTGGCCCTGGTGCTGTGGACGGTGCCGCGTTTTCGCCGGGCCGGCCGCGCCGCGAAAGGAGCCGGCCTGGAGGCCTTCATGCTGGTCGTGGCCGGTGTGGTGGTCCTGCTGGCCGGGCTGGTGGTCTTCGGCCGCGACGGCAAGATGGCCACTTACGCCGCTCTGGTGTTCGTGCAGGGCACGCTGGCCTGGTGGCTGCACCGCAAGCGCTGAGCGCCCGCTTCAACGGCCGGGTGGGAACAGGTCGACCCGGTCGGTGATGATGCCGTCCAGGCCCAGATCCAGCAGCCGCTGCGCGGCCCATTCGTCGTTCACGGTGTAGGCCAGGGTGCGCAGGCCGGCATCGCGCGCCTGCGCCACGGTAGCGGCGTCCCACAAAGCATGGTTGCACACGACCGCCACGCAGCCCAGTGATTGCGCCATGTCGAGCCAGCCCTCCCGCAGCGTGTCGAGCAACAGCCCGCGCGGCAAGTGGGGCGCGCTGTCCCGCGCACCCTGAAGGGCATCTGGCTGGAACGAGGTGAGGAAGGGCGTGCGTTCCCTGTCGCCGGCCCAGAGCCGCGCGGCCGCCTCGGCCACCGCCCCCCCCGTGGCCCGTTCGGTGCCGGGCGTCGGTTTGATCTCGATGTTGAGCCAGTGGCCTTGCGCCTGGCAGTGTCGGGCCACGGCTTCCAGGGTCGCCAGGGGTTCGCCCGCGAACGCGCGCGAGTGCCAGCCGCCGGCGTCGAGCTGGCTCAGCTGGGCCCAGGGCCGTTCGCCTGCCACGCCCTCGCCGTTCGTGGTGCGCTCCAGGGAGGCGTCGTGCAGCAGGAACACCACGCCATCGGCGCTGAGCTTGGCGTCGCATTCGTACATGCGGTAGCCGTGCGATGCACCGAGGCGGAACGCGGCCAGCGTGTTTTCGGGGGCCAGCTTGCCGGCGCCGCGGTGGGCCACCCAGCGCGGATAGGGCCAGGGGGGCGGTGAAGTGCCTTGGCTCATTGCCGCCGGCCGGTCTCGGCGTCGAACCAGTGCAGGCGATCCTCGCGCGGCTTTGCATGGATGGTGCTGCCGATCGCGGGGGCACCCTGGTCTTCGTGGGTGCGGATGATCATCCCTTCATCCCCCAGGCGGGTGTGGACCAGGCGCTCGGCACCGAGCAGCTCCACCGTCTCGACCTTCAGGGCCCAGCCCTCGTTGCCGATGTCGATGTGCTCCGGGCGGATGCCCAGGATGCTGCCGGCTCGGCCCCCTGGTGCGTGCTTGAGCAGGTTCATCGGCGGCGAACCGATGAAGCTGGCCACGAAAGTGGTGGCGGGGCGCGTGTAGACCTCTTCGGGTGTGCCGAACTGCTCCATGTTGCCGGCGTTCATGACGATCATGCGTTCGGCCAGGGTCATGGCCTCCACCTGGTCGTGGGTGACGAACAGCGAGGTGATGCCCAGCTCGCGGTGCAGTTTCTGGATTTCCAGGCGGGTCTGGGCGCGCAGCTTGGCGTCCAGGTTGGACAGCGGCTCGTCGAACAGGAACACCTGCGGCTGGCGCACGATGGCGCGGCCCATGGCCACGCGCTGGCGCTGGCCGCCCGAGAGTTCGCGCGGCTTGCGCTCGAGCAGGTGGCCGAGTTCGAGGATCTTGGCCGCCTTGTCCACGCGCGCCCGGATTTCCTCCTTGGGCACCTTGGCGATCTTCAGGCCGTAGGCCATGTTGTCGAAGTTCGTCATGTGCGGGTAGAGCGCGTAGTTCTGGAACACCATCGCAATGTCGCGCTGGGCCGGCTCCAGGTCGTTGACCACGCGGTCGCCGATGCGCAATTCGCCGCCGGAGATCTCCTCCAGTCCCGCCACCATGCGCAGCAGGGTGGATTTGCCGCAGCCCGAGGGGCCGACGATGACGACGAACTCGCCGTGCCTGATCTCGGCGGTCACCCCGTGGATGACCTGATTGGCCTTGGGGCCGCTGCCGTAGCGCTTGACGATGTCGCGAAATGAGAGAGAAGCCATGGTCTTGTTGCGGTCGGGTTGTGTTGTTACTTCTCGGTGTCCACGAGGCCCTTGACGAACCAGCGCTGCATGAGGATCACCACCACCGCCGGTGGCAGCATGGCCAGCAGCGCGGTCGCCATCACGATGTTCCATTCGTTGCCGGCGTCGCCGCCCGCGATCATGCGCTTGATGCCGATCACCACCGGGTACATCTCCTCCGACGTGGTGACGAGCAGCGGCCACAGGTACTGGTTCCAGCCGTAGATGAACTGGATCACGAACAGCGCGGCGATCGAGGTGCGCGACAGGGGCACCAGGATGTCCTTGAAGAAACGCATCGGGCCGGCGCCGTCCACGCGCGCGGCTTCCACGAGTTCGTCCGGCACGGTCAGGAAAAATTGCCGGAACAGGAAGGTGGCGGTGGCCGAGGCGATCAGCGGGACGGTCAGGCCCGCGTAGGTGTTGAGCATGCCCAGGTCGGACACCACCTGGTAGGTGGGGCCGATGCGCACTTCCACCGGCAGCATCAGCGTGATGAAGATCAGCCAGAAGCAGATGCCTTTGAAAGGGAAGCGGAAGTAGACGATGGCGAAGGCCGACAGCAGCGAGATGGCGATCTTGCCGAAGGTGATGACGAGGGCCGTGACCAGGCTCACCCACATCATGCGCGCCACCGGCGCGCTGGAGCCTGGGCCGCTGCCGCCGCCGAACAGGGTGTCGCGGTAGGTCTGCCAGAAGTTGCTGCCGGGCAGCAGGGGCATGGGGGCCTGCACGATGTCCTGCGCGGTGTGGGTGGATGCCACGAAGGCCAGGTACAGCGGAAAGCCGACGATGAGCACGCCCAGCACCAGGATCAGGTGCGACAGCAGCGTCAGGTAGGGACTGCGTTCAACCATGTCAGTACTGCACTTTCTTCTCGACGTAGCGGAACTGGATCACCGTGAGCACGATGACGATCGCCATCAGCACCACCGACTGCGCGGCCGAGCCGCCCATGTCCATGGCCTTGAAGCCGTCGTGATAGACCTTGTAGACCAGGATCGCGGTGTCGCGCCCGGGGCCGCCCTGTGTGGTCGCGTCGACGATGGCGAAGGTGTCGAAGAAGGCGTACACCACGTTGATCACCAGCAGGAAGAAGGTGGTGGGCGACAGCAGCGGGAACTGGATGCTCCAGAACCGGCGCCAGGGGCCGGCACCGTCGATGGCCGCGGCCTCGATCAGCGATTTGGGGATGGACTGCAGCCCCGCGAGGAAGAACAGGAAGTTGTACGAGATCTGCTTCCACACCGCCGCGATCACGATCAGCGTCATCGCATGGTCGGAGTTGAGCATGTGGTTCCAGTTGAACCCGGACTGGCGCAGCATGTAGGCCACCACGCCGAGCGACGGGGAGAACATGAACATCCAGAGCACACCGGCCACCGCCGGCGCCACCGCGTAGGGCAGCAGCAGCGCGGTCTTGTAGCCGAGCGCGCCCTTGACGATGCGGTCGGCGAAGATGGCCAGCACCAGCGAAATGCCGATGCCGAAGCCGGCGACCAGCACGGAGAAGAAGGCGGTGGTCTTGAACGAGGCCAGGTAGCTCGGGTCGTTGAACAGGGCCCTGAAGTTCTCCAGCCCGACCCACTCCTTCGAGAAGCCGAACGAATCCTGCACCTGGAAGGATTGCACCAGCGCCTGGCCTGCCGGCCAGAAAAAGAAGATGCTGATGATCGCCAGCTGTGGCGCCAGCAAGGCCCAGGGCAGCCACGAAGAGCGAAACAGAACGCGCTTTTCCATGTCCAGTCTTTCTCGGTCTTTCAAAAAGACAACCCGCCCCTGTGCAAACCGGGTGGTCTGCAAAGTGGCGGGTTATCGATGCCTCACCAGGGGTTCGGTGGGCATCATCGGGCTTCTGATCGGAATTTACTTGTTGGCGCGGGCAAAGCGGACCAGTTGCTCATTGCCCCGGGTCACGGCCGTGTCCAGCGCTTCCTTGGGCGACTTCTTGCCGGCCCAGATCTGCTCGGTTTCCTCGTCGATGATGGTGCGGATCTGCACGAAGTTGCCCAGGCGGATGCCGCGCGACTTGTCGGTGGCCTTGCGGATCATCTGCGTGACGGCCACGTCGGTGCCGGGGTTCTTTTCATAGAAGCCGGACGCCTCGGTCAGCTTGTAGGCCGCGGTGGTCACCGGCAGGTAGCCGGTGCGCTGGTGGCTGGCGGCTTGCACGCGGGTGTCGTTCAGGAAGTTCAGGAAGTCGGCCACGCCCTTGTATTCCGCCGGCTTCTTGCCGGCCATCACCCACAGGCTGGCACCGCCGATGGCGGTGTTCTGGGGCGCGCCCTTGACATCCGCGTAGTACGGCAGGGCCGAGATGCCATAGGCGAACTTGGCGTCTTTGGACACGCGGGCGTACAGGCCCGACGAGCCGGTGATCATGGCGCACTCGCCCGAGGGGAAGGAGGCGTCGGGTGCGTTGCCCCGGCCCTTGTAGACAAAACTGCCTTCCTTGGACGCCTTGGCCAGGTTCTCGAAGTGGCGCACGTGCAGCGGCGTGTTGATCATCAGCTGCGCGTCGTTGCCGTCGAAACCGTTGTTCTTGGAGGCGAACAGCGTGTTGTGCCAGAGCGAGAAGCTCTCCAGCTGCGTCCAGCTGATCCAGCTGGTGGTGAACGGGCAGGCGTGGCCGCTGGCCTTGAGCTTGGAGGCGGCGGCGAACACCTCGGGCCAAGTCTTGGGCGCCTTTTCGGGGTCCAGACCGGCCTTCTTGAAGGCGTCCTTGTTGTAATAGAAGATGGTGGTCGAGCTGTTGAGCGGGTAGCTCAGCATCTGGCCGTTGGGGGCCGTGTAATAGCCGGCCACGGCCGACACGTACTGCGTCGGGTCGAATTTGAAGCCGCCGTCGTTGAGCACCTTGGCGGCGGGCACGATGGCGCCCTTGCTGGCCATCATGGTGGCGGTGCCGACCTCGAATACCTGCAGGATGTGAGGCGCGTTGCCCGCGCGGAAGGCGGCGATCGCACCCGTCATGGACTCGTCGTAGGTGCCCTTGTACGTCGGCACCACCTTGTACTGGGACTGGCTGGCGTTGTACTGCTTGGCCAGGTCGTTGACCCACTCGCCCAGCGCGGCGCTCATCGAATGCCACCACTGGATCTCGGTCGGTGCCTGGGCATGGGCCGGGCCGCTCAGGAGCGCGGCGAGCGCCAGAGCGCCGGTCAAGGGGAGAAAACGCTTGTGCATGGGGGTTGCTCCTTGGGGGAATGGTCGGAAACCGGAGGGGGTAGGGTAGGGTTTCCGTATGTCAAAACCATTGCACATGCGTTTCCTGGGTGTGACAACAGGGGTTTCCACAGGGGGGGTGGGTGTATGTTGCGCTGCGGTACCATTCTGGGTTCTTTACTGTCATGCTGGCGACTGCCACACACATGAACGCACCCACACCGCTTTCGTTGCTCGCCACCGCCACCGACGATGCGCCACGTTTGCGCGAGATCCCTTACAACTACACCTCCTTCTCGGATCGTGAAATCGTGCTGCGCTTGCTCGGCGAGCACGCCTGGGGCTTGCTGGATGAGCTAAGGGGAGAGCGCCGCACCGGTCGTTCCGCCCGCATGCTGTACGAGGTGCTCGGTGACATCTGGGTCGTGCAGCGCAACCCCTACCTGCAGGACGACCTGCTCGACAGCCCCAAGCGGCGCCAGCAGCTGGTGGACGCCTTGCACCACCGGCTGGCCGAGGTGCAGAAGCGCCGCACGCCGAACGACGACGCGGTGCGCGACGGCCTGGTGGCCGAGCTGCTCACGGCGGCCCGCGCGGCGGTCGACCACTTTGCCCGCTCGTTCCAGGACATGGCTGCGCTGCGCCAGCGCGCCACCAAGGCCCTGCGCCGGCTGACGGCCAAGGACAACATCAAGTTCGACGGCCTGTCGCGCGTCTCGCACGTGACCGACGCGACCGACTGGCGCGTGGAGTACCCCTTCGTGGTGCTCACGCCGGACACCGAGACGGAGATGGCCCTGCTGGTCAAGGGCTGTGTCGAGCTCGGGCTGACCATCATTCCGCGCGGGGGCGGTACCGGCTACACGGGCGGTGCGATCCCGCTGACCTGGAAGAGCGCGGTGATCAACACCGAGAAGCTCGAGGCCATGACCGAGGTGGAGTGGGTGAAGGTGCCCGGGCACGACAAGCCACTGCCCACCGTCTGGACCGAGGCCGGTGTGGTGACCCAGCGCGTGTCCGACGCCGCCGACCGCGCGGGCCACGTGTTCGCCGTGGACCCGACCTCGGCCGAGGCCTCGTGCATTGGCGGCAACATCGCCATGAACGCCGGCGGCAAGAAGGCCGTGCTGTGGGGCACGGCGCTGGACAACCTGGTGTCGTGGCGCATGGTCACGCCGCAGGCCCAATGGCTGGAAGTCACCCGGCTGGACCACAACCTGGGCAAGATCCACGACGCCGAGGTCGCCACCTTCGAGCTCCAGTACTTCGAGGCCGACGGCAAGACGCCGGTGCGCAGCGAGCAGCTGGTGATCCCGGGCAAGACCTTCCGCAAGGAAGGCCTGGGCAAGGACGTGACCGACAAGTTCCTCAGCGGCCTGCCGGGCATCCAGAAGGAAGGCTGCGACGGTCTGATCACCAGCGCGCGCTGGGTGGTGCACCGCATGCCCGACCACGTGCGCACGGTCTGCCTGGAGTTCTTCGGCAACCCCAAGGACTGCGTGCCGTCCATCGTGGACATCAAGGACTTCATGTTCGGCGAGATGAAGCGCCCGGGCGGCGCCATCCTGGCGGGCCTGGAGCACCTCGACGACCGCTACCTGAAGGCCGTGGGCTACGCCACCAAGAGCAAGCGCGGCACCCTGCCCAAGATGGTGCTGATCGGCGACATCGTGGGTGACGATGCCGACGCCGTGGCGCGCGCCACCAGCGAGGTCATCCGCCTGGCGAACTCGCGCAGCGGCGAGGGCTTCGTGGCCATCAGCGCCGAGGCGCGCAAGAAGTTCTGGCTGGACCGCAAGCGCACGGCGGCCATCAGCCGGCACACCAACGCCTTCAAGATCAATGAAGACGTGGTGATCCCGCTGCCGCGCATGGGCGAGTACACCGAGGGCATCGAACGCATCAACATCGAGCTGTCGCTGCGCAACAAGATCAAGCTGGCCGACGCGCTCGAAGCCTTCTTCGCCCGGGGCAACCTGCCGCTGGGCAAGACCGACGACGCCAGCGACATCCCCAGCGCCGAGCTGCTGGAAGACCGCGTGCAGCAGGCCCTGGCCCTGGTGCGCGAGGTGCGCGCGCTGTGGGCCGGCTGGCTGAGCGACGTGGACGCGCTGTTCCCGCAGCTGCAGGACCACCGCCTGCGGGCGAGCTGGAAGACGCAGATCCGTGCGCCGCTGCAGGCCATCTTCACCGGCGCGGCCTTCGGCCCCCTGCTGGCCGAGTGCACCGCCATTCACCAGCGCGTGCTCAAGGGCCGTGTGTGGGTGGCGCTGCACATGCACGCCGGTGACGGCAACGTGCACACCAACATTCCCGTCAACAGCGACGACTACGAGATGCTGCAGACCGCGCACGAGGCCGTGGCGCGCATCATGGTGCTGGCGCGCCGCCTCGACGGCGTGATCTCGGGTGAGCACGGCATCGGCATCACCAAGCTGGAATTCCTCACCGACGAGGAACTGCAGCCGTTTGCGGATTACAAGCAGCGGGTCGATCCCGAAGGCCGTTTCAACAAGGGCAAGCTGCTGCGCCAGGGCCCGGCCGGCGACGCCAGCCTGCGCAGCGCCGACCTCTCCAACGCCTACACGCCCAGCTTCGGCCTGATGGGGCACGAGTCGATCATCATGCAGCGCAGCGAGATCGGCGCCATCGCCGACAGCGTCAAGGACTGCCTGCGCTGCGGCAAGTGCAAGCCGGTGTGCGCCACGCACGTGCCGCGCGCCAACCTGCTCTATTCGCCGCGCAACAAGATCCTGGCCACCTCGCTGCTGGTCGAGGCCTTCCTGTACGAAGAGCAGACCCGCCGTGGCATCAGCATCAAGCACTGGGAAGAGTTCGAGGACGTGGCCGACCACTGCACGGTCTGCCACAAGTGCCTGAGCCCCTGCCCGGTCAAGATCGACTTCGGCGACGTGACCATGAACATGCGCAACCTGCTGCGCAAGATGGGCCAGAAGAGCTTCCGCCCCGGCAACGCGGCGGCCATGTTCTTCCTGAACGCGACCAACCCCGAGACCATCAAGTTCGTGCGCGGCGCCATGGTGGGTGCCGGCTTCAAGGCCCAGCGCCTGGCCAACGACCTTCTCAAGCGCCTCGCGCGCAAGCAGACCGGCGCGCCCCCGGCCACCCTGGGCCCGGCGCCGATCAAGGAGCAGGTGATCCACTTCATCAACAAGAAGATGCCGGGTGGCCTGCCCAAGAAGACCGCCCGCGCGTTGCTGGACATCGAAGACAAGGACTACGTGCCGATCATCCGCAACCCCTCGGCCACCACGGCCGAGACGGAAGCGGTGTTCTATTTCCCGGGCTGCGGCTCGGAGCGCCTGTTCTCGCAGGTGGGCCTGGCCACGCAGGCCATGCTCTGGCACGCCGGTGTGCAGACCGTGCTGCCGCCGGGCTACCTCTGCTGCGGCTATCCGCAGCGCGGCAGCGGCCAGTTCGACAAGGCCGAGAAGATGATCACCGACAACCGGGTGCTGTTCCACCGGGTCGCCAACACGCTCAACTACCTGGACATCAAGACCGTGGTGGTGAGCTGCGGCACCTGCTAC
>Ga0247823_10002171_pt1 | contig 16232 bp, 8 predicted proteins | sample 13C_PalmiticAcid_2_FD_192426 | JGI IMG/M metagenome (GOLD analysis project Ga0247823, IMG submission 192426) | Soil microbial communities from agricultural site in Penn Yan, New York, United States - 13C_PalmiticAcid_Day30 | ecosystem: Environmental > Terrestrial > Soil > Agricultural land...
CGTCGGCATTGCTGAACTGCAGCCCGGTGCCGTTGGTCGCCGACAGGCTGCTGCCGGCGCCGAAGGTGATCGTGCCGTTATGGCCCGCGACGCTGAGCAGCGCGGCGTTGGCGCTCTGAGTGACGCTGCCGTTATAGGTGAAGTCGAGCGTGCCGGTGCCGCTGGCGATCGAAATCGCCGTACCGGTCGTGTTGGCGATGCTCGAGCCCGCGCCGAAGCTGACGATGCCGTTATTGTTGCCGGCGAACGCGATGCCGCTGCCGCTGGCAACGCTGAGGGTGCCGATCGTGAGTGCGCGGCCCCCCGCACCAATGCCGGTGAGGTTGGTGACCGAGATCCCGCTGCCCGTGCCCGCATGGACGACGCTGCCGAGGACGAGATCGGTCCGCGCCCCGCTGAGCGCGAGCGTGTTGCCGTTCACCGTGTCGATCGTGCCCGCGGCGCTGGTGAGGTTCAGCGCCGAGCCGGTGAGGTTCAGGCCGTTCGCGTTCTGGTTAAACACGCCGAGATTGGTGAAGTTCAGCGCGCCGATCGCGCCGCTGAGCTCAACGCCCATCCCGGTGACACGCGTGCCCGCGGTTCCGATCTGCAACGAGGCGTTGACCGCCTGATGGCCAGCGGTCGTGATATCGGCGTCGAAGGTCGCGCCGGCGAAATAAGCGCCCCCCAGCTCGCCATGCCCGCCTTCGATGACGATGTCGGAAAGCTGGGTGATCGTGATCGATCCGCCGCCGGCCGCATAGGCCGCGAGTGCGATCGAGTTGTTGCTGGCCCACAGGTTCAGGTTGCTCAGCGCCAGGCTCGCGTTGAGGCCACCGCTACGGAAGTCGATTGCGCTGTTCGCGCCCGAAATCCTGCTGTTGCGGATCGCGACGTTGCTCACGCCCGATCCGAACACGCCGGTGCCGGTGCCGCCATTGGCGATCACCACGCCGTCGATCAGCGTGTTGTTCCCGACAACGACGGTGTGTGCGCCGCCGCCGGCCGTGGTCGTCAAGGTCGGCGCGCCCGACCCTGCGAACGGATTGGTCACGATGCCGGCAGCGATGTTGTAGAGCGTGACGTTCGCCGGCGCACCGCCCGGCAGCGTGATCGTGTCGCCGTACAGGAAGCCGCGCAGCTGCTGGCCGCTCATCAGCGTAAAGGTGCCGCCAGTGCCATAGGTCGCATCGTTGGCGTTGAGCGTGTCGGCGCCGCCCGCCGGATTGTTGATCAGGATGATGACGTCGGCACCCGAAGCCGCGGCCCCTGCCAGGCTGCCCGGATCCCCGCGCGTGCCCGATCCGCCCGCGCCAGCCAGCACCCAATACACCTTGGCCGAGGTCGCAAGCGTGCTGGTATCGCCGATCATGTTGACGTCGGCGAAATTATAGGTGCCGACGGCGCTGTTGAGCCCGGCAACGACAAGCGGAGTCGTGGCGTTGATCGTCGACGCTGCGCCGTTGGCATCGGTGTTCGAGCCGTCGCCATAGCGGAAGTTGCCGGTGATCGCCGCGTTGGTGAGGTCCACGCCGACACCAACGCCCGTGATCGTGCTGCTGCCCGCGACGACGACGTTGCCGGCGGTGGTGCTGCCGGTCATGTCGATGCCGCGCGTTCCGACCGCCGAGGCGCCGGTGATGTCGAGCGTCGCAAAGGTGATGTTGCCGGTCGCGCCGGTCAGGTTGACGGCAGTGGTGTTGGTCAGCAGCCCGGTGATGTCGACATCGCCGAAGGTGAAGCTACCCGCCGAACCGCCGAGCAACGCAAGCCGCGCGCCGCCCGAAAGCGCCACCGCACCCAGATTATACGTGCCGTCGGCATCGTTGAACGACAGGCCGGTGCCGCCGGTGACGTTGATCGCGCCGGTGAAGGCCAGCGTGCCCCCCGAATGGCCCGACACGCCCAGCGCCGTGCCGCTGGCCTGGCTCAGCGCGCCGCCATAGATCACGTTCGCGGTCGAGTTGGCGATGCTGAACGCGGCCACGGCTGCGTTGGTGACGCTGGTGCCCGCGCCGAAAGTGAAATTGCCCGCAGAACCGTTCGAAATGTCGATTCCGGCACCGCCTGTCAGCGTCGCATTGTTGAAGAGATAGCTGCCGTCGGCATTGTTGAACAACAGCCCGTTGCCACCGGTCAGGTTGAGCGCCGCGGTGTTAAAGTCGAGCGTGCCGCCCGCGTGATTGATGACGGCGATCGCGCCGGTGGCGGCTGCCAAATGGCTGATCGCGCCCCGATAGATCAGGTTCGCGTTCGAGCCATCGACCGTGATCGCCGTACCGCTCGGGTTGGTAATCGTGGTGCCCGCGCCGAAGGTGAAGCTGCCTGTGGAATCGGCGAGGATATCGATGCCGGCATCGCCGCCATTCAGCGTCGTGTTGCCGGTGAAATTGTAGGTGCCGTCGGCGTTGTTGAACTGCAGCCCGGTGCCGTTGGTCGCACCCAGCGTGCCGCCCAGGAAGGTGATCGTGCCGCCCGAATGGTTGAGGACGGAAAGCAGCGCGGCGTTGTTCGCTTGCGTGACGCTGCCGGTATAGCTCAGGCTCGCCGTGCTGTCCGCGATGTTGATCGCGGTGCCGGTCGGGCTGGTGATCGACGCATTGGCGAAGGTGAAGCTGCCCGCCGATCCGTTCAGAATGTCGACGCCGGCATCGCCGCCGTTCAGGCTGGTCGTGCCGTTGAAGGCATAGGTGCCATCGGCATTGTCGAACTGCAGACCGCTGCCGTTGGTCGCCGACAGGCTGCTGCCGGCGCCGAAGGTGATCGTGCCGTTATGGCCCGCGACGCTGAGCAGCGCGGCGTTGGCGCTCTGAGTGACGCTGCCGTTATAGGTGAAGTCGAGCGTGCCGGTGCCGCTGGCGATCGAAATCGCCGGACTCATGGCGCCAGAAATGCTCGAGCCCGCGCCGAAGCTCATCGTCCCGTTGACGTTGCCCGAGACCGCGATGCCGCTGCCGGCGGTCGTACCGGCGGTGATCGTGCCGACCTGAAGCGCCCGTCCCCCAATGCCGGTGCCGGTCAGGCCGGTGACCTGGACGCCGCTGCCCGAGCCGAGATGGACGATACTGTCGAGAACGAGATCGGTCCGCGCCCCGGCAAGGGCGAGCGAGTGGCCGTTCAGCGTGTCGACCGTGCCCGACATGCTGGCCAGGTTCAGCGCCGAACCCATAACGGTCAGGCCGGTGCCTCCCTGATTGAAGACACCGAGGCTGACAAACCTCAATTCACCGATCGCACCGCTGAGCACGACGCCTGCACCGTTCAGACGCGTACCGCCCGTGCCGACTTGCAGCGTGGCATCGACCCTCTGGTAGCCAGCGGTCGCCAGGTCCGCGTCAAAGGTCGCGCCGTTGAAATTGGCGCCGCTCAGCCCCCCATGACCGCCCTCGATCAGGATGTTGGTGAGTTGGGTGATCGTGGTCGAGCCGCCACCGGTCGCCTGGGCCGCGAGCGCGATCGAGTTGTTGCTGGACCAAAGGTTCAGGCCGCTGAGCGCCACACTCGCCGCAAGACCGCCGTCCCTGAGGTCGATCGCGCGATTCGCGCCGGAGATGTTGCTGTTGCGGATCGTCACATTGGACGTGCCCGATCCGAACACGCCCGCACCCGTGCCGCCATTGGCGATCACCACGCCGTCGATCAGCGTGTTGTTCGCGAGGACGACGGTGTGTGCGCCGCCGCCGGCCGTGGTCGTCAGCGTCGGAGCGCCCGATCCGGCGAACGGATTGGTCACGCTGCCAGTTGCGACGTTGTAAAGGGTCACGTTCGCTGGCGCGCCGCCCGGCAGTGTGATCGTGTCGCCGTACAGGAAGCCGCGCAGCTGCTGGCCGCTCATCAGCGTGAAGGTGCCGCCAGTGCCATAGGTCGCATCATTGGCGTTGAGCGTGTCGGCGCCGCCCGCCGGATTGTTGATCAGGATGATGACGTCGGCGCCCGAAGCCGCGGCGCCAGCCAGGCTGCCCGGATCCCCGCGCGTGCCCGATCCGCCCGCGCCCGCCAGCACCCAATAGACCTTGGCCGAGGTCGCAAGCGCGCTCGTATCGCCGACCATGTTGACGTCAGCGAAATTATAGCTGCCGACGGCGCTGTTGAGCCCGGCAACGACAAGCGGAGTCGTGGCGTTGATCGTCGACGCCGCGCCGTTGGCATCGGTGTTCGAGCCGTCGCCATAACGGAAGTTGCCGGTGATCGCTGCGTTGGTGAGGTCCACGCCGGTGCCGACGCCGGTGATCGTGCTGCTGCCCGCGATGGTCAGATTGCCACTGAAGATCGCACCGGTCATGTCGATGCCGCGCGTGCCGGTCGCCGAGGTGCTGGTGATGTCGAGCGTGCCGAAGGTGATGTTGCCCGAGGCGATCCGCGCGTCGAGACCCGTCTTTCCAGCCGTCAGGCCGGTGATGTCGACATCGGCGAAGCTGATCGTGCCGCTACTTTCCCGCGCCAGGGTAATGCCGGTGCTGCCCGGATTGGCGATTGTCACGCCGCCGGTAAAGGTCACCGATCCGTCGATATCGGCGAGCGCGATGCCCATCGCGCCGCTGTTGGTGACGGTGCCGCCTGCCGCCGTGAAGGTGCCCGGCATGCTGTACGCCAGCAGGCCGACCATGCCTGTGTTGCTGATATTGAAGGTGCCGAGCGTCACGTTGCCCGGGTTGTTCGCGATCTCGACACCGTGGCTGGCGGTGTTGGCCACGGTCAGGTTGCCAAGGTTGATCGCCGCGCTGTTGCCGCCGAGCGAAACGCCCACACCCGCGCTGGTTCCACCGACATTGATGCTGGTGAAGCTGAGCCCGCCGCTGCCGCCGACATTGTTCAGCGTGACGCCCGCGCCAGCCGCGGTCTGCATCGAAACGGCGCCGAAGCCCAGATTGGCACCCAGCGTGACCGAGTCCATCACCAGGCCGCGCGCATTGCCCGTCGCAGCGATCGAAATGCCCGATCCGCGCAGGTTGAGCGACCCACCATTGGTGCCGAGCAGGTTGAGCACCGTGCCGCCGGTGGCCGACAACGTCAGGTTGGCCAGCGTCGCCGAAGCCGCCGCGCCATTGTCGCGCAGCAGGATCGCGCCATTGCCGCCCGAGATGATCGAGTTGGTGATCGAGACGTTCGAGACACCAACGCCCTGGACGCCTATGCCCGCACCGCCGATGCGGACGCCGTCGATCGATGCGCCGTTCGCGAGGGTAACGGTGGCGCCCCCGCCGGTGTTGGTCAACAGCCCCGCCCCCGAGCCGGCGTAGGGATTGGTGACGATGCCCGTCGTCAGACCATAGAGGAGCATGTTCGTCGGCGTACCGCCGCCGACATTCTGACTGTCGCCGTTCAGGAAGCCGATCAGACGCTGGTTGGCATCGAGCGTGAAGGTGCCGAGGCCCGCCACGTCGAGCGTGTCGTTGCCGCCCGCCGGATTGTTGAGCAACACGATCACGGTCGCATTCGAAGCAAGCGCCGCGGTCAGGCTGCCCGGATCGGTCTTGGTGCCGGCGCCGGTACGGCCCAGTTCGACGAAGAACAGGCGGACCGGGTTGGTCACCAGCCCGGTCGTGTCGCCGATCAGCGCGACATCGGCGAAGTTGTAGCTGCCGACGGTCTGGTTGATGCCGCCCACCGTGATCGGGGTGATCGCGTTGATCGTCGAGCGTGCGCCGTCCGCATCGGTGTTCGAGCCGTCGCCATAGCGGAAGCTGCCGGTGATCGCCGCGTTGGTGAGATCGACGCCGGTGCCGACCCCGGTGATCGTGCTGCTGTCGGCAACCGTGATGCTTCCGGCAAAAGTCGCGCCGGCCATGTTGATGCCGCGCGTGCCGATGGTCGAGCTGCCCGCGATGTCGAGCGTCGCGAAGGTGACGGTGCCCGATGCAGCGCGTGCATCGAGGCCGGTCTTGTTCGCTCCAAGTCCGGTTATATCGGTATCGCCGAAGCTGATCGTGCCGGTGCTGCCCGCGCCGAGCACGATGCCGTTGCTACCCGAGACCGTGGTAGTGCCGGTGAAGCTGGCACTGCCGGTGACGCCACCAATCAGAATGCCCGCGCCGGCGCTGTTCGCAATCGCGGTATTGCCAATCGACAGGTTGCCCGAGAGGCCGGAAACCTCAATGCCGTTGTTCGTGGCATTGATCGAGGCCCCTGCGATGGTCGTGCTGCCGGTCGCGTTCGAAACAACCAAGCCAGCACGGGTCACGTTACCGACAGTCAGCTGACCGAGCGCGACCGTTCCACCATTCCCAGTGATCCGGACACCATCGCCCGCCCCCGAATGAACCGAAACCGCACCGAGATTCACATTGCCGGTGTTGCCCGAAATGTTGACGCCTGCGGTGAGGCTTGCGGTGTTCGTGACGTAGACGGATCCCAGCGTCACATTGCCGCTGTTGTTGAGAATGGAAACAGCGATATCGGCCGTATTGGTGATATCGACGGCCCCGATATTCACCGTCGCACTGCTGTTTACGACAGCAAGAGCGCTGCCCAACGGCGAAGTGGTCCCAAAGGTCGTGACGCTGCCGACATTCACCGTGCCACCAGCAACCTGGTTGAACACCACCGCATTGCTGGCCGGGAACTGGGTGGTGACCGCACCGATGTCGAGCGTGCCGACCGTCACGCTGCTCAGCCCGACCGCACTCGCGGCGCCGGTTGCCGTGATGTTGATACCCGTACCCGAAACGTTGAGCGTTCCCGCTCCCGCGCCGCTGAGCGCCAATGCGCGGCCGCCGCTTGCCGACAGGTTGAGGTTGGTGAGTGTGGCCGAGGCGGCCGCACCCCCGTCAATGATGGTGATCGCGCCGCCGTTGCCCGAGATGATCGAGTTGCGAATGATGACGTTGGACACGCCCGACCCGAAAATGCCGGTGCCCGCGGCATCATTGTTGATGACGACTCCGTCGATCCGGGTATCGTTCGCAAGGTTGACCGTCGAGGTGCCGAGGCTGCTGGTCAGAATCGCCGCTCCGGAGCCGGCGAAGGTGTTGACGATGCCGGTCGGGCCAAGGTTGGAGACGATCAGGTTTGCGGGCACGGTGGCGCCGGTGACCGAGAAGAAATCGGTATTCAGGAAGCTGACCAGCGACTGGCCGGTGGTGAGGCTCAACGCACCACCGGTGAGGCCGGCGGTATCGATCACGTCCTGCCCGCCATTCGGGTCGTTGAGCAGCACGATATATTGCGCGCCCGACGCCGCGGCGCCCGCAATGCTGCCCGGATCGGTCGCCGTGCCCGTGCCCGTGGCACCCGCGAGGACATAATAGGTGGTGAAGCTGCCGCCGGTGATGTTGTTCGTGTTGCCGTCGAGCTGAACGTCGGCGAAATCATAGGTACCCTGGGTCGCGTTCAGGCCCAGGACGGCGATCACCGTAGTGGCAGTGATCCGGCTCTCCAGCCCGTCGGCGGCATTGCCGTCGCCGAAGCGGAAGCTGCCGGTGATATGCGCGTTGGTCAGGTTCGCGCCGATATCGACGCCCTGGATAATGCTCGGGTTGGCGATGGTGACCGCACCCGCATTGCTGGCGTTGGTCAGGTCGATGCCGGTCGATCCGGCAGCGCCGGTGCCGGTGATGTCGAGCGTGCTAAAGGTGACGTTGCCCGCGGTGCCGGTGAGGTCCAGGCCGGTGGCCGCGCCAAGGCCGGCGATGTCGACATCACCAAAGGTCACCCCACCCGGCACTGCGCCGATCACGATGGCAGTGCCCGCCGGATTGACGATGCTGAGCGGACCGGAGAAAACGGTGCTGCCTGCCAGATTGGTGAGCGAGATCGCCGGCGAGGTGGAGCCGGTGATCGTCGTCGCGCCCTGGAAGATCACGCCCGATCCCGCCAGCGTGTCGCCAATGGTGATCGGCCCGGCGCCGCTGATCGCGCCGGTGAAGCGGATCGTCCCGCCGGTGTTGAAGATCGAGGCGAGCGGCCCCGCCCCGCTATCGGTGATCGCCGCGCCGAAATTGAGTCCGATCGTGCCGCCATTGCCCGCCACGCCGGCTTCGCCGACCTGCACCGACGCGCCGCCGCTATTGGTGATCGTGCCGCCGCCGATCGTCACCAGCCCGGTCGAGCCGCCGGTGATGAACAGGCCCTGCTGGCCGCTATTGGCGATCGTCAGCGTGCCGATGGTCAGCGCGTTGCCGCCGGTACCCGCCCCCTGCACATTGTCGAGGATGATGCCCGCGCCAGCCGCACCGGCCGAGCGAACGCTCGCGAAGGTCAGGTCGATCAGCAGCGGATCGAGGTTGAGCGCGGTGCCCGCATTGGTGTCGACCGCGCCGGAGACGCTGGTCAGTGTGAAGGTGCCGGTCTTGGTGTTGTTGACCGTAAGGCCGGTGCCGGCATTGTTGGCGATGTTCAGCGAGCCGAAGCTCAGCGCGCCATCGACTTCGGTGAGGGTTACGCCTGCACCGTTGACGCGCGATGCGGTAGTGCCCACCTGCATCGTGCCGGCATTGAGGGCCTGAATGCCCGCTGCGCTGCTCGAATCGAAGGTAACATTGCGCGCCGCGAAGCCGCCGGTCTCGCCATTGCCGCCCGCGATGTAGATGCCGGCAAGCCCCGCCACCGTCACCGTGCCCGCACCCGAACCGTCGATGTCGAGTGCGGTGCCGCCGGTCGCCGACAGCGAGAGATTCCACAGCGACGTCGTCAGGTTGCCGCCGGCATCGTTGATGTCGATCGCGCCCGCGCCGCCGCCGATGACCGAGCTGCGCAGCGTGACGTTGCTACCGCCATTGACGACGACGCCCGCACCGCCGCCGCCGCGGATCGTGATCCCGTCGACCACCACGTTGCCGATGGTGTTGGTGAGCGTCAGGCCGGCACCGCCGGTATTCTCGATAATCACGCGCTCGAGCGCAAATCCGCCCACGCCGTTCGCAAGAATACCCGATCCGGCGCCGCGCACGGTGACGTCGCGCACCACCGAGCCCTGGCCAAGCGTGACAGCCGCGCCACCGGCATTGCTGCCGACGATCGTGCCGTTGCTGCTGCCGAAGCTGAACGCTGTGACCGCGCCGTTCGAATGGCGCACATTGACGCTGCTTGCGCCGCCAACCAGATATTGATTGGTGGCCAGCGTCACGCCGCCGCTGGTGATGTTGCCGGCATTGCCCATCGCTACGACGACGCCGTTCGCGCCTGCGCGCGTGACCGCGTCGGCCAGCGTCGTCGGGCTGGTGCTGGACCCCGCCCCTGCCGCCGCCGCGGCGCCGTTGACGTAATAGATGCCCCCGAATTCGGCGCCAGTGCGTGCGTCGATCGCGAAGCTGTTGCTGGTAAGGTCGGTATAGCGGCTGCCCGAAGGCGTCACATAGTCGCGCCGGATGCGGTCGCCCATCTGGCGGTCGAGCCCGGCATTGCCCGCGCTGCGATCGCGCGAGCCGCCGCCGAGCGGAATCGACAGGCGCAGCGTCCCGCGGGCCTGCGTACCCCAGCGATTGTCATTCTGAAGCTCCGCGCCCAGCGTGAAGCGTCCGCCGGAGCCCAGCGGATCCTCGACGCCCAGTTCCAGTCCGCCGCGGACGCCGCGATATGCCTTGGTCGCTGCATCGTCACGATAGTCGAATCCGGCCGCCGAGGCGCGAAGACTGAGCAGTTTACCCAGCGGCACCGTCGCACCGATCTCGGCATTGACGCCGCCCAGCGGCACATCCTCAAGCCGCCAGCCGCGCTTGCGCTCGATCAGTCGGTTGTTCTCGACCAGCAACGCGCCCACCGGGCTCGCATTGGGATCGAGATAGCCGATGGTGCTGCGATTGGTGACCGGCAGGCGATAGTTGAGGCGTACATCGAAAACCGAGGTGAAACCTTCGAGGCCGAATGAAACCGCGGTCTGGTCACGCTTCGAGAGGTCGGACTTGTAGAAATCGACACCGGCATTGACACCGATCGCGACATCGTCGCCGATCTTGCCGCGTCCGCCGACGGTGACAGACCCGTTGCGCTCATAGCGCTCGTCGTTGCCGATGCGGCCGGTGATAAACAACAGGTTTGCGTCGTTCTGCGCGACCGGCGTGAACAGTTCGATCGAAACCTGGCTGCTGCCGTCCGCGGCGCGGGCGTCGACCTCGGCGCGCGGCTGCCAGTTCGGATCGCGCTCCTGCGCCAGTGCTCCTGGGGTCCAGGCAAGGGCGACTCCGCTCAGGCAGCTGGAAAGCAGCAAGCGGCCACGATAGAGTTTCCTCAACGACAATCTCCCCCGGGATCGGCACGCTGCTCGCCTTGGCCCCTGCGCCAAACAGCTTGAACTAAATCGTTACGCCTCGCGCACGGCTAACACTCTCGCCCACGCGCCTCAAGCGGCATCGTTCGTTTAATCGCGAATGCTCTGGTCCAAAGCGGGCCTAAAGCGCGAAGCCAGATCATGGCACTGGTCACTCCGATTTGTTTGAGCTACGGCATCCGCGAGACTTCGGGGGGAGACGGACATGGCCGAACCATTTTTGTCGGAAATCCGGCTAATGTCCTTCATCTTCGCCCCAAAGAACTGGGCGCTGTGCAACGGCCAATTTATGCCCATCAACCAGAACCAGGCGCTGTTCTCGCTGCTCGGTACAACGTACGGCGGCAACGGCCAGACGACGTTCGCGCTGCCCGATCTGCGTGGTCGCGTGCCGATCCATGTCGGAGGCGGATTTACACTGGGCCAGCGCGGGGGCGAGGAAGCGCATACGCTGAGCGTCGCTGAGATGCCGACGCACACGCATGTTGTGCAGGCCTCCTACACCAACGGCAATGCGGTGAACCCGAATTTCGGCGGCACGGGCCGTATCCTGGCGGCGGAGCCGGGCAATCCTTATTCGAATGGCTTCACCCCGAGCGCGGTCGCACTCAATCCGGGGACCGTGGTCAATAACGGCGGCAGTCAGGCGCATCTCAATATGCAGCCTTTCCTGACACTCAGCTATTGCATCGCCCTTGTGGGCATCTTCCCGTCCCCGAACTGAGGAGAAGCTCCCATGGCACAGCCTTATGTCGGCGAGCTTCGTATTTTCGCCGGGAATTTCCCTCCCTCCGGATGGATGCTCTGTGACGGGCAACTCTTGCCGATCTCGGAGAACGAGACGCTCTTCCAGCTGATCGGCACCACTTATGGGGGCGACGGACAGAGCACCTTCGCCCTGCCCGATCTGCGCGGACGGCTCCCTATTCATCAGGGCAACAGCCATATCCTTGCCGAGACTGGCGGCGCCGAAGAAATAACCCTGACGGTCAACCAGATCCCGTCGCACAGCCACCCGATGGTCGGCTCGTCGGGCAATGGTTCGCAAGCCAACCCTCAGAACAATGTCCTGGCCAGCTCGACGCTGGTGAAGCTCTATTCGGGCGAGACTCCGGACACGGCAATGGCGCCAACTTCGATCACACCGGTCGGAGGCAGCCAGCCACACACCAATTTTCAGCCCTATCTTTGCGTGAACTACATCATCTCCCTTTTCGGCATCTTTCCGAGCCCGAACTGACAGGAACGCACCATGGCCGATCCCTTCGTCGCCGAGATCCGGATATTCCCGTTCAACTTTGCCCCAAGGGGCTGGGCGTGGTGCGACGGCCAGTTACTGCCACTCTCGCAGAACACTGCATTGTTCTCGCTGCTCGGCACCACTTATGGCGGCAATGGCAAAAGCACGTTCGCGCTTCCCGACATGCAGGGTTCCGCGCCGATGCATCCAGGTCAGGGTCCCGGACTCTCGCTGCACGATCTGGGGGAGAGGGGCGGCAGCGAAACCGTCACGTTGCTTGTTTCGGAAATCCCGAACCATACCCATACGTTGCGAGCTTCAGTCGAGGACGGCACTCAGGGCACGCTCGCCACTGGCGTCACGCTCTCCACTTCCGTGGGCGGTGCGCTCTACCACAGCTCGACCGGAACCAACCTCGCCTCGATGTCGCCTCAAGCGCTCACGATCTCGGGCGGGGGCCTGCCCCACAACAATATGCAGCCCTATCTGACCTTGTACTTCTGTATCGCGCTGCAGGGTGTGTTCCCGGCGCGGCCCTGACTTCGCACGCGAAACGCCATGCCACCACCCCTTCGCGCCGCCGCATCCTATGCGCTCGACTATCGTCCATATGCGGCAGAGGACTTCGATTTCATTGAAGCGCTCTATCGTTCCACCCGCGATGAGGAACTCGCGCTGAGCGGCTGGCCTGAAGCGGAGAAGAATACCTTCCTGACGCAGCAGCACCGCGCCCAGCACCACCACTATCAGACCTATTATCCGAACGCCGAGCGACTGATCCTTGAGCGCGACGGCACTTCGATCGGACGTCTCTACATCGACATCTGGCCGCACGAGCTGCGCATCGTCGACATATCGCTCGTGCCGGCGGCACGCGGCCAAGGGATCGGCGAGGCGGTGCTGCGCGACGTGATCGCATGGGCCGCGGATCAGGCCAGAGGCGTCTCGATCCATGTCGAGAAGTTCAACCCGGCACGGCGGCTCTATCACCGCCTCGGCTTCGTCGTGACTGAGGACAAGGGCGTATACGAGCTGATGGAATGCGGAACGCCCCGCGCGGCCCTGTCGATCTAGAAGAACACCGCCTCGTAGCGCAGCCCGCCCGCGGGCCGATAGCCGATCGCGACGATGAAGATCTCATGCACGGCATCATCAAGTGCGAAGCGATAGATCGACTGCGGCAGCCTGGGCTCCGCCGGCCCTACGAATTCAAGCCGGAACCCGCCTTCGGGACGGGTGGATTGCGGTAAAGGATCGGCAGCGACGAGTTCGAGCGTCTGCACGCCGACTTCCGTTTCGATCGCGAAAGGCGCACCGATGCGCGTCTCGAAATCACCCAGCGTCAGCCCCGGAACGGCATCCGTTGTCATCGTGCAACCTTCCCCACCGCACCCAGCGCGCGACATAGCCGCCTATAGGCAAGCCGGGCCGCACGCGCCAATCCCGCATTGAGCCGGAATCAGCACGATTCACGGGATGCAGCATGATCAATCCGGTGGTAAAGACCCGTTTGGGGGAAAGGTCATGCGCAGCCGTCGCATTCAGGCCTGGCCATTTGAAAAGTACGAAACATGACTCATAGCTCGCGTCGTCGCTTCGTGGTTGGGGGATTGGTCGTAGTGGCCGGCGCCGGAGTCGCGGGCTGTGGTGGCGGCGGCGGCGGATCGGGCAAAGTCGTCGCGCCCACCGCGGAAGCCACGCCCGCCGGCCCTCCGCTCATTGCCTCCGAAGCAAGTGAGTGGGACAAGCTGGTCGGCACTTCGTTCCACATATCCACGAACACGGGCAAGGTATCGGCCGTGCTCGCCAGTCTGGAACGCATCGCCGACACATCCCGGCCGACGACCCTGGGGCGGCGACAGCCCTTTTTTGCGATCTTCCAGATGGACAAGCGCGACGCGCCGGCGGGCGGCGAAACCTATCAGCTCTCGCACGCCACCAAGGGAAATTTCGACTTGTTCCTCGGCATGTCGAGCGAGATTCAGGGCAAGGGCGTGCTCACCGCACTCCTCAACTGAGCATCCGCACCTAAGCCTCCGTAAGCCATAACAGATCCGTCCGCGTGATCGAACGGCGAAGTCGCGCGATCAGCGCCACTCCACGCGGTGTGCGCCGTCCGGCTGATCCCTGAAAACCGCACGCCGACCGGTGAAGCGCTCGATCACGTCGCGCGCGGTCAGGCTGTGCTGGCTCGGTTTGACGGTGGTGAACGCCCCGCCGCCCGCGAGCGCGAAGGGTAGCAGCAATTGGTCCTGCAGATACGGCCCCGCAAAGGCGACCGATTCAAGATACCCGGCCATCCGCCCTGCTGCCTTACGCGCCACCGCCTCAGCCGGCACGCCGAGTTGGCCGAAGCCGCTGACGATCTCGGTGACATTCTCGAACGCGGCCTCGATCAGCACGATGTTGCCCGGGCCCTGATCCTCGGGAAGCTGGCGCACCGCGAAGCTTTCCTCCGGCCAGTCGAATGCCTTGCGAGCAGCTGCGATCTCGCGATCGGCAATCTCGCGAGGCAGTCCCGCCACGAATGCCGTGACCGAGCGCTCGCACAACGCGCCACGGTCGACGCATTCGATCGGCGTCAGCGGTGCCGGAGTGATGTCCACCTCGATCCGCCCGCCGCCGCGCGGGTAGAAGCCGTGCCGCGCCAGCCGCGCTTCGACTTTCGGTCCCATGCGATTGAGGATCGGCAGAAAGGTCCGCGCGATGAACTCGAACGGCGGCGCCAGCATGTTGTGCGTGCCCCCTTCGAGCACGAGGCGTGAGGGTGCGTCCGCAAGCACCAGCGGCATCAGCAAGGTCTGGAGCACAAGCCCCGTACTACCCGCCGTCCCCACCGCAAAGCGGTACTCGCCGGGCACGACCTTGCCCGGCGTGAACGCGATCTCCGACGCGCCCACCGCCAACCCTTCGCACGTCGCGTTGCCGAGCGCGCACGCGGCCTCGACCGCAGTGACGTGCTGGCGCATCAGCCCCGGCTTGGATCGCTTGCCGCGCGCGTTGATGATGCGGAAGGGCTGGCCGGTGACCAGCGACAGCGCGCACGCATTGCGCACCACCTGTCCTCCGCCCTCGCCTTCCGATCCGTCGATGATGATCATGTATTCACCAGTTCCACAAAGAGTTCGTCCGCACGCTTCGCCCATCGATCTCGCGCCGCACGCCGGGCGCGATGGGATCTACGGTAACGGCAGTCATGGTGTTTCTCGAAAAGAAGGTGGCGTGCGCCGAGCGTCAGCCCTTGACGCACACCACCTGTTTCAACGTGTGGACGATCTCCACCAGATCGGCCTGGGCGGCCATCACGGCCTCGATCGGCTTGTAGGCACGGGGCGTCTCGTCGATCACGCCCGAGTCCTTGCGGCACTCGACCCCCGCGGTGTCGCGGATATGCTCGTCGAGCGTCACCAGCTTCTTCGCCTCGGTACGCGACATCACGCGTCCCGCGCCGTGCGAGCAGCTGTCGAAGCTCTCCGCATTGCCAAGGCCGCGGACGATGAACGACTTGGCGCCCATCGATCCGGGGATGATGCCCATCACCCCCTTCGCCGCGCGAACCGCCCCCTTTCGCGTAACCAGCACATTCTCACCGAAGTGATTCTCGCGCTGGACGTAATTGTGGTGGCAGTTCACCGCCTCGGCCTCCGCCTCGAACGGCTTGGCGATCTGGCCCCGGAGCGCGGTGATGACATTCGCCATCATCACGCGCCGGTTGAGCGCCGCATAGTCCTGTGCCCAGCCGACCGCCTCGACATAATCGTCGAAATGGTCGGTCCCTTCCGGGAAGTACGCCAGGTCCGCGTCGGGCAGATTGATGTGCCATTTGCGCATGTCCTGCTTCGCCAGCTCGATGAAGAAGGTGCCGATCGCGTTGCCGACGCCGCGCGATCCCGAATGGAGCATCACCCACACCCGCGCCTCCTCGTCGAGGCACAGCTCGATGAAGTGGTTGCCGGTGCCGAGCGTGCCGAGATGGACCAGATTGTTGGTCTTTTCGAGCCGCGGGTATTTGTCGGTGATCCGCTTGAAGCGCGCCGCGAGCGTCGCCCACGCCTCAACGATCGGGGCCGGGGGCATGCCCCATGCACCCTTGTCGCCGCGCTGGCCGCGCCCGACCGAACGGCCGTGCGGAACGGCGCGCTCGATCGCGCTGCGGATGCCCTCGAGATTGTCGGGCAGATCATGCGCCATCAGCGAGGTGCGCGCCGCCATCATGCCGCAGCCGATGTCGACGCCCACCGCCGCCGGGATCACCGCCCCCTTGGTCGGGATCACCGAGCCCACGGTCGCGCCGATGCCGACATGCACGTCGGGCATTGCGGCCACATGCTTGAAGACGAACGGCATCTTCGCCGCGCGCGCGAGCTGGTCGCGCGCCTTGTCGTCCACGGGCACGCCGCGGGTCCAGCTCTTGATCGGCACGCCACCCTCGACATGCTGGAATTCAAACGTCGTCGTCTCGGTCATGCCGACCTCCTGCTTGCTATCATGGTGCCGGCGACGAGATGTGGCGAGACGTTTTCCCTGAGCTACGCGGCTTGCGCCGGGGCGGGATCGAACCGCCGACCTCCCGCCTTGCGGCGGGTGCTCTGACCTGTAGTCCCGCCGGCATTCGCCGGCCTGGCATTGGTACTGGCGACGAGATTGGCGGGACGTCCGGGCCGAAGCCCGGCGGGGATTCGAACCCCTCAGCCCGAAGGCCTCTACCAATGTAGTCCCGCCGGCATTCGCCAGCTTGTTGGTGGTCACGGCGACGAAATTGACCGGACGGTTACGCGCTCTGCCGCTGAGCTACGGACCCCCAATGGT
>Ga0247823_10002172_pt1 | contig 16231 bp, 16 predicted proteins | sample 13C_PalmiticAcid_2_FD_192426 | JGI IMG/M metagenome (GOLD analysis project Ga0247823, IMG submission 192426) | Soil microbial communities from agricultural site in Penn Yan, New York, United States - 13C_PalmiticAcid_Day30 | ecosystem: Environmental > Terrestrial > Soil > Agricultural land...
CTCGTGCGCGTCGAGCAGGCCCTCGTCCATGTTGACGTCGAGCACCTGCGCGCCGGCCTCGACCTGCTGCAGCGCGACTTCGACCGCGGCGGCATAATCCCCCGCCATCACCAGCTTCTTGAAGCGAGCGGAGCCGGTGACGTTGGTGCGCTCGCCGATATTGACGAAAGCGGTGGAGGAGGCGGTGGTGTTCATGTTCTTTTTCTTCTGCTCCCCTTCCGCTTGCGGGAGGGGTCGGGGGAAGGGCAGTAACAATTGCGCAAGACGTCGAGGAGGACAGCCCCTCCCCTAACCCCTCCCGCAAGCGGAAGGGGAACTAGGACGCCATCGTGAACGGCTCCAGCCCCGCCAGCCGCGTCCGCACTTCCGGCGTCGGCACCGGCCGCGCCGGCAGATCCTTCACCGCCTCGGCGATCGCGGCGATGTGCGCCGGGGTCGAACCACAACAGCCACCGAGCACATTGACCTGCCCGGCATCGGCCCACTCCTTGACCAGCCCGGCGGTGGTCGCCGGCGCTTCGTCATAGGCACCCAGTTCGTTGGGCAGGCCGGCGTTCGGATAGACCATGATCAGCGTGTCGCACAACGCGCTCAACGTCTTGACGTGCGGCCGCAATTGCTCGGCGCCGAACGAGCAATTGAGCCCGATCGTCAGCGGCTTCGCATGGCGCACCGCGTGCCAGAACGCCTCGACGGTGTGGCCGGACAGGTTGCGCCCCGACAGATCGGTCAGCGTCATCGACATCATGATCGGCAGGTCGCGCCCGAGGTCGTTGCCCGCCTCGATCGCCGCCATGATCCCGGCCTTGGCATTGAGCGTGTCGAACACCGTCTCGATCAGGATGAAGTCCACTCCGCCCTCGACCAATGCGTCGATCTGCTCGCGATACACGTCCTTCAAATGATCGAAGTCGATCTCGCGATAGCCGGGATCATTGACGTCGGGCGACAGCGACAGGGTCTTGTTGGTCGGGCCCAGCGCGCCGGCGACGAAACGCGGACGCCCGTCCTTCGCCTCGAACTCGTCGGCGATCGACCGCGCCAGCTTCGCGCTCTCGACATTGATCTCGCGGACGAGATGCTCGGCACCGTAATCGGCCTGGCTGATCCGGTTGGCCGAGAAGGTATTGGTCTCGGCGATGTCCGCCCCGGCCTCGAAATAAGCGCGGTGGATGCTCGCCGGCACCTCGGGCATGGTCAGCGCGAGGATGTCGTTATTGCCCTTCTGGTCGTGGCTCAGCCCGAGATCGCCGGCATAGGCCGCCTCGTCGAGCTTCCAGTTCTGGATCTCGGTCCCGAACGCGCCGTCGGTGATCAGAATGCGCCTGGCGGCTTCGGCCAACAATTTCTCGCGTGCAGTCATCTTACTTCCCTTCGCTCTCCCTCTGCGCTCCCCTTCCGCTTGCGGGAGGGGCCGGGGGAGGGCCTGAAATTCGATGGGTGGGGACAGCCCCTCCCCTAACCCCTCCCGCAAGCGGAAGGGGAATTTAAGCCGCCACCAGCGCCGCGCCGACCTTGGGCCGCAGCCCGAGCAGATGGCAGATCGCGTAGCTCAATTCGGCACGATTGAGCGTGTAGAAGTGAAACTGCCGTACGTCGCCGGCATAGAGCTTTCGGCACAGTTCGGCCGCCAGCGTCGCCGCGACCAGCTGCCGCGCCGCGGGATGCTCGTCGAGCCCCTCGAACAATTTGCCCATCCACGCCGGCACCGCGGTCCCGCACATCGCCGACATGCGCTGAACGCTGGCGAAGTTCATCACCGGCATGATCCCCGGCACGATCTCGGCGGTGATCCCCGCTTTGGCCGCATCGTCGCGGAAGCGGAAAAAGGTCTCGGGCTCGAAGAAGAACTGGGTGATCGCACGCGTCGCACCGGCATCGATCTTGGCCTTGAGATTGTCGAGATCGGCAGGCGCGTTCGGCGAGTCCGGATGGCATTCCGGATAGGCCGCGACCGAGATTTCGAACGGGTGCAGTCTCCGAAGCCCCGCCACCAGATCGGCGGCATTCTCATATCCGCCGGGATGCGTCGCATAGCGCTCGCCGGCACGCGGCGGATCGCCGCGCAGCGCGACGATGTGCCGCACGCCTGCCGCCCAATATTCCTCGGCGACCTGGTCGATCTCCGCCCTAGTCGCCTCGACGCAAGTAAGGTGCGCCGCCGCCGGGATCGCAGTTTCCCGGGCGATCCGCGCCACCGTGTTGTGCGTCCGCTCGCGGGTCGATCCGCCCGCACCATAGGTCACGCTGACGAAGCGTGGCCCCAGCGGCGACAGCGTCTGGATCGATTCCCACAAGGTCTCTTCCATCTTCTCGGTCTTGGGCGGGAAGAATTCGAAGCTCACCTCGATATCGCCGGCCACGTCCGCGAACAACGGCGCTGCCAGCGGGTCCACGATGCTCATGCCGCCTTCACTTCCTTCGATTCCACGCCGGTCTTGCGACCCAGCCATAATTTCACGGTGAGTTCGCCGCCCTCGAGCGTCTCGACCAGCACCGGGGCGAGCCCGGCATGTCCGAACCAGCCGAGGATCTGTTCGTCCGAGAAGCCCAGCCGGGTATGTGCGTCGCGCGAGCGCAATTCCTCGCGGTCATGCGGCGCGAAATCGACGATCAGCAGCCGCCCGCCATCGCTGAGCACCCGCGCCGCCTCGCCGATCGCCGCGCCCGGCTGCTGCGCGAAATGGAGCACATGGTGCAATAGTGCCGCGTCCGCTGCGCCATCGGCGAGCGGCAATGCATAAAGATCGGCCTGGCGAAGCTCGGCATTGGCGAGCCCGCGCTCGGAAAGCTTGGCGCGGGCAAGCCGCAGCATTTCCGACGAGCGATCGATCCCCAGCGCATTTTCGGCAAGCGGCGCGAACAATTCGAGCATCCGTCCGGTGCCGGTGCCGATGTCGATCAGGCAGCCCAGCCTGGTATCGCCCAAAGCCCTGGCCATCGCCGCCTCGACTTCGCTGTCGGCGACATGGAGCGAGCGGATCGCGTCCCATTCGCCGGCATTGGCCTCGAACCATTCGGCCGCGGCGCTCGCGCGATCGGCACGCACCGCCGCCAGCCGCGCCTCGTCGGCGACAGTCCAGTGATCGGCCTCGCTCCAGCTGTCGAGCGCGGCGAGGATCGGCTGAACCTTGGCGTGCGCGCCCAAAGCGACGAACACCCAGCTCCCCTCCTTGCGCCGTTCGACCAGTCCGGCGTCGCACAATATCTTCACATGCCGGCTGACTCGCGGCTGGCTCTGCCCGAGCACCTGCGCGAGTTCGCCAACCGACAATTCCATCGCGCGCAGCAACGCGACGATGCGCAGCCGGGTGGAATCGGCAAGGGCGCGGAAGATGGCGAGGGCCTGAACCATGTCGGATATAGATATAAAGATATCTTTATATCAGGTCAACGCAGTTGCGTCGCCCGCCGGCGCTGGTTAGCCCTCGCGAGACTGAACAAGAGGATGAACCCATGCGCAAGACCCTGCTCCTCCTGCCCGCCGCCCTGCTCGCCGTCAGCGCGTGCAATGGCGCGAAGAACGAAGCCGCCGAGGCCAATGAAACGATCAGCGGCGACAGCAACACGATGGGCGAAGCGGTCAGCGACGTGAACGCCGCCAACGCCGCCACCGAATCTGCCTTCACCGAGGCAGAGAATTCGTACGAAGGCAACGTCACTGCCGCCGGTAACGAGATCGAGGAGTGATGCGCGGGCTGCCGCTGCTGCTTCTCCTGGCGCTCGCCGGCTGCGGCCAGTCGGGCGACGAGGGCGGGAGCAGCGCCGACGAGGCGCGCCAGCTCAACGCGGCGGCGGCGGCGACCGACATCAATGCCGCGAGCGCGCCGCAATGAGCGGCTTGCGCGAACTCGGCGCCAGCGGGCTGATGACTCCGCCTCTGGTGCTGGGCGGCAACGTCTTCGGCTGGACCGCGGACAAGGCGACCAGCTTCCGCATCCTCGATCGTTTCGTCGATGCCGGCGGCACGATGATCGACACTGCCGACGTTTATTCGGCGTGGGTGCCCGGCCACCAGGGCGGCGAATCCGAGTCGATCATCGGCGAATGGCTGCGTGGCTCGGGCAAGCGCGACAAGGTGCTGATCGCCACCAAGGTCGGCATGCTCGACGGCGAGGGCGGCAGCAAGCTCGCGCCAGCCCGCATCGCCGCCGCTGCCGAGGCCTCGCTTCAACGGCTCGGGATCGACACGATCGACCTGTATTTCGCGCATCAGGACGACGAGGACGTGCCGCAGTCGGACGTCCTCGCTGCGTTCGACGCGCTGATCAAGGCAGGCAAGGTCCGCGCGCTCGGCGCGTCGAACTTCCACGCGATGCGGCTCAAATCGGCACTGGATATCGCCACGCGCGAAGGGCTGCCGCATTATCGCGTGCTCCAGCCCGAATATAATCTCGTCAGCCGCCACAAGTTCGAGGGCGAGCTCGAGGATCTGTGCGTCACCCATAATATCGGCGTGGTGCCTTATTACGGCCTCGCGTCGGGCTTCCTTACCGGCAAATATCGCAGTCCCGCCGATCTCGGCAAAAGCGTCCGCGGAGGCCGGATGACGGCCTTGCTCGAGGGCAAGGGCAAAGCGGTGCTCGAAGCGATGGACGCAGTGGCAGACGAAACCGGCGCCAGCCACGCCCAGATCGCGCTCGCATGGCTCGCCGCACAGGACGGCGTGATCGTGCCGATCGCCAGCGCCACCAGCGTCGAGCAACTCGACGAGCTGGTCGGCGCGTGGGACGTCGCGCTCAGCAAAGACCAGATCGATCGCCTGACCGCTGCGGGCGCCTAGCGCCCGTCCGACGCCAGCCGCTGCGTGTAATGTCGCATCTCGGCAATCTCCGGGATGAACTCGCGGATCGCGGCGAGGAACGGCGGGAAGTGCGGTCCGCGGCGAAAGCCCTGCATATGCGCCGCCGCATTCGTCCATTCGATGCGCAGCACGAAGCTGTCCGGTTCGTCGTCGCATTGCGCGAGGTCGTAGCCGAGGCATTCGGGCGCGGCATCCAGATGCGCGCGCGCCTGCTCATATGCCGCGATCAGCGCGGCCGGCGCGTGTTCGGTCAGTTGGTAACGAATATATTCGGTCGTCATCGCAGTTCCTCGCGGTGCATGAGGTCGTCGGATTGCGGCGAAGGTTCGCCAATTTCAACGCACCTGAAAGTGCGTGCGGAGGCAGGATGAAGCGATTGAAGGCGAGCTATGGCTGCCCGGTCGAGCTCGCGCTCGATTTCGTCGGCGGCAAATGGAAGACGCTGATCCTCGCCTGGCTCAAGGAAGCGCCGCAGCGCTATGCCGATCTGCGCGCGGGCCTGCCCGGCATTTCCGACAAAATGCTCACCGAACGTCTCAAGGATCTGGAGCGGCTGGAGCTGATCGAGAAAAGGCTCGCCGAGGACGATCCGGCAACGCTCTATCACCTCACCGATCGCGGCGAGAGTCTACGCCCGGTGCTCGACGCGCTGTACCGGTGGGGCACCGCTGTCGCGCCCGAGCTGCCCACCACTCTCCGTCGCGCCTGACGCCTGCGGGAACACCCCCGCCGCTCCCGCATTGTCCCGGCATGACCACCACTCGCTGGCCCAGCCGTCTCTGGCTCGTCCGTCACGGCCAGAGCGCCGGCAACGTCGCGCGCGATCTCGCCCATGCGTCGGGCGAGCACCGCATCGCGATCGACGGCCGCGATGTCGACGTCCCACTGTCCGAACTCGGCTACGCCCAGGCCGACGCGCTCGGACGCTGGTTCGCGCGCGGCGAGGGCAATGGCCGGCCCGACGTGATCCTGTGCAGCCCTTATGTCCGCGCCCGCGAGACCGCGCGGCGCTTCCGCGACGCGGGCGGCGCCGACGCGCAAGAGACGATCTGCGCCGACGAACGGCTGCGCGAGAAGGAATTCGGCATTCTCGACGGCCTCACCACCGCCGGCATTCACGCGGTCCAGCCCGAACAGGCCGAGTTCCGCCGCCTGCTCGGCAAATTCTATCACCGCCCGCCCGGCGGCGAGAGCTGGTGCGACGTGATCTTCCGGCTGCGTTCGCTGATGGACACGGTGTCGCTCCATTATGCCGGGCGCGACGTGATGATCGTCGCCCATCAGGTGGTCGTGCTGTGCCTGCGCTACGTCATCGAGAATCTGTCGGAGGAAGAGATTCTCGCGATCGACAAAAGCGGCGACGTCGCCAATTGCTCGATCACCGAATATGCGCACGACCCGAACATGGGGAAAGACGGCGGGCTCGTGCTCGTGCGTTACAACGTCACTGCCCCCGTCGACGAAGATCCGGCGGCCGAGACCACTTCCGCGCCCGATGCTCTGGTCGCCGCGCGCGGATGACCCCGCTCGATACCAGCTGGCTCGCCGCGCACCCGCTGCCCGAGCCCGACGCAGATACCGACAAGAATCGCCGCGGCCGGGTGCTCGTCGCCGGGGGTTCGGAAACCGTTCCCGGCGCGCTCCGCCTGACCGGGGAAGCCGCGTTGCGCGCCGGCGCGGGCAAGCTCCAGTTCGCCACTGTCGAGCGCGTGGCGATGCCGCTTGGCGTGCGCGTCCCCGAAGCCGCGATCTTCCCGCTTCCCGCCAATCCCGCAGGCGAGCTCGGCGAGGATGCCGGCAAGATACTGGCCGATTATCTCGAACGCTGCGACACGCTGGTGCTCGGTCCCGGAATGGGCGTGGAGGCGCCGGCCGAAGCCATTCTGAAGCCAATCGTCGCGCGGTCCTGCGCCGGGCGCACGATGGTCCTCGACGCCGCGATGCTCGCCGCCGCCGCGGAAATGACCGATGCGATCCGCGCGCATGACGGCCGCATCGTCCTGACCCCGCACCCCGGCGAGATGGTCCGGCTGATGCGCTGCGATCCGGCGCGAACCCACGCCGATCCCGCCGGCCTCGCGCAGGAAGCCGCCCGCCGGTTCAATGCCATCGTGCTGCTCAAGGGCGCCGAGACGTGGATCGCTTGCCCCGGCGAAGGACTGCTATTGTACCCCGGCGGCGGACCCGGCCTCGCCACCGGCGGCTCGGGCGACGTCCTCGCCGGTATCATCGGCGGGCTGATGGCGCGCGGCGCCGCCCCGCGCGTCGCCGCCGCATGGGGCGTATGGCTGCATGGCGAGGCGGGCCGCCGCCTCGCCGAACGCATCGGTCCGCTCGGCTTCCTCGGCCGCGAGTTGCTCGGCGAGATCCCCCGCTTGCTCGCCGCGGGCTAGAGGTAGCTCGTCACTGCCGGCGCATTCCACCATGCATTGTCGCGCCCGTTGCTGTACTTCACCGGCGCTGCCGCAAGCTCCTCGTCGGTCGCGTCGTCGAGCGCCCCCAACTGGATCGAGACGAACGCCCCGCCGATCTCGGGCACGTCGCCCTGACTGAACGGCGCGCAGCCGCAATTGCGGCAGAAGCGGTGGCTGCCCTGCCCCGTGCCGAACGAATAATCGTTGAGCATTTCCGCGCCACTGAGCAGCCGGAACGCCTCGGGCTTGAGCAGCGCGCCCCAGTTCCGCCGCTTGGTGCAGATCGAGCAATTGCATTTGCCGGTCTCCGCGGTGAGATCGATATCGGCCTCGAAACGAACCGCGCCGCAATGGCAGCTGCCATGATAAGTCTTCTGCATCGTCTGTCTCCCTTGGTTGCGGGATCGACTTACTGCCACGCTGCTGCCAGCATGGTGTCAGCAGCGTGGCAGTAGGATCCTTTGAATGCGCAAGGCCGACCGCCTCTTCCAGATCGTCCAGATCCTCCGCCGCACTTCGCGGCCGGTGACCGCCGATGCGATCGCGGAAGAGCTGGAGACTTCGAAGCGCTCGGTCTATCGCGATGTCGCCGCATTGATCGGACAGCGCGTGCCGATCCGCGGCGAAGCCGGGATCGGCTATGTGCTCGACGGCGGCTTCGATCTCCCGCCGCTGATGTTGACCGCCGACGAGATCGACGCCGTGGCGCTGGGCGCGCAATGGGTCGCCGGCCATGCCGATCCGGCGCTGGCCCGGGCGGCGCACGACGTGCTCGCCAAATTGGCGGCGGTGCTGCCGGAGGAAATGCGCGGCTTCCTCGTGGATCCTTCGTCGCGCACGCCGCCCGCCTGGGATCCGGTCCCCGATCGCGTCGATGCCGCCGGGCTTCGCGGTGCGATCCGCGCGGCGCGCAAGATCGTCATTCGCTACACTGATCCCTCGGGCGCAGAAACCGAGCGCACCTTGTGGCCGTTGGTGATCGGCTATCTGGATTCGGTCCGCGTCCTCATAGCGTGGTGCGAACTCCGCAAGGATTTCCGTACCTTCCGCCTCGATCGTATCGATGGGGTGACGTTCCTGGACGATCGCATTCCCAGCGATCCGGGCGCCTTGCGCAGGAAATGGCGGGCCACGCTGAACGCGCCGCGCATCGACTGAAACATCGCCCGCGCGATTCGTGCGCGCGCCTCGATCCAGAGGTTCGCCATGCGATTGATACCGGTATCATATTTGATAACTATCTGATTTATATATAATTTATTACATGCTCCGGTGGTTGCCCGAATGGCCTGTTGGCGCTACCATCATGCTACCGGTGTCTATGGAGGCATCGGGAGAGACGGCCGTAAAGGTCGCAAAATGGGGAGAGGTGAACGCCTCGGGTCCGCGGCGACGATAATCGTCGTGTGCTCCAGCAAGGCGTGGCGGCCATGCCGCACGTTCCTCCCCACGGGCAATTTTGCATCGGGACGACCGCAAGGGATGGCGGCGCCCGGCGAACGGGAGGGGAAATATGATCAAGACGAATGCAACCGCCGCCGTCCTGCGCACCGGCGCGTCCTTCGCGGCGCTCGCGCTGGCGGCCGCATGGAGCAGCGCCGCTGCCGCTCAGGATGCTGTGCCCGCCGCCGAAGCGCAGACGACCGCGCCAGAGGGCGATGCCGGCGCAACGCAGGAAAGCGACATCGTCGTCACCGGCTATCGCGCCTCGCTGCGCAGCGCGATCCGCGAGAAGCGCGACGCCACCGTCCAGATCGACGCGATCAACGCCGAGGACATCGCCGACTTCCCCGATGCCAATCTCGCCGAATCGCTCCAGCGCCTCCCCGGCGTCTCGGTCGATCGCGACAATGGCGAAGGCCGCACCATCACGGTCCGCGGGCTCGGCGGCGATTTCAACCGCACCCGCCTGAACGGCCTCGAGGCGCTGTCCACCGCGGGCGCCAACGATGCCGGCACCAGTCCCAATCGCAGCCGCGCATTCGACTACAACACCTTCGCCTCGGAGCTGTTCAGCTCGCTCAAGGTGCAAAAGACGCCTTCGGCCGAAACCGACGAAGGCTCGCTCGGCGCGACGATCGATCTGCAGACCGGCCGTCCTTTCGATTATGCCGGGCCCAGGCTCGCGGTCTCAGCCGAGGGCAGCTATCAGCAGAACAGCAAGAAATGGAATCCGCGCTTCGCCGGGCTCGCCTCGACGCGCTTCTTCGATGGTTCGATGGGTTTCCTCGTCTCGGGTGCGTGGAGCAAGTCGAAGAACGAGCTCGACCAATATCGCCGCGCCCCCGGCCAATCCGATTATCTCTATCGCAACTCGGACTTTCTCGGTGCCGAAAATCCGCAGCGCGCCGGCTTCGCCGCCCCCACGGGAACCAGCTTCGGCTCCGTCGTCACCAATCCCGAAGCGCTTGCGGCACTCACCGGGTCCAATGCTGCGGCCTATGCCAAACTCTATCCCGGCGCGCCGTTCAACACGCCGGGACGGCTCGACGATTCGCTCGTCCGGATACCTGCGCTCGCTGCGGTCGAGCAGCAGGATGTCCAGAACGAGCGCCTCGGCGTCACGGCCTCCTATCAATGGCAGATCGGCGACCGGACCCTGCTCAGCATCGACGGCGCCTATTCGCGGTTCTGGAACCAGAGCACCTACAACCAGGTCTCGTCGGTCGGTCTAAACCGCAACAACACCAACGCCGCCTATAACACCGCGACCAATACGATCACTCCGGTGAACGCGCGCGCGCTCTATCCCGGCCTGTGCGTGCCCAATGCCGGCTCCGATCTCGTCCCCGCACAGGATTGCGGCCAGCAACTCTACGGGTCCACCCCTGCCTTCGCGACTGCGTTCAACGCCGCCGGGGTGCTTGCCCCGTCGATCCTCGGCAATGCGGCGGTGACGCCCGGCGGCACCACCCCGGCCAACGCCACGATCTTCAGCGTCAACCCGTTCAATCTCGATCCGTACGATTATTACAATAACCCCAACTCGGTCGGGTACATCCCCAGTTCCAATCGCCTCGCTTTCCGGGGTGCACTGATCGGCCGGCCCGCGGTCGAAGTGCTCGACGCGAACGTCACCAACGGCCTCGCCGACTATCTGGTGATGCGCAATGTCGACTTCCGCTCGGCGGCCGACCAGTCGACCTACACGACCAAGTTCAAGCAGGGATCCTTCAATCTCCAGCACGCCTTCTCGGACGTCTTCAAGACCGAGATCACTGCCGGCCTGTCGGAATCGACCAACTACACCCAGGGGCTGTTGGTCGAGTTCAACCGCATGGATTCGCAAGGGTCGTTCATTTACGACGAGCGCGGCGGCGGCGCGATGCCCCAGATCGATTTCGGCTTCGACGCGGCCAACCCCGCGAACTGGGAAGTGGTCAAGGGCTTCTCGGGGATTCGCCACTATCAGCGCTTCGTCAAGAACACCTACAAGCAGGCCAAGATCGACTTCGACTGGCAGGCCAATGAAGAGTTCAATCTCGGCTTCGGCGCGAATATCCGCAAATACAGCTTCGAGACCGCATTCTTCGAGCGCAACAACGATCTTCTCAACCCGACGCTGCGCGAAGCCGGCGCCACCACTGCCAGCGTCAGCCGCACGATCAATTTCGGCCAAGGGTTGAACGTCCCTGACGGCACGATGACGAGCTTCATCGTCCCCAGCATCGAGGCGTTCGACAATCTGTTCGACTTCACCTGCAATTGCGTCAACAAATGGGGCGATTGGCGCCTCACCAACAAGCGCAACGGCGGGCGCGAGAATTTCGGAGTCGAGGAAGTCGACACCGGCTTCTATTTCCAGGCCGACTGGAACAGCGAGCTGTTCGGGCGCCCGTTCCGCGGCAATGCCGGCACCCGTGTGGCGATCACCGACGTGACCTCGACCGGAGCCACCACTGCGGGCCGTCCGATCGTCGGCACCAACAAATACACCGATTTCCTGCCCTCGCTGAACGTGGTTTACGAGCCGATCGAGAACCTGCTCGTCCGCGTTTCGGCATCGAAGGTGATGGCGCGCCCGCTGCTCGGCAATCTCGCCCCGACGCTCACCGCTATCTCGGTCCCCAACTCCTCGACCGCGACGAGCGGAGCGACGCTGACCGTCGGCAATCCCAAGCTCCAGCCGTTCCGCTCGACCAATTTCGACGCCAGCGTCGAATGGTATTTCGCGCCGGGCGGGCTGCTGTCGCTGGCGGCGTTCCAAAAAGAGATCGACAGTTTCCCGCAGACGATCTTCTTTACGGCTCCGCTGAACCGCTTCGCCGATGCCGAGACGATCGCCGCGATTCTCGCCCAGTTCACCCCGGGCTCGCCTCAGGCCAATTACATCACCAGCGGTTACGATTTCCAGGCGCGGCAATTCGCCGACGCGCCGGGCGGCTGGCTGCGCGGCATCGAAGCCAGCTTCCAGATGGACTTCACCTTCCTGCCGGGCTTACTCAAGAATTTCGGCGCCCAGCTCAACTACACCCACATCGATTCCGAGCTGAACTACATTCTCGACCCCGGTTCGGCGACCGCACCGCGCACCACCGGCAAGGGCCCGTTCCTCGGCGTCTCGCCCGATGCGATCAACGCCACGCTCTATTATGAGAGCAAGTTCTTCCGAGGGCGCGTGTCGGTGGCGCAGCGCAAGGGGTACAGCACGAGCTATCCGATCGCCGCAGGCTCGTGCAGCCCCGGCATCATCCCCAACCCGACGCCGCTGACGCCCGGGCAGGTCAATGCCAACAACGCGCCGGGCGGCTATTGCACCGGTCCGCTGATCAACGACTTCGTCTACAGCCGGTCGACGACCAACGTCGACGCATCGATGAGCTTCAACTTCACCGACTGGGCCTCGCTCACGCTGGAAGGGCTCAACCTCACCAACCAGACCAGCGACCGTTATGGCTATGAAGGGCAGAACGCCGTGACCCAATATGCCAGCTCGGGACGCATCTTCCGCGCCGGCGTGCGCTTCCGCTTCTAGCCAAGGAGGCGAACGATCAATCCGTCTGTCCCCTCCGCCGGCCAGGACGACCCTCGATTTGATCGACGGTCGCTCCTCGCCGGGGGCCTTTTGCTCGGGGGGCTGACGTTCGGCGGACCGGCGCGCGCCCAGGACCGGCCTTATGGTCCCGCGCCGCTTTCGGGCGGGCAACTCGATCCCAGGGGCGACGATAGCGGCCGGATCGTCCCCGCCCCGCCCGCGGGCTATTGGCCCTATTCGGGGCTGAGCGGCCCGGGCCGCAGGTCCGACGCATCGAGCGCCGGCGGCGGCTGGGTCTCGGGGCTGCCGGATGTCCGCTACAAGGGGCCGGGCAAGCCGGGCTATCCGATCGCGCCGTGGGACAATTCGGCGACCGGCAGCGCAGTGGCCACGGGCCTGCTCCCGGCGATCCGTCCGCTCCACGACGTCCATATCCGCGATACGATCGTCTGCCTCGGCGGCGATGGCTATTATTACATGACCGGATCGACCGGCGACAATATCTGGACGGTCAATGACGGGGTTGAACTGTGGCGCTCGAAGGACCTGAAGGACTGGTCCTATCTCGGTCTGGTCTGGAGCATCGAGCGCGACGGCGTCTGGGAACGCAACTGGCGGATGCGCAAGGGCGTGCCTTTTCGCGCGCTCTGGGCACCTGAAATCCACTACATCCATGGCAATTACTGGATCGTCCATTCGATGAGCCGTGCCGGCGTCGCGATCCTCAAGAGCAGGACCGGTCGCCCCGAAGGCCCCTATGTCCACGCCTTCTCGCCCGACAAGCCGTTGCGCGGCGGCATCGACGCGACGCTGTTTGCCGATGACGACGGATCGGTGTGGTTCACGCTCGGCTCGGCCGACGAGATCGTCCGGCTGAACGAAGATCTGAGCGGCTTCGACGGCCCATGGCAAAAGATGGTCGCGGCCGACGGCGAATATGATCTCGACCCGACGCACCATCGCAAGGAGTGCGCCGCGAAAGGCCTTCGCCATTTCGGCTATGAAGGCGCGACGATGTTCAAGCGCGACAAGGTCTATTATCTCGGCGTGGTCGATCGCTACGAGGATCGCTATTCGTTCGCGATGTGGATGTCGGACAAGCCCACCGGCCCGTGGCGCAGCCGCCACGAAGGCCCGCCCTGCTGCGGCGGCGGCAATTTCCTGCGCGACAGCGAAGGGCGCTGGTGGGTCACCTTTTTCGGCAATGACGAGGCGAGCCCGTGGCGCGAGAAGCCCGGCCTCGTCCGTGTCGATTTCGCCCCCGACGGCCGCGTGGTCGTCGCCCGGGATCAGCCCTTCGCACGAACCTGAAAGAGGAAATTATGGACATCAGCAGGCGGGAAGCGTTCGCGGCGGCGCTGGCGGGGAGTGCCGCGGCACTGGTTCGACCCGGTGATGCCGTAGCCGCGCGGGCACGCAAGCCGGCACCCGACTGGAAGCGCGGCTTCGACAATCAGCGCGTCGCCGATCTCGGCAACGGCAAGTTCCTCAATCCCCTGCTCTCGGGCGACCGCGCCGATCCCGCCATCCTCAAGGACGGCGCGGATTATTACATGACCTTTTCGAGCTTCGATTCCTATCCGGGGCTGACGATCTGGCATTCGCGCGATCTGGTGAACTGGCAGCCGCGCAGGGCCGCGCTCAACCAGAATATCGGCTCGGTCTGGGCGGTCAGCCTCGAAAAGCACGACGGCCGCTATTTCCTCTACATTCCGGTCAAGGCGAAGCCGAACTCGATCTTCGTGATCTGGGCCGATCATATCGACGGGCCGTGGAGCGATCCGATCGATTTGAAGATGCCCGGCCATATCGATCCTTGCCACGTGGTGGGCGAGGACGGCTCGCGCTGGCTGTTCCTGTCGGGCGGTGACCGTATCCGCCTGGCAGCCGACGGGCTCTCGACCGTCGGCGAGGTCGAGCATGTCTATGATCCGTGGCGCTATCCCGAGGATTGGGTGGTCGAGGGCTTCGCGCCCGAGGGTCCCAAGCTCCACCGCCATGGCGACTATTTCTACATGATCACCGCAGTGGGCGGCACCGCCGGACCGCCCACCGGGCACATGGTCATCGCCGCGCGCTCGCGCTCGATCCACGGCCCGTGGGAGAATTGCCCGGCCAATCCGCTGGTCCACACCACCAGCGTGGGCGAGAAATGGTGGTCGCGCGGCCATGCCTCGCTGGTCGAGGCGCCCGACGGCAGCTGGTGGTCGATCTATCATGGCTATGAGAACGGCTATTGGACCCTCGGCCGCCAAGCTTTGCTCGATCCGATCGAGTGGACGAAGGACGGCTGGTTCCGGATGAGGGGCGGCGACCTGTCGCAGCCGATCCGCAAGCCGAAGGGCGGCAGCGCCCTGCCCCACGGCCAGCCGCTCTCCGACGATTTCAGCCAGGCGCTCCAGCTCGGCCGCAAGTGGAACTTCTTCAAGCCCGCTCCCGAAGAGAGCCGCCGCCAGCGCGTCGAGGGCGGCGCGCTCGTGCTCAAGGCCAGCGGCGTCGCGCCGAGCAGTTCCTCGCCGCTTCTCCTCATCGCCGGCGATCAGGCCTATCAATTCGAATGCGATATCGAGATCGCGTCGGGCGGCACCGCGGGCCTGCTGCTATTCTACGACGAGAAGCTCTATTGCGGGCTCGGCTTCGACGAGAAGCGCTTCGTCACGCACCAATATGGCATCGAGCGCGGCCGGCCGGCCAATCCGCATGGCCGGCGAATGAAGATGCGCGTGACCAACAACCGCCACGTCATCTCCTTCCACACCTCCGGCGACGACGGGCAGACATGGAAGCGCTTTGATCGCGGCATGGAAGTCTCGGGCTATCATCACAATGTCCGCGGCGGCTTCCTGATGCTGCGCCCGGGTCTCTATTCGGCCGGCGAAGGCGAAGCCCGCTTCCGCGACTTCCGCTTCCGCGCGCTGTGAGGCGCTGGGACGATGTCTGGCTTCTTCCCTCGACCCTCGGGGGAGCGAGGGAGCCGACGCAGCCGGCGGAAGGGTGAGGGCGATGGATCGAGGAGACACACTCCCTCTCATCCTTCCCGCCCGCTAACTACCAGTTGCTGGGTTCGGGGGATCACGCGGCCAAAGGCTTCGCGGTGGGCAGGAACGGTGCCACCACGGCAAGCGCCCGCGCGACATATTCGTCCTTCTCGCCCACCGGCGCGACATAGCGGATCGCCGCATCGGCATCCGCCACGCTGGCCAGCCGCGCAATCATCCATGTCGCGAGATATTGCGACGCGAGGCACCCGCCCGCGGTCGCGACATTGCCGTGCGCGACGAAGGGCGCATCGAGCACCTCCACCCCCGCCTCGATCACCCACGGCCTGGTCGTCAGATCGGTACAGGCCGGAAGATCGCCGATCAGTCCCAGTTTCGCCAGCAGCAAGGTTCCCGAGCATTGCGCACCGATGAGCTGCCGCGCAGGATCGAGGACGATTTGCGAGAGCAGATCCGCATCCGCCGCGATCTCGCGCGTCTTGATGCCGCTGCCGACGATCACCGCGTCCGCTTCGCGCGCGAATGCCAGCGGGCGCTGACGCCGGACGGTGACGCCGCCCATCGAAGTGATTTCGGGCGTCGGCGAAGTGACATGCGCGGACCAGCCCTTCGGCTTCATCCGGTTGAGGATCGCCGCGGCCACGAACGAATCCAGTTCGTTGAATCCATCGAACGTCAGGACTGCGATTTGCACACCGGCCTCCTTGAAGAGCCATGGCGCCTATCACGCCGCCGCGCGAGCGCAAACGCACAGCCGCTCGCCATCGGCTGTCCCGCGCCCTAGAGGGCGGGCATGACCCGCCTGCGCCCGCAAACCGCCGCTTATTGCATGCTCGCCCTGGTGATGTTGCTCTGGGCGGGCAATTCGATCGTCGCGCGCGCAGTGCATGGCGACATTCCGCCCTTCCTTCTTGCATTGCTGCGCTGGGCCGGCGCGCTGCTGGTGATCCTGCCCTTCGCAGCGCGCCATCTCGCCGGGGACCGGGCGGCGATCGCGCGCAACTGGCTGATCATCCTACTGCTCGGCCTGTTCGGCGTC
>Ga0247823_10002173_pt1 | contig 16229 bp, 16 predicted proteins | sample 13C_PalmiticAcid_2_FD_192426 | JGI IMG/M metagenome (GOLD analysis project Ga0247823, IMG submission 192426) | Soil microbial communities from agricultural site in Penn Yan, New York, United States - 13C_PalmiticAcid_Day30 | ecosystem: Environmental > Terrestrial > Soil > Agricultural land...
AATCGGTCGTGCTGCTCGCAACCTGAACGGGATGGCAATCCTGTACGGTGACCGTGTGACCGATTCAATGCGCCGCGCGATTGATGAGACCGATCGACGTCGTGCGAAGCAGATCGCCTTCAACCAGGCCAATAACATTACCCCGACGGGCATTAAAAAGGAAATTCGTGAGTTGATCGACGGCGTTTATAGCCCGCAAGAGGTGCGAGATGAATTGCAGGCTGCGCAAGAAGTGGCCAGGTATGAGGCAATGAGTGAAAAACAGGTCAGCAAAGAAATTAAGCGATTAGAAAAGCTCATGGTCGAGCATGCAAAAAATCTCGAATTCGAAAAAGCAGCGCAACTTCGAGACCAGCTGCATTTGCTAAAAGAGCAATTGTTTGGTGCTCCAGGTGCTGATAATGTCGTGCCGCTGGCGGGGAAATAGTTCAAGCTGGTGCGCCGGTATGGCCGCACGTTACAATCGCGCTCTTTGTCCATGGTCGTGCAGTGATGTCTACGTTCATTCCTCAACCTATACTTGATGCGCTCGTATTAGCCGATATTTCTTGGCGGCCAATACTAATGAAAGGCTTAGAGGCCGTTGCTGAATCTGATTCGACGTATTTGACCACATTGGCAACGGACCATTACTTGCCGACGCGAGGACGACTGTTCGCAGCATTTACATTGCCACTTGATGAAGTGCGGTACGTTTTGGTCGGGGAAGGCCCCTATCCTCGCGAGGATAGTGCTACTGGCGTCTGCTTCATGGACGGGGCTGTCGAATCGTTATGGTCTGAGAAAGGGTTGTCAAAGCAGGTGAATCGCGCTACTTCACTACGTAATTTCATGAAGATGCTCTTGGTGGCTGATGGTGCGTTGTCGATAGAAAATACATCAGGCAATGCGCTTGCCGAAGTGTCTTTAAGGGCACGCGCGGTTGAGTCCTCGTTTATTCAAACCCTTACCGAATTACAAGCCAATCTCACTAGGCAAGGTTTTTTGCTATTGAATGCAACATTGGTTTATCGTTCGCACGTACCTCCGTTAAAGGAGGCAAGGGCATGGAAACCCTTTCTTCAACTAGTGCTGGAATCGCTTGTTGAACCCTCAAATCGAAAAAAGGGGGGGGCGCCAACTTTGGTATTGTGGGGAAGGCTTGCAGAGCAACTCCATACAGTGCAGGCGATTTCACGCTTTCCCAAGGCGGTATCTGAGCACCCTTATAACTTGTCGTTCATCAATAATCAGACGATGCAGAAGTTGTTCGGGCCGATGCATCTTCTGCAAAAACAAGATTAATTATCGACAATTTAAGAGGGGCGAAGGGTAATCGTTCGGATTTTGCGCCTTGCCGCGGGTGCTTGGGTATTGTGTCTTTGCTCTTTACTTTTACAGGTTCCGGTCTCCCCCTCCCTATAGATAGAGCCCTCTATCTCATTAATTAATCATCTTCCAGTCACGAATCGGCGACTGATCGTTATTGGGAAATGCTCCCATGCTTGTGCTGCGTCATGGCGCGAGTTTCGAAAATTCGTGAGCATTAAAAATCTTTGTTTTTCTTCACTCTCCGCATGCCATTTTGCTGCAGAGATGAGTTTTTTGTGCGCGAATTTCTACCGCAGATAGCGCTAGATACCGTGTGTCACTTCAGGGATGATCAAGATGAAAATGACTCGGATTTTATTTGTGTGTATGGGAAATCTCTGCCGCTCACCTACGGCAGAAGGCGTTATGCGTAAGCTTATTGTCGATGCTGGCCAGGAAGACCGAATTATGGTCGCGTCTGCAGGAACGCATGATTATCATGTCGGACAACCACCTGATCCGAGGGCGCAAGCGGCTGCTCGCCGGCGTGGATATGAGCTCACGGGACTGCGCGCTCGCCAGGTGTCGCAGCCGGATTTCATTCGATTTGATTTGTTGCTTGCCATGGACTTCAACAATTTCGCTGCGTTGCAGGAAATGTGTCCGGTTGGACATCAACAGAAATTGGGACTATTGATGACATATGCCAAGCGACGAAAAGCGTCGATCGTGCATGACCCCTATTACAGGAGCGCAAAGGATTTTGACCTAGTGATCGATTCTATTGAAGATGCGTGCAATGGACTAGTTGAAATCCTTGCGAATCCACCTGTGCCAGTTGGGGAAAAACTTGGTTGAGTTGAATGGAAATATGTAATGGGTCATTTTGATCTAACGGTTGTAAGGTGTGCTGGTTGATGTAAGACTTGCATGCCATTTTAGAGAACGTATTCGCTCCTTCGAACCTGAGTTGGTGGTATGGAGATTGCGTTAGGCGAGGCTGTCGATGTTTCAGGCGAGAGTTACATCATGGCTAAACTGACCGTGGCAGTCATGTATATGGGGTGGATGGTTGTTTTCTCTGCTTGTGCGAGCAGCGAGGAAATCCCAGATCCCTTGGAAAGGGGGACGGCTACAAGCACAAATGAAGTAATGCCTTTGCGCTCATCACTGTTTTTGCCCGCCCTCGGATTTACCCAGTTGAAGCGACCTGCTGAACGAGCAACTGCTTCTGGATATGATGTTGTAGTTGATCTCCCTGGCAGCGGCAATGCACGTTTTCTTGATGTCGCCACTTCGCATGACTTCAATGCGCGGAAGGGTTTAGCGTCTAGGGCTCTTAACTTTTCTGGAGCACATCAATTTGTAGATATTCATGCTGGCTCTGACGATTCGCGTGTTGATCGTCAGAGCCTGAACGGTCGGCTTCATACGTATCTATTGGATGCCAGTCGTACGAGTTTCACTGGCTTCACTGCAGGATATACTTGGCGAACTCTGACCTTTGAGCAATCTGCTATCTCTGCTTATAGGAAGGAGCAGCGCCATACTGGTCGTCATGAATGGCCCAAGCTCGAATCTAAGTTGACTCGTTTGTCTTTTACTCCTGCTCCGAACTGGACATTTCGGCTTAGCCGGGGCGCGATCAGCGGTCTTGATCAGCTCATGCCAAATGATGATGTGCGCAGGGCAAGTATTTCAGCTATTTATACGCGGAATTTCAACCGGGCCCATTGGCAAACCACGGTTGGTTGGGGGAGGTATACACGAAAGTCCCGAGAGACTATGGTGGGATATTTGCTTGAATCGACGTTGCGATTTCGTGGCACTCACTCGATGTTCGGTAGATTGGAGCAGGTAGGTAGCGACGATTTGATGCGAGTTAACGAGTCGCTCCAGCGACATTTATTTCGGATAAAGAAGTTGACCTTGGGCTATTTTCAGGAAATGCAGCCAAATGCTTCGTTTGGGCTCGATATCGGAGGAATGGTCAGCAGGCACTTTATCCCGGCTGATATGACGTCCTCTTATGGACGTGATCCAATTTCATACATGATGTTTGTTCGTTTTAAATTTCAATAAGGCGCTGTGTTCGGTTGCCTAGTCTCAAAATGTTCGCAGCTGAGCTTGACCTGCTTCGTTATTTTTCCCTCAAAGAAATAAAATAAAGCATTCCTTATTGCTAATGCCGTCGAGTATTTCCGAATTCTTTCAACTTCAATACTAGTAGGAAGAGCGAGTAATACCTGACGAATTTACTCAGCTTTGCTATACTTGAGTAAATTCTTCGGGAATTGAGAATATTTAAGAGCATTTAATTTAATAGGTTGCTCATTGGAGTTAGGGGTATGCGTCTGACCACAAAAGGCCGTTTTGCTGTGACTGCGATGATTGATCTGGCTTTACGGCAAGATAAAGGGCCTGTGACGTTGTCGGCAATTAGCCAACGCCAAGAAATATCTTTATCTTATCTAGAACAGCTTTTCGGTAAATTGCGCCGGCATCAAATCGTCGAATCTGTACGCGGACCAGGGGGTGGATATACCTTGGCGCGTTGTGCTGATGACGTTACCGTTGCAGACATTATCATTGCTGTCGATGAGCCACTGGATGCAACGCAGTGCGGCGGTAAGGAAAATTGCCATGGAGCTAATCATGAGCACGGCACTCGCTGCATGACGCATGATTTATGGGCAACCCTGAACGCCAAGATGGTTGAATATCTTGATTCAGTGTCGTTAAAGGACTTGGCGGACCAGCAACGGCAAAAGAACAATGAACAAAATGTGGTGGTGATGCCACGACCGCATGTCGCCGCTTGATTGGAGTGATGAAAGTATGAACGCCCCCTTGGAGAAAAGCCTGATCGACACTATCAAGGCACCGCACTTCCCGATTTACATGGACTATTCGGCGACTACGCCGATTGATCCGCGTGTGGCTGACAAGATGATTCCGTATTTGCGCGAGCAATTCGGCAATCCAGCATCGCGTAGTCATATGTATGGCTGGAGTGCAGAAAAAGCGGTGGAGGAAGCGCGTGCTCATGTTGCAGCGCTCGTGAATGCCGATCCGCGTGAAATCATCTGGACCTCCGGTGCGACTGAGGGTAATAACCTCGCGCTTAAAGGTGCAGCGCAGTTCTACAAGACCAAAGGCAAACACATTATTACGGTCAAGACAGAGCACAAGGCCGTACTTGATACCGTACGCGAGCTGGAGCGCCAAGGCTTTGAGGCAACATATCTGCAGCCACAGGACAATGGGCTGATTGCCCTTGAGCAATTACAGGCGGCGATTCGTCCCGACACTATTTTAGTATCGGTCATGCTGGTCAATAATGAGATTGGCGTTTTACAGCCGATTCCGGAAATTGGAGAACTGTGTCGCTCGAAGGGGATTATTTTTCATTGTGATGCTGCGCAAGCTACCGGCAAGGTGGACATCGATTTGGAAAAATGGAAGGTTGATCTGATGACGTTCACCGCGCACAAGACCTATGGTCCGAAGGGCATTGGTGCTTTGTATGTGCGACGCAAGCCGCGTGTACGGATCGAGGCCCAAATGCATGGCGGCGGTCACGAGCGGGGGCTGCGATCCGGCACGTTACCGACGCATCAGATTGTGGGAATGGGCGAGGCTTTCCGTATTGCGAAAGAAGAGATGGAAAGCGAAGTTGCGCGTATCAAGGCGTTGCGAGACCGGCTTGCCAAAGGTTTGGCTGAAATCGAAGAGGTCTACATTAACGGCGATATGGAACATCGTGTGCCGCATAACTTGAATGTCAGTTTTAACTATGTCGAGGGTGAGTCGCTGATCATGGCGATTAAGGATATCGCCGTGTCCTCTGGATCGGCCTGTACTTCCGCTAGCCTGGAGCCTTCTTATGTGTTGCGGGCTTTGGGCCGTAGCGACGAGTTGGCGCACAGTTCGATTCGTTTTACCATTGGCCGTTTCACGACTGAAGAAGATATCGACTTCACAATTAATCTGATTAAATCCAAGGTTGGTAAACTGCGCGAATTGTCGCCGCTTTGGGATATGTACAAGGAAGGGATCGACCTCAGCACGATCCAATGGGCAGCACACTGAGTCTTGCCAGTTATAAGGAGCATCAAATGTCTTACTCGGAAAAAGTTCTCGATCATTATGAAAACCCCCGTAACGTCGGTGTTTTCGAAAAGGGTGACGATACAGTCGGTACCGGTATGGTGGGCGCACCCGCGTGCGGTGATGTGATGAAACTGCAAATCAAGGTTGGGGAAAATGGCGTGATTGAAGATGCCAAGTTCAAGACTTACGGGTGTGGTTCTGCAATTGCATCGTCGTCGTTGGTAACCGAATGGGTGAAGGGAAAAACGCTTGATCAGGCAATGTCGATCAAGAATACGCAAATAGCAGAAGAACTGGCACTGCCGCCGGTAAAAATTCATTGCTCGATCCTGGCGGAAGATGCGATCAAGGCGGCGGTGCAGGATTACAAGGCCAAGCATGTTGCTGAGTCCAAGGAAGCAGCCTAAAAGAGAGGCTGATGCTATGGCAATTACATTGACCGAAAAAGCGGCGAAGCATGTAAACCGTTACATTGAACGGCGGGGCAAGGGCATCGGCTTACGATTCGGCGTGCGCACGACAGGGTGTTCAGGCCTTGCATACAAACTGGAATATGTGGATGAAACTGCTCCGGAAGACCGTGTGTTCGAGTCGTACGGCGTAAAAGTATTTGTCGACCCCAAGAGCCTGCCTTACATTGATGGTACTGAACTTGATTTTGCGCGCGAAGGATTGAATGAAGGTTTTAAATTCAATAATCCAAACGTGAAGGATGAGTGCGGCTGCGGCGAAAGTTTTCGCATCTGATCCCAATCGAGTGTTCTTTGTCTTCAAGGCGCACCCGGTACGAATTGCATTCCAAGCCTGTTGAAGTATGGACAGGCTTTTGTTTTAAATAGCCATGCAAAATCACTTCGAGTTGTTTCACCTCCCGCAGCACTTTGCCATCGATATGCCTGCGTTGGACAAGGCATATCGGGAAGTACAAAATCGCGTTCACCCTGACAAGTTTGTTAGCGCTGGCAATAGCGAGAAACGTATCGCAATGCAATGGGCCACGAGGGTAAATGATGCATATCAGACGCTTAAGAGCCCATTTAAGCGGGCGGCCTATCTGTGCGAATTGAATGGTGTTGATCTTCAGATAGAGTCCAATACCGCAATGCCGTCGGAATTCCTGATGCAGCAGATGGAATGGCGTGAAGCTCTGGAGGATGCCAAGAGCATGCATAAACTTGATGCCTTGGAAAAATTGGATAGTGAATTGCGCAAAGTGCACATGGTGAAAGTCGCACAGATCGGTGAGTTGTTGGATGCCGGTCAGTTTGACGATGCTGGACAAGAAGTGCGGCAGCTGATGTTTCTCGAAAAATTCGGGGAAGAGATGTCGGCCGTTTTTGAAAAGCTGGAAGGCTGAATTTTCGTGGAGCCGTGGCGTGGGTTGACAGACGAATTTGTTCACTACATGTCCGGAGTGTTGAAAGTCTGAACAAAAGATATGGCTTTACTTCAAATTTCCGAACCTGGGATGTCTACGGCGCCACACCAGCATAGGTTGGCGGTCGGTATTGACCTTGGAACGACCAATTCGCTAGTTGCAACGGTGCGTAGCAGCATTCCCGAGGTGTTGAGCGATGAAGAGGGAAGATCGCTGCTTCCTTCAATCGTGCGCTATTTTTCAGACGGCCATGCGCATATTGGATATCGGGCGCAAGCGGCACAGACTTCCGATCCTAGGAATACCATTGTTTCTGTGAAGCGTTTCATGGGGCGAGGTTTGAAAGACATTGCATATGTCGAAAACCTGCCGTATGACTTCGTGGATGCACCGGGCATGGTGCAACTGAAAACAGTCGCTGGCGTAAAGAGCCCGATCGAAGTATCCGCGGAAATTCTTGCAACCCTGCGTCAACGCGCCGAAGATGCACTGGGTGATGAATTGGTCGGCGCAGTAATTACGGTACCTGCTTATTTTGATGATGCACAGCGCCAGGCAACTAAGGATGCTGCCAGATTGGCTGGCCTGAATGTCTTGCGATTGCTGAACGAGCCGACTGCGGCAGCAATTGCCTATGGATTAGATAATGCATCAGAAGGCGTGTATGCCGTGTACGACCTTGGCGGCGGCACATTTGATATTTCAATTTTGAAATTGACCAAAGGCGTATTTGAAGTACTGGCGACCGGTGGCGATTCCGCGCTTGGTGGTGACGATTTCGATCATCGCTTGCTGTGCTGGGTTATCGAACAGGCGAAACTCGCTCCCTTGTCTGACAAAGATATGCGGCTCCTGATGGTGAAGTCCCGCGAAGCCAAAGAGCTGCTGTCGTCGCAAGCGGAAACTCAGATTGATGCAGTGCTGAATTCGGGCGAAGAAGTGCATCTCACTTTAAGTGCTACCATTTTTGCGCAGCTTACGCAGCACCTGGTTGCCAAGACTCTTGCTCCCACCAAAAAAGCTTTGCGTGATGCGGCTCTGACCGCAGACGACATTGACGGGGTCGTGCTGGTCGGCGGGGCGACGCGCATGCCGCATATCCGTAAGGCCGTTGGTGACTTTTTTCAAACCATGCCATTGGCAAATATCGATCCCGATAAGGTCGTTGCGTTGGGCGCAGCAATTCAGGCAAACCTATTGGCGGGCAATCGCGCCGCGGGAGATGATTGGCTGCTGCTAGATGTAATTCCCTTATCTCTTGGAATTGAAACTATGGGGGGCTTGGTGGAGAAAGTCATCCCGCGCAATTCAACCATTCCTTGTGCACGTGCGCAGGAATTTACAACATTCAAGGATGGCCAGACAGCGATGTCGATTCACGTGGTCCAAGGCGAGCGGGAACTCGTCAACGACTGCCGCTCGTTGGCCAAGTTTGAGTTGCGCGGCATTCCCCCGATGGTGGCCGGTGCCGCGCGCATTCGGGTCACGTATCAAGTCGACGCGGACGGCTTGTTGTCAGTATCTGCTCGAGAGCAGCGTGTCGGTGTTGAGGCATCTATTGCTGTCAAGCCGTCATATGGTCTTGGTGACGCTGAGATCGCAAAAATGCTACAGGATTCCTACGCTACGGCAGATGTTGACATGAAGCTTCGTGCATTGCGTGAGGAACAGGTCGAAGCCGAACGAATTTTGCTGGCAACGCAGTCGGCGTTGGATGCCGATGGAGACTTGCTGTCCGATACTGAGCGTTCGACCCTTATTGCGTTGATGGATTCTTTGCGCAGCAAGATGCAAACCGAGGACCATCTCGTCATTAAAGAAGCGGTGGATGAACTTGCGCATGGCACGGAGGAGTTCGCGGCACGGCGAATGGACCGTAGCGTGCGTGCTGCGCTGTCTGGAAAGAAATTAGACCAGATCGTGTGATGCAGCGTTCGACAATAAATTAAGCAGGATTCACAACAAATACATCGAGGTAATACAAGTGCCCCAAATCGTTGTTCTCCCACACGCCACGCTTTGTCCGGAAGGGGCGGTGATCGAGGTGCCGACTGGCAAGTCAGTATGCGATGCGCTGCTGGAAAATGATATTGAAATCGAACATGCCTGCGAGAAGTCCTGCGCATGCACGACCTGCCATGTGGTGATTCGGGAGGGGTTCGCGTCGTTGAGCGAGCCGGAAGAAAAAGAAGAAGACTTGCTGGATAGGGCGTGGGGCCTTGAAGCCACTTCTCGGCTTTCCTGCCAAGCGATAGTGGATAAGGAAGATCTGGTCATCGAGATCCCGAAATACACAATCAACCAGGTAAGTGAAAATCACTGAGTGGGAGAGGCAGTATGAAATGGACTGACATCACGCGCATTGCGGAAGAGTTGCATGACAGGTTTCCTGATATTGATCCAATGACGATACGCTTTACAGACTTGCACAACTGGGTTTGTGAGCTTGACGGCTTTGACGACGATCCTAAACGTGGGGGCGAGAAAGTATTGGAAGCAATCCAGATGGCTTGGATTGAAGAAGGGCAGTAAATTCGGCTAGGGCTAGTCCCAGGGGGGGCACGCTACGCTCAATGAAGCGGGAGCCAGACGCTTAAGGATGTACCGGTGTTTTTATCGCTATTGACGTTGAGTTCACCACCTAGCGCATTGATGCGTTCTTCGATACCGACTAGTCCAAATGAATTGGTTTTTCTGCGGCAGTCGGGATAAATGCCGATACCGTTGTCTGTAATTTCCAAGAATAGTTTGTTCGCTTGTTTGTACAGGTCAATGCGCACATGGCTTGCTTGTGCATGTCGGATGACATTGTTCAGTGATTCTTGCAGTATGCGGAACAGTGCGGTGGCACGGTTATCGTCTAGCGTGACGTCGTCCTCCATCGTCAGTGCACAAGTTATTCCACTACGTCGCTCGAAATCCTGCACTTGCCATTCAATGGCCGCGCTCAGCCCCAAGTCAAGCACAGTGGGGCGCAGGTTGTTGATCGCCGCACGCACTGCTTTCATGGTCGCATCGATGTGGCCCAAAGCAATGCGTACCCGGTCGTTGAGCTTGGGGTGTGCATTTCCGGTGCGGGTATGAAGCATTGAAACATCGATCCGTAAAGCCAGAAGATTTTGCCCTAAATCGTCGTGAATTTCGCGTGCAATACGTTTGCGTTCGTCTTCTCGGACACGCTCTTGGTAAGACACGAGATGGCGCAGCATTTGCCTTGAGTGCCGCAATGCTTCTTCCATTTTTCGGCGCTCTGAAATATCCGTACAGCTGCCGATATAGCCAAGCAAGCGCCCCGACGGCGACATACGTGGCACGCCGTTCGCGAGCATGTAATGATAGCGTCCGTCGCGGTGGCGCAAGCGATATTCCATACTAAATGGATGCCGTGCTTCGAAAGCGGCATGCTGGATGCTCATGCAAGCATCAACGTCGTCCGGATGGACGTTGGCTGTCCAGCCCTGACCGAGTTCTTCGGAAAGTTCACGCCCGGTGAACTCTAGCCACATCTTATTGAACCATATGTATTGCTGTTCAAGACCTGTAATCCAGATTAGAACGGGGGCCGAGTCCGCCATCAGACGGAACCGTTCTTCGCTTTCAATCAGGCTCAACTCCGCTTGCCTGCTCTCACTAATGTCGCATAGCACCACGCGGCAGGTACGTCCAAACCCATCGGCATTGGCTTCAACATGGGCGAAAAAGGGATTCTTGTCTGTGTCGAGAAAGGTGAATTCGCAAGTTTCCTTATTGCCGCTATTAAAAACTTGCTTGAGGAAGACGCTGAATGCAGCGTGCATTTCTGCCGCAATAAAGTCCGCCATCCTGCGGCCCATCAGCGACGAACGAGTGATTCCCAGTAGTCCGCTTCCTGTCAGATTGACCTCTTTAATAATGCCGTTACGGTCCAGCGTGAAATAACCCACCGGTGCAGAATCATAGAGATCGGTATAGCGAGCAACGTTGGCTTCGAGATCCAAGCGTGTTTGAGGAAAGGGGGAGTTGTCCGGTGTCGGGGCAGTTTCGTAGATCTGGGGGCCACCTAGTGGAGTAGTTGTACTAGCATCGGGGGTTGCCATAGCGGTGTGCGAGGTCGGGCCGGCCTGGATATAGGCGTGTAAATATGGGTTTTTTGTGATTGTCGGTTCGTCGTACGGTGGTTTCACAAGCGATGCTCTCCAACAGTCGGGCGACCGAATGCAAAAAAAGCAAGTATGCGTCGGTCCACCCAACATGGCAAGTAAAGTGTGACGTCAGTTTGGTGGGGCGTTACACTGCAAGAGTCTTCACATACCGGAATGCATGATGGGGAAAAGAAACAAGGCGGCAAAAATACCGCCTTGTTTTCTATTAAGGCAGGTGACTGTAATTGCGGTTTAGGCTCGAGATGTCAATTGGCCATCAACTATGCGGATGCGATCACCGACATGCCATGCCGGTTGTTGGGCATAAGGAAACGTCCGGACTTCGCCTCCCTCCATGCGTACGCGAACCTGATACGTTGTTGTAGAACGTGATCGTTTCTCAATTTCGTTGCCAGCATACCCTCCGCCAACAGCGCCGGCAACGGTTGCTATCTTACGGCCATTACCACCACCAACCTGATTGCCGAGTACACCCCCGAGGACTGCGCCGGCAACCATGCCAACTCCACTGGATGGGGCCTCTTGCTGTATCGCTTGCACAGATAAGACACGACCGCAGTTATGGCAAACTGCAGGTGCCTGCGCGAGTTTCGGCGGATGGTTGATATGGTTTGTTTTTCGCGGTTGAGGATGACTCGACGATGCCTTACTGGGAGTACTGATAAGTGGTTCTGTGAGCGTCGGTTTGGCTTCCATGGATGAAGAGGCCGGCGTAGTGACTGCAGCGGCTACCGGAGTGCCCGTGACGCTCGTTGACGCGGTGCTGTGCGAATTCGGAATGAGTCCAGTAATCGCTGCCACGCCTGTCAGGCTTACCAGCATGACCGAGATGGCCGCTCCCGCCACTAGTGGATGGATTCGGTTCGATGCGTTATTGCTTTCCATTGCTACCTCCTGTGACATGGATCTATTTGCTTGATGCGTGCAGCGATTATCCAAGCCTATTTGCCCGAAAAAAAGGTGGTTAATGTGTAAGGTGTAAGCCTTTGTAACCGCCTTGTTTTTGATTAGTGAGCCTAAGGAAAACGGTGATGAGGTAAACAGAAAACGGGGCCACTACGAGCCCCGTTATCAGTAACCCATCAGGATGAATCAGTCTTCTCGGCGCAGGTGCGGAAAAAGAATAACATCTCGGATGTTGGGCGAATCGGTAATCAGCATCATCAGACGGTCTATGCCGATACCGCAGCCCCCGGTCGGCGGCATGCCATATTCGAGTGCTCGAATATAGTCGGCGTCATAATACATGGCTTCCTCGTCGCCTGCGTTCTTGGCGGTAACCTGTGCTTGGAAACGTGCTGCCTGATCCTCCGCGTCGTTTAACTCGGAAAAACCGTTGGCGATTTCGCGGCCGGTAATGAACAGTTCGAAACGCTCGGTAATGCCTGGCACTGTGTCGGAGGCACGTGCCAGCGGTGATACTTCAACCGGGTAATCGAGGATGTAGGTCGGTTCCCATAATTGGGCTTCCGCAGTTTCCTCAAACAGCGACAGTTGTAGTGCACCCAGCCCTGCGTTGGCGAACGGTTCGACGTCATACTTCTTGAGTTCGTTCTTAAGGAAGGCAGCATCCTGCAACTGCTCGTTGGAATACTGCGGCGCGTATTTGTTAATGGCGCCCACGATGGTCAGGCGCTGGAACGGTTTGCTTAGGTCCAGCTCACGTCCTTGGTAGGTCAGGCAGGCGGTGCCATGGGCATCGATTGCCGCTTGGCGAATCACTGCTTCGGTGAAATCCATCAGCCATCTGTAATCGACATAGGCCGCGTAGAATTCCATCATTGTGAATTCCGGATTGTGGCGCGGCGATACGCCTTCATTACGGAAGTTACGATTGACTTCGAAGACGCGCTCGAAGCCACCGACGACAAGACGCTTGAGATACAACTCAGGTGCGATACGCAGGAACATTTCCATGTCGAGCGCATTGTGATGCGTGATGAATGGCTTGGCGGCAGCGCCACCGGGAATAGGATGCAGCATCGGCGTTTCCACTTCCATGAAACCATGCTCGGCCATGAACCGGCGCATCGATGACATCGCAGCAGTACGCGCCTTGAAGGTGCGGCGCGTTTCTTCGCTGGTAATCAGATCGACATAGCGCTGGCGGTACTTGGTTTCTTGGTCGGAAAGGCCGTGGAATTTGTCCGGTAGCGGACGCAGGGATTTGGTCAGCAGGCGCAGGCCGGTCACCTTGATCGATAGTTCGCCGGTCTTGGTTTTGAATAGTAAGCCTTCGGCTCCAAGGATGTCGCCCAGGTCGTAGTGCTTGAACAAGGCATGGGTTTCTTCGCCCGCATTATCATTGGTGATGTAAAGCTGGATCCGGCCATCGGCTTTGAGACCGGATGCATCCTGGAGTGTGGCAAAGGATGCCTTGCCCATCACGCGCTTTAGCATCATGCGCCCGGCAACAGTGACCTTGACCGGGTCTGCTTCGAGCTGTTCGTTGTTCAGCTCGTCGTAGCGTGCGTGCAGATCGGCTGCCTTGTGTTGTGGGCGGAAATCGTTCGGGAAGGCGACGCCTTTTTCGCGGATCGCGGCCAGCTTTGCACGACGTTCTGCAATGATCGAATTTTCGTCCTCGGCCGCAGCCGTATTTTCGTTCTGGATAGTCATGGAAATGAAACGGATTATGGTGAAATGGCGGCGAGTGGCTATACACCTTGCTTGAGCGAGGCCGCGATAAAGTCATCGAGCTCTCCGTCGAGCACGGCCTTGGTGTTACCGGTTTCGTGGTTGGTGCGCAGGTCTTTGATGCGTGACTGGTCGAGCACGTAGGAACGGATCTGGTGACCCCAGCCCACGTCCGTTTTTGAGTCTTCCAGTTTTTGCTGTTCGCTCATGCGCTTGCGCAATTCCAGCTCGAACAGTCGCGATTTCAGCATCTCCCATGCTTCGGCACGATTACGGTGCTGACTGCGGTCGTTCTGACACTGGACCACAATTCCCGAAGGTGCATGCGTCAGACGAACGGCGGAGTCGGTCTTATTGATGTGTTGGCCACCCGCACCGGAAGCGCGATAGGTATCGACGCGAACATCTGCCGGATTGATGTCGATCTCGATCGACTCATCTACTTCCGGATAGACGAAGATGCTGGAGAAAGACGTATGGCGTCCGTTGGCAGAGTCGAACGGCGATTTCCGCACCAAACGGTGCACGCCTGTTTCTGTACGGAGGAATCCGTAGGCGTAATCGCCTTCGACTTTCAGTGTGGCAGTCTTGATGCCGGCAACTTCGCCGTCGGATTGTTCCAGAATGTCTACTTTGAAACCTTTGCGTTCGCAATAACGCAAATACTGGCGCAACAGCATTGAGGCCCAATCCTGCGCTTCCGTGCCGCCGGCGCCAGCCTGAATGTCAATAAAGCAATTGTTCGGGTCCATCGGATTACTGAACATCCGACGGAATTCCATGCCTTCGACCAATTTTTTCAGTTCTTCGGTATCGTGCTCAATCGCCGCAATTGTGTCTTCATCCTGTTCTTCGCGCGCCATGTCGAACAGGTCGCTGGCATCGCGCAGTTCAGCGTCGATTTTGGTAAGGGTATGGACGATCGCTTCCAGCGATTTTTTTTCCTTGCCGAGGTCTTGCGCCCGTTTCGGGTCGTTCCAGACGTTGGGGTCTTCCAGTTCGGCGTTGACCTGTTCCAGCTTCTCTGACTTCACGTCGAAGTCAAAGATACCTCCGTAGTTCAACTTCGCGGGCAGTCAGGTCCGCGAGAAGGGCTGAAAGGGAGTTGAGGCGTTCTGCTTCCATGATGAGCTCTTCTTCAATCAAACCTAGTATTGTACCCGACATATGTGCTACGCCGAGGCGCCCGTCGTCATGCAGCGACCCCGGGAGCGAGTGATGTTGCGTCTGAAAAAGTGCTACCAATAAGGAAAAAATGGATACCTGACAATCAGTAAAAACGGTTGGATAAAATGCGATTAATGTTTTGGCAAGTGTTGCGTGTCATGCAGCTTGTGCGTGTTCCACCAACAACTGTACGCGGGTTACGCCGTTATATTCATTCGCATCCAGTCGATATGCCACCATTGCCCGTTCTGGCAGATCGTTCGCATGCCCAAACCAGATGGCGTCATAGCGTCGGCCATTCTTTTCGAGCATGAGTTTCAGATGTCTTTCCTTCAAGATGCGCTGGTTTAACACGCGGAATTCGTCGCAGAAAACCGGCGGTGCGAAACCTTGGCCCCATACTTGCGCGTCCATCGTTTCAATGAACTGCACCGTATAGTAGGCGTCCTCAAGCGGACCGTCTGTTTCGATCACGCGCTCTAGCTGATTCTGGTCGAGCCAGTCCCGGCCCACCGCTTCAAATGCCTGGGCGAACGCGTCGAATGCCTCGGAACGTATTGTCAATCCCGCTGCCATGGCATGGCCGCCGAATTTCTCGATCAACGTCGGCGCATGCTTGGAAACCAGGTCCAGCGCATCCCGCAGGTGGAACCCGGGAATCGAACGGCCCGAGCCTTTGATCAAGCCATCGCCGCCGGGGGCAAAGGTGATGGTGGGACGGTAGAACTTGTCCTTCAGTCGTGATGCGACGATACCAATTACACCCTGATGCCAGGACGCATCGAATATGCTGATGGTGGTCTTGTTCTGTGGTTCGAAAGTATCCAATAGTGCCAACGCGGTATCCTGCATACCTGCTTCGATGTCGCGCCGTTCACGGTTGATGGCGTCGAGTTGCTGTGCAATTGCCCATGCACGGCCGTCATCGTCGGTGGTTAGACATTCGATACCGAGCGACATGTCGGCCAGGCGGCCCGCGGCATTCAGTCGCGGACCAAGCGCGAAGCCCAAGTCGAATGGCGTTGCTCGTCGGGCTTCACGTCCGGCGGCACGGAAAAGTGCCGCTACGCCTGGCTGCATGCGGCCGGTTCGCATGCGTTTCAATCCTTGTGCAACCAAGATCCGATTGTTGGCGTCGAGCTTGACTACGTCCGCTACCGTTCCGAGTGCCACCAAGTCGAGCAAGGCGTCGAGCTTTGGTTGACTTTGTGCATCGAATACGCCGCGTTTGCGCATTTCTGCGCGCAGGGCGAGCAGCACGTAAAACATCACACCGACACCAGCCAGATTCTTGCTGGGAAATCCGCATGCCGGCTGATTGGGGTTGACGATGACACGTGCGTCGGGGAGCGTTGCGCCGGGCAAGTGGTGGTCGGTTACGACAACATCGATGCCGCGCCGGTTTGCTTCAGCGACGCCATCGATGCTGGCAATGCCGTTATCGACGGTGATGACGATGTCTGGTGATTTTTCCTTGACGGTCAAGGCGACGATCTCCGGTG
>Ga0247823_10002174_pt1 | contig 16228 bp, 15 predicted proteins | sample 13C_PalmiticAcid_2_FD_192426 | JGI IMG/M metagenome (GOLD analysis project Ga0247823, IMG submission 192426) | Soil microbial communities from agricultural site in Penn Yan, New York, United States - 13C_PalmiticAcid_Day30 | ecosystem: Environmental > Terrestrial > Soil > Agricultural land...
GGATTACAAGATCGGCCAGTCGCCCAAATCATTTTATGAAACGCTGGGCCGCGATATTGATGGCAATGTTCAAGTCTTTCTCGACTTCTTTGATACGTCAGAGCCTAACTTTACAGTCGATATTGCTAAAAATGGACGTACCGTATTTAAAACCGAGAACATTCTTACATCCGATGGACGCGGCAAGACGCTGAAATTTAAAAGCTGGGTGAATGAAGATCCTGATTCAAGGGGCCGTGGTACTGGCCTGAACTTGTTCAGGAATATGTTTGATATCGCCCGGGCGGCCGATATCGATTTCATTACCCTGCGTGGTGGTAAGGAAGATGGCCGTCATTTCTGGCCTGCGCATGGTTTTTACTTCTCGGACAAGATGTATTGTGATCGCGTGAAGGAAGAAATCGCCCAGAATGTTGAAAAATATTCCGATACGATACCGGGTGGAATCCTGATGAAGGCCCGTGAAATCATTGATCAAGGTGGTCTTGATATGGCATGGAAGCTCGCGCGCCTGCCGGGTACTGTTCAGGTTAATGACAAGGTCAAACCGATGGGGTGGGCTTTACTGAACGTGCCATCTGAATCGGAATACCGTATCGACATGCACGATGAAGAACAGGTGGCCCGCGTGCGCGACAGCCTGATCCGCACAGCGCCCGCGATGGGCCGTCAGGCTGCGCCGACCTTAACACCTTAAAATCCCTTATTTTTCAAAGTCGTGGGGTTTGTGATATACTGACCTGATGGTTTTTCAGGTCATTGATAACCCCGATTTTGGTAAATTCCGCACTCGTTCCGGGTTCAAGAACTCTGAATTCCGTCTGCTGGCGGGTCTGTTCAGCCGGGCGGCTTCGTCCAAGGCCTTGATGGATATGGCGGTCGATATCGACTTCGAAGAGGGCATCTGTACGATCAGCTACTACAAAACTCAGTACGAGCCTTACCTTAGTTTTGTCGTGCGTCACGTGGGGCCCAAAACCACCATGTACGAAGTCTATAAAACCGAGAAGGGCCAGCTGGTGAAAAGCGGTCTGTTTACCCGCGCTTATGAACGGCTTGAGGCCGAAGTGATGGCCCTGATGCCGCCGGTATCATAATCGGCAGATAATCTGGCGTTTGGCCATACAAATTCCCTATTCGCGCTTTATATTCCGTTTGCCTTTCATTAGGATGAGCGCAGTTAAAAACAGCTTCCGGGAGAGTCTTATGACCAAAATCAAGGTTGATAATCCGATCGTCGAAATCGATGGCGATGAAATGACACGCATTATCTGGGCGATGATCAAAGAACGCCTGATCCTGCCGCACCTTGATATCGACCTGAAATACTACGATCTCTCGATTGAAAACCGCGATGCGACCGAAGACAAAGTGACGGTCGATTCCGCGAACGCGATCAAACAATACGGTGTTGGCGTTAAATGCGCGACCATTACCCCGGACGAAAAGCGCGTTGAGGAATTTAACCTCAAGAAGATGTGGAAGTCCCCGAATGGCACCATTCGTAACATTCTGGACGGCACTGTTTTCCGTGAGCCGATTATCTGCAAGAACGTGCCGCGCTATGTGCCGGGCTGGACATCACCTATCGTTATTGGCCGTCATGCTTTCGGCGACCAGTACAAGGCGACAGACGTCAAAATTCCGGGTCCGGGCAAGCTGACCATGAATTACCAACCCGCTGACGGCGGTCCGCTGCAAAGCTGGGAAGTGTTTGATTTCCAGGGTCCGGGCGTGGCTATGGGTATGTATAACGTCGATGAGTCAATCGAGGGCTTTGCACGCGCGTGCTTCAACTATGCGCTAGCGCGTAACTACCCGCTGTACATGTCGACCAAGAATACCATTCTGAAACAATATGATGGCAAGTTCATCGAGATCTTCCAGCGTGTCTATGACAGCTCGTTCAAGAAGGAATTCGAAGCCCGCAAGCTGTGGTACGAACACCGCCTGATCGACGATATGGTGGCTTTTGCGATCAAATCCGATGGCGCATTCGTCTGGGCTTGTAAGAACTATGACGGCGATGTGCAGTCTGACGTTGTGGCACAGGGCTTCGGCTCTTTGGGCCTGATGACCTCTGTTCTGCTGACACCGGACGGCAAGTGTGTCGAGGCCGAAGCGGCTCACGGCACCGTGACCCGTCATTACCGTCAGTGGCAGAAGGGCGAAAAGACCTCAACCAACCCGATTGCGTCCATCTTTGCATGGACAAGAGGTTTGCAATATCGCGGTCAGTTTGATAAAAACCAGCGCGTTATCGACTTCGCTCAAAAACTTGAGGCGGCCTGCGTCCAAGCTGTTGAAAACGGCTTCATGACCAAGGATCTGGCGCTGTTGGTCGGTGAGAAGCAGCCTTGGCTGACAACAGAAGATTACATGGACAAAGTAGCGTTACAGCTCGAAACAAACCTTAGAAAAGCGGCATAGAGATGATCATGAACACAGCGCCCCATAAAACAGTCCTAAGAAAGATGGCGATGGCTGTCTCTTTGGTGGCTTTGTGTGCGCTGTGGTCGGTAACAGCTGTTGCTGCGAAAAAGGATGACGAGGAAACACTGCGCCCGCCGCCGAAGCCTGCGAAGGCTGAGCAACCTGCGGGCGTCGCCAAACCGGACAAAGTTTTCTACAACGGCACACATGTCGGCAGCATGGTGACACATGTTGCAAAGTATGAAGACACGCTGGTGGATCTCGCACGTAAATACGATGTGGGCTTTGTTGAATTGCGTGCGGCCAATCCGGATATCGATCCCTGGATGCCGGGCACCAACACTAAAATTACTATCCCGAATATGCACATCCTGCCTGAAGGTCCGCGTCAGGGTATCGTGATTAACCTGCCTGAAATGCGCATTTACGCATATATCAAACCGGGTCAGCCCCCTTACTCAGCACCGCTGGGAATTGGCCGTGAAGGTTTGGAAACGCCTGTGGGCATGACATCTGTTGTGAACAAACGCGAGAACCCGGTATGGCGTCCGACCGCGCGTATGCGTAAGGAAGATCCGACATTGCCGGAAGTTGTACCGGCGGGCCCTGATAATCCGCTTGGTATGCACGCGCTTTACCTCGGCTGGAATGAATACCGTATTCATGGCACTAACAAGCCATACGGCGTGGGTCGCCGTGCCAGCAGCGGTTGTATACGTATGTATCCGGAAGACATCGCCAAACTGTATCCGATGATCCCTGTTGGCACGACCGTGACCGTGGTTGATCAACCGGTGAAAGTGGCGTGGATTGATGACAAGCTGTTTGTTGAAGCGCACTCGTCACTCGCGCAAGCCAACAAGATCGAGAACGAAGGCGGCCTGCCGCACTATGAAATGACCGATGACGATATGGCGGCGATCGTTCGTGCTGCCGGTGATTATGCGCATCTGGTTGATTGGGGCACAGTTCGCAAAGTCGTTCGTGAACGCCCAGGCTATCCGGTTGTTGTGGCACATCGTCCGACATCTGCTGCGGCTAAAGGCACAGAAGCTGTACCGCAAAAGAAGAAAGGCGACCGTGAGGCCGCCGTTGATGCTGCAGAAGAACCATCTGCCGATAAGTCTTAATCAGATTATCTATTAAACGTAGTGGAAATACGCTGTCAGCCCGATTGTATAAAGGGCTGGCACGTAGATCGGTGCCAGCAATAACCATGCGCGCCATTCTTTAGGGGCAAAGAAGTAGCCCACGCTCACAATCGCCATCGCAATATAAATCAGCGGACCGACGAAGAAGTACAGTTGCTGTGCGGTTGGCAGGTATTGCTCTTCAATGTTGGGAATCAAATTCATCTTGGTCAGCAACACATAGGTCGTTGAGACCGTGAACCAGCCAGCTGCGTTCACGCCTAAGAACAGGAGAATTTTGATCACGTTCAACATGGCACCAGTGTACTACAAAAAGACCAAAAGAAAACTGCCCGGCCGATATCGGCCGGGCAGTTTCTTGTAATTGGCACTTAAGCCAGAATTACTTGCGAACGCGTTGTTCGAAAACGCGAGGCTCTTGCTTCACTTCTTTAGCACCTACAGTGCGGCTCTCTGTGTAAGGAGCAGCTGTTTCGTAGGAGTAGTCAGCGTTACGCTCGCCGCTTGCACAAGCAGACAGAGCCAGAGCTGTGCCCAGCAGGCATACAGAAACGATTTTTTTCATGGTCGTAGTTCCTCAAATTTAGCGCTAGAGGGTTAATAAACAAAGGTGATTCGTGCTCTTTCGAGTGCGAAGACCAAGACATATATACACGAGTTGTGGCGAGAATAAAGTCAGAATTTGAATTTTTTGTGTGCTAATCAAGGGCTTGCAAAGTTATTAGACATAACCTTGCCATTAGGTGCGTTGCATCTGCTGCAACTTGGCGAAATAGCCATCTATGCCTTTAGCCAGTGAACGCGCCAGTGTGCGGCGGTATTCAGGTTTGTTCAGCTGATTGGCCTCTTTGGGGTTGGACATAAAGCCCATTTCGATCAGGACGGATGGAATATCCGGGGCCTTCAGCACCGCAAAGCCAGCATAGCGATGGGGGTTGTCCAGCATCTTGATGCTGCCATCATCCATATGTGTGACCAGTTTGTTGGCGAAGAATTTCGACTGGTTCATGGTGTCGCGCATGGTCAGGTCGACAAGAATGGTGGCTACTTGTTCGTCATTGGTATCAAGGTCCATACCCGCAATCAGGTCGGCGCGGTTTTCACGGTCGGCGAGAAGGGCGGTCTGCTCATCCGATGCTTTCTCGGACAACGTATAGATCGATGCACCACTGACATTTGATTTACCGATCGAGTCCGCATGCAGCGAGATAAAGAGATCGGCATGGTTCATGCGGGCAAATTCAACGCGCTTATAAAGCTTGAGGTACGTATCTTTCTCACGGGTTAACAACACGCGGTAACGGCCTGATGCTTCCAGCTCTTCTTTCAGCGCTTTGGCCATGTTGAGTGTGATCTGCTTTTCGTAGACGCCATTGGCACCGAGTGCGCCGGGGTCAACGCCGCCATGGCCCGCATCAATTACGATCAATGGTTTCTTGCCGCTGGTGGGGGCCTTTAAAGGCTCGTCGTTAGCGGGTTTTCTCTCTGGTATCGGTGCGGCGGCGGATGTTTGTGCGACAACAGGCAGCGGCAGGTCTTCGACTTCCGCTACGGCTACTGTGTTGCGGTTAGGGGCGGCAATGGTTTCCGCGGGCAGAGTCATTGTCGTTGATGCGGCTGATGCCATCACCGGGTTACTGTCCCCGGGGACTTGCAGTTTGCCGAACACTTTACCATGGGCGGCAGCAAAGCCTTGCGGTGTTGTGCGGGTGAAATCCACGACCAGGCGGTCAGGCTTATTGGCACCGGGATCGCGCGGCAGAATGAACGCGGCATCGATTTTAATCGGGTGCTGGAAATCAATGACGATACGGCCGATGCCGGGTTGCAGGGCGCCTTGACGGATGGAGCTGACGGTTGCCCCTTGGGCGCGACCGACATTGCCGACATTCCAGTCAAAAGACGGCATGTCGATGATCAGGCGGGAGGGGTTTTCCATCGCAAAGGTGCGGAAAGCTTTTGCCTCGCTGAGATCGACGACCATACGGACTTTTTCCGGGTGGGTGCCGAAACGGATATCATTCACAGAGAATGCATGTGCAGTTTGTGCCCCTAGACCGATAGCGGCCAGAAGAACAAAGAATCCAATTATTCTGAAAAATGCGTGCAAGACGCCATCCGTACGCGAAATATTTAACGAAACCCATACTCATTAAAGAAGATCGTTACAGGGGTTGCAAGGGGTAAAAGGGATAAAATGCCGGATTTCTGCGGCAGCGCGCACAAAGATGTGTATGTGGCCGATCTTTTTGATTGTGATGGTCACACTATATATGTATTGTCACTTTCAGCGACCCGTTGAAGCTTTAGCATTTTTGTTCGAAAGAGTTTCGCTAGCAGCAACGGTCACGAGGGTACCTGTTTCGGCTTTGACACAGGACCGGGAGTTGGTTGGTTTAGACCGCAGTTTTTCTACCGTTGCGATGAACTTCTCCCCTTTTTATGAATTCCAAAGCCGGGCTTAGGGCCTTCCTTCTTTTAAAAGCGTGCGCTTTGCGCTGCTATTCCGTATGTCGCTGACGGATTGATGGCTGCATTGCGCCTACCTGTCAGGAGATAACCATGACAAAACGTATGCTCATTGATGCCACACATGCCGAAGAAACGCGTGTGGCTGTCGTTGATGGTAACCGCCTTAACGATTTCGACTATGAAAGCAAAGTCCGCCGCCAGCTTAAAGGCAGTATTTACCTCGCCAAAGTTACCCGTGTAGAACCATCCCTGCAGGCAGCTTTCGTAAATTTTGGCGGTAACCGCCATGGCTTCCTGCCTTTCTCTGAAATTCACCCTGATTACTTCCGTATCCCTGTATCCGACCGCGAGGCCCTGATTGCCGAACAACGCGAGGAAATGGATGCCCGTCGCCGTGCCGAGGAAGAAGAAGATCGCGAAGAGGGCGGCGAAGCCCCTGAGCCAGAGGAAGAAGAGGCCGAAGACGATGTAGAGGAAGTGGGCGGTGAAAACCGTGTCGTTTCCGAAGAGGAAGATAACGGCGAAGACAATCTGGACAGTCTTCCTGATGATGAGGAAGAAGAGCCTCTGCTGCCCGTTCTGCCGGTTCCTGAAGAGCTGGAAGAAGCGGCGCAAGCGGCAGAAGATGATTCAGCCGAAGAAGAATTCGACGATGAAGACGAAGAGTCTGATGAAGAAGAATCTGACGAAGAAGACGGTCAGCCTGATGCTTCTTTCTCTGATGATGAAGAAGGCGAACCCGAAGAAGAGGGCGATGCTGTTGGCAACGTTCTGCCGGGCGAAGAAGACGCCATTGATGACAATATCGGTAACCTGAAATCCGGCGAAGACGCCAACGTTATTCCGGGTGAAGAAGCGCCGCGTGGCCGTGGCCGTAATAATGGCCGTGGTGGCCGTGGTGGTCGTGATCGTTTCCGTGGCCGCAATGGTCGTGGCGGTGGTCGTAATGGTCAGGGTGGTCGCCGCATGGCTGCTAATTCCCGCCGTGTTGAAATGGTGGGTGGCGATATCGAGGGTGAACACCCTGTACGTCCGACCCTGCGTCGCAACTACAAGATTCAAGAGGTCGTAAAACGCGGCCAGATCATGCTGATCCAGGTCAGCAAGGAAGAACGCGGCAATAAAGGTGCTGCGGTGACGACATATCTGTCACTGCCGGGCCGTTACTGCGTTCTGATGCCAAACAGCCCTCGTGGTGGTGGTGTAAGCCGCAAGATCGCGAGCTTTGAAGAGCGCAAACGCATGCGCGAGTTGCTTTCCGATCTCGAAATTCCGGACGGTATGTCCGTGATCATGCGCACCGCCGGTGTGCAGCGTAACAAGGTCGAAATCAAACGCGACCTCGATTACCTGCTGAAACTCTGGGACGGTATTCGTGACCTGACGCTGCAATCTGTGGCACCGGCACAAATCCACGAAGAAGGCACATTGATCCGCCGCACGATCCGCGACATCTATTCCCGCGACATCGAGGAAATTGTTGTTGCTGGTGATGAAGGCTTCAAGATGGCGCGTGATTTCATGCGTATCCTGATGCCATCACACATCAAGCGCGTCAAACAATACAAAGACTCCATTCCGCTGTTCCATCGCTATCAGGTTGAAAGCCAGATTGCGGCGATGGGCGAACCGAACGTAACGCTGAAATCCGGCGGTTACCTCGTGATCAACCCGACAGAAGCACTTGTTTCTGTGGACGTGAACTCGGGTAAATCAACTAAAGAGCGTCACATTGAAGAAACAGCGCTCAAGACTAACCTCGAAGCTGCTGATGAAGTGGCGCGTCAGTTGCGTCTGCGCGACTTGGGTGGTCTGGTTGTCATCGACTTTATCGATATGGAAGACCGTCGCAACAATGCGAAGGTTGAACGTCGTCTGAAAGAAGCACTGTCCAATGACCGTGCCCGTATCCAGGTCGGCCGCATTTCCATGTTTGGTCTGATGGAGCTTTCACGTCAGCGTCTCAATCCATCACTGACGGAAGCCCAGTTCCAGAAGTGTGCGCATTGCGAAGGTATCGGTTATGTCCGTACCGTTGACTCTGCTGCGATTACAGCTCTGCGTGCCCTTGAAGAAGAAGGTATCCGCGGTCGCTCTGTTGAGGTGATCTTGAGCCTTTCGAACGAAGTGGCCATTTATATCCTGAACAATAAACGCGACATGCTGGATGATATTGAACGCCGTTACGGATTCCGCATTTCCATTCGCACAGATGAATCACTGGCCCCGGACAATCACAAGATTGACCTCGTGCGCGGTACGCCTGTGATGGCTGCCCCTGTTGAGGGTGTTTCTGCCGACGGCATCGCCACCGATACATCTTCCGAATACGATGATATCGTTCAGGAAGAGTTCGAGGAGGAAGAAGAGTCCTCTGAGGAATCAGGTAAAAAGCGTGAAGGCCGTGATGAAGAAGGTAGCGGAGAGCCGCGTCGCCGTGGTCGTCGTGGTGGCCGTAATCGCCGTGGCGGACGTGGCCGTGATCGCGATGAGAACCGCACAGGTGCTCGTGAAGACGGTGCTGCACCACAAGAGGGGGATGCTGTAGCTAAATCCGAAGGTGGTTTCGGCGAGAGCTTTGATGAAGGTGATTCTGCCGAGGGTGGCAAAGCCGCTGACGGTGAAGCCCGCGAAGGCGGACGTGAAGGTGGTCGAGGCCGTCGTGGTGGCCGTGGTCGTTATGGCCGCGACCGCAATCGCAGCCGTGGTGATCGCCCGGCCCGTGAAGGAGAAGGTGCACCAGCAGAAGGTGGTGATGCACCACAACCGCGCGCTGCTGAACGTTCTTCAGATGATAACTATCAACCAAAGCCTGTTGCTGCTGAAAGTACAGCCCCGGCAGAACGCACCGAGATCAAGATTGTTCGTCATGGCGCGCGTGCCAGCAACCAAGATGCACCGCCTCCGGCGCCGCCAGCACCTAAGGACTATGAAGTCGTGAATGCTGAGCCGACGGAAAAGAAAAAAGGCTGGTGGAACAGACTGGTCGAGTAATTCAGAAGGAGCGCCGTAAGGCGCTCTTTTTACATCTGCTAAATAGATCAAATTTTATCGATTATTTACGTGGTCTTTACACGATTTCCGTAAGATAGAAAGATATTCGTATTCGTCTATCTCCGAGTTGTCGGGTTGTTAGCCCCGCAATTGTCCTTGGCCCGCACAGCAATGACGGGATAGATGGATTGTCCCCCTTAGCCACCAGCTGAAATGCTGGTGGCTAATTTTTTGATCTCATTGGTTTTTGGTCTGCGGTTGCTTTCATTTAGCCCCATTTTATGCGTAAATATGAACGGTAAAGGAGACCTACCGTTATGCTGCGCACTTCACTTTTCACGACCGCTCTTATTCTGATGATGTCTGTTCCGGCTATGGCGCAAACCAAGGCAGATGCGGCGATGAAATCCAGCAATCCGTATGTACAAAAGGCGCAGGATAAAGCGGTCGAGATCGCCAAGACATTTACTCCGGTTGAAATTGAAAATCTTGGTATCATCAAGGATGCGTTTGGCATTCTGGGCGCTGTCCATGTGACGAGCCAAAGTGTTGACGCTGCCGTGAAGCAATGTGGCAAAGACAATCCGGATATGAAGCCCGACATCGATAAACAATACGGCGCATGGAAGGGCGGCGTTGTCGCTGCTCTGGATACTAAAGATAAAGAAATGATGGCTGCTATTAATGATGGCCGTTTCAAAAAGCCGAAAGAAGTGATCGCTTTCCTGGATCTCCTCCAGAAAGCAGCCCAGCATTCATACGACAAGATGGAAAAGAAAATCGTCAGTACACCCTCTGCTTGTGATTCCTTGATGGATTCGATGAATGATAGCTCGGATAAACTGGGCGACATGCTGGCTGAAATGAAATTCCCTTACGCGGTACCTAAAGACGTCAATACGGTTACGCCGCCTTCCGCCGGAGCACGCGATTGAAAATCCTTCAGGTGATGGCCGGCGCCGCACATGGCGGTGCCGAAACAGCCTTTGTCGATATGTGTATCGCTCTGCATGAAGCTGGTGAGGATATCGAGGTTGTGACGCGCAAGAACCCCGCCCGGGAAGCGCGTTTAAAGGCGGCAGGGTTAAAGGTTCATATCCTGCCGTTTGGCAGCATTGTCGATATTTTCACAACACTGCGGATGCGCAAGATTATCCGGGAATTCAAGCCGCATATCATTCAGACATGGATGTCACGTGCAGCACAACGCACACCCAAATGGTCAGCGTCCGAAGGCATCCCTCGTTATCTGGTGGTGTCGCGTCTGGGTGGATATTACAAAGCCACGCATTTTGGCCAGACTGATTATTACTCGACGATTACACCAGATATCCGTCGCCATTTGATCGAGGCGGGTATCCCCGAAGCCAAGGTCAAGCATATCAATAACTTTGCTGAATTAGAGGCTGATGGCATTCCCGTGAGCCGTGCGGCATTGAATACACCGGAGGATGCGCCGTTACTGCTGGCGCTTGGCCGCCTGCATAAGGCCAAAGCAATGGATGTGCTGATGGATGCGGTGAAGATGGTCCCCGGTGCCTATCTCTGGATCGCCGGTGAGGGACCGGATCGCGAGATGCTGGAGGAGTATTGCCAGCAAATCGGCATGGGAGACCGTGTTCGTTTCCTCGGTTGGCGTGATGACCGTGCAGCGTTGTTTGCCACGGCGGATATTTGTGTATTCCCTTCACGCTATGAACCATTTGGTACGGTCTTCGTGCAGTCATGGGCGCAACGTGTGCCATTGGTAACCACGGCATCCGATGGTCCGCGTCAGTATGTGCAAGATGGTGATGATGGTTTGATGGTGCCGATTGATGATGCCAAAGCGTTGGCTCATGCCATCCAGCGTGTAATTGATGATGCTGATCTGCGGGCGCGTATCGTCGAGAACGGCTTCCATCGCTATCAGAACGAATTCACCAAGACCAATACCGTGTCCCAATATCTTTCCTACTATCACGATATCCTGAAGCGCGAAGGCCTCACCGTTTAAGCTGCTGTTTGCTGAAAACTTGCGGGAAGGGGTTGCAAATGATTCTCATTCATGACACTATGGGTTTATTCAGTATACAAGTTGAGAAATTCCCAAGTTACCGGACAAACGGGTGCCGATTTATCAAGGCCAGTGGGGTGTGTGTTTTTCTTCTTTTTTGAACCGGCATGTGTCATAATGCAGGCATAATGAGGGCTTAAGCCCCGACAAACTGAATTAACGGATCGTAGAGTAGAGAATGGTGTCTGATCCCGACCAACAAGCAAACGGCCAGAATTATGGTCCTGACGCCGCTGAACCAGCGGCGCCCTCTGTGCTTGCCGGTTTCTCAGCCACAGCTGCTCCTGCGCCTTCCGATGAAAGCGTTGCTGAATCATCAGGCAGCAAAGCCTGGGCACGTCGTTTCCAAGACAGCTGTGATCAGCTGTGGACGCAAATGAAAGACCGCTTCCAAAAGCGCAATACCTATACCGCAACGACCGATCCGGAAGTTGCCGATGTCTACAAGAAATTCTGGTTCCGTTCAGCACTCGGCCATCAGGTTTATGACTGTGGTGATTGCCTGCGCATGGCCGCAACCAAAGAAAAACCGCTGACGCAAAAGCAGATTGAGCAAATGGTGATGTCAGCGATTACACGCAAGGACCCGCCATGGGAAACCATGTATATCTGGGACCCGCAGGGCAAGCCTGATCTTAAACGTGCAGCCATGGTGCAGTCGGTTATCAATGATATGCGTACCGCTGGTAAAATTCCGGCTGATAATCCTATTCATGTGTCGATGACATATCCATGCGCGCACATGAAAGACTTCAACAAGTTTCTGCGCTCCATGTTTGCCGATGCGGCATCAAATCCGAATGCAGCAGCGCCACAAGCGCGTGCCGGTATTCATGCCCACGAACGCGGCGGTTTCCACGCGGCCTAAGCTTCCATCATTTTCGTTCGGTCGTCGTCACATTTCAGCTCACGTATGTTTTATACGCTTTGCTTCATGTTCCTAGCCGAACGTAAACGCTGTTCGCTTTTAATCTACTTAACTATGTTTGATGATATGCAGGCGGCGCAGTAACAGTGCCAGCAGGATGATCGCGCATGCCTGATGCAATGCTGCCAGATGAATATCCACCTGCGTCAGGATGGTGCCAATCCCTAATCCCACCTGTATGAACACCATTGCTGTAAGCGCTTTATCGTGTGCGCGTAAACCAAAGGCAATCAAGCCAATTCCCGTCAGAATGGCGAGGCAGCGGTGAACGAATTGTACGGCTGCAGGCGCGTGTAATGCATTGTACCAAGCGGGTGCGTTAAAGGTCAGTTCCGGCGGCACCCAGTGCGCATCCATCTTGGGGAAGGTGTTATAGATCATGCCGCCATCAAGGCCGGCGGTGAAAGCACCCCATACCATGGTGATGGCGAGGAATGCCAGCATGCCCCAGCCCTGCATGATAAGGCCCTTGGACACCGCTTGTGATGCGGGTTTTTTGATGAAGTCGAGGGCCATCCACCACATCAGACTAAAGATCAGAACGGCGAGGCCCAGATGTGCCGCCAGACGGAAATGGCTGACAGAGGGGCGATCCACGAGACCGCTTTTCACCATATACCAACCCATGAAACCTTGCGCGCCACCCAGTGCCAGCAAACCAATAAATTTCCAGCCATAGCCTTGGGGAATTTGTCTGCGTATGGCGAACCATAGTAAGGGCAGGGCAAACACGATGCCGATCAAACGGCCCAGCAATCTGTGTGACCATTCCCAGACATAGATCTTCTTGAAGTCTTCGATGCTCATCCAGAAATGTTTGCTGGCGAATTCCGGGCTTTGCTTATAGAGGTCGAATTCCTGTTGCCAGTGTTCCGCGCTCATCGGGGGCAGGGCACCTGTGATCGGCTTCCATTCGGTAATCGATAGGCCGGACTCGGTCAGGCGTGTAACAGCGCCCACGACGGCCATGGCTAAGACCATGAAACAGCACAATAAAAGCCAGTTGCGGATTGCTGGGTTATACATAGTTGGACACGCCTTTCAGTCTGCGCTAATCGTAATAGAACCAAAACGATGACAGAGCAAGGATCATCGCGGGTGATAACACGGAGGATAAAATGACCGATAACACATCATCACATGGCAAAAAATCATGGGGCTTTCGTGCCTTCGCCGGGACTGCGTTGGCAGCGGTACTCACGATTGCCGGATATCAGGTCAGTGAAGATTTAAAGGCAGAGAATGCCCGCGAAGAACTGATTGAACGTATCAGCAATGCGGATGTCAAAGATCAGACCTGTCCGGAATTTGTGCGCAGGGGCACAGAGCGTGTCGCGTTTGAATCCTCACCTGATCTTGCACGTACATTGGCACCGCTTTTGGATGTGCGTGATGTGCAAACCGGATTAACAGGTGAGAAGCTGATTACTCATGCACTGGATCAAGGTGTGCGCTTTGCCACTTGCAGTGATATGTCGGCAACTGCGGCATTTGCCAAGCCAGCCACCGACGCTAGCTTCAGCAAGCCTGTCATCAAATTGAATGTGCAAGCTACAGATTTACAGCAACAAGCAGCGGTTTTGCAACTGATGAAGGAATTCTATAACGCCGGTGAGGTTGTAGAATCTCACGTGGCGGTGACGGCTGATGCCAACCTGACCCGTTATATGCCGGGCCGTGTTCTGGAAGAGGACAGCGTCAGCGATCATATACGCACAAAGGCCACGGAATACGGCCTGCCGGTTAAGATTCCGATGCGGGTAGCCCCTTGAAAATAATCCCTAAAGCGGTTGCCAAAAGGGCTGATTGACTATAAATCTTCAGCCTGTCAGCCATTAGGGAATAAAGATCATGGAAAGACACACGACAGACGTGGTGATTATCGGCGCGGGGCCTGTGGGGCTGTTCGCGGTATTCGAATTGGGGTTACTCGACCTCAAATGCCATCTGATCGATATCCTTGATAAGCCAGGCGGCCAGTGCGCTGAGCTTTATCCTGAAAAGCCTATCTATGACATTCCGGCATGGCCGATCATTACAGGCCAAGACCTGACGGACCGTTTGCTGGAACAAATCCAACCGTTCAGCCCGGTGTTCCATTTCAACCAGATGGTTCAGGAACTCAAAAAACTTGATAACGGCAACTGGGAAGTCATCACCGATGACGAAACCGTTGTCGAAGCCAAAGTCGTTGTGATCGCGGCGGGTGGTGGTTCATTCGTGCCGAAGAAACCGCCACTGCCGGGCCTTGAGACGTTTGAAAACAAAACCGTATTCTTTGCCGTGCGCAAGATGGAACAATTCCGCGGCAAGCGTTTAATGATTGCAGGCGGCGGTGATTCCGCACTCGACTGGACATTGAACTTGCAACCGATTGCCGAGCGTATAACACTTGTGCACCGTCGTGATGAATTCCGCGCAGCCCCGGATAGCGTCAATAAAATGCGTGCGCTGGTGGCCGAGGGTAAAATGGATCTGGTGATCGGTAATCTTGCGGGCCTGAATGGTGCTGATGGTCAACTAGAGAGTATTACGCTCACCGATGCTGAAGGGCATGAAAGCAAACAGAACTGCAATGCGTTGCTCGCGTTCTATGGCCTGACCATGAAACTTGGGCCGGTGGCGAACTGGGGCCTGAATCTGCATGAAAACCTGATCCCCGTGGATACCGAGAAATTTGAGACCTCGATCCCCGGTATTTTCGCGATTGGCGATATCAATACCTATCCGGGCAAGCTGAAACTCATTCTTTCGGGCTTCCATGAGGGTGCATTGATGGCGCAACAGGCGTTCCGTTATGTCTATCCGGACAAAAAGCTGCGTTTCCAGTACACAACGTCCTCAAGCGCTTTGCAGTCCAAGCTAGGCGTGGCACAATAGCCCGCATTGTTTCACCGCCTTAAAAGGTTTGGCCTATGGCTTCGTATGACGTAACAGATTCAGCGATGAAGGGTTATTCCCTGATCTGGAACGAACGTGCCTATTTGCTGCGTCTGGCGTTCTTCCCGTTTTTCATCAAGTTTGTCTGCGCCATCACGGTGACGATGAACGGCTTTGATTTCGATTTTACCAAGCAGGCGCTGTTGATGCTGCCTTCGTACTTTGCCGATGGCTGGGTGATGTCGCATCTGGTGCGTTTGATTTACCTTGATCAACGCTGGCCGTTCCGTCCGACGGGCAATCCGCAAAATGATATGGCGATGCTGCGTGACCGTGCAGGTGGCATTATGGCGGGTACGGTTTGCTTTGCCCTGATTGAGTTTTTGAAGACAGGCATTTCCGGTTTTATCTTTACGGCAGCAACGCCACCGGGCAGCGTACCGGGCCAGATGCCGACAACCCCCGTTGTGCCGCCAGAGGGTGTCGCTTCCATTGCTACGCCCCTGATCGGTATTGCCATGATTGTGGTGACGATCTGGGTGGTGCGTTATATATGGCTTTATATTCCGGCGGCAGCTGGTTTCTCAGGCCGTGAATATCTGAAACGTGTGGGCGGTCTGATGGGTTCTATCCGCTTGCTGGGTATCTGGATGATTTGCACCATTCCGCTGGCGGTTGCTTATTCAATGATGATGCCTGCGTTTGATCCTGCCAAGCCGTTGCCTGTTTCGCTGGCGTTCTTCATGAACCTTATTCATGCTGCCGTACAAATGATCATCACGCTGATCACGACGGCAGGTGTCGCCTATGCGATCCGCAGCATGTTTATGCCGCCTGCCCAAAAGCGCTAAGAAGTCTCAGTTTTCCTATATCTTTGCCATGCATCCGCATGAGAACTTGCTATTTTCGGGCAGATGCCCTAGATATTTGGCACTCACAGACGTTGAGTGCTAACAAAACCCTCAGCTCTGTGTATTTGTCAAATATATCAACCCTTTAAGGAGGATTGACCATGAAATTCCGTCCCCTGCATGACCGTGTTGTCTTGCAACGTGAAGAACCAGAAACCAAAACAGCCGGCGGGATCATTATCCCTGACTCAGCCACTGAAAAACCAATGAAAGGCAAAGTTGTTGCCGTTGGTTCAGGCGTGCGTGATGAGTCCGGCAAGATTGTTCCGCTGGATGTAAAGGCGGGTGATGTTGTCCTGTTCTCAAAATGGTCAGGCTCAGAAATCAATCTGGAAGGCGAAGAGTATCTCGTCATGAAAGAAAGCGACATTATCGGCGTTATCGCTGCTTAATGAATAACAAC
>Ga0247823_10002175_pt1 | contig 16223 bp, 12 predicted proteins | sample 13C_PalmiticAcid_2_FD_192426 | JGI IMG/M metagenome (GOLD analysis project Ga0247823, IMG submission 192426) | Soil microbial communities from agricultural site in Penn Yan, New York, United States - 13C_PalmiticAcid_Day30 | ecosystem: Environmental > Terrestrial > Soil > Agricultural land...
ATCGCGTGCAGGATCTGAAAACGGGCAAGCCTGCCGGCGAATGAGGCCGGCCGTTGCGGGCAGGCCTGCAGGGCTCTGTGCTTGAGCGCGCAGCAGGCCGCACACACGTCTGCCGACCGATGGTGCGGCAGGTCGGAGCAGCGAATGCCGGAGGAAATCCCGCGCCGACATGCATGACCGATACGCCGGCGCTTCGACCGATCGGGGCCGACGCAGGTTCGTCTTCGCGCCGGCGATATCGCCTGAACGTTGGTTCGGTTCGATGCCGCGATGTGCGCGATGCCGCACGATCTGACGGCCTCTGCAGGCGGGTTTCCGGCTTGCCCGTCCCTGCGATCGGCGCTGGGCGAAGCAGTGCGTTGCATGCATTGCGGGCGTGTTGTTAGGCGCTCTTAACGAGCGTGCATCACCCGGCGGCGGCGTGTTTGCGCCGGGTCCGGCAAAGGAGTAGGGTGGCCCGGCAGTCGGCCGGATTACGCGGTACGGCTGCCGAATCCATGCAGATCAGCGCATCGCCGAGGTCCGAGTCCATCTCACACCGCCATCGCCCGATGGCGGCGACGCTCGCGAGAACGCCACTTCCGCTTCGCTTCAGTTCCCTGCACCCATCCGATCGCTGCGCGCCCTCCGCGCGCGGCGGCGATGCCGTGCGCTTCACCAACGAGAGGAGAATGGCTGATGTTCGAGAATCACCAGAAATCCGAGGTCGACGCATTGCTCAAGTCGAGCACCGAATTCCGTAGCCTGTATCAGCGGCATCAGGAGCTGGACAGCAAGTTGCGCGACGCCGACCTCGGAGTGCTGCCGATGGACGACACCACGCTGCATTCGTTGAAGAAAGAGAAGCTCCGCGCCAAGGACAGACTGGTTCACATCTGGGATCACCGCTGAAGCGCGCATAGGGCGCGACACCTCGCTCCGGCACACTGCCGAACCCGAACCCCTCCTGCGGTCGCTGCCGCAGGAGGGGTTTGTTTTTGGGGCTTTCGCACCGCGCTCGCCGTCGCCGGACCGGGTGTGCGGGGCCGCGCGTTGCGCCGGTGTCGATCGCGGATAGCGAATCGGGGCCCGGATTTGCGACCGGCACGATCCCGGCGGCCCGATCCTCGGCCGGCATGCCCTCGTCCGGGACGGGACCGCCGGACCGGCAGCGGTGGCGGGAGCGCTGCCGGTGCCGGTATCGGCGCGGAAACCCGGAACCGGAACCCGTCCGCGTCGCGGCGCGGCAGGCCGTCGGTTATGATCCCGCCCCCTGAAACAACGACGTACCGGCGCGAAAGCCGTACCGGCAGGAGCCTCATGACCATCCACCAAAGCGTGCTGGAGCTGATCGGGCAGACCCCGATGGTGAAGGCGCAGCGTCTCGACACGGGTTGCTGCGAACTGTTCCTCAAGCTGGAAAGCATGAACCCGGGCGGCTCGATCAAGGACCGCATCGGCCTGTCGATGATCGATTCCGCCGAGCGCGCCGGCCTGATCAAGCCCGGCGACACCTTGGTCGAAGGCACCGCCGGCAATACCGGCATCGGTCTGGCCCTGGTCGCGCAGCAGAAGGGCTACAAGCTCATCCTCGTCGTTCCCGACAAGATGAGCCGCGAGAAGATCTTCAACCTCAAGGCCATGGGCGCCGAAGTCGTGCTGACGCGCTCGGACGTGGCCAAGGGCCATCCGCAGTACTACCAGGACATGGCCGAACGCCTCGCGCGGGAAACGCCCGGCGCGTATTTCATCAATCAGTTCGGCAATCCCGACAATCCGCTCGCGCACGAAACCGGCACGGGGCCGGAAATCCTCGCGCAGATGGACGGCAAGATCGATGCGATCGTGTTCGGCTGCGGCTCCTCGGGCACCATGACCGGCCTGTCGCGCTGCTTCGCCGAGCACGCGCCGAACGTGGAATTCATTCTCGCCGATCCGGTCGGGTCCATCCTCACGCAGTACATCAACGAAGGCACGCTCTCGACCAAGAGCGCCTCGTGGATGGTCGAAGGCATCGGCGAGGACTTCCTGCCGCCGATCAGCGATTTCTCGCGCGTCAGGAAGGCGTATGCGATCAGCGACAAGGAAAGCTTCCTGACCGGCCGCGAGCTGCTGGAGAAGGAAGGCATACTCGGCGGTTCGTCCAGCGGCACCCTGCTGGCCGCGGCGCTGCGCTACTGCCGCGAGCAGACCACGCCCAAGCGCGTCGTCGTGTTCGTCTGCGACACGGGCAACAAGTACCTGTCGAAGATGTACAACGACTACTGGATGCTCGACAACGGCTTCATCGAGCGCGAGAACCACGGCGACCTGCGTGATCTGATCATGCGTCCGTACGCGGCGCACGACACCGTCGTCATCGGACCGAACGATCCGCTGACCATGGCCTACCAGCGCATGAAGCTCTACGAGATCTCGCAGCTGCCGGTCATGGACGGCGAGAAGATCGTCGGCATCGTCGACGAATCCGACGTGCTGATGCACGTGCATTCCGACGAGGCGCGCTTCCGCGATCCGGTGTCCACGGCCATGGTCTCCAAGCTCGACGTGCTCGACGTCAGCGCGACGATAGAGCAGCTGCTGCCGGTGTTCGACCGCGGCCACGTCGCCATCGTCATGCAGGGCGAGCGCTTCCTCGGCCTGATCACGCGCATCGATCTCCTCAATTACCTGCGTCGCCGCGTGCAGTGACGCGAACGCCCATCAGCCGGTGCGCTGCGGCGCCCATCGACGAGTCAGCATGAGCCATTCCAGCAAATCCCAGGGCCTCGGCACGCGCGCGATCCACGCGGGCCAGTCGCCCGACCCGAGCACCGGCGCGGTCATGACGCCGATCTACGCGACCTCGACCTACGCCCAGTCCAGCCCGGGCGTGCATCAGGGCTTCGAGTATTCGCGTTCGCACAACCCGACGCGCTTCGCCTACGAGCGCTGCGTCGCCGATCTCGAAGGCGGCCGCAACGGCTATGCGTTCGCCTCGGGCCTCGCCGCGACCTCGACCGTGCTGGAGCTGCTCGACAGCGGCAGCCACGTCATCGCGATGGACGACGTCTACGGCGGCACCTACCGCCTGTTCGAGCGCGTGCGCCGGCGTTCGGCCGGTCTGGACTTCAGCTGGGTCGATCTGAACGACCGCGCCGCGCTCGAAGCGGCGGTGAAGCCGAACACGAAGCTGATCTGGATCGAGACGCCGACCAATCCGCTGCTGAAGATCGTCGACATCGCCGCGATCGCCGAATTCGCGCGCGCGCGCGGCATCCTCGTCGGCGTCGACAACACCTTCGCCACGCCGATGCTGCAGCGTCCGCTGGAGCTCGGCGCGCATCTGGTCATGCATTCGGCGACGAAGTACCTCAACGGCCACTCCGACATCGTCGGCGGCATGGTCGTGGTCGGCGACGACGCCGAGCTGGCCGAGAAGATGACCTTCCTGCAGAACGCGATCGGCGGCGTGCAGGGGCCGTTCGACTCCTTCCTCGCGCTGCGCGGGCTGAAGACCCTGCATCTGCGCATGCGCGCGCACTGCGACTCGGCGATGGAGCTGGCCGGCTGGCTGGCGACGCATCCCAAAGTGGAAAAAGTGCTTTATCCGGGCCTGGCCGATCATCCCCAGCATGCACTGGCCAAGCGCCAGATGGACGGCTTCGGCGGCATGGTCAGCGTCTACGTCAAGGGCGGCTTCGACGGCGCGCGGCGCATGATGGAGCAGTGCAAGCTGTTCGCGGTCGCCGAATCGCTGGGCGGGGTCGAGAGCCTCGTCAACCATCCGGCCGTGATGACGCATGCTTCGGTGCCGGCGGAAAACCGCGCGCGCCTGGGCATACACGACAACCTCGTGCGCCTGTCGGTCGGCGTGGAAGACGTGGCCGATCTGCGCGCCGAGCTGGACGCCGCGCTGGCGGCGGTCTGAATCGTGACGGCGGCGGTGATTTGCCTATGAGCAGCGGCGGCGGGCTCGGCACGTTTCTGGCCGGGCCGTTTTCGGCTTTCGGCCGGCACTGGTCGCTGACGCGGGAACTGACCAAGCGCGACGTGCTCGGCCGCTACCGCGGCGCGAGCTTCGGCCTGCTCTGGTCGGTGCTGAGCCCGTTCCTGATGCTGATCGTCTATTCGATCGCGTTCGGCTCGGTGTTCAAGAGCCGCTGGCCGCAGCAGGTCGACGGCGGTCCGGACTACACCTTGATCCTGTTCGTCGGCCTGATCGTGCACGGCTTCTTCACCGAATGCCTGACGCGGGCGCCCAGCCTCGTCGTCGGCAATCCGAGCTACGTCAAGCGCGTGGTGTTTCCGCTGGAAATCCTGCCGTGGCCGATGGTGCTGTCGGCATTCTTCCACCTGCTGATGAACCTGGCCGTGCTGCTGCTGCTGTACGGGCTGCGCTACGGCGTGCCGTCGCCGACGGTACTGCTGTTTCCGCTCGTGATGCTGCCGCTGGCCCTGGTCGGTGCGGGCACCGGCTGGCTGCTCGCTTCGCTCGGCGTCTATCTGCGCGACATCTCGCAGATCACCGGCGTGCTGTCCGCGGCGATGCTGTTCCTCTCTTCCGCGGTCGTACCGGTAGAGACGCTGTCGCCGCGCTATCAGCTGGTATTCCGCCTGAACCCGCTGAGTTTCATCATCGACCAGGCGCGCAACGTCGCGCTGTGGAACCAGATGCCGGACTGGCGCGGACTGCTGCTCTACACCGCCGTCGCGCTGCTGTTCTGCTACGTTGCGCATGCCTGGTTCCGCGCCACGCGTTCGGGGTTCGCCGATGTCCTCTGAACTGGCCATCCGCGTCGACGGCGTCGGCAAGGCGTTCGCGGTCTACGACAAGCCGTATCACCGTCTGCTGCAGCAGCTGTTTCCGGGCGCCGGTCGCTCCTGGCACCGCGAATTCCATGCGCTGCGCGACATCAGCTTCGAGGTCGGCCGCGGCGAGACCGTAGGCATCGTCGGCCGCAACGGCTCCGGCAAGTCCACCTTGCTGCAGATCATCTGCGGCACCCTGGCGCCGAGCCGCGGCAGCGTACAGGTCAACGGCCGCGTCGCGGCGCTGCTGGAACTCGGCGCCGGCTTCAATCCGGAGTTCAGCGGCCGCGAGAACGTCTATCTCAACGCCACGGTACTCGGCCTCACGCGAGACGAGATCGACCGGCGCTTCGACGAGATCGCCGCGTTCGCCGACATCGGCGAGTTCATCGAGCAGCCGGTCAAGAGCTATTCCAGCGGCATGTACGTGCGCCTGGCCTTTGCCGTGGCGATCAATGTGACGCCCGACATCCTCGTCGTCGACGAGGCACTGTCGGTCGGCGACGAAGCGTTCCAGCGCAAATGCCATGCGCGCATCGATCGCATGCGCGACAACGGCACGACGATCCTGTTCGTGTCGCACTCGGCCGGCATGGTCGTGGAGCTGTGCAATCGCGCGGTGCTGCTCGACCGCGGCGAGATGCTGCTGCAGGGAACGCCCAAGCACGTCATCTCGCGCTATCACCGTCTGCTGTATGCGCCGACCGACCGCGCCGACGAGCTGCGCGATCAGTTGCGCAGCGATGCGGTGGTCGCGGTCGACGCGGCAGCGGCGACCACGCCGGTGAGCAGCGACGACGAAAGCTACTACGACCCGGGCCTGGTGCCGCAGAGCACATTGAAATATCCCTCGCGCGGCGCCGAGATCGTCGATCCGCACCTGCGCACGCCGGCCGGGCGCCGGGTCAACGTGCTGCGCGCAGGACAGGAATACGTCTACACCTACCGCGTGCGTTTCGAGCGCGGCGCGAGCGGCGTGCGCTGCGGCATGCTGTTCAAGACCACGACCGGTCTGGAGCTGGCCGGCGGCGCGACCGCGCTGCCGGCCGATGCGCTGCCGGTGGTCGAAGCCGGGCAGGAACTCCGCGTGCGCTTCCGCTTCCGCTGCCTGCTCGCGCCCGGCGTCTATTTCGCCAATGCCGGCGTGCTCGGACTGGACGGCGAGGGCGAGACCTACCTGGACCGGCACATCGACGCGGTCATGATGCGGGTGATGCCCGATCCCGCGCGGCTGGCCACGGGCTACGTGGATCTGGACCTCGCCAGCGAAGTCGAGGCGATTTCAGCGGGAGACGACGATGAGTGAGGCGCGCCAGGCGATCCTCGTCCTGGGCATGCACCGCAGCGGCACGTCCGCGCTGACCCGGGTCCTCAACCTGCTCGGCGCGGAACTCGGATCGCGCCTGATGCCGGCGGTCAGCGGCAACAACGAAAACGGTTTCTGGGAAAACCAGGATGCCGTGGACATCCACGAAACCCTGCTGACCGACCTCGGCCGTAACTGGCACGACATCCGCGAGATGCCCGCAGGCTGGACCTCGTCGGAAGCCGCGGCGCGCGCCCGCGCGGCGATTCGCCGGCTGATCTCCAGCGACTTCGCCGCTGCCCCGCTGTGGGCGCTGAAAGATCCGCGGCTGTGCCGTCTGATGCCGCTGTGGCTGGACGTGCTCGCCGAATTCGGCATCAGCGCGCGCTTCGTCTTCGTACTGCGTTCGCCCGACGAAGTCGCCGCTTCGCTGCAGGCGCGCGACGGCTGGTCGCATGCGGTGTCGCGTCTGCTCTGGCTGCAGCACATGCGCGAGGCCGAGGAGGCGACGCGCGGCCATCCGCGCTGCGTCGTGCACTTCGACGAGCTCATCGATGACTGGAACACGGTCGCCGGCCGCATCGCGCGCGAGCTCGACGTGGCCTGGCCGGTGAATCCGGCCAGCGTGGCCGCGCAGATCGCGACGTTCATCGACCCGGGTGCGCGTCATCACGCCTACGTGCCGCCGCTGCAGGCGTCCGACGAACTGCCCGAGCAGATGTATGCGGCCTTCGCGCGCGCGCGCGTCGAGGCGGCCGCCTGGGACGACGTCGCCCGGCTCGGCGCCGTCTACGCACGCGGCGCCGCGACGTTCGGACCCTGCGTCAGCGAGCTGACGTCGCAGGCGCGCACCGCCGACGAGCTGCGGCACTACTTCGAAGTCCTGCACAAGACCGAGCTCGAACAGCTGCAGCAGGCGCGGCAGTCGCTCGCGGTCCAGGACGGACTTGCGGCGGTCAATGCCGTCCTCGGCGAGCTCGCCGCGCAGCAGGAGCGTCGCGAGGCGGAAACGCGCGACAGCCTCGCGCAGCTGCTGCAGCAGCAACAGGGTTTCGCCGACGTCGTCGCGACGATGCAGGAGCGGTTTGCCGCGCTAGCGGCCGATCACACGCAGTGGCAGCAGGAACAGGCGCAGCGCGACGCGTCGATCCGGCGCAGTCTCGACGAAAGTGGCAAGCAGATCGACGTGCAGGTGCTCGGCGACGCCGTCGACGCGCTGGCGCAGCAAATGGCCGCGCACAACGGGCGCGGTTTCTGGCGACGCTGGTGGGGCGGCCGCTGAGCGGTACGGGGGAGGGCAGCATGATGCTGGCAGTGCGACCATTGAATGATCTCGAAGCCGGCCGGCCCGTGTCCGGCTTCGCCGGCAGCTGGCGCTCGCGCAGCGGGGATCCGCAGTTCGGGCTGATGCCGGCGGAATCGACCCTGACGCCGGGCTGGTACCGGCTGCAGCTGCGCTGGCGCCTGCTCGCCGGCCGCATCCAGGAGCCGGTGCTGTATCCGGACTACGGCGACGGCCCGAGCGAGGCGACCGTGATCGCGCTGGACGTCCGCGGCAGCGACGAACGCTGCAGCGCGCTGCTGTATTTTCCGCAGCCGGTGCACGCGCTGCGTTTCGATCCGTCGACGCAGGCCTGCGAATTCGCCTTCGACGTGCCGGTGCTGCAGCCGATGGAGGCCGCCGGCGTAGCCCGCGACCGCTTCGTCTGGATGCTGCGGCGCGGACTGCCGGCCTGGAGCACCTGGACGCGGCTGCGCACGCAGAGCGGCGGCGACATGCAGCGGCTGGCCGAGTCCATGGTGCGCGAGTCGGTGCTGACGCCGGCGACCCTGCCGGTGATCTCGCGTGCCGCCGCACTCGTGCGGAATCTGTTCAACGGCGTGTTCGCGGCGCGCGCACAGGGCGAAAGCTGGCGCACGATCGCCGGCAACGCGATGCGCGCGTTCGGCGCCGACGGCATGCGCGGGTTCGGCGGCCGTCTGCATCGCTTCGTGCATGCGCCGGGCCGCGCCGGGTCCGACGGCTCGAGCTATGAGCGCTGGATCGAACAGAGCAGCGTCGCGATCGAGGCGCCGGCGACGGGACCGCTGATCAGCGTGGTCATTCCGGCCTACAAGCCGCCGGCCGGCTTTCTCGCCGCCGCGCTCGACAGCGTACTGGAGCAGTCCTACGCGCGGCTCGAAGTCTGCGTGTCCGACGACGCGTCTGGCGACGCGGGCACGCTTGCGCTGCTGCGCGACTACGCCGCGCGCGACGCGCGCGTGCGCTACGTCCTGCGCGAGGAGCGCGGCGGCATCGCGGCGAACACGAATTCGGCGCTGCAGCTGGCACGGGGCGACTACGTCGTCTTCCTCGACCACGACGACGTGCTGCAGCACGATGCGCTCGCTCACCTGGCCACTGCGATCAACGCGGGCACGGCCGGCGACGTGGTCTATTCCGACCACGACTGTCTCGGACCGGACGGGCGCCGGCGCAATCCGTTCTTCAAGCCGGACTGGAGTCCGGACCTGTTTCTCGCGCAGATGTATCTCGGCCATTTCGTCGCGATCCGGCGCGAACTGCTGCAGCAGGTCGGCGGACTGCGCTCCGGCTGCGACGGCTCGCAGGACTACGACCTGGCCCTGCGCTGCGTAGCCGCGGGAGCCACGGTCACGCACATTCCGCACGTGCTGTATCACTGGCGCCAGCATCCGGATTCCACGGCCGCCAATCCCGGTTCCAAGCCGTATGCCCACGAGGCCGGCCGCAGGGCGATCCAGCACTATCTCGATCTGCAGAGCCCCGGCGCGACCGCCGGCGACGGCGAGCACCTGTTCACCTACGACGTGCGCTATCCGCTGCCGGCCGCGGCGCCGCGCGTCGCCGTGCTGATTCCGACGCGCGACCGCGTCGATCTGCTGTCGCCCTGCATCGCCTCGATCTTCGACCGCACCGTGTATCCGAACTACGAAGTCGTCGTCATCGACAACGGCTCGGTCGAGCCGGTGACGCGGCAGTATTTCGACACCGCGGGCGCGGCGCATCCGAACCTGCGCGTGCTGCCGGCGCCGGTGCCGTTCAACTGGTCGCATCTGAACAATCTCGGTGCGGCGGCCGTCGACGCGGACGTCTACGTCTTCCTCAACAACGATACGGTCGTCATCTCGCCGGACTGGCTGCAGCGTCTGGTCGAAAATGCGCTGCGGCCGCAGGTCGGCGTCTGCGCGCCGCTGCTGCTGTATGAGGACGGCACCATCCAGCATGCGGGCGTCGTCGTCGGCATGGGCGGCTGGGCCGATCACGTCTACAAGGGCGATCCGCCGCAGCACCGCCAGGATCTGTTCGTGTCGCCGATGCTCCGGCGCAACGTGCTCGCCGTGACCGGCGCCTGCATGGCGATCGCCGCCGACAAGTTCCGCGCGCTCGGCGGCTTCGACGAGGAGTTCATCATCTGCGGCAGCGACGTCGACCTGTGCCTGCGCGCCCATCGCCGCGGTTTGCACAACGTCTACCTGCCGGAAGCTCGGCTGTATCACTACGAATCCAAAACGCGCGATCCGCGGGCGATTCCGGAAGTGGATTTCGTGCGCTCGGCGGCGAGCTATGGCAACTTCCGCACGGATGGAGATCCGCTGTTCAGCAACAATCTGGACCCCATGCGGTCCAGTCCCAGTCTGAGGCCTACGCCTCGCGGCTGAGCCGCTGCGGAACCCGCATTCAACGCCGGCCGCGTCCCACGCTCGCCGGCGAGCGCCTGTTACGGAGCATCAGCGAATGAAGATCGACATAGGTTGCGGCCCCAACAAGCGAGCCGGCTTCATCGGCATCGACATTGCCCCCGCTCCCGGTGTGGACCATGTGATCGACGTGGAGCGCGAGCGGCTGCCGTTCGAGGACGACTCGGTCGACTACGTCTTCTCCAATCATGCCTTCGAGCACATCCGGGCGCCGCAGAACATCCTGCGCGAGATCGTGCGCGTCTGCCGCCATGGCGCCACCGTCGAGATCTGGACGCCTTACCTCAAGAGCAACGACGCGTTCGTGCTGGGACATTTCCAGTTCTACAACGAGACGATCTGGAAACACATCTGCTTCGAGTACGACGGTTTCTATTTCGGCGGCCAGCTGGGGCGCTTCGAGCTGAAGAAATATCACTACGTCCTGTACCCGGGCATCGAGGCTCGTCTGGCCGGAATGAACATTCCGTTCGATTTCGCGCTGGATCACATGTTCAACATCGCGCTGGAGTTCGGCGCGTTCATCCAGGTCGACAAGCAGCGGTACGAGGCCGTTCGTCCGCAGATTCCCGAGGTCTGGGTGTCGCAGAGTGGCCGGGAATCGCCGCGCCGTGTTTACTGAGGTTTCCGCATGAAGCTGCTGCGACTGTTGAAATCCGGCCTGGCGCTCGCGCGCGAGCGCGGCGTGTCGGCCGTGCTGGAACCGCAGATCGCGACCAGCGTGCCCGAGATCACGCCGTTCGGCCTGCGTGCGCAGCAGGATTCCTCGCCGCGTCTGAATCTGGTGCTGCCGTCGATCAATCCCGAGCACTATTTCGGCGGTGCCGACACCGCCGTGAAGCTCTATCGCGCGCTGCTGGATCGGTTCCCGCGCTCGCGCATCGTCCTGCTCGACAGCCACCCACGCAGCGAGGCGCTGGCCCGTTTCCCCGACCACGTCGCCGTGGACAGCGATCAGGAATCCGATGCGCCGCGGCAGATCGTGGGCTTCAGCAACCGCTACGGGCGCACGCTGCCGGCCAGCGCCGGCGATCGCTGGATGGCGACGGCCTGGTGGACCGCATTCGCCGCACAGTCCGCGACCACCTGGCAGCAGTCTCTCGGCGCAGCGCCGCGGCCGGTGCTGTATTTCATCCAGGATTTCGAGCCGGGCTTTTATCCGTGGTCCAGCCAGTCCGCGGTGGCGTCCAGCACCTACCGGCCGGATTTCGACTTCGGCGTGTTCAATACCGGCCTGCTGCGTGACTACTTCGCCGGGCAAGGCATCACCTACGCGCGGCAGGTCGTGATCGAGCCGACCTTGAATGCGTCGCTGCGGCCGGTGGAACTGGCCGGCGCGCAGCGCGAGCGCGTGATTCTGGTCTACGCGCGGCCGTCGGTGCCGCGCAATGCGCTGCCGCTGATCTGCGAAGGACTGCGCGCCTGGGGCTGGAGCGATGCGCGCTGCAAGCACTGGGAAGTACTGGGTGTCGGCGAGCTGGACCGCGACCTGGATCTCGGCCCGTTCGCGCTGCGGGGACTCGGCAAGCTGAGCCTCGCCGACTACCGCAGCCGCCTGCAGCGCTCGGCGATCGGCCTGTCGCTGATGCTGTCGCCGCATCCGAGCTACCCGCCGCTGGAAATGGCGGCCTTCGGCATGTCGACGATCAGCAACGCGTTCGCGAACAAGGATCTGGCACGCGCGTTCGACAACGTGGTCTCGCTGCGTTCGACGTCGCCGGCCGCGATAGCCGACGCCCTGCGCGCGGAGGTCGACCGTTGGGAATCCGCGCAGATGGCGCAGCGCTGGAGCATTCCCGCCGAGCACGCGTTCCTCGGCGACGACCACAGCTTCGATGCGGCCGCGGCGCAGATCAAGGAGTGGGCCGCGCAGTACTGGTGATCCGGCGCGATACCCGGACTTCAGCTCTGCGCGCCGACCTGGGCCAGTTCGCCGCGGATCTTGCGCAGCTCGCGCACGCGGTCGAACTCCTGCTGCGGCGCGGCGCGTCCGAGGGTGACGTGGAATTCGCCACTCACCGTGTCGAAGAAACCGACCTCGCCGAGTTCGAGCAGATTCAGCCGTCGCAGATCGCTGAGTGCGAAACGGAAGCTGGTGGGCGTGAACACCCAGGTGTGGAAGTCGCAGTACTTGGTCGTGTCGATCGCCTCGCGCAGCAGCTCCTCGGCCTGGCCGAAGGTGTGCACGAGGGAGTAGTCGCCCGGACCCGGCTCGTTCCAGACGATCCGTCCGTCGCGCATGACGACCGTCGTGAAGTAGTCGAACACCTTGCCGGGGGCGTGGCGCGTGCGCCGGTCCAGGTGCGCCTGAAGGATTTCGCCGGCCGTGCTCGGCCAGCGCAGGCAGTCGAACGAATAGCGCAGATCCGGCACGGCCAGGGACAGCAGTCCATCCGGTTTGAGCAGCACGGCGCATTGGTTCACGAAACCGATGAGGTCGGGCACGTGCTCGATCACGTGGGAGGCGATGATCCAGTCGTACTGGCCGTGGTCGCGAATCAGTTCGGTCAACGGCTGGCCGGACCAGACATGGTCCACGGTCTCGATCCGATCCAGATCGACGCCGTGGCCATGGTATTTCTCGATCAGTCCCGCACGATCCAGATGATCCACCGTCTCGACGCGAAAGCCCGCACGCTTCGGTGCCACCGGGTTGTGGCTGGGACCGAATTCCAGTCCTCGGCCTTCGCGGCGCAGCTTGTGCAGGATCTTTTCGATTCGGTCCATCGCATGCCCCGGGTAACAGTTCCGCGAAGAATAATCGAATTCTGCAGGACCGATTGCAGCGGAAAAGGCGGGAAGCCGTTCCCGCCGGAAAACGCCGCCGATGACACGGCGGCGTGCATACGCCTATGGCGTCGCCGGCTCCGGTACGAAGCGCAGTGGACCGATGAAGGTCCAGTCGCAGGCGGTCGTCGCGGCAGGCGCCGTGCCGCCGCTGAATTCGAACGTCACCGGCGTCTTGCCGTCGCTGTCGAACGGCGGCAAAACGAAGGGCAGGGTGCCGCGGTCCGACTCCACGCGCAGCGGATCGATCTGGCGCGAGAACAACAGCGGTGCATCGGATCCCGCGGGTGCCGGGCCACGATAGGCGCGCAGTAGCGTTCCGTCGGCCTGCGGGCAGACACCGGGCACATAGCTGTCGGCGCGCAGGCCGAACTTGCCCTCGGCGTGCCAGCGTCCGGCCGGCAGCAGGAATTCGATCGACGACGGCGCGTGCATGAACAGCACGTCCTCGCCGAGATTCTGGATCATCTCGACCGCAACCGGGCTGCGCGGATTGCGCGGCAAATGGCTGAATCCGGGATAGAAGACGCTGCGCCGCAGGGACTCCGGCAGTTCCGCAAGATCCTTGCGCGGCAGGTCGACGGTCTGCAGCGCATAGCTCAGGCGCGGCGCGAACAGGCTTTGCAGGGCCGGCGTCCTGGAGACGAATCGCAACGCACGCGGGCGCAGTTCGCGCTGTCGCGAGTACCAGTTCAGATAGTCGGCGTTGTCGGCCAGCAGCGGCGAGATCAGCGCGCCGGCATCGCCGAGGCGGCGCGTCACGCGGTAGCCGTGAACCGCTCCTTCGCTGTCGACCACTTCGAGATTGATCGCAGGCTCGCGAAAGAAAGCGGCGTACAGCTTGCCCGTCAAGCTGAGTTCGATGCGGAAGAACAAGGTCTGCGCCGCCGTCTGTGTGACGGGGATTTCCTCGCCGAACGACGCTTCATGCCATTGCGGCGCAGGCGGCGCCTCCACGGCGGCTGCGGCGCCCGTGCGTTCGAGCAGGACGTAGCTCTTTTCGTAGCCTATCGGGGCATAGCTGCGCAGCGCCGCGAGCTGAGCGAGCGGATCTTCGATGCCGGGCAGATGCTCGTCGATGGCCTGCAGCTTGAACAGCAGGTACCGCGGCGCGGAGGCCGCCTGCAACTTGCTTTCGTTGAGCCGCGCCAGCGGCGTGGAGTACGCGCCATAGCCCTGGAAGACCGGGCGCGGCGAATAGTTGAACCCGTTCAGCAGCACGACGCCCTGCTCGTGCATGAGCAGATCAACGCCGTCTTTGCCGATGCGTGCACGCGTGGCCGGCAGGTCGAAGCGCTGCGCGCCGCTGTCCCAGCCCGCCTGATACAGCTGGCGCACGGCGCCCGGCTTGAACAGATGGCGCAGCGAAAGGCCCGCGAATTCCCAGGTGTTGTTGAACGCCGGCACGATGCCGCCGAGCAGGGAATAGGTCAGCAGCAGTCCGGCCAATGACGCGAGAGCCGCTGCCGCCGGCTGCCGGAATCCAGGACGCGGTGTTGCGGATCTGCGCAGGACCGCGGCCACGACGGCGATGAGCGAGGCGGCGCCGAAGAAGATGCAGACATGCGAATCCGCGCGGGTATAGCCGGCTTTCCAGGTCAGGGCGAGGGTCAGCAGCAGAAACAGGGCGAGCGCGCGGCGCGCCTTGCTTTCGCCGCGCATCAGCAGCGGGACCACGCAGGCCGTCGTGAGGACGAGCATGGCGAGGCCGACGAGATCCGTGACGAGACCCGGCATGTAACCCATGCTCGCGCCGTAGCTGCGGCTGATCTCGAGTCCGTACAGGAAAAAAGGCAGCAGCGAGGAAAGCTGCTGACCGGCGGCGGTCCAGAGGGCGAGCAGCAGCAGGACCGCCGCTGCGCCGGCGAGAACGGCGGCGAACGGCCGTCGCGCAAGCAGCAGCTGAACTACCTGATGACCGACGAAGGTCAGCCACAGCAGCAGAAAAGTGAATTTCGTCAGCGCGATCACGCTGAGCGCGAACAGCGCGACGAGGCCGAACAGCTGCGTGCCGATCTTCCGTTCCTGCGCATCTTCCTGAGCGAATACCGCCGCCAGGACGAACATCAGATACCAGCCGACGTCGATGATGATGATCGGCGCCCAGCACAGCAGCAGCAGACCCAGCGCTATCTGGAACACCACCGGCAGGCGCAGGGCAAAGCGTGCCACCAGCATCGCCCAGACCAGGCCGAGCATGACTTGTGCGGCGAAATACAGTCCGAATGTCTGCGGATGATAGTTGGCGATCGGAATCAGAAAGCCGAGCGGCCCGTAGGTAAAGACGATGTCCTTGCCGAACTGCATCCCTCCGGAAAACGCCCAGCTCAACACCGCCGTCCACGAGCCGTCCAGCGAATCCGTCGCGGCGCCGATGCCCACGCGGAACAGCGAGACGAACGCAGCGATTCCGGCGAGCAGCGCCCCGAGACCCGAAACCTTGTCGTTGCGACTACTGCCGGTGCCAGGCTGCCAGCGGTCGTCGATGGGGAGGTGATTGCTCATCGGAAGATACGAAAGGGACGAACGCCGATCGTATCGTGAAGCCGCGGCGCCAGATAGCGCGGGCAGCCGCGTCGCCGTCGGCCGCTTTCACCGGAACGACAGATACTTGTGGGCGAAGAAGCTCGTGAACACCGGCGTTGCGACGCCGACCGCATGGGCGATCGTGTCGGCGTGCTCGATCACGCCCAGGGCCGGCAGGGCGTGGCGCGCGAGCAGCAGGCTGACCACGATCGTCTGCAGCAGCGCGAACAGGTTGACCAGCGTGAACCACAGGGCCTGCTGGTGCACCGGCCGGGTGGAGTCGCGGAAAACCAGGCGCCGGTTCAGCACGAACGCCGTGCTCAGTCCGATGCAGAACGCCGCGACGATGGCCGGCACATAGGGCATCACCAGACTGAAGGCGATGCGCGAGCCGAAGTTCGCCGCCGCGGCGAAGCCGCTGACGGCGACGAAGGCGAGGAATCGCCGCGAGATCATCGCGCACTGCGCCGCGATCGCGGCGAGGACCGATGCATCAGCGCTTTTCCGCTACGACGAAGGCCTGTTTGCCGAGCAGCGGCCAGGCCAGCGGCACCTTCAGATACAGCTGCACCAGCCACGGCGCCTGCGGCAGCCGGCTCTTGGTCGTATACGGCAGGAAGCGCGCGATGACCGTCGTCGGTTCGAGACCGGCCAGCTGCAGGCCTTCGACGAGGCTGCGCTCGGTCAGCGGCGTGTGGTGGTCGAAATAGTCCCAGTATTCGCCGGGCAGGTAGCGGATGTTCGGCTGCAGGATCATGACGCGGCCGCCCTTGCGCAGGATGCGCTGCGACTCGCGGAACGTGTCGAGCACGAGGTCCTTGCTCGGCAGGTGCTCGAGGAAGTTGCTCATGAACACAACGTCGACGCTGTCGCTGGCGAGCTCGCGTATCGCCGTGCAGGACTCGTTGATCACGCGCACGTCCGGCGCGGCGAAGCGGCGCACGTCCGGGTTCAGGTCCACGGCGATCTTGCTGCCGGCCTGGATGTTGTTGATGAACTCGCAGTAGCCGGCGCCGATGTCGACGACCGTGTCGGTGGCCTTCACGTAGCGGCTGAAGAAGTCGCTGCAGAGCACTTTCCAGATCGCGTGCTTCTGCGCGAGTGCCGCTTCGGG
>Ga0247823_10002176_pt1 | contig 16217 bp, 9 predicted proteins | sample 13C_PalmiticAcid_2_FD_192426 | JGI IMG/M metagenome (GOLD analysis project Ga0247823, IMG submission 192426) | Soil microbial communities from agricultural site in Penn Yan, New York, United States - 13C_PalmiticAcid_Day30 | ecosystem: Environmental > Terrestrial > Soil > Agricultural land...
AGTTCCTGCAGCGCATTGTGCGCCTCGTCGCGCGCCTTCTTCAGGCGCTCGGCCAGATCGCGCTGGTGCTGCATCTGCTGTTCCAGCCGCGCCAGGGTGCTGCCGACCTGGTAGACCTCGCCCTGGGCCTTGTTGAGGCCTTCGGCGGCCTCCTCGCGGCGCAGCCGATCGGTTTCGATGTTGCGCTCGGCCTCGCGCTGCTCGGCGATCAACTGCTGCAGGCGGGTTTCTTCCTGCGACAGCTTCTCGCGCAGACCCTGCAACTGCACGTCCAGCCCGCGGAACTCCAGCGCCTTCCACTCGGCGTCCTTGACCCGGCGCTCTTCCTGCAGGCCCTGGTACTGCTCGGCCTGCTTGGCCTGGCGCTTGAGGTGTTCCAGCTGCTTGCCGATTTCCTCGCGCAGATCGTTCAGGCGATCCAGGTTCTCGCGGGTGTGGCGGATGCGGGTCTCGGTTTCCTTGCGGCGCTCCTTGTACTTGGAGATGCCGGCGGCTTCCTCCAGGTAGACGCGCAGATCCTCGGGCCGCGCCTCGATGATCTGGCTGATCATGCCCTGTTCGATGATCGAGTAGCTGCGCGGTCCCAGGCCGGTGCCGAGGAACAGATCGGTGATGTCACGGCGGCGGCACTTGGTGCCGTTGAGGTAGTAGTTGCTCTGGCCGTCGCGGCTGACCTGGCGCTTGACCGAGATTTCGTTGAACGCGGCGAACTCGCCGGCGATGGTGTGATCGCTGTTGTCGAAGATCAGTTCGACCGTGGCCTGCGAGACCGGCTTGCGCGCCGAGCTGCCGGAGAAGATCACGTCGGTCAGCGAGTCGCCGCGCAGGCGGCTGGCGGAGCTTTCGCCCATCACCCAGCGCACCGCATCGATGATGTTGGACTTGCCGCAGCCGTTGGGACCGACCACGCCGGTCATGTTGGTGGGCAGGTGCAACGTGGTCGGATCGACGAAGGACTTGAAACCGGACAGCTTGATGGTCGAAAGGCGCATGCGGCGATGGTTTTCCGGGCATCGCGACCGGCCGGCCGGTGCGCTGCCAAATTGTTGGACTGGATGAGGTTGAATCGCCAAATAGTTGATTTATATGGCAATCCAATACTGCTCTTGCGGCATTGACCGATGAGTATAACGGGCGCCGGCCCGGCGCGGGACCGCCGGCCTGGAGCTACTCCAGGCCCAGTTCCAGTCGCGCGCCGCCTCCTTCATGCGCCGCCGGCCCCTTGGCGGCGTCGATGAACACCCGGGTGGGATCCACGTCGCCGCCCGCCAGCAGGGCTTCCTGCACGGCGTTGGCGCGGGAGCGTCCCAGCGCGGCCAGTTCGTCCGCGCCGGGCCGATAACGGGGCAGCAGCGCCTGGCGCAGCCAGGCCGCCTCGGCCGACTGGCGCGCGGCCTTGCGCGCCTTGCGGTCCTGGTCTTCCTGCCCGGCCTCCTCGGCGGCCTCCGGAATGTCCGGCTTGTGGCCCAGTTGCTGACGGTAGAGCGCCTCCAGCAGGTCCACCCGCTCGCCGGGCTCCAGCGCCTCGACCGCCGCCGGTTCGCCCTTGCGCCCGGCCAGCATCGCCGCCTCCAGCCGCTGCCCGGCGATGGCCTCGGCTTCGCCTTCCAGGGCCGTGCCGGCCGGAATGTCCAGCCGCAGGGCCGGACGTTCCGCCAGCGCCTTGGCCAGCGCGCCCAGGCTGGTGCGCGCGGGTTCGCCCAGTTCGCTGGAGCCGGCGGCGAAGTCGACGTAGCGCGCCTGCTCGGCGCCCTTGAACAGCGAGCCGATGAAATCGAACGGCGCGGTGACCGCCTTGACCAGGATGTTCTTCAGGACCTGCCAGACGATCGGCCACATCCGGAAAGTGGGATCGTCGAGCGAGCCGTTCACCGGCAGATCCAGATCGATCACGCCCTGGCGGTTCTTCAGCAGCGAGGTCGCCAGCCGGATCGGCAGCGAGACCTTTTCCTGGCTGTCGGTCGCGTCGCCCCACTCCAGCTGATCCAGCACGATGTGATGAGCCGCCTCCAACTTGCGATGGTCGATTTCGTAGTGCAGTTCGGTGCTGAGCTTGCCCTTGGCGATGGCGTAGCCGGCGAACCGGCCGGAATACGGGTTGAATATCGGCAGGTCGATGTTGCGGAAACTCATCTTCAGATCGGTCCGCTCGTCGTAGGCGAACGGATTGAGGGTTCCCGAAATTTCCACCGGCGAGAAGCGGTTGACCACCTGCCCCTTCAGGTCCACCCGGGCCTGCGCCGAGGCGGCCGTGGACAATCCGCGGATGTGACCGCGCAACGCGGCGATATCGGCCCGGAAGCCGGGATCCATGGAGGTGTCGGCGAACGCCATGGTGCCGTTCTCGATCTGCAGGTCGTCCAGCCGGATCGCCATCGGAGGCCCGCTGGTCGTCGCGGGCGCGGACGCCGATGCGGGGGTCGCGAACAACCGGCTCAGGTTGACGGTGCGATCCGGTTCAATCGCCACGATCGCGAATGGCCGGCGCATCAGCACGCGCGCGATCTCCAGGCGGTCCGGCGCCTGTGCGTAGTGCAGGCCGCTGATCTCGACCCGATCCCAGGCCATGACCTGCCGCTTGCCGGCGTGCTCCAGCAGCGAGAAGCCTTCGATGCGGCCGGCGCCGGCGAAGTCCAGCGCCGCCACGCCCGACTTCGCCGCCGGCAGGGTCAATTCGCCGTTCGCGCTGAGCGTGCCGGAACGCAGTTCCAGTGCGGGGAACGCCGGCAGGTAGGCCAGCACGTCGCGCAACGGCAATCCTTCCAGATCCAGTTTCAGGCGGGCGGCGGCGCTGGCCGGCACCACCTCGCCTTCCAGGGCGAGCCGGGTATCGCCGTTGATCGTGGCGGCCGCCCGCAACGGAACCGGCCGGTCCATGTCCAGGCTGATGCCGCGGGCGCTGGCCGACAGGGCCTGCAACCGGAAGCGGCTCGCCGGGCGCACGGCCCGGTCCTGGACATCGATCTCCGCGTCTTCCACCGCGACTTCGCCCAGATTGAATCGCCAGGCGGGTCCGGGCGTCGACGGTGAGGCCGCTGGCGGTGCGGAGGTCACCGGCGTGGCGGGAAACAGGCGTTGCAGGCTGAGCGTGCCGTTCGCCTCCCGGGTCAGCGCGGTCCGCAGTCCGCCCACACGCAGGGTGTTGGCGACGATTTCCCGCTTGCCCAGTGAAAACCGCGCGCCTTCCAGCGTCACCCGGCCCAAGGTGGCGGCGTCCCGCTCCTCGTCCCGCACGCGCACGCCCACGCCGCTCGCCTGCGCACGGGACAGGCTCGCCTCCAGCAGCGTGCCCGCCTGGGTTCCGGCGGCGAAGCGATACTGGCCGGCCACGTCGAAGCGACCGCCATGCAGTTCAAACGGCAGCGCTTCGCTGAGGAAGGCATAGGCGGTGTCCACCTCCAGGTTCGCCGCGGTCAGCTCGCCTGACGAAGCGAACGGACGCAGCGACAGTTGTCCGCGCCAGTCGAACCGTTCGCCCTGATCGCCGCCGGCCGCCAGATGGAATCCGCCGCCCTTGCCATTGCCGGGCGCGGTACGGAAATCGCGCAGTTCGAAGCGGATCGGCGCCAACCGCTTGCTCGGCTGCAGCCGGCGGCTGTGATCGGCGAAATCGACCACGCCGTCGACGACGGCGAGATGCTCGACCAGCACGTCCGGCGGCGGGCTGTCGTCCTGCTTGCGCGGCACCAGATCGGCGAGGTTGAGTGATCCATCCGGGCGCACGACCGCCTGCACGTAGGGGCCCTCCAGGGTTACGTCGCGGAAGGTCCAGGCGCCCTGCCACAGCGACGAAACCTGGAAGTCGACGGCCAACCGGCGCAACGCCACCAACGGCTTCTGCCCTGCCCCTGCCCCTGCCTTGGACGCGGGTTCGCCGATCGCCAGCGCCGTCGCCTCGGCGCGGAAGGTGAACGGGTTGAACCGCAACTCGCCCAGGCTCAGCGACTTGCCCAGTTCGTCGCGCACGTAGTCGGTGGCCTCGGCCCGGGCGAAACGCGGCAGCCACCAGAACCCCGCCAGCGCGTACAGCCCCACCGCCAGCAGCGGCAGGACGATGACCCAAAGCAATCGACGACGGATCCAGCCCAGCATGACCTGCTCCTTGGTGGCGTCGGCTCCCTCGCAGCGGATGCCGCGCGGAGCGTGACGATGGGGCGGAACCCGGCCAATCGTCGGAGCGCTCACATTAACGCGCCCGGCGATCGGCATGCCAGCACCCGTGTGGCCGCACGGCCGGCACCGGCCTGTTAGGATCCGGGAGTTTGTTCGCTGTCCCCCCTTTTTCCTCACCACTGGTCACACGCCGTGTCTCTCTTTGCATCCGTCGAACTGGTTCCAGGCGATCCGATCCTGGGAATGACCGAGGCTTACAACGCCGATCCCCGCCCCGGCAAGGTCAATCTGGGCGTTGGCATCTACTACGACGAACAGGGCCGCATTCCCCTGCTCGATTCGGTCCGCGAGATCGAACAGGCCCTGGCCGCGGAAGCCAAACCGCGCGGCTACCTGCCCATCGACGGTCTGCCGGGCTACAACCTGGCGACCCAGAAACTGCTGTTCGGCGCCGGCTCCGCCGCGCTGGAAGCCGGTCGCGTGGTCACCGCGCAGACCATCGGCGGCAGCGGCGCCCTGCGCATCGGCGCCGACTTCCTGAAGCGCGCGCTGCCGCAGGCGAAAATCGCCATCAGCAGCCCGAGCTGGGAAAACCACCGCGTGGTGTTCGGCACCGCCGGCTTCGAGGTCAGCGACTACCGTTACTACGATCCGGCCACCCACGGTCTGGATTTCGCCGGCATGCTGGCCGACCTGGGCGCGCTGGAGCCGGGCACGGTGGTCCTGCTGCACGCCTGCTGCCACAACCCCACCGGCGTCGATCTGACCGCCGCGCAGTGGGCTCAGGTGGTGGAGCTGGTGAAGGAGCGCGGCCTGCTGCCTTTCATCGACATCGCCTACCAGGGCTTCGATCAGGGCACCGACGCCGACGCCACCGCGATCCGCCTGTTCGCCGACTCCGGCATCCCGGCGTTCGTGGTCGCCAGTTCGTATTCCAAGTCGTTCTCGCTGTACGGCGAGCGCGTGGGCGCGCTGTCGATCGTCTCGGCCGATCGCGACGAGGCCAAGCGCGTGCAGTCGCACGTCAAGCGCACCATCCGTTCCAACTATTCCAGCCCCGCCACCCACGGCGGCGCGCTGGTGTCCGGCGTGCTCGGCAGCGACGAGCTGCGTGCGCGCTGGGAAAAGGAACTCGGCGGCATGCGCGAGCGCATCCACACCCTGCGCGCCGGACTGGTGTCCCGGCTGGCGGCGCTGGGCGCGCCGGAGTTCGGTTTCATCCAGCAACAGGCCGGCATGTTCTCGTACTCCGGCCTGAGCAGGGCCCAGGTCGATCGCCTGCGCGAGGAATATGCGATCTACGCCATCGGCACCGGCCGCATCTGCGTGGCCGCGCTCAACAGCCAGAACATCGACAAGGTGGCCGAGGCGGTCTACGCGGTGAGCCGCGGCTGATGTTGCCGTGAGTCGGCCGGCGTGGTGCGCGGTCGATGGGACAGAACCCCCGGCATGGCCGGGGGTTCTGTTTTCTTGAGGTCAGCGCGAAGGGCAATTCCTCGGCCTCGCGCTTTCATGCCCGATGAACTTCCATCCGGCCGTCGAGAGTCGTTTGAGAAAAGGGGCCGGGGGATTCGCGCCTGCGGTTGCCTCGTCAACGCTTGCCGAGATACCCCGCGATCGCGTCGATGTCGTTCGCGCTGAGTCCCGATGCCTGCGCGCGCATGGCGCCCTGGGTCAAGGTGTCGACGATGTAGGCGCGCGAGCGGCTTTCCAGCAGCGCGCGCGGAGGAATGTTTCCCTGCGGATGATCATGGCAGGCCGCGCAGCGCTGCTGGAACAGCGCCGCGCCGTCCAGCCCCGAGTCGGCCGCCGCCACCCGCGTCGCGGATGCCGCCGCCGACCCCACCGGTTTCGCCCGTGCCGGCGCATCCGGACCGAACGCCTGGATCCGATCCGTCCCCACCACCACCGCGCCATGGGCGAACACCGGCTCGTTGTACTTGCCGGAGGTGTGCAGTTGGCCGGGCGCGCTCTTCCACAGCAGTTCGAGGCTGTCGCCGTCGAATGCGTAGAGCACCGGCGCCGGCGTATCGGCACCCGCGAGCGGCGCGGAGCGGCGGGCGTTCTCGTCGAGCACCCAGACGATCGGATCCCGCGTGCCGTCGCTGCTGATGACCGGCGACCCGGGATTGATCAGGACCAGATCCATCTGCCGGCGTTCCACCGCCAGATGCGCCGGTTGCCCCGGCATGGTCGCCACCCGCAGCTTGACCAGCGACGGCGGCACCGCTTCGGCCGAACCTTCCGCGCGCCGGGTATTGCCGGTGAGATAGACATGGACCGCGCCCTGTCCGTCGCGATAGTTCGCGGGCACCGAACGGCCGCGCGCCTGATCCATCGCCGCGTCCTGTTCCGAGTACGGACCGAACACGCTCAGCGGCCCCCGGCCGGCGAACTGCGGTTGCCGTTGCGGCGGCAGCAGAGAGCCGTCGCTGGCCGCGTCCAGACCGCAGGCCGGGCGCCGATCCAGTTTCCCGGGCAGGCGTTCGCGATCCAGCAGATAGGCGTTGCCCTGTTTGCCGCCGACCACCATCAGACGCGGTGTCGCGGTTTGCCCGGGCTCGAGATCGGCGAGCAGACTGGCCCCGCCCGATCCCAGATCGATATCCATCTTCGCGCTGCCGCAATGGTTGAACGGCGTGTACGTACCCCGCAGGCGCAGGCCGTCGACGGGCGAATCGGACAGCTTCAATGCCGACTGGGTCCAGTCATGCGACTGATCGCGGTAGCCATCGAAGCCACTGCCGGTGACCACGAACACGTTGCCATCGGCGTCCAGCGCCGGCCCGCCCGCGCCCCAGATGCCGCCGCTTCCGCGATGCGGCATCGCCACCGCCGCGAAGGCGCTGGCCACCCGGGGATGCAGGGTATCCACCGCCACCAGCCAACCGGTTTCGGTTTCTCCAAAGGTGACGTACAGCCGTGAGCCATCCGGACTCAGGTTGAGCGCGCCGCGCTGCACCCGGAAATCGAAGCGCCGCTTCGGCGGCACCCGCGACGGGCCGGCATTGGCGTTGACGGCGTTGAAGCGCGCCTCGTCGAGCCGCACCGGCCAGCCCTCGATGACCTGGCCGCTGCCGATGTCCAGCGCGTATGCCTGCCAGCGCTGCTTCGGATCGCAACTGGTGACGTAGATCCGTCCGCGCGCCGTGTCGATCACGGGGGTGCTCAGCACGCCGGTCGGCACCGCGTCCAGCGGCGCCGGCTGCAGATGACAGGGCGCGGCAAGACGCGTGCGCCACAGAATGCGTCCGGGCGCCACGTCACCCGCCTTGCCGGCATTGATCGCATACACATAACCGTGGTTGCTGGCGGCGAAGACGACCTTGAAGCTCTGGCCGCGATGCTGGCCCGCGGTGATCCGGACCTGCTCCAGATACAGCGGCGACGCATACAGGCGGGGGGCCTGCCCTTCGTACGCATCCAGCGGCGGCGATTCCCAGAGCAGGCCGAACGCGGGATCTTCCAACTGCGCGGCGGTCGGACCGGTTCCGCGACGATGCCAGCCGCTGCGCTGCCGGTCCGCATGGAACGTGGTCGCATCATGCTCCGACGCGGTGACCACGGCCGAAGGCATCGCGATCTCCGCCGGTGGCCCCCCGGGATCATCCGCCGTCGCCGCGCCTCCGGCGGGAACCTCGACGCCCGCCGTCCACAGGATCGCGTTCAACAGCACCGTGCGCAGCGCGGGCTGCTCCAGCGCCGCCAGGAAGTGCGCCCCGGTGTAACCGAACGAACGTCCGCCATCGGGACGTTCGTAGGCCCATCCCACCGTCACCGCTTCCGGCCGGTCCTCCACCACCGCGGCGCCGTCGCGATACTGCACGTGCAAGGTGCTGCGCAGCACCGGCCGCACGCCTTTGGCGGCGAAACGCAAGGTCGGATAGAACTCGTCGCGATAGGTGAACGCGCCCACGCCACGGGTGATCGGATGCGTCGCACCGACCGGCGCCACCGTCGCGGTTTCGGTGGTGCGGTCGAACATCCCCACGCGTTCGCCGCCCAGCCAGGCGCGCAGATCGAGGGACGCATCGTCGGCCGGCACCGTGGACGCCTGGTGCAATGCCACCAGCCCGACACCCTGTCGGACCATCGCGCCCAATTGCGCGCGATGCGCCGCATCGTGCAGCGGATGCCGATCGAGTCCGTCGAAGTACAGCACCACGGTCGAGGCGCCCCGCAACGCGGCGGGATCCGACGGCCAACCCCGCTCGTATACGACGATCTCCGCGTCGCGCCCCTGCGGCGACCCGGCCAGCATCTTCGCCAGCCGGCGCACCCCTTCGGCATAGGCATGCCGCCCGGGGCCTTCGTTGCCGCTGCCGCCAATCAGCACGATCCGGTGGCCCGCACCCGGTCCGTCGCAGCCACCCGCGAGCAACGCCAGCAAGGCCAAGCCGGTGATCAGCGCGGCACGGATGCGTGCATGCGCCGGTGTTCTTTCCCGCTTCCGCACTGGCCCCTCTCCCGTGACGGATGTCCACAAATGGTGCGGACGAGGCTAGGACGAGCGTGATGCGGATGGAATCCGCCGGGGCTACGTTCTGAGGCTAGATTTTGTTGCCTGCGGAAACCGGACGGCGACCGCGATGCCGGGAGAGGACGATCACGGGCCCAGGCGACCTCCGCCGGCTCACCACAGGCGGCGACCGCTGTCGGCATCGAAGAAGTGCAGATGCGCCGGATCCACCGCCATGCGCAGGCCTCCCCCGGCGCGCGGCAGCTGCCGGGGCGGCAACCGCGATACCAGTGCGTGGGGGCCGAGCGTCATGTTCACGAACACTTCGTTGCCCACCGGCTCCACGCCTTCCACCTGGGTGTCGAAACCCGCCGCGTCCGGCGCCACCGGTTGCAGATGCTCCGGGCGCACGCCCATCGCCACCGCCTTGCCCAGCCAGTCCTCCCCCACCCGCGCGTCGCCGAGTGGAATCGACAGGCCCGCATCCAGCACCAGCCGCAGCCCCTCCGCGCGCTCCAGACGTCCGTGCAGCACATTCATCGCCGGACTGCCGAGGAAGCCGGCCACAAACAGGTTGGCCGGATGCTCGTACAGCGCCATCGGCGTGTCGATCTGCTGAATCTGCCCGTCCTTCAGCACCACGATGCGCTGGCCGAGCGTCATCGCCTCGACCTGATCGTGGGTCACGTAGATCATGGTCGCGCCCAGTTGCCGGTGCAGCCGCGCGATCTCGGTGCGCATCGAATGGCGCAGCTTGGCGTCCAGGTTGGACAGCGGCTCGTCGAGCAGGAACACCGCCGGCTCGCGCACCAGCGCCCGCCCCAGCGCGACCCGCTGGCGCTGGCCGCCGGACATCTCGCGCGGCAGCTTGCCCAGCATCTGGCCCAAGCCCAGGGTTTCGGCGGCGGCATTGACCCGCTGTTCGATCACCGCGCGCGGATGGCCGCGGAGTTTCAATCCGAAGGCCAGGTTCTCGGCCACCGTCATGTGCGGATACAGCGCGTAGTTCTGGAACACCATGGCGATGTCGCGATCCTTGGGCGCGACCTCGTTGACCACACGGTCACCGATCGACAGCGTGCCGCCGGAGATTTCCTCCAATCCGGCGATCATCCGCAACAGGGTCGACTTGCCGCAGCCCGAGGGCCCGACCAGCACCATCAGTTCGCCGTCGGCGACCTCGAAACTTGCCCCGTGCACGGCGACCTGGCCGTTGCCGTAGACCTTGCGGACATTGTCCAGCCGCACACTCGCCATCTGCTCTCCCGGGCGGCTTCCGCCACCGTGTTGTCGGACCCTGCCGCCGGGCCCCTCCCGGTGCAGCGGCGTGCATACGAATGCACACCGTCCCTCAATGACCACCTTCCCATTTCCCAACCCGGGAAGTTGGGTTATTCTGCCATGTAATCGTTTTCACAACGCAATCACCCCCACTTATCTCCAATTTGACGACACCGCCGGAGGGGCCATGTCGAACGCTTACCGTTTCCCCGAGAACTTCATCTGGGGCAGCGCCACCGCCGCCTACCAGATCGAGGGCTCGCCGCTGGCCGACGGGGCCGGCCCCAGCATCTGGCAGCGCTTCGCCCACACCCCGGGCCGCATGCTCAACAACGACACCGGCGACGTGGCCTGCGATCACTACAACCGCTGGCGCGAGGACATCGGCCTGATGAAGGAGCTGGGCATGCAGGCCTACCGCTTCAGCGTCTCCTGGAGCCGGGTCATGCCCGAGGGCCGCGGCCGGGTCAACCAGAAGGGCCTGGATTTCTACGAGCGACTGGTCGACACCCTGCTGGAGAACGGCATCCAGCCCACCGCCACCCTGTTCCACTGGGATCTGCCGGCGGCGCTGGACGATCGCGGCGGCTGGCTGAACCCGGACATCGCCGACTGGTTCGCCGAGTACAGCGAAGTGATGTTCAAGCGCCTGGACGGCCGCATCAAGCGCTGGGCCACGCTCAACGAACCCTGGGTGGTCACCGACGGCGGCTATCTGCACGGTGCGCTCGCGCCGGGCCACCGCAACCGCTTCGAGGCGCCGATCGCCTCGCATCACCTGCTGCGCTCGCACGGCAAGTCGGTGCAGGCCTACCGCGCGATCGGCAAGCACGAGATCGGCCTGGTGGTGAACATCGAGCCGAAGTATCCGGCCAGCGACAGCCCCGAGGACCTGGCCGCGACCCGTCGCGCCGAGGCCTACATGAATCGCCAGTACCTGGATCCGGTGTTCTTCGGCACCTATCCGGAAGAGCTGCGCGAGATCTTCGGCGAGGCGTGGCCGGAATGGCCGCAGGCGGACATGGACCTGATCCGCCAGCCGCTGGATTTCATCGGCGTGAACTACTACACCCGCAACGTGTCCCGCCATGACGAGTCGAACTGGCCGTTGAAGGTCTCGCCGGTCCGGCAGACGCAGCATACGTATACAGAGACCGGCTGGGAGGTCTTTCCGCAGGGCCTGACCGATACACTCACCTGGGTCAAGGACCGCTACGGGAATCCCAAGGTGTTCATCACCGAGAACGGCGCCGCGTTCTTCGATCCGCCCAAGGCCGAACGCGGCCGCGTGCGCGATCCGCTGCGCCTGAGCTACCTGCGCCAGCACCTGCGCGCGGTGCATGCGGCCATCGAGGCCGGTTGCGACATCGGCGGCTATTACGTCTGGTCGCTGCTGGACAACCTGGAATGGTCGCTGGGCTACTCCAAGCGCTTCGGCATCATCCACGTCGACTTCGACAGCCAGACCCGCACACCGAAGGACAGTGCACGCTATTATGCGAAGGTCGTGGCCAGCCACGGCGAGGCACTGACCAACGAGGACGACTGAGGCGAATGCGGCGGACTACTTTTTGCGGCCAAGACCCCTTCAAGAGTAATCACCCCGCATGAGCACCGATAACCGGGTCCTGCTCGCCGACATCGGCGGCACCAATGCACGCTTCGCGCTGGCCGACGCCAGCGCCGCCGCGCCGCTGCTGGAAGACAGCGTGCGCGGCTTCGCGGTGGCGGATTTCCCGTCCCTGGCCGACGCCGCCCAGCACTACCTGGACGAGGTCGGCGCCGAACAGTCCGGCCTGGACATCCGCAACGGCGTGTTCGCGGTCGCCGGCCGCGTGGATGGCGACGAGGCCCGCATCACCAATCATCCCTGGGTCATCTCGCTGTCGCGCACGCGCGACGCGCTGGGATTCGACGATCTGCGGCTGGTCAACGATTTCGCCGCGCAGGCCATGGCGCTGCCACTGCTGGGTCACCAGGACGTGGTCGCGATTGGTATCCCCGACTGGACGCCGGATCCGCAGGCCACGCGCCGTACCTACGGCGTGATCGGCCCGGGCACCGGACTGGGCGTGGGCGGCCTGATCGTCCGTGACGGCCGCACCTTCCCGCTGGAAACCGAAGGCGGCCACGTCAGCTTCGCGCCGGGCACGCCGCAGGAAATCGAAATCCTGCAGCGGCTGTCGGCTCAGTTCGGCCGCGTCTCGATCGAACGCCTGATCTGCGGCCCCGGCCTGGTCAACCTGCATCGCGCGCTCAGCGAAATCGCGGGCGAGGATCCCGGCAACCTGCAACCGGCCGACGTGACCGCGCGCGCCGCCACCGGCGATGCGCGCAGCAACAACGCCATCGACGTGTTCTGCGCGGTGTTCGGCGCGGTCGCCGGCGATCTGGTGCTCACCCTCGGCGCGTGGGACGGCGTGTTCCTGACCGGCGGGCTGGTGCCGAAACTGCTGACTTCGCTGCAGCATTCCGGCTTCCGCCAACGCTTCGAGCACAAGGGACGTTTCTCCGCCAACATGGCGCGCGTCCCCACCCTGGCGATCGTGCATCCGCGCCCCGGCCTGCTCGGCGCCGCGGCCATCGCGGTGGAGGCCTACGGGCCTTCCCGCTGATCATTCCAGCGGCCCGCGTCGCGGGCTGGTCTGGCTTTGGTCACTTTCATTGCCGGCGCAAAAGGTAGAAAGTTGAGGGGTTCTTCGTTGTCCGCCGCGCATCGGCGGCGACGTCGGCCTGGAACCCGCGTGCAGGCCGGACCCATGCATGCCCTGCCCCGGCATGGCGCAGTCCGGCAAGCGCCACTGCGTGGACACCGACGACGCCCTGCCCACGGCCAGCGGCGCACACTCGTCCTTTCGCAGTCCAGCCGACGCCAATGAGCCTGCATCCGCGCATCCAAGAAGTCACCGAACGCATCCGTCAGCGCAGCCTGCCCCTGCGGCGCGCCTATCTCGCCGGCATCGATGCGGCCAATGCCGCCGGCCCGCATCGCACCCGCCTGAGCTGCGGCAACCTCGCGCATGCCTTCGCCGCCTGCGGCCCCACCGACAAGGACCGTCTGCGCGCCGACGCCACGCCCAACCTCGGCATCGTCACCGCCTACAACGACATGCTGTCGGCGCACCAGCCGTTCGAAACCTATCCGGACCTGATCCGCGACGTGGCCCGTTCGCTGGGCGCCACCGCGCAGGTCGCCGGCGGCGTGCCGGCCATGTGCGACGGCGTCACCCAGGGTCGCCCGGGCATGGAACTGTCGCTGTTCTCGCGCGACGTGATCGCGCAGGCCACCGCGGTGTCGCTCAGCCACGACATGTTCGACGCGGCGCTGTACCTGGGCGTGTGCGACAAGATCGTGCCGGGCCTGCTGATCGGCGCGCTCGCGTTCGGCCACCTGCCGGCGGTGTTCGTCCCGGCCGGCCCGATGGCGCCGGGCATCCCCAACAAGAAGAAGGCCGAGGTGCGCGAGCGCTACGCCGCCGGCGAGGCCAGCCGCGAGGAACTGCTGGAAGCCGAATCGGCCAGCTACCATGCGCCGGGTACCTGCACCTTCTACGGCACCGCCAATTCCAACCAGGTCCTGCTGGAAGCGATGGGCGTGCAGTTGCCGGGCACCTCGTTCGTCAATCCCGACCAACCGCTGCGCGACGTGCTGACCCGCGCGTCCGCCGAGCGCGCCCTGCGCATCACCGCGCTGGGCGACGACTACCGACCGCTCGGCCACCTGATCGACGAACGTGCGATCGTCAACGCGATCGCCGCGCTGATGGCGACCGGTGGTTCGACCAACCACACCATTCACTGGGTGGCGGTGGCGCGCGCCGCCGGCATCGTGCTCACCTGGGACGACATCGATCTGATTTCCCGCACCGTGCCGCTGCTGGCGCGCGTGTATCCGAACGGCGACGCCGATGTGAACCGGTTCGCCGCCGCCGGCGGCACCGCGTTCGTGTTCCGCGAGCTGCTTGACGCCGGTCTGATGCATGACCTCACGACAATCATGCCCGGTGGCATGCGCGCGTTCTGCGATGAGCCGCGCCTGCAGGACGGACAACTGGCCTACGCGCCGGGCGTGGCGCAGAGCGTGGATCCCGCAGTGGTGCGGCCGGTCGCCGAGGCCTTCGAGGAACAGGGCGGCCTGCGCCTGTTGCGCGGCAATCTCGGCCGTTCGCTGATCAAGACCTCGGCGGTGAAGCCGGAGTACCGCTTCATCGAAGCGCCCGCGGTGGTGGTGGACGATCCGCGCGCGCTCAACAAATTGCACGCGGCCGGCGTGCTGCCGCGGGATTTCATCGCGGTGGTGCGCTACCAGGGCCCGCGCGCCAACGGCATGCCGGAACTGCACTCGCTGGCGCCGCTGCTGGGGCTGCTGCAGAACCAGGGCCGGCGCGTCGCGCTGGTCACCGATGGCCGCCTGTCCGGCGCCTCCGGCAAGATCCCCGCCGCCATCCACATGACTCCGGAAGCCGCCCGCGGCGGTCCCCTGGCCAGACTGCGCGAAGGCGATCTGATCCGCCTTGACGCCGAATCCGGCGTGCTGGAAGCCCTGGTGCCGGCGGAGGAATGGAATGCGCGCGAACTCGCGCCGAACACCTCGCCCGCCGCGCTGGACATCGGCCGCAACCTGTTCGCGGTCAGCCGCGACGTGGTGACGCCGGCCGATCAGGGCGCACTGTCGATTTCCTGCGGTCCGCCGTACCACAACGGCACCTGGGAATACGATTCGGAGTACGAGCTCGGCGATGCCGGGCACGCCGCGGAAGCCCCGCACGAAGCGAAGGACGCCTGAGCGCATCTTCCCCCTCAACGCATTGAACGATTAATCCATGAGCATCGAAGTCCGCCAGCAGAAAGCCGAACAACTCCTCCGCGCCGCCGGCATCCTGCCGGTCGTCACCGTGCATACGCTGGACGAGGCGCGCCGGGTGTCCGAGGCCCTGCTGGCCGGCGGCCTGCCGGCGATCGAGCTGACCCTGCGCACACCGGTGGCGATGGAAGCGCTGGCGATGCTCAAGCGCGAATTGCCGGACATCGTGATTGGCGCCGGCACGGTGCTGACCACCGAACAGATGCAGCGATCCATCGACGCCGGCGCGGATTTCCTGGTGACGCCGGGCACCACGGCCGAGATGGCCGATGCGCTGGCCGAGGCCCCGGTGCCGGTCGTGCCGGGCGCCGCCACGCCGACGGAACTGCTGTCGTTGATGGCGCGCGGCTTCCGGGTCTGCAAGCTGTTCCCCGCCTCCGCCGTCGGCGGCCTGGCGATGCTCAAGGGGCTGGCCGGCCCGTTGTCCGAACTGAAGCTGTGCCCGACCGGCGGCATCGGCGAAGACACCGCCGCCGACTATCTGTCGCAATCGAACGTGGTCTGCATCGGCGGATCCTGGATGGTGCCCAAGAACTGGCTGGAAGCCGGCGAATGGGACAAGGTGCGCGACAGTTCGGCCAAGGCCGCCGCCATCGTCCGCCGCGTGCGCGGCTGATTCCCGCTTCTCTTTCGCTGTGGGAGCGACGCAAGTCGCGACCGGAACCTCAAGGGCCAGGGATCGTCGGCACGCCCCTCGGAATGGCGGTCGCGACTCACGTCGCTCCCACACAGTCCTACAACGGCTCTTCTCCCCGATACAGCCGCAGCCCGAACCGCTCGCGCCACCAGCCGCGTGCCAACAGCAGGTGCCAGCCGACCAACAGCAGGCCCAGTTGCCACTCCAGCGCGTTCTCGATGCGATCGCGCAGTGAATCCTCGGCGACCAGCGCACCGGCGATGACATTGCCCACGCCCAGGCCAAGCATCACCACGCACACCAAAGCCATGCCCGTCAGCAACACCGGTGGCATGCGCCGCAGCACCCTCGCCCGACGCATCAGCAGCAGTTGGGCGAGAAATCCGAAACCGAAGTACACCGTCACGCCATAGCGGCGCAGGAAGCCGTACACCTCGCCGTCGGTTCCCAGGAAGGTTGCATAGATCGCCAGCGCGGAGGCGGAGAACAGACCCAGCGCCAGCATCCAATACGTGGCCGCGTTTCCATCGTCATTCCGCAGCCAGCGTCCGGCCAGCCACCAGGTCGCGCCATGCAGGACCGCGCAGGGAATCACCAGCAGGCGGAACAGGTGATTGCCCAGCCCGTGCCGCGCGGCCCGGCTGATCGACGTGCAGCCTTCCCAGTACGGAACGCAGGCCGGCACATGCCCGGCCTGGATCGACAGCCACAACGCCAGATGCGTGGCCGCCAGCAACAGCAACGCCGCCGTCAGCGGCAGCGGCCAGAGCGGGGTGAAGCCGCGTTCCCTCATCGCCATGGCGACACTCTACCTCCCCCGCCCACCACCTGTAGGAGCGACGTCAGTCGCGACCGCTCCGCAC
>Ga0247823_10002177_pt1 | contig 16217 bp, 13 predicted proteins | sample 13C_PalmiticAcid_2_FD_192426 | JGI IMG/M metagenome (GOLD analysis project Ga0247823, IMG submission 192426) | Soil microbial communities from agricultural site in Penn Yan, New York, United States - 13C_PalmiticAcid_Day30 | ecosystem: Environmental > Terrestrial > Soil > Agricultural land...
GGCGCTGTCGGGCGTGCACGCGGTCCACTCGAGCGTCACGCCGACGAAGCGCGCGGGGGTGCCGTCAGCGAAGCGCAGGCCGCCATCGGGAGTGGCCGCGACGAACCCGTGGGCGCCGGCCGGCGCGCGGCCGATCTGCGGCAGCGTCACGACCCGCGCAGTGTCCGACAGCGGAACACCGGCGGCAACGCCGCCGGAGATGCCCTGGGCGGCGGCGGGCTCGCGCTCCAGAATCGGAGCAATGAGCACAAGGAACAATAGGAAGCGACGCATAGAATAGGCTGCCGGAGTGCGTGAAGCGGACGGGGCGGAAGTTACGTGCGTGGAGTGCGGGCGCAAAGTCGGCGCGACACCTTCTGACGCCGCAGCGGGGGCGTCGCCAGCGAGTCTCACTCGATGGGCCGATGTTCCCGATTCGGCGGTCGGCACTGCGAGATTAGATTTCTATGGGCTGTCCCAGTCGTAAATGTTGGTCCCGCGTTTCGAGCGAGCTTCCGCCGATCGATCGGCTCACTATATTGGGCCTTCTGCCTGAAGACCGCACCCCGACGCCGGTCGACGACGACGGCGCGAGGCAGGTCACTCATCGACTCGACGACTGGACTCACCCACTCACTTATACCAGAAGCACAGTGATGCGAACGACAGTACGGACTCGCGGAGCGCTTGTCGCGACGATCCTGACGACGGCATTGACCGTTGTCGGCTGTGGCGGAGGTGGCGGCAATGACAAGGCTTCGGGCGCCAAGGGTGGCGCTTCGCAAGCCGTGACGATGCCGAAAACGTTCAATGATCCGCCTGGCGCGGATCCGTCGGTTGCCGACTCGATGGGTGGCAATGGCTTCGAGAAGCTCGCCGCGGCCCAGGGTTGGTCCACCGGAAACATCGCACCGGACCAGCTCGAGCTGATCGGCGACAAAAACGCCAAGAAGGGTGGGCAGGTTCGTGTCGCAATCGGCGACTTCCCTGCGACGTTCCGCATCTTCGGCAAGGACGCGGGCACGACGACGAACCAGCGGATCTACTCGCTGGTCTATGAAACGCTGATCGGCATCAATCCGATGAACCTGGAGTTCCTTCCGGGACTTGCGACGCACTGGAAGATCGATCCGGTCGACAGCCAGACCTACTGGTTCCGCATCAACCCGAACGCGCGCTTCAGCGACGGCCATGCGGTGACGACGGAGGACGTCATCGCGACCTGGAGACTCGGCGACGACGAGAAGATTCTCGATCCGTTCCAGAACACATTCCAGGCGGAGTTCGACGACCCAGTGGCCGTGTCGAAGTACATCCTGAAGGTCCGTTCGAAGATCAACAACTGGAAGAACATGCTGTACTTCGGCGGTCAGCAGATCTACCCAGCCCACGTCGTCGGCAAGCTCGGCGGCGAAGAGTTCCTGAAGAAGTTCCAGACGGAGATGCCGCCGGGAAGTGGTCCCTACGTCATGCTTACTGACGGCCTGCAGAAGCAGAAGTCGATCACGCTTACGAGACGGGCAGACTGGTGGGCGAAGGATGATCCGCTGGCAGTCGGCCAGTACAACTTCGACAAGATCAAGTTCGTGTACGTCGAGGACGAGAACCTGCAGTTCGAGCGATTCCGCGCGGGCGAGACCGACATCTATCTCGCCGGCCGTTCGCAGTGGTGGAAGCAGAAGTTCGACTTCGACGAGGTCAAGCGCGGGCTCATCCAGAAGCGGAAGATCTGGAACGACAAGCCCAACAGCATCATCGGCCTGGCCTTCAACATGCGTCGCCCGCCCTTCAACGATCCCAAGGTGCGTCAGGCGGTCGTGCTCCTTCTCAACCGCGAGGAGTACATCAAGAAGATCCTGCTGAACGAGCGCCTGATGCAGGACTCGTACTTCCCGAACTCGCCGTACGAGAATCCAAACAACCCGAAGTACCGCTACGATCCGGCACGGGCGCAGCAGCTGTTGACCGAGGCAGGGTACACGACGCGCAACTCCGAGGGCGTGCTCGTCAAGAACGGCCAGCCGTTCGAGATCGAGGTGCCGATCGGCCAGGGCGACGAGATCATCATGGGACCCATCCAGCAGGATCTCCGCAAGGCCGGCATCAAGGTCAACTTCCGCACGGTCGACTTCGCACAGAAGATCAAGCTGCAGGACGAGCGGAACTTCTCGATGGTCCAGGTCGCCTATTCGGGCATCATCTACCCGAATCCCGAGGGCCAGTTCAGCTCGAAGCTTGCCGATAAGACGAACAATCAGAACCTGACCGGCTTCAAGAACCCTCGCGTCGATGAGATCATCGCCATCGAGAAGGTCACGGCCGATCCGAAGAAGCGCATCCCTCTGCTCCAGGAACTCGACAGCATCCTGATGGCGACCAATGCCTATGCGCTGCTCTGGTTCTCGCCGTTCGAGCGGTATGCGGCCTGGTCGTACATCGCCATGCCGAAGTTCGGCTGGAGCCGGATCGGCGACTATCGCGATGCCTACGTGTACTGGTGGTACGACGCCGACATCAAGAAGCAGGTCGACGAGGCGAAGAAGGACAAGTCGATCAAGCTGCCGGTTCCGCCGGTCGACAATCGATTCTGGTTGGATTGGGACAAGCAGCATGGCGCCGGAGCCACGGCAAGCGTGGCGCCTCCGCTGCGCCGGGACGCCCGGCTGACCGCGCGATAGACCGCCGTCGTTGACATCGACGGCACCGATCAGTGGCGGGCGCTCCTGACCAGGAGCGCCCGCGCTGTTTCGACGATTTGCCCGATTGCGTTTTCATACACTTTGGCTCCCACGATGGCGGTTTGAAACTGCCGGGGGCCAACTGTATCTTGACACGGTTTAGACAGTCCGACCGGGTAGCGGGCCGCTCACCGATCCCCATATCCTCAGCAGAATGTTCAACTACTTCGTTCGCCGATTCCTGCTGATCATCCCGACGTTTCTGGGATGTACGATCGTCGTCTTCGCGATCCTGCAGTTCACCCCCGGTGGTCCGTACGAGAACATGCTCCGGCAGGCTCAGACCCGCGTCGCCGAGGGCGGCGCCGCCGCCGGCGGTCGCGACGTCGGACAGGTGACGATTCCGGAGGAGGCCAAGCTCGAGCTCAAGCGGTACTTCGGTCTCGACAAGCCCATCCACGTCCGGTACGTCAACTGGCTCGGCAACATTCTCTCCGGCGATTTCGGCACGTCCTACGTCTATGCCGAGCCGGTGATGGACATCATCACGAGCCGCTTTCCGGTATCGATCGCATTCGGTCTGACTGGCTTCCTGCTCTCGTACCTCGTCTGCATACCCCTCGGCATCTTCAAGGCGATCCGGCACGGCTCGGCCTTTGATTTCGTCTCCTCGACGCTGGTGTTCATCGGGTATGCCATCCCAGGCTGGGCATTGGGCACGCTGATGCTCGCGTTCCTGGCGCGACAGCTCGGGTGGTTCCCTCTTGGCGAGTTCCGGTCCGAGGACTGGGACATGTTCTCGACCGGCGAGCAGATTCTCGACCAGGCGCATCACATGGTGCTGCCGGTGATCTCCTACATGATCGGCGGCTTCGCGACGCTGACGATCCTGATGAAGAACTCGCTGATGGAGAACCTCGGACAGGATTACGTTCGCACGGCGTTTGCCAAGGGCCTGTCCGAGAAGCGCGTGATCTTCGTGCACGCACTGCGCAACTCGATGATCCCGATCGCCACCGGACTCGGCCATGTTCTGAGCTTCATCCTCGCCGGATCGTTCCTCATCGAGCGCACGTTCAACATCGACGGCATCGGCCTGCTCGGCTTCAAGTCCGCCGTCAACCGTGATTACACCGTTGTGATGGGAATTCTTTCGATCGCGGTCGTGATCCAGCTGATCGGGAACATCTTCAGCGACATGCTCTACGCGGTGTTCGACCCGCGCATTCGATTCAAATAGATTATGGCAGATCACGGCTCAGAGAATCACCAGATTCCGCGCGACGACGCCCCCCGCGTACAGATCGACGAGCTCGCCGAACAACGCGGCCCGCTCGACGCGCCACAGGAGCTCGCGCACGACGACGTTCCCCGGCTCGAGGATCGTATGCTCGCCCGGCAGTCGATCGCGCTTCGTCACCTCGTGACAGACGTGGCGGAGCTCGAGGGTCAGGCCGCACCGGCGCTTCTCGCCGAGGCGACGGGCGCCGCGACGTCGATGCAGCCGGCGAAGCCTGCTCCGTCAGTCTCGATCTTCCGCAAGAGACTGCGCAAGTTCAAGTCGATGAAGCGAGGCTACTACTCGTTCGTCCTCCTGTCGATCCTCTACCTCGTTTCGTTTCTCCTGCCGATCCTCGTCAACAACAAGGCCGTCGCGATTGGGTACAACGGCGAGACCTACTTCCCTGCACTGCTCGACCTTGTCCCGGGCGCATCGTCGTTCTACCCGGGCAGCGAGTTCGGCCAGCCGGGAAATTCCGGCGAGGCCAACTATCGCGAGCTCGACATTCAGTTCGAGAAGGAGAACGGGGACAACTGGGTGCTGATGCCGCTGTACCCGTGGAGCCCGATTGAGAACGACTTTGGAATGGACGCGACCCAGCTTCCGGCGCCACCATCGTCACGACACCTCTTCGGCACCGATGATGTGGGACGTGACGTCTTCTCTCGAATGTGCTACGGCTTCAACATTTCGATCTCCTTCGCACTGATTCTCGTCGCCCTCGAGTACATGATCGGCGCGATCATCGGCGGAGTGATGGGGTATTACGGTGGCAAGGTCGATCTGATCGCTCAACGCTTCGTCGAGATCTGGGCGAACATCCCGTTCATCTACACGGTGATCATCATCGGCTCAATCGTGATCCCGAGCTTCTCGATGCTCATCTGGATTCTTGCCGCGTTCCAGTGGATCAGCATCAGCGCGTACATGCGCGGAGAGTTCTATCGGGAGAAGGCGAAGGATTACGTCGCGGCGGCGATCGCTCTGGGCGCTCGCGATCGACGGATCATCTTCAAGCACATCCTGCCGAACTCGCTGACGCCCCTCATTGCCTTTCTCCCGTTCGCGGTCATCGGTGGCATTACCGTGCTCGTCTCGCTCGACTTCCTCGGCTTCGGGCTTCCCGTGCCGACGCCGAGCTGGGGACAGATGCTCGATGTCGGCCGGCAGAACCTCGATCGCTGGTGGCTGATCATCACGCCGCTCTCGGCGCTGTTCCTCACATTGTTGCTCGTCACGTTCATCGGTGAGGCAATCCGCGAGGCGTTCGATCCACGGGTCTATTCGAGACTCCGTTAACCGTCGACTGCGAGACCGGACAGCGCACTCACTCTTCAGCACACTACGTACTGTGGCAGATACACTCCTCGAAGTCAGGGACCTGCGGACGTACTTCAAGACCGAAGGCGCGATCGCGAAGGCGGTCGACGGCGTCTCGTTCGATGTTCACAAGGACGAGGTGATCGGCATCGTCGGCGAGTCCGGCTCCGGCAAGTCGGTCACGGCCCTTTCGCTGATGCGGTTGATCCCGAATCCGCCCGGCGAGATCGTCGGCGGTTCGATCCGGTTCGACGGTCGTGACGTACTTGGCCTCTCGCTCGAGGACATGCGCCGAATGCGCGGCAACGACATCGGCATGATCTTCCAGGAGCCGATGACGTCGCTCAACCCCGTCTACAAGATCGGGTTCCAGCTGATGGAGCCGATCCTGTGGCACCAGAAGGTGTCGAAGGAACAGGCGTTCGATCGCGCGGTCGAGATGCTCGACCTCGTCGGCATTCCGGATCCGAAGAAGCGGATGGACGATTATCCCCATCAGTTCTCCGGCGGTATGCGCCAGCGCGCTATGATCGCGATGGCACTGTCGTGCAACCCCGCGCTGTTGATTGCCGATGAGCCGACGACCGCGCTCGACGTGACGATTCAGGCGCAGATCCTCGAGCTCATGCTTCGCCTGAAGGAGCAGCGCAAGGGATCATCGATCATTCTGATCACGCACGACCTGGCCGTAGTGGCCGAGACCTGTGAGCGAGTGATCGTCATGTATGGCGGCAAGATTCAGGAGATCGGCACGACTCGACAGATCTTCAAGAACCCGCTGCACCCGTACACCCAGGGCCTTCTCGACTCCATCCCCCAACCGGTCCGCGGCCATCAGAAGGGCGCCCGCCTGAAGGCGATCAGGGGGATGGTGCCGAACATTCTCGGCATGCCGCGTGCCTGCAAGTTCAACTCCCGCTGCGACTACGCGATGAAGGTCTGCATGGACGTGGAGCCTGAGCTCGCCGAGATCGAGCCAGGTCACTTCGTGCGCTGCCATCTCTATCCCGAATCCGTTCCGGCATCGATTCGTCAGCCAGCCGACGCACTTACCCTCGACGCATGAGCAGCAATCGCATCGTTCTCGAGGTCAAAGACCTCCGCGTTCACTTCCCGATCTTCGGCGGCATCTTCCAGCGCAAGGTCGCGACGGTCAAGGCCGTCGACGGCGTTTCGTTCAATGTCTACAAGGGAGAGACCCTCGGAGTCGTCGGCGAGTCGGGCTGCGGCAAGACGACCGTCGGCCGCGCGCTGATCAACATCACGCGCATCATGTCGCCCGATGCCGAAGTCACCGGCCAGATCCTCTATCATGCGGCCGATGGATCGATCGTCGATCTCGTCAAACTGTCGAAGTCGGAGATGCGGCCGTACCGTTCGAAGATCCAGATGATCTTCCAGGATCCGTACTCGTCGCTCAATCCGCGCATGACCGTCGCGCAGATCATCGAAGAGCCGCTCACGCTTCACACGAAGATGTCGAAGGCGGAGATGAAGGAGCGCGTCGGATGGCTTCTCGACAAGGTCGGCATGCGGCCGGAGCAGGCCGCGCGCTATCCCCATGAATTCTCCGGCGGCCAGCGTCAGCGCATCGGCATCGCGCGAGCGCTCGCGACCAATCCCGACGTGATCATCTGCGATGAGCCTGTCTCCGCTCTCGACGTCTCGATCCAGGCCCAGGTCATCAACCTCATGCAGGACCTGCAGGACGAGTTCGGCCTGAGCTTCATCTTCATCGCGCACGACCTCTCGGTCGTCGAGCACATTTCGACGCGCATCGCGGTGATGTACCTCGGCCACGTCGTCGAGTATGGTCCGAGCGAGCAGGTGTATTTCGAGCCGCTGCACCCGTACAGCCGCGCGCTTCTTTCGGCGGTACCCCTCGCCGATCCCGACAGCGGTCGCGCGATGCGCACGTTCCTCGCCGGAGACGTGCCGACGCCGCTGGCGAAGCCCTCGGGCTGCCCCTTCCGCACGCGCTGCCCGATCGCTCGTCCCGACTGTGCGAGCGACTTCCCGCCGTTCATCGAGAAGCAGCCGGATCAGTGGGTCGCATGCCCGTACACGACGCCGGAGGTCAACGCGGCTGTGGCACCGTAACGATCGGACGACGCGACGCGCGCTGATCGAGCGCCTGGCGCTGCGAGAATTGTGAAGAGGGCTCCGGCATTTGCCGGAGCCCTCTTCTGTTCTGACATCGCGCGACGACGGTGCGATCGTCGAGGCTAGGGCTTGTTCGAGTCGCCCATTCCCGGAATCATCCCGCCGAGTCCCTTGAGCATGTCGCCCGCTCCCTCGGCGACGTCGCTGACGTTCGGGAGCTGGTTCACACCGCCGCCCTGAAGGAACCCGTCGAGCTGCTCGGCGATCGGCGCCGGCAGTTTGTCGCGGACGAAGCCGAGTACGGTATTGACGGCGGAGCGAGCCTGCTCCTCCGAGATCTTGACGTTCTGCGTGACCAGCTTGATGAGCTCGTCCATGGAGGCCTCTGGTAGTGGTTGGTACGACGACGCGAGTCACGGCGTGCGCAGGCGCACCACGACGGCTCGATTGAGCAGCAGCCGTTCGGGAAGCTCGTTCGCGAAGAGCGGCTCCTCCTCGCCGACGCCCCTCGTTGCGATCCGCCGTCGCTCCCGTTGCGGGAGCGCCTCGTTGATGAGGCGCCCGGTCGTGTCCGCGCGTCTGGTCGAAAGGTAGAGATTGCGTTCCATGAGACCTATGACGTCGGTATGGCCCACGACGTCGATCATCGTTCCGCGGGAGATCAACGGGAGGATGATCTCCCTGATGACCCGCATGTTGAATGCGCCCGGCTCGAAGCGATCGTATGGATAGCCCCGAAGCGGAACGACGACGGTCGTCGGTCCGTGCGGTCCGCTCGTGTCCGGGCCGACGTACGGCGCGCCGTCCGTGCGCAGCGTGACAGGTCGCAGCAGTTCCCAGGAGTCGGTGTGGATGGCGACGTTCCGATACTCGGCGTACTGGTTGTAGTCCCTTCCCGCGCGCACGCCCCAGGGATTGGCTTCCAGCCGGATCGTGATGCGCGACGAATCGATCCCCCAGATTTCGGCCAGATACCCGACGACCACCGAGGCACGCGCCGTCAGAAGTTGCCTCAGCTCGTAGTAGTTGGAGGACTCGGGCGTCGTCGCGACGACCTCGATCGTCGTCGCGGGGTGTTGCCGCATGCGATAGCCGATCACGTCGAGCGCCCAGTGGTGCAGCTCGAGTGGCGTTACGCCCTCCATCGCCGTGTCGCTGAAGCTCAGCGTCTGCTCCGGAAGCGCATACCGATGATATCGCGCCGGAGGCTCCGCCGACAGCGTGTCGAAGAAGATCATCGGCAGGATCGGCTCAAGGATGACGACCTCGCGGCGCGCGGGCGGCGCGCTCGAACCCTCGTCGATCGTCACCGGGGTCTGCGCCGAGAGGCCCGCCGCGGCAGACCACATCAGTGCTGCCGCGAGCATGCGCGCACCGTACGCGAGCACCGCGCGGGCCCTACTCACGCGTCGCGTCCTCGTCGCTCTGCTGCCACGTCCTTCCCTCCCCCTTCGTCCTCACCGTGATCACGACGGTGCGACTGAGCAGCCGTCCTTCCGGCAGGTCGTAGCGATACGGCGCCTGCTCTTCGCCGGCCGCGGTCGCGCTCATCGAGGCGTAGCCGGCGGACTCGCGCGCGATGCCGGTGGCGACCTTGCGGGCGCGGCGCTGGGCGAGCTCGAAGTTGTGGCGCTCCTGGCCCACGACGTCGCTGTTGCCGACGATGTCGATCTCGCTACGTCCGCTGATCTCCGGCAGCACGTACTCGTCGAGGATGCGCTGGTTGATCGGTCCCGGCTCGTCGCTGTCGAAGGCGTAGAGGATGAGCGAGAACCGATCGATCGTCGTGATCTCGGGCGCATCGGACTGCGCATCGGACTGCGCGGCGGCAACGGCGGGAATGAGCAGGAAGATGACTGCGGTGATGCTGGCGCGAAGGGAACCGGTCATGATGGCCTCCGTTCGGTTGGATGTGAGCTGCCTGTACTCCTCCCGACCTCCATCGGCCCGCGATGTCGCATCTCCCATAACGCAGAACGAGCGAAGCACATCGTGCTTCGCTCGTCCTTATCGGTCGCAGGTTGATCGACTACTGCGGAATCAAGCGGACCGCCTTGCGAATCGTCGTGCACTCGCCGAACTGGAGAGGGAACGCCATGCGCGTGTATCCGTCGCGCTCGAGGACGACCTCGTAGGTCCTGTGTCCGCTGAGCTCGCCGCGGACGTACACGCCCTCGCGATTGGTCATGCCGGTCGCGACGATCGCGCCGCCATACTTGATGACCACGGTGACGCCGGCCAGGCCGATCTCGGCATCGCGGGCGCCGTCGAAGACGGTGAGGCTGAGCGAGGCGGTGCGGCAGCTATCCGGCGGATTGACGGCCTTCGGCTGCATCGTCACGGTAATCTCCGCGCCCTGACCGCAGACCACGTTGAACCGCGGGTCGGTCGGATTGTATCCCTCGCGCTCGATGATCACCGAGTACTCGCCGACGCACATGCCGTCGAAGCGTGCGACGCCGTCGCCGTTCGTGCGGGCGCTCTCGAGGATCGCGCTGTTCCTGCGGAGCTTCACCAGGGCCTCGGCGATGGGCCGACGCGTGACCGCGTCGAGAACACGGATCGTCGCGAGGTTATTGCAGCAGCTGTCGGTGACGATGCGCTCGAGGTTCTTCCAGAGCTCGCCAACACTGTTGCAGTTCACGCGGACGTCGTCCTCGACGCCGCGATACCCTTCGCGGGTGATCGAGATGCCGTAGCCGCCCTCGCAGAGCTCCTCGAAGACGACCGCGCGGCCGTTGATCGTGAGCGTGCGATAGAGCTGACCGCCCTTCCAGAGCTTGACGACCGCGCCGTTGAGAAGCTCGCCGGTGGCGGCGTCACGTGCGCCGACGACCAGGCGTGCCTGGCAGCAGCTATCGTTCGGCTGATCGAGCCCGACGAGACCGCGACGCTCGGTTGCCTCGGTGCCACAGCCGACTTCGACGACGGACTCGTGCACCTTGAAGCCCTCACGAGCGATGCGGATCGCGTACGCGCCGCGGCAGAGCTCGCGGAACGTCGCGCCGTCGAGCGTGCTCTCGACGATGCGCTGATAGCCGTTCGGTCCGGTGAGCTTCACCTGGGCGCCGGAGATCGGATTGCCCTGGTGATTGGTCGGGATGATGCGCAGAATCGATGTGCAGCAGGAATCCGGATTGGTCGTCGTCGTCGCGCGCATCGCGATCTCGACCCTCGTCGTGTCGCAGCGCGTGATGAAGATGTCGCCCTTCTCGGCGACGCTGTAGCCGTCCTTGGTCAGGCGGATGTTGTACTCGGCGTTGCAGACGTCCGTGAACGTCGCCACGCCGGCATCGTTGGTCTGCTTCGTCGAGACCACGTCCATTCCCTTGCGCAGAGCCACGGTGACGCCGCCGAGCGGTCCGTTGGCGGTGCTCGAGGTGACCGCGACCGAGAGCGTCGCGCAGCAGCTGTCGCCGTCGTTTTCTTCCGGCGGCGTGATCAGGCCATCGTCGTAGCAGGCGCCGAGCAGCATCGCCGAGACGGCGGCCAGCATCAGCAGCAACTGCCGGGCATAGCGTACAGAGGTCATGGTCGCGGTTCTCCTGGCAATTCTTGAGGATGCGAATGATTTGGTACGAGCTCGGCGGCCAAAGCCTGCCGGCTCGTGTGGTCTGACGATGGACGACCGGCCCTCGGGAAACCTGACGGCCGTCCTGCAATTATTGAAGCCCCATCCACCTCCGCAGCTCCTCGAGGTAGCGATCGACCCCCATCGTCTGGGGCACATCCGTGTGATTCGCGCCCGGGACGACGATGAGCGACTTCGGCTCGTTCGCGTTGGCGTAGACCAGCCTCCCGTTGTCGCGGTAGCGGACGAAGTCGTCGTCCTCACCGTGCAGCAGCAGTAGAGGCGCCCGGACGCGGCGGATGGTCTCGGCGTTGTCGTACGTGCCCTCGGTGAGCCAGCGCGCCGGGAAATCCAGCGCCATGCCCCCCTGCGCCAGCGCCGTCGACGACGCGAAGGGAGCCTCCGCGATCAGCGCCCGCGGTTCGATCCGATCGGCGGCCAGATGGATCGAGGCGACGTTGCCGAGCGAAAAGCCGTAGAGGACGATGTCGGCATCGGCGAAGCCGCGACGCCGGACTTCGGCCAGCGCCGCGTCCGCGTCGGCGTGCAGGCCCGCCTCCGACGACGTTCCCTCGCTGAGACCGAACCCGCGATAGTCGAACGTGAAGATGTTCGCGCCCAGTCGGCGGAGGAACTCCACCCGATCCCAGTATTCGTCCATGCTGTGCTTGTTGCCGTGACAGTAGAGGATCGTCACGTTCGCATGGGGACCGCCGGCGTGCGCGCCATCGGCCTCGATCCAGTAGCCGTACAGGGAGTTCCCCTCGCTGTCGAGGATGACCTGCTCGAGCGCGGAGTCCGGGATCGACGCCGGAGGATGATAGCGATCGACGGTCTGCGTGTTGAACAGGAACCCGTCCATGTCCGCGCAGCCGCCGGCGACGAGCGCAATCAGCGCGGCGATCGCGCAGAACAGACCGGCGAGGCGTCGCTCCGATTTGGGCATGACTGACTCCACTGTGATCGCACGGGCTCCATCCATGATCGGCCTCATTCGATAGCTCACCACTCCAGCTCATATCCCACGAACGGCGCGAGGCCTCCCTGTCCGAACGGATTGACGTACTCGACGGTCGCGTTGGTTCTGACGTTGACGCCGTGCCATTTGAGCTCGGCCATCAGGCGTCCCGACTCGCCGATCGCCCAGCGATAGCCCACGAACGGCGAGAGGATCAACGGCGGAGCCTCCTCGTCATACATGAACGAGCTGGCGAAGACGAGCATGTCGAAGCCGGTGTAGATGCGGTCGCGGCCGGCGCGCCAGGCCGCCGAGGCGCTGACGACGGGCCAGGCTCGGAAGCGCGAGTCGACTCCCTCGCGGAAGCTCGCGAACGCCATGATCCGCGGCTGCAGCGCGATGGTCGTGCCCGCGGTGTCGACCAGCGGATACCAGGTGGCGCCGACGTCGAGGCCGACGTTGCCGTAGAGCAGCGGCAGCAGGTACACCGTGCCACCGATGTCGAGATCGTCGCAGTAGCCGTGGTTGACGCCGACGGAGAGGTTGGGGATGGGAAGCCAGGTGTCGAACGCCGCGACCATGGGTCCGCCGAGGCTGACGTTGTACGCGGTGGTGCCGCGACCGAGCGGCTCGATCGTCGTGCGGGCTGCGCACGCGGGAACCAGCAGAGCGATCGCCAGGAGGACGGAGCGGTTCATGCGTACGGAGGTTGAGTGTTGCCCCTGCGCCCATGCCGATGCAGAGAGCCGTGCAAACGTAACGAGAAGCCGCGGAAGGTGAACGGTCGGGCGCCGACGCGTTCCTACAGACGCGAGTGCGACGCGAGCACGGCCGCGCCGAGCAGCGCGCTGTCGTGGCCGAGCTCGGCGGTCACGATGGAGATCTGATCGAGCGGGACATAGAAGACATGCCGGGCGAGCTCGCGTCGCAGCGGCGCGAGCAGCAGCTCGCCGGCCTGCGATACTCCGCCGCCGAGCACGACCAGCGGAGGCGCGACGACGTGAAGGATCGAGCCGATGCCGATCGCGAGGTAGCGGATCGCCCGCTCCCAGATCTCCATCGCCAGCGGATCGCCGTCGGTCACCGCCGCGACGATGTGCTCCGACGTCAGCTCGGCGCGATCGCCTCCGCAGAGCTCGAGCAGGCGGGCGCCGCGCGCCGGGTCGGCCGCGATGAGCTCGCGCGCCTCGCGCGCGATGTTCGTGCCGCTGGCCATGCGCTCGAGACATCCGGCGTTGCCGCAGTCGCAGAGCGGACCGTCGGTCTGCACCGTGATGTGCCCGACCTCGGCGGCTGCGCTCGCGACGCCGTGCACGAGGCGGTCGTCGATGATCAGTCCACCGCCGATGCCGGTGCTGATCGTCATGTAGAGCATCGTGCGCACGCGCCGGCCGGCGCCGAGCCAGTGCTCGGCGAGCGCGCCGAGGTTCGCGTCGTTGTCGAGCCGCGCCGGCGCGCCGAGCGCGCGCGCGATCTCGTCGCAGAGCTTCACGTTCTTCCAGCCGGGCAGGTGGGGGAAGTTCACGACCGTGCCGCGCTCGTGGTCGAGCGGTCCGCCGATCGCGATGCCGATCTCGTCGTAGCCCGATGCGGGAGCGATCTCGCGCGCGATCTCGAGCACGCGCGCGATCACCGTCGGAGGATCGCCCGGAGCCGGAACGGGCTCCTTGCGCAGCGTCGTGAAGCGCGCATCGCGCGCGAGCTCTTCGCGGGTCGTCACGCCGACCGCGATCTTCGTTCCGCCGATATCGATGGCGAGGATGGTGCTCATCGTCCGAGTGGTATCGTCCTTTCGAGGCTGCCGGTCATCGGCCCGCCCACGCGCAGCGTGAGCTCGCCGCGACCGGCGACGACCCACGTGAGCTCCTTCGATCCGCCGCTGCCGGCAATTGGTCCCAGCAACTGGACGCGTCGTCCGGTCGCGACGCTCTGGCCCCGTCCGAGCACGAGCTCGGCCTTCGCATCGACGGGCGCGCGGCTGGTCTGTCCCATCGCGAGGAGCGTCGGCAGGTATCCGGTGTTGACCACCGTGGCGTGCACGCGCGTCAGTCCGTCGCCGAGCGACTCGGTGCGCACGTCGACGAGCTCGATGCGCGGCAGCAGGCCGCCGAGCGTCAGCAGAAAGCGCGCCCGCGACGCCGCGAGCGAATCGAGCAGCGCCGCCGGCGGATCGATCGTGACGAACGGCGCGGTGCCGCCGACCTCGACCTCGCGTCCCTTGAATTCCGGATGATCGATTCTGCGCCACGGAACATGCGCGCCGGCAACCCCGTTGGCCTCGAGCCACGCGAGCGTGTCGGCCATCGCCGGTCGCGTGGTCGCGGCGGACGCCGCATCGGGAGATGCGGCGGCGTCACGTGATGTCGCGGCATCATGGGAAGTCGCGCCCTCAGAGGAAGCACCAGTGTTGGGCGAAGCACCAGCATCACTCGCTGCGGCTCCATCTGGCGATGGCGCTGCATCAGGCGAAGCCGCACCGTCCGGCGAAGCCGCAGCCCGCTCGCCAGCCTTGCCTCGCCGAGCCCCGGGCTTCGCCAGAGGCATCCACCACGGATGCGCGCCGAGCGCGACGCGGCCGAAGTGATAGTAGGCCCACTCGACGAACGATCCCTCACCCTTCACGTAGGCGGGCGCTCCTTCGGCACCGACGATGTCGTCGTAAAGCGCGCCGAGGCGTGCGAGCGTCGGCTGGTCCTCCGCGCGCACGGTGCGGATGATGCGACCCGCGGGCTCGCCGCGGACTTCCCACGGCTGCGTCAGGTTCGACTGCGACGAGAACGCGAAGACCGCGACGATGTTCGGATGGTCGAAGCAGAAATCCGCGATCGCGCGCGTCTCGATCTCGGAGACCGCGTGGGCTCCTGCGGTCGGACCGAACGGCTTGTACTCGAACGTGAAGTTGCGATTGACGTCGACGCCGCCGGCCGGGTCCTCGTTCTGCTCGCCATCGCCGTCGTCGTCGCGTCCCTCGACCAAGAGCTCGTAGGCGCCGCGCTCGCCCCGCGAGGCATCGGCCTCGCGCATGACGCGCTCGTCGAGCGGATCGGCGATCCACCGACCGCTCGGGCTGCGGACACGCATGCGCGTGATGAGGCCATTGCCGTCGAGATCGTTCGGGCCGTCCTCGTCGGCGGAGCCGTCGCGATCGACGTCGAAGGGCGTGAGGGTGGTCGCGCGCTCGAGCCGCGGTCGCTGGAAGTAGCTCTCGAGCGCATCGGGACTTGCGCGCGGAATGACGTAGAACGTCGTGCGCTCGAGCAGCGCGCGCGTCGAGTCCGACGCGTCGGCCGCGACGAGCGCGACCAGTCGCAGCGCGAGCTCGCTGCCGCCGAGGCGTGCGCCATCGATGCCGCCGACGACGAGCACCGCGGGCCGCGTGTCGGCGGCCGGTCCTCCGATCGTCGCGCACCAGAGCTCGCGGCCGCCGGCGGTCGTCGCCAGCGAGCGCACGGCAACGCGCGCCGGATGCTCGCGGGCGATCGCGGCAAGCCTCCGGCCCAGCGCCGCATGGTCGTGATACGACGGCTGCGCGCGGAGCGATCCGAACGAGGCGATGGCCGAAAGGAAGAGCGCCGTGGGGAGCGCGGGAGTGACGTGTCGAAGCATGATCCCTGAAGAATCACCGAAGATAGGACGATTGAGGATTGCGGCTCGGGATCGACACTCTCCAATCCGCAATTTCCTAACTTGGCCTTCCGCCGTGTCCCTGGAGTCACTTGACATATCGTTTCGCTACGGACCGCGCTTCGGCGTCACCGGCATCTCGGTCGGCGTCGGCGCGGGCGAGTGGCTCGGAATCATCGGCGCCAACGGCTCCGGCAAGACGACGCTGCTCAGGCTCCTGTGCGGGCTGCTCGCTCCATCATCCGGCAGCATCCTGCTCGACGGCGAGCCACTCGACAGCTATTCCCCCGAGCAGCGCGCTCGCCACCTTGCCTTCGTTCCCCAGAGCTTTCAACCCGCGTTCGAGTTCACCGTCGAGCAGGCCGTGCTCTTTGGTCGCATCCCGCATGGCCGCAGCTACGGCGCGTTCGAGAGCGCCGACGACATCGCCGCGGCCGACGAGGCCATCGCGCTGCTCGAGATCGACGCGCTGCGCCGCGAGCCGGTGACGCGCCTGTCCGGCGGCGAGCTGCAGCGGGTGATGATCGCGCGCGCGATCGCGCAGAGCGATCGCAACATCGTGCTCGACGAGCCGACGTCGCACCTCGACATCGCGCACCAGCAGTCGGTGCTCGAGCACCTGCGCTCCCGCAGTCGCTCGCGCGGAACGAGCCTGGTCGCGACGATCCACGATCTCAACCTCGCCGCCATCTACTGCGATCG
>Ga0247823_10002179_pt1 | contig 16208 bp, 14 predicted proteins | sample 13C_PalmiticAcid_2_FD_192426 | JGI IMG/M metagenome (GOLD analysis project Ga0247823, IMG submission 192426) | Soil microbial communities from agricultural site in Penn Yan, New York, United States - 13C_PalmiticAcid_Day30 | ecosystem: Environmental > Terrestrial > Soil > Agricultural land...
CTCTCAAAAAAAAAAATGCGGCATGTGCGTTCTCTTCTGCCCGTCTATGGGAGCCATCACCCGAGCGTGTTTCTTGTCGATCTCTCGCGAAGAACCCCAGACACAGACTGGGCTGAGGTTCCTGCTTGAGTTTGGCCGGTGGTGGTCCTTCAGCTGACGATGGGCAAGAACGGCTGGGTTCCTTTTCTCCGGCAATCTCACACAAAGTGTGTTGCATTGGATAATTCAGAGAGCAGGCGTTCGCTTGCAAGCGCGGTGTGGGTGGGCATTGCATAAAGTACAGACCCGACACAGAGCAGTTGTATATAGTCTCGAGTTCAGATACGTCTTGTGATACCCATGCGGAGCTTGCCTTGCCCCAGTGTTTCCAAGGTGACATCACCTAGAAGTTTGATGCATGGTGCCAAACACAGCCAGCCGTATTGTAATACAGTATGAGTACAAGCCGAGGGAGTATTGTACAGGTATGCCGGGAACAACGGGGACATCTAGATCCATAGATGGGAAATGCGCCTCGAACCACCAGGACCATACCAGTCTAGCCCGCCAGAAATGCCAAGCAAACCAGAAGATGCCGTCCAAGCCATGATCACAGACACACCATTGAAAGCCAAGAAATGGAATGTACACAGCTTGATATCAGCAACCAGACGCCCCCCGCCATCTAGGCGATTAGTTGTTGGCGGGAATCCGCTGCCCACCCGCGGGGAAACCGCAGCCCTGCTTGCCGTTCTGGGTGTTGGCCAGGGGCCCGGAGCAAATACCGAACTTTGCGGCGCCCGTGTTCACCAGGGCGCAGCAGCCGGAGGCGCAGTCGGCGTCGCTGGTGCACTCGCCCGTGATGAACTGCCTGCCCTGGCCGTTGCCCACGTTGGCGGTGCCCGCCGGGTCGGGCTGGAGGGTGCTGGGCTTGATGGTGGTGCCGGCGCCGCCGCCGTTGTTGTTGTTGTTGTTGTTGTTTCCGGCGTTGTTATTGCCGCCGTTGTTGTTCCCGCCGTTATTATTGTTGCCGCCGTTGTTGTTATTGTTTCCACCGTTGTTGTTATTGTTCCCGCCGTTGTTGTTGTTCTGGTTCCCGCCCTGGTTGCCGGCACCGCCGGACTCGAAGCCGCAGCCCTGCTTGCCAGCCTGGGTCTGGGCACCCACGCCGGAGCAGACGCCAATGGTCTGGCCGCCTCGGGGGAGCGTCGCGCAGCATCCGGAGGCGCAGTCGGCAGCTCCGAGACACTGGCCGCCGATGAACTGAGTCCCAGCGCCGTTTCCGACGTTCTTCTCACCGGCAGGGTCAGGAATGTTTTGGCGGATGGAAAGATCCGGGGCGGCCTGGACGGCAGAGAGGGCCACTGGCAGCTAGCGTTAGAAACGGACTTCGTGTAGGGAAAAGGTGAAACTCACAGGCCAAAGTGCCGATAATGACAGAGAGTTGAACCATGGTTGCGGCGTGATCTGTTTGACCCGAGTCGGCGAAGGAGTGGCGGGTGGCGAGAGGAGGAGCCGGCTAGCGGACTGTGATTAAAAACGAGAGTATGAAGAGGAGGACACCGGGTCCTTGGATCAGAAAGGACAGACTGGGAAACGATGAGACGACGGCTGCGGATGCTGAGATATCATGGTCGCCACCAGGGGAAAGGGGCACCAGGCTGAGTTTTATACATGACCGACACCGAGAAGCACATGCTAGGGACGTCCCTCGTGGTAGCAGTTCGTCTGAGGTTGAGAACTCAGGGGCTCTGGTGAACAAAGCAATGGACACCCATGTCGGCCGCGGCTGTCTGTTCTCACCTGCGGCTCAAACGCATTGCCGGGGAGCGAAAATCGTGACATGGGGGGGATGCGATGCGTTTGGTGTCTCAGGTCCCGCTGTTAGCGCTTTGGCGATAAAGCGCTGGTGGCACTATCGTGTGGAGTGTAGCATCGACGAAACGGACCCAGCTTTCTCCCTTGACACACTGGTGTCTGGGACCTGGAACCATAGTTGGCGCCATGACTGACAGCAAGAAAGCATGTGGAATTGGCGCGCTCGGTAGGCACGTGTGATTACCCTCTCGGCTTTGCTGGCGCCAGAGTGAAGATCACGAACCATGTCAGCAAAAGTCGCTCGGGTTGCTCACCTGGCCGCCCATCAAGTCACACACAATACAATGCCCCGCGTTGTAATCCGCGCTCCAGTCGTAGAAAAGCCCGAGGAACAAAGCCCAGGTCGGCTGGGTGCCTGCGCAGGGCAAGCGCCAGGATGCGGGCTTCCGAATTCTCGGACCTTGAGACGAACTTTGGAGGTGCACGGTCGCAGGTTGGAGGTTGAAACGTGGAGACCCTGGAAGACGAGCCAAGCCTTCGCCTGAATGGGAGAATCCGTGGATCGGATGGTTGGTGTGGATCTGTGGGGCACGCTAGCCCTGCCGCACCTGCAGTGCTTGGCAGCCAGGGGGAAAGTGCAAAAATGACTTGGGACATCAAAAAAGGAACTTTCGTCTGATATCTCGTCGTCACTTTTTTACACGTCTCGGGATTTTGACGTGAGCTGGTCTCAATCTTGGCGACCTTCCCGAGGCCCGCGTGATGGCCAAAGAGCTCGTAACGGCAGCCGCCGCAATGGGCGACCGGGCAATGAGAGAACTTCCTTTTCCGGGCCTGGACCCTTCAAGTCAGCGCCTGTCAAAGTGCATGGCGCTACCTGCGACATCCATGGATGCTGCACCTCCTGGACTGCGGGGCTCGACACCACAACGCGCCCCACATCCAGGGACTGACGTGCCTGAGTCGGGCTCGTCCCACTCTTAGAAAACGATATCATGCGTCTCACAATCCCGAAGAGAAGCTTGGATATGGAAGCTCTGGACATCCAATAGTCTTTGCTTCCCCAGCCAAGCCAAGATGAGACTCATCCCAGCGTGCTCCAGGTTGAGCAGGCCATCCCTTCACCGGCCCCAGAGCGGCATCCTTACCCCGGTCACGCAACACGACGTGACCTACCAACCCTTGATATCCGGCCGTGGCCGCAGCCATATTCTCATATCCCCGATGCATGAACGGATCGCCCTCTCTCCGAGAATCCAAGGCAGGGAACTGCCTGCATCATACGCGCTCATCTTCTGGAACTTTGACGTTCCAGAAACAACAGCCAACCTGCAAACACAACACTCAATACCAACGAATGTCACATGGAAGCGTGCTGCAGACAGTTGGAGCATCTTGATGGGAACGGCTGGGCAGCCTGAACCCCTGTTCACTGTTCACTGTGTGACATGGAGAGCTTTGCCACAATTTCTGGCTCGACGACGGGAAAGGCCCGCTTGCGCGGTTTCAAGCCTTGTGGGTTTGCCGGAGATTCACCAAAGGGCGTTTACTACCATCTTCTTGGTGTTGAAGCTGCTGAGACTCATGCTTTAACCTTTTCGACATTCTGCTTCTTTCACCTTTAGGATGTTGACATGATCTAGGTTGCGCCCCTCCCGGTCCTCGGTTCAGACGATCTGATCGCCGGTTGCTACCTGGTTGGGATGAACGCCCTCTTGTTTCAGAAGCACATCTTTCTGTTTGTTGTTGCGTGATCAAGGAGGCGCTTGCACGTGGCACCTCGGACGATGAGTCCGACCGTGCCTAGCCTGCCTGAAACGCGGCGGCTGAACAGACTGACAGGACAAACAGTGGGCGGGGGCACACTCGGGGTTCATGTTGGCCAAACCCATCGTTGATTTCCCAGTCAACGCGGATTGTTCTGTGGGTTCTTGGCTTCTGCGGTGACTTTTACAAGGTAGACATGTCCTGCGAGTGTCAACCTGCTGGGGTTTTGCATGTGCTGTACCTTAACTATGCCGAGATTGCACGGAGGATGAAGTGCAATAGAACTCACTTAGTCTTAGTGGGACTTGCTGACCTCCAACGTCGCAAAATCCGTCACGTATGTGGTTGATGCTCCCTGTATTGGTCAAATCCCAAAACGAAATGTGGTGCTTCTTTGATATTTTTTGGAGTTGGCACGAGAACTGTTACAACAAAAGACGAGCCAACAAGCCAACAACAAGGAACGTCACAAGGCATCCCATCAAAATCTTGGTGGGACCTGACATGGTATGTAAAATAGAGTGAAGACTATGAAAGACCATTAATGTCAACCAAGGCCGGCGTCATGCTCCTCGATTGTGGTTGGGATGCCCATTGAACATCGAGCCCGGGCACTGTCAGGGGTGCTTGGGGGGTGCAGACTCGGGCCAAGGGGGCAGCAGCTCATTGTCGACAATCTTTGGCATCAACGTCAAGGAAGCACATGCATCCAGAACAAGGAAGGAAACTAGGAGAGACTCGCCTTGACAAGGGTCGATCGTTACCATACAGCTGACCCATTGTTCCTTGAACTAAGGTTGACCGACAACCAGAGCACAGCCCGATTGTAAGCCCTGTCTCTTGCCACCGAAAATCTTTGATAGTTTGACTTGGCTGTAAACAACTTGGACCCTATCATTGCGATAGGAGACTCGGAAGTGGGCTGTAAATGTCGACACACCTGCTCTCGAGTTTCCAAACGCCGCTCACAATTACTTTTGCTTTGCGAACGCCTCATCTCGCCCCTATTGTCCCGCTTCCTACCCACCAGCCTCGTTATTACACCAACAGCCGCAACTATGAGCCTTAATCCTAGTGTCTCTTTCGACTTGACGGAGGACATGTTTTCAGCTGGTGATCTCAGAGACGAGGCAGATGGGGTTTTCGACAAGCTACAGAAGCTTGTTTCGATGTAGACCGCTGGAACAAAAGGATTCAAGACTGAACGGGACAGTCTGACTGAAACCTGCGACAAGTTCTCAGAGTGGTTCCAGGCCATGAACCAGACCAAGAGCTGGGATGTTTTCGCCCAGTTTATGAACCTGAACGACAAAGACATCTTCGTCGCGCGTCTTGTCCTAGCAGTCAGGTTAATGTTTGACATTAAGCTCGGTATTCCCAAGCTTGGCCAGCATTCCACACAAACTAAAAACGCTGACGCTCAGAAGTCGTTTTCCGAAACCGTGGTGCTCCTCGACGACAATCTGTCTGAGGCTCTTAGCCTTTATCTCCACCGAATGCTGGAAGCGGCGACGAAAGTCGTCAGCCAACGAGATCTGCTGCGTTTTCACCACCTAGTACAGACATTTAACCAGCATCACCGGTGCGAGACTACTTGGGCCCCTTTTCTCCTGCAAGTAAGGAAGTTCTTGGAGCCAAATGACTCCGCTCGCGTCAAGCCGATGCCAGGAGCTTGGCCTCATGAGGAGGAGTAAGACGGGTTTCTCCACAGTTCGGGTACCTACCAGTCATCCACTTCGACAATGCTGGAGCGGATTTTGAGCACACGCAACTAAGCATGGAAGCAAGATGGTGGTTACCGGGAGAAGAGCAGGTGACGTTATGCCCTTGGCTATATGGTTGGATGGGCTTGCAAGGCAACAGGACGTGCCAAGGGAGACACCGGGGCAGGCTTTCCATAAACTCCAGCAACAAAGTAATCCTGAGTTGTAGTATCTTTTAACACGTTGTGCGCATAGTGTCAGTCTAACTGCTCCCTTTTGATTTGCTTTATCTCGCTTGCCACAGCTTGTCATCTACTTCAACAATGTACAAGGGACCTCGAAGAACCATGACCGTTCCGGGCCATGCCGGTTGCCAGCATCAGGGTCCGATCTCCGTGCGATGTAGTACAACAAAATCCCACTTGATAATTCCCATCTCAAGCTAAGGAAGCCCTTTATCGAGAAGGGAAAGCCCAAGATAGGGCTGCTCGTTCATGGGTTGACGGCATCGAGCGAGGCCAGCGCATTAATTGTATTCGCGGTATCCGCCGGGACGCGGTGAATGGGGTGTCTACCAGTACACTGTGGACTTGGGATGGCCAGCAAGTTGACACGCTGTTGATGGCACGGAATCTGGCCTCGGGGAGATAGGCCGTTTGCCTCAGAGTTGGCGTGGTCAGGTATGACGACGTTCCAGCGCGGGCAGTTTGGTGGCGCCGGTTACGATTTAAGGTGAAGAGGTCAACGTTGTCTTTCAGAAGCTTTCGTCCGTTTGATTGAGGGTCGTTCCGAGTCCTGCAGCAGGGCCGTATAGTGGGCTTTGGACTGGGTTGGTTGGTCGTGCAACCTCACATTACCAGTACTGTGCCACGTGTGAGCCCACTCTGGATATTCCTTGCCACGAGACACAGTTGTCTTCTTCTTGATCTTGTACACGCGTTGAACTTTATGGACCGGAATCTTGTTCTTTTTCCTTGCGAAAAGCATAAATAAGGTACCTATCAACTCTTGCACCCAGGTCTGCCGTGCATTCTCCAACACCTCCAATCACACTTTGAGTTCACTGGTGAATCGATTCTCACATTCCTATTGCCAGAACAACTTCTCACCCGGTTTCAACACACGTCACTGTCCAACATGGCACCACCAACAACCCTTGCAGGAATCCTGCTCCAGAAACGCATGGTCGACCTTGAGCTCTGTTGGGCAAAGATTTTCATCAAGACCACGAACCTGGTCGAGGGCCCCAACGGATTGGAGTCTCTGAAACCCGTGCAGAAAGATGTCGACCGTGGCTTTATCCTGTACTCGCACCTCAAGATGTCCACCGAGCGGGATGAGAGCTGGGATGCGGTTGCCGAACGGATGGGCGAAGCCGGTCTCGACTTGATGGAGCAGTTGATCAGGCACTTTTTGATCATGGATCAGGAGCTCCGCGCGAACGAAACCGATAAAACCACTCTGAACCTTGAATTGCTCGGAAAGTTGGAGCTTGTAAAGCTTGGACTTGAGCTGCGCCATCTCTGCATCAAGAAGGATCAGGATGCCACGGAAGGGATTTAAACATCAAGACTTGCTTCACGGGGAGATGCCGCCTACAGAAAACAACGACGAGTAGAGAGTACAGAACATGTTGGCTTCTGCTCCCGAACGGACTAGAAATGGAAAGCAGGTGGCGTTTTCTTTTTCTGGGACATTATTGCGTTTTCTGGTGCACAGGGCTCTGGCTGCTCAGAACAGGCGGAGCCTCTAAAGCTGCTGCAGCTGGAACCCAGTGAGCTGTTTGCCACGAAGGATTGCTCAGACAATCTTCACTTGCATCTTAATTTCGCGCAGAGTTTAGCACAGATATCAATTTATTGACGTTGCGTTCGTTGCTTTGCACATCTTTCACTGGGAGGGTCATGACAACTGCTTTCCCGATTGTTCCACGACACGGCATTCAGTTGTGTTCCCGAGTGCAAATCACCCAAAAAGGGCACGAGACAACGATTCTCAATGGGATTGCGCAGCACACAAAGCACGAGCCCTTCCAACTGCATCAAGGTCGTGGCGTTGGTTCACTTGCGGCGATGCAAGGGGTGATGCCACCTGACAATTTCATCATGCCAGCCCCTGAATTTCATTGTTTGCACGCCCAACCAAAAAGCGAGCCACAGCTCCGGACATTGCCATTGTCATGTCGGTTATACTTAAAGGAGCAAACCTGCAGAAGTTGGGCAATTAAATCCTCAATCTGATCAAAAGTTTGCAACCTCAACAGCCTCGAAAACTCAGGCCCAACATGACGTCCCATCGTACTGAACCAACAGGAACACCCAGAATGCCTCAAGAATGCGGCACGAAGGACATTGTCCAAAACGTCCCAAACCTGAAGGACTTACGAGAAAGCCAAGAGGGCGTGTGTGTTCTGCTTGAATCAGTTGTGTCCCAGCTCAGGCTTGCTCCGTACGCCGGAAGTTCTAAGCAGACCCTACCGAGCATTATCACAGCGGCGAACAACATGTTTGTGAAGTGGAACGTTGCCATTGAACAGGATTTCGGGGGCTTGGAGGCACTCTTCTCTTTGATGGGTCCTAATCCCGTAGCGGCGAAGAAACCGGATCGTGTTTGCAGCATCGTCTTCGCGCTACGAGAAACAGGTGGCTTTCTTACCTCTTTGGATTCGGTATTGCACAGCGACCTCGACAAAGATTCAGCATATCATGCCGCTGGAGCCTGCCGGCACGTACTCCTAGCTGTCGGCTTGCACCAACAGCTCAGCCATGACAGCGCAAGTGTTGATGACCTAGAGAAAAACGAGAAAATATGGGAGGGACTGAGGATGCCGACGAAGCAATTCAAGAAGCTTGAGGCGGAAGAGGGCCGTTTATTTGATGTACCGGGCTTGGCAGGGTCCAAAGGCAAGCGCTGGCCGAAGGATCTGTGGCCGGATGATCTGCGGCCGTGGATCGGTTGATGTAAGCGCGATGGGACGTTCCGTTTCAGTTTCACACAGATCTTTGGTGTCGTCGACAAGAGAGTACCACAATAACATACTTCACTGACAAGAAACCAAGTGGCTGCTGTGAATATTGTGCTGTGACTGTCTGCTCTCGGCGGTCGGTCACTGCGCTCGCTGTAGTTGTTGTGAGAGGTTTGTTTTCAACGAGGGTTCGCCAATACCGGCAGTTGTGACCAAATGATCACTTTGTTCTTGGATACCACTGGCTACCCGAGGTTGTGTTGAGTTTAAACCCCCTAGATTCTGCCAGACTCTCACCCCGTGAAAGAGATGGATGACCTGAACTGGTTAACATACGAGCCTCCCTCCCCCACATCACGACAGGATACTGTTTCCCCTGATGTCAATGCCGCAAACTTTAAGTAATTTTGGAGGGGCAAACTGCGTTGCAAGGTCTATTGCCGAGTAAAGGCGTGATGGACACTGGGCAAGTGGCTTTCCCCCTGGCCCCCGTGGATAGGTAGGACGAGCCTACTGCAGTGGTTTGATCAGGAAATCGACTGCATCGCGAAAACTAGTTGACGCGCTCTGTTTTGTCAACGAACGTGAGTCATGATTTACTAGCCAATGATAAATCATGCCTCTCCAAATCAGAGCTCGCAGACTTCATTAATCGGAGGGACCGCGTCTCCCCGTCGCGCTAGATCCATAAAGACAAAGAAAGGGGAAGTAAACAACCCCACTAGAGCCTGGAAACGCCCTTGCGTCGCCACTTGCCAGTCAACATGTGAAGACGCGAAACCTTAACGTGGTGGCTTGACGTGTTCTTAGCGTGATGTGTTCGCAGTCTTTTCCATGGTCAAAAAATAATTTCCAAAACGCGCTTCTCTACGCGCAAAGCAGGATCAGTGAATCATAATCAGCCCGTGGCCTGGGGAAGTCTGTATAATGACCCCTTCACTGCCATCACTTCAGAACCTTCCTTCTTACCCGCCCTTTTGGCACCCGTCAGTTTTTGCAGTTTGATCGCCTTGCGTGCTCATCCCAGCATTTCGCTCTTGCAATCTGCCAGTCATCGAACCGTCCTGAAGTGAGCGAATCCTGTCTATCCAACTGACACGTGGTTTCTTTTCTTCCGATTATCCTCACTCCTTCGGCGCCATATACTTATCTACTGACTCAGTGGCAATAACGATCTCGACATTTTGACTTATCTAGCCTCAAGATCTTCTCATCATTCTCGCCTCATAAGGGCTTCATCTTCACAACCTCGCACCATTCACGATTACCGGCATTTCTGTTCTTGGCCAGCGAAGTACAAAGTAAGCCGAGCTATCCATTCATCTCACGCCCGAAATTTATTGACCCATCGCCCATAGCCATGCCGATCTCACATTCTTTCCACATGTCGGCCTTCGCACATTCATCACCCCCGACGCGGTATTTGATGCCAGCCATTCTGTCGCACATCCTTTCATCAACGTTCAGAGAGCATTGCACTGGTAAGTTAAATTGATTTTCTTGCCATCGTAGCTCCCAAGATCTCCCCAGTGCCGGTGATCCCGCGAGGCTGTAAGTGCTCTTCCGGGAACAGCCCCACAAGGCTGAGACCCTGAGGGCATAATCATGAACCTGGACCCTTGGCATCACCCCACCATCATACCCACCTGCTCCATCTTCATCACCTCGGTTGCCGAACGCGCTCAAAATTTTCCCCGTCACGTAAACATTGAGATTCTGCCCTGGCACACTGATCACGCTCCCTCGCCACACTCGCTGGTTTCTGGGCCATGACCGACCGACTGACGGGACAATGAACACAGGTCAGGCCGATCATCCCGTCAAAATGGAGACCAACAGGGTCTCTTTCCCTCTGGCTGTTGTCCGCAAGCCCCTCCTCGGCTGCGCGACTTTCTCCGGTGGTCCTTTTCAAAACATCTCGGCCGGTTTCGCTGTCTTCTTTGAGGCTCTGCTCGCTGCTGTTCCACCCACCAATGTGGACATCGACGAATCAGTCACTCATGTCGACTCTGTCATCACAACCGTTTCGGCCCCCTCGAGCAAAGAACCCACCTCCGACCAAGACAGCTCTCTAGAGCTCCCTCAACTCCAGGTCGATAACGCCACCCCGGCCGGCATTGTTGAGGATGTGTCCAATCAGACCACGGCTACCGACGAAATCGCCATCACCACTGACCACACCTCTGAGGACGCCAAACCCACGAATGCGTCTGTCGCCGTTGAGGTCGCCCTGCTCACCGAGGCCACTCCGACTTCCGGCATTCCCGAGTCACCCATCAACCACCTCTCGATCCCGGAGATCTCCACACTCTCTGCTGAGACTGCCGCTCTTCAGGATGTTTCGGAAGACATCTCCCTTTCGGTTGACTTCACGCCCAATCTCCAGTTCGTCGCGGCCGAGTGCACGCCAATGCCCGCTGAAGCTTTCACCGATCAAAAAGTTGCCGACTTCTCGACTGAGCAACCTTTTGTGGTTGAGTCCGCTGAGTTGCTCATCACTCCTTGCTCTGAGGACACCAGCTCTGTCACTCAAGATGGCATTACGCCCGAGGAAGTCGCTCCCTCTGATGAGGCCAGCACCACCGTTGTGTCTGAGTTGAGAATTGCTAAGCCCGACCCTGTCATCACCACTGCGACTCAGCCTGACGAGTCAGTAACCACCGATGTGTCTGAGCCTGTCTCTGTCACTGCGCCTGGGCCTGAGCTTGAACCCATCACTGAGCCGCAGTCGACACACATCACTGAGCCTCCGTCAACGCTCATCACTGAGCCCGAGCCAGCACTCATCAAGGAGCCCGAGTCAACACTCATCACGGAGCCTGAGTCAACTATCATTGCGATCGAATCGGCCATCATTGTCACCGAATCAGCAAGCACCACCAGCGACATTCTGGTTACTGAAGACTCCCCTGCCGTGGCCGAACCCACCGTAACCATTGAAGACATCTCTGACAATGCCGCTGAGTCGCCTTTCAAGACTCCCGCGTCCGTCGAAACACTCTTCGCCGAGGAGACCTCTGGGTTTCACACCGCGCAGGCGACCGACATCGCAGGCCCTGATGTCGCGGATGAGCTGGTCACCACGGTCAGTCAAGGCTCTTCCATTTGCGACATCAACCCCGACTTGGACCATCTCGAGCATGACTCTGAGGATGAGCTGAGCTCAGAGATTGCAACCCCTGCTGAGAACGATCTCGATCAAAACCCTGAGCCCGCACCGGTCACCACTCCTGTTCCGGTCACTGTCTATCCTCTCCTCTTCGAGGACGACTTTGACGCTGCCGCCTCTAGCATTCCCAACTCTGAGCTCGAGCTCCTCTTCGACACGGACATCAGCTGGTCCATTCCTCAGATTGTCGAGAAGGAAAAGTCAGAGCGCGACGTTGTGCGCGAGAGGCTCGCCAACAAGGCGACGGCCAAATTCAACATCCAGAATCTGCGCCTTGAGAAGGCTGCTCAGGCCCTTTCCATCAACGCCACTGCGCCAGTCGACACCGTGACCAAAACTCTATCTGCAGCTGACGCAATCCCCTCCACTCCCAGCACCGATGAGCAACCGGAGGTTTCTACCAACAACGAGGACAACACGACGGAGGCTCTTGAGGTTTTCTCCGACAATGAAGAGGCCATTGTCGAGCTGGCCAAAGACAGTCCTACCAGCGGCCACTCTCGGACTGCGTCATCCAGCAGCGCCGAGTCCAAGCTTTCTGCTGCGGCTGTTTTCGACAGCGCGCCTTGCCCTGACACGCCCGTGACCGAGTACTGCATGACGCCCCCAAAAGCTCAGGCAGATGACGTCGGAGAAGGCATCCGGCAGCAGACAACCGACATGGACGTGTCCAACCCGGTCGGGATGTCGGATGAGTCCAACCGGCCAGCTGCAGATGGTCTCCAAGACAAGGATGAGCCCGCGAAATAGAATGTCCTGGCCTCATACCCTGTCCCATTCGCCGAGTACCGCGACTTCGACTTGGAGTACGCCCTAATCGGCAACGGACGCATCGCACAGCTGGTTTTCTTCTATCCCGACTCCGGCGACTTTCACACCATGACACGGAGCGACTACGAGCAGTACGAGGCTGCCCACCCGGACGGCATCAAGCTCGACCCAGGCATGTTCCCAGAGTCCGTTGCTGACGACACCGTCGACGCCGAACACCGGTCTGGCGAGGAGGGCGACACCGAAGACGAGGGCAACGCGGAAGACGACGCCGGAAGCGACGCCACCTCGGAGTTCATCACCAGCCCGGATGGTGAACTCGACTACCAGCACGAAGACACCTTCGCTGGCCCATCCACCCCTCCGCAACACAACACCTGGGCCGGGGACGAAAGCATCAATCCATCACCATACAAACGCCCTGCCAACACGGAACCCACCACACCGGACCGCCACACCACCAACACCATCTACCCGACCACGCCCACGCCCACTTCAGCCAACTCCACCACTTCCGACGCACCACCCATCCCCACATCCCCCTACCGCCACCGCTCAACCCACCATTCCTGGACAGGCCTCGAACTCACCACCTGGGGCGACTCAACCTACCTCCACCCCGCCGGCACAATGGCCCTGCACCACATCGACGAAATCCACTCCGGCATTTCCCACAACCTCCTCCCGCGCTGCGCCTGGGGCGGCTACGCCGACCGCTCGTCTGCGCCGTTCTCTTCCGGACCGGAACTAAAACTCACGACGCCCGTGGGCAACGAGTGGTGGCTTGATGATGGGTGCGAGGAGTACGGGTATGAGTATGTGTACGAGGAGCAGGTTGAGGGGGGGTACGGGCATGAGTGTGGTGAGGGGTGCGGGAAGTTTTATCATTGCTGTGAGGATGGTCATGATCAGGATCAGGATCGGGTGCAGGATGGTGGCGGGTTTTGGATGGATAGGAGGTTGGGGGAGGAGGGTCCGCACAGGCTGGAGACCATCTTGGAACAGGATGAGGGTGCGGACGGGGTCGAGGAGGGGCCGGTGCGGAGCCCGTGGGGACTGGAGACGATTATTGAAGAGGATGAGGAGGATGAAGAGATTGAGCCTGTGGATGGCGATCTGCGGGACCGGTTGGCGGAAGTTGTGCTCGCGGAGTGCGATTTGCACAGAGAGAATGCGGTGTCAGGGGCTGCTGGCTCGCAGGGAGAGAATGCGGTGCCGGAGGAGAGCACGCAGGGGGAGGAGAAGACGGGAGAGAAGGAGTTGCCCTTGTGGATGCGGGATCCGTGGCATGTCTCCAACATGAGTTGGGCGGACATGGCGGAGGAGGAAGAGGAGTGGTGATGCTCCGGGAGTCTTGTATGATGCGGTAACTGTATGAACTGTGGAGGAGTATCTTTTGTTGGGAGGACTTTGTGCAACACTGTATTTGTGGGATTGGTCATGTACCACATGTGCTTAGAGCACGGCGTTTTGGGTTTTGACTTTGGGTTATAGATGGGCGGCATCTTGGAGACTCGAGGGCAACCTCACATTAGACCGCTGTCAAGCACAAACTGCGGGCAGTGGACCAGCATAAACTGCGGTCACGGAACCTCTCGGTCCTTTATATATACGGGCTTTGGTTCGACATTATCTTCGTTGCTGTGACATGCCATGGCTAAACCTCCAACACCTACTTTACCAGGGAATCGCAAGCCAAAGAATGAACCAGTTTATGAATCCAACGCCCTCCCTTGCATGCCCACCCATCACTCCCCAACCGCAACTCAACTCCATCTCGCCATCTTGTCCTTGTGCCCTGGCTGGGCCGAGACGGCTGACCTCTTGCGGGGGTCCTTGAGCCGTCGGGGCTGTCCGTGGCCCTGTTCTCTCTGCCGTTGGTGACTACGCAACGCAAAAGTCAGTACATGTTTCCGGAAAGGGTTTTGGCAAACATACAACTTGAGGAGCGTCGTCTCCTCAGTCACATCATTGTCCTCGCCGTCTTCGATGGCATCCACGCCTGAAGCATTCAACATCAAGAGCGGTGATCTTGTTTCCTTGGTGTGCTTGGGAGAGGGGAGGGGGTGTTGTTGGGTTGGTTGATCCTGAGATGACGACTCGAGGGCGAAAGCAAGGAACTCGTGTGCCTGAATATTGGCCATGTATCGATGCAGCGGAGCATCGCTGTGAGCCAAGCTCCTCGCCGCTGCGTCTGGGAGCTTGGTGAACGGGTGCTTGTCGTCGGCGGCGGCAGTGCCGACCGTCCATTGGTAGCCAGCCTCTGGTACGGCAGAGAGGGAGATGGCGAGTTCCTCGTGCCGTTCGTGGTTGTGGGCATATCGATATATTGAGGATGGGCGGTTGGCGTCAGACGCCCAGCTGGAGTTGCTCGAGACATTCGGTGACGCGGCTGAGGAGTTGTCGGCAAGGCCGAATGTCAATCCTCGTACCGACTCCTCCGGCGTGATGTTGGCGTAAAGATGAGGGGAAAACGGCTCTTCTGCAATGCAGCTTGGCATGAGAGAATGGCTCTGCCATGCCCATTCTGATGCGCTATGGGGGAAATGTCAGCATCAAAGGGGCAATGAGCGGGCCAGGAGGAATACCTGTTGCCGCTGTCCGGGGGCAGACTGATCGAGCTTTCGCTCCGGGTCCTCGCATGCCGGTCATAGGAAATGTCTCGGTCGTACCCGATTCCCACGAACTCGATGGGGTCAAACTCAGCCATTTCGGCGTTTCTCACAGACAGGAAAACACCTCACGGCGGTTCGCAGGAAAAGGATTGCGCGAGGACGGTGAACAGCTGGAGCGCGTTGACTGCGACGGACCGCGACGGCGGCGGCCTGCCTCAAGAAAAACACAGCGCGCCCGGGTGCCGTCCTGAGGCGGCTCCTCAAGAAGTCCAGGGGGAAGGGACACACTTCCCGCACGACTCGAGGTGCCAATTCAGCAGGATTCCGGTCGCATGGTACGGGTGGGACAGATGCAGGCGAGGGGCGGGGGTGAGTACCAAGTAAGCATGAACCAGACTGTCGGGTCCGGGTCAAGAAACAAGGCGACCACCACGCTGACCAGCGGTTCAGCGCATGTGCACGCTGCCGAGCTTGAAACAGACAGTCAGTCCGCGGTCCGCGCGCCGTGCAACATTTGACGAGCCGAGAGAGGCTTCGTCTGCCGATCCCCGCTCCTGAGGTCCTGGGGAGAGGTGAGCTTCTGAGGAAAAAGCACCGTCAGCCACGGCCGGGGGTTGCGATCACGAAATGCGTGGGAGCAGCGCTCAGGACCCTGGCAGCCAAGCACTCCTCCCGACATAGCGCCGCCGGGGGACCTTGGCAGCGGTCTCAGGCCAATCGCATCGGCTCCCAAGGGGCTCCACAGAAGCGCCATCTCGCGTACCGTTCCCCCGGGATGGCCCAGCAGCGCGGCCAGTGGGTTGGGGAGATTGCTCGGTGTGTATGATGCAACTCGCCCGCAGTATCACAGACGCCTGCCGGATTGGTGCAGCACCCAGATTGCCGGGACTGGTGATACTGGCCCAAGACGGCTGCCGGCAAGACGAGTTCGACGCCATGCATTGCCAACTGGCCTTCCCCTTGCCTTGTCTTGCATAAATAGCGCGGTTCTGTTCTTCAGGGTTCTTTCGGAGCCCAGTCAACCCCAATTCCAGACAGCTGGTTCAGGGATGGCGGTGAGAGGTGCAGCGACAGACGCAAGACGGGGACTTTTTATCCTTGCCAAACCCGACAGAATGGAACGCGGAAGTCTGGGCAGAGGTCCTTCAAAGTGTTTCGTCACAGCTTGCTCGCGGCCTTGTTCCTGTGCGCGCCGTGTCCGTGTCTGATCAACGCCGCAAAGCAGCATGTCAGGTCAGTAAGCAAAAGGACCAAATAATTCGCTGCAAAAAATAAAGCACATTGCCAAACGAATATTCCAATCGCATCATGCTCAGTACCCATCCTCTCCAGCACCCCTGCCTGCATCCGTGCCAGACAGCTCCAAGAACGAAGGCTGTTTGCTGTTTGCAGAGGGCCACACAGTCTGCATTAACCGCCAC
>Ga0247823_10002180_pt1 | contig 16206 bp, 11 predicted proteins | sample 13C_PalmiticAcid_2_FD_192426 | JGI IMG/M metagenome (GOLD analysis project Ga0247823, IMG submission 192426) | Soil microbial communities from agricultural site in Penn Yan, New York, United States - 13C_PalmiticAcid_Day30 | ecosystem: Environmental > Terrestrial > Soil > Agricultural land...
GGAAGAGGTCGACGCCAAGATGGCCGAACTCGCGGTGCGCCGGAAAAAGGCGCTCGACGAGGCTTACGCGATCGCCGGCACAGTGGTTGCCGCCGACAAGAAGGATGCCGAACGCACGCGCGAGCTGATGAGCTTGACCGAAGCGAATGGCGCGATCGCCAAGGCGCGAACGAAGCGCGAGGTGGCGGAGGTTCGTAACAGCCTTGAGCCTTGGATCGGGCATCGCGAGGCCGAACTCGTACGGAGCTGGGGCACCCCGACGAGCTTCGAGGGCAAGGGCGCCCGGCGTATCCTGCATTATTACAAGACCGGCGTCGTCTTGGGACCTGATCCGTCGCAGGGATGCGGTGCCGGCAATATGTCTGTGCCTGACCCCAATTCGAGGAGCGGCGCCATGATGTGTGTGGGGGGCGGGGCCGCCCGATCGGAGACGCGCGTCGAGTGTACCGCGAGCTTCGAAGTCCGCGACGATATGATCGTCGACTATGTCACAAACGGGAACTGCGCGGCCGTTCTGGGCAAGCCGGGCTGATGGCGGGCCGTCTGCCGGGAGGAGAGGAAATTATGAAGATGTTCGCTGGGTCCAAAGTTCGGTTCATGGCGGCCGCAGCCGTTGCGGCGCTATATCTTGTGCCGGGAACAGCCTATGCTTGTCCGCCGGGTTTCGAACCCAACGCCGCCGGTACTCCCGGGCGGGAGTGTATCCCGTCGGCGGGGCAAGGAGGCGGCGAAGGCGGCGACTATTCCCAATCTTCCGGACCGTTCTGGGAAACTCGCTGGGGCGCATTCGCATATGACTATGCGACGGCCATTGTCGGCGTCGGCAGCAAGATGCCGAGCAGAGGAAAGGCGAAGAAGGCGGCCGTCGCCGATTGTCAATCCCGGGGCGGCAAGAACTGCAAGGTCGAGTTCAGCTATTACAATCATTGTGCGGCGATTGCGGAAGGAAGGATGTCGTCGGGTCTCTACACTCGCTACTACCGCTCGGAGAACGGGCTGGATGACGCCGTTTCGGGCGCGCTCAAAGGGTGCGCCGATCAGGGCGGGGCGGCTTGCCAAGCCATCATTACCGATTGCAGCAGGCCGCAGCGCGTCAGGTGACTTCAGGGCGCTACAGGCGGCCGAGTGGACCGCGGTCGGTTTCTGATCCCCGATTTTCAGCTCTTGACTAGCTGGGCTTGGATCGGATGCGGAATAGTCCGCTCTTTGGCTTCCGACACCAAGAGCGGACTAGCCGCAAACGGCCAGACGTGGCCAACCAAGCTAATCTGCGCATTGATCAAACGCGCCTTTGGTTTGGACCCTTTCCGGCGCTTCACCTAGAAATCTTGCCAGCGAGGCCGTGAATGGCGGCCCTCAACGATGATGGCAGAGGAGAGGCTTGATGGATCCGGTGGCAATGGGGCAGCGATTGGGCGAAGGTCTGCTCTCGTTCCCCGTGACGCATTTCGATGCGAATGGTACGTTCGACGAGGCCCCCTATCGCGATCATTGCGCGTGGATGTTGGAGCACGAACTGGCGGGACTGTTTGCGGCTGGCGGTACCGGCGAATTTTTCTCGCTTGCACCAACTGAAGTCGTCGATGTCGTCCGCGCCGCCGTTGCCGAAGGCAAGGGCAAGGTTCCGGTTATCTCCGGCTGCGGCTATGGCACCGCAATTGCTGTCGAGCTTGCACGCGGGGCCGAAAAGGCCGGTGCCGATGGCTTGCTGCTTCTGCCGCCCTATCTTGTCGGATCGAAACAGGAAGGCCTCGCTGCGCATGTCGAGGCGGTGTGCAAGGCGACCGGGCTGGGCGTGATCGTCTATAACCGCGATAATGCGATCCTTGACGACGAGACGCTGGCAGGCCTTTGCGACCGCAATCCTAATCTCGTCGGGTTCAAGGACGGGGTTGGCGATATCGAACTGATGACGCGCGTCTATGCGCGCATGGGCGACCGGCTGACCTATATTGGCGGCCTGCCGACCGCAGAGACCTTCGCGACGCCCTATCTGACCATGGGCGTGACGACCTATTCTTCGGCGATCTTCAACTTCATGCCCGAATGGGCACTCGACTTCTACAAGTCGGTTCGCGCCGGCGACCAAATCGAGGTGATGAACCAGCTTCGCCAGTTCGTGTTACCCTATATCGCGCTCCGCAATCGCGGGCGCGGCTATGCGGTGTCGATCGTCAAGGCCGGCTGCCGTGTCGTGGGACGCGATGCCGGCCCGGTTCGCTCGCCGCTGACCGATCTCAGCGCCGCCGAGGAGCAGGAACTGCGCGCGCTGATCGAGCGGGCATCGCCAAAGGCTCTTTCGGCAGCGGCGTGAGAGGATTAGGCTGGGCCATGTTCGAACTCAGCCAGCTCCGTTGCTTCGTCGCCGCCGCCGAGGAACTCCATTTCGGCCGCGCGGCGCAGCGGCTCAACATGACCCAGTCGCCGCTCAGTCGGCAGATCCAATTGCTTGAGCGCATTCTCGATGTGACGCTGCTTGAACGGACTAGCCGCAATGTGTCGCTGACACCCGCAGGCCGCGTCTTCCTGATTGAGGCGCGACGCATCGTGCGGCTTGCTGAAAGCGCATCGCTGTCGGCTCGCCGCGTGGCAAAGGGTGATGCGGGAAAGGTCGGCATCGGCTTCACCGCCGTTTCGGGCTACACGCTCGTCCCGCGCATCGTGACACAGGCGCGCGCGACGCTCCCCAATATCGAACTCGAATTGCGCGAGATGGTGACGAGCGACCAGACCGATGCGTTGCTGACCGGCCTGATCGACATCGGGTTCGTTCGTCCGCCGGTCGAACGTGGCGAATTCAACTCGGTCCTCGCGCTCAGCGAGCCGCTCGTCGTTGCGCTGCCGCTCGGTGATCCGCGACAGGCGCAATCGGTGCTCGAACCCGCTGACCTCGATGACAAGCCGCTCATCATGTATTCGCGGCAGGGCGCAGGATATTTCCACGACCTGCTGGCGCGGATCTTCGACGAGGCAGGCGCGTCGCCGCACTATGTCCAGCATGTGACGCAGATCCATTCGATGTTGGGGCTGGTGCGCGCTGGGTTGGCGGCGGCGGTGGTCCCGCGTTCGTCCATGGGGCTGCACCCCGACGATGTGCAGTTCCGCGAGTTGAACACGACCCCGGAGCATCCGGTCGAGCTCTACATGGCCTGGCGCCGCGATAATGCCAATCCTGCAACGGAGCCGATGCGCCGGCTGTGCATGGAGGTCATGGCCGCGTGATCGCTCGCCGCCCCCTGATGGCGGGTGCGGGGGCGGCGATGCTGCTGCCATCGGCGGCGTGGGCGAAGGGCGGCGGTGATCCGGTGGCGACGACGCGCTACGGGCGTGTGCGGGGTCGTCGCGAGCAAGGCGTGCTGGCGTTTCGTGGAGTTCGCTATGGCGCCGACACTGCGCCGCGCCGCTTTGAACGCGCGCTGCCGCCTGCGCCTTGGCGCGGGATCGTCGATGCGACCGCTTGTGGCGCCGCTGCGCCGCAAACGAAGGCCTCAGAGCCGACAAGCGAAGACTGCCTGTTCCTCAATATCTGGACCCCAGCGCTGGATAGCGCGCGGCGGCCGGTGATGGTCTATCTGCACGGCGGTGCGCACGCGCACGGATCGGGGTCCGATCCGCTCTACGACGGCGGCAATCTCGTCCGGCGCGGCGATGTCGTCGTGGTGACGCTCAACCACCGGCTGGCGGCGTTGGGCTACGCCTATCTGGCGCGGCTCGGCGGGCCGGCCGAGTCGGGCAATGTCGGTAATCTCGACATCATTCTCGCACTGCAATGGATCCGCGACAATATCGCCGGCTTTGGCGGCGACCCGGGTCGCGTGATGGTCTTCGGCCAGTCGGGCGGCGGAGCGAAGGTCGTTACGTTGATGGCGATGGAGGAAGCGCGCCCGCTGTTTCACAGCGCCGGGACGATGAGCGGCCAGCATGTCACGGCGGCCGGCCCGAACCATGCGACCGAGCGTGCGAAGGCGTGGATGACGAAAGCGGGGGCTTCGTCGTTCGACGCGTTACGCACCTTGCCTGTCGAACGGCTGATCGAAGCGATGGGCATGACCGATCCGCTCGAAGGAAAAGGCGAAATCAGCTTTACGTCGACGCTCGACCATCATGTGCTGAAACGTCATCCCTTCTATCCCGGTGCACCGCGGGAGGCGGCTTCGATCCCGCTGATCGTCGGCAACACTCATGACGAGACGGGGCTGTGGATCGCCGCGACGCTGAAGCGCGGCGACACCGACTGGGACAATCTGCCTGCGCGGCTGGAACGCGAGATCGTCAAGGATGTCGACCCGGTATGGCTCGTCGATCGCTATCGCGCGCTCTATCCCGATCGCTCACCGGGGCAGATATTGCTCGCGGCGTCGACCGCGGCGCGGTCATGGCCCGGACATCTGATCCAGGCCGAGGAGCGTGCGCTGATCGGCGCGCCGACGTGGATGTATCAACTCAACTTTCCTTCGCCAGAAGCAGGCGGTGCGCTTGGCGCTTTCCACACGCTCGATATCGGGCTGGTGTTCGACAATGTGCAGCTTGCCGAGGCGCGCACCGGGAACGGCCCACAGGCGCGCAAGCTGGCGGGGCAGATGGCCGATGCCTTCATTCGCCTCGCGCGGAGTGGCGATCCCAATGGCGGGGCCCTGCCTCTGTGGCCGCACTATGATCTCGACACGCGGGCAACGATGATCTTCGACCGTGACATTCGCGTCGAGAATGACCCGCGCCGCGCCGAGCGCGAACTGCTGTCGGTCGCGCCCTATATCAAGCCGGGCGGCTGAGGCTTTAGCGATCCCAGGGAAAGACCAGGGTGGGCCGATTGGCGTAACGCGCCATCACCAATTTGAGACGCGTTCCGCAGCCGGGTTCGAGCCGCAACGCAAAATGCGGTCGGGCGACATGCTGCTTGCCGCCGTCCCATTGGACCGTGCCGATGCGATGCTCGGCGTAGGTGCCGCCCTGCACGACCAAGTTGCGCGGCGTGGCGCCGGTGTTGATCAACGTCACCTCGGTCTGCGTGTCGCCGAGGCTGTGCACGAGCGCCGCGACATCGTCGGGGACGCCCGCACGCCGCCGGTCGGCGTCGAAATAGCGCAGACGACAATGGAGCGGTACGCCCCCCTGCGGCGCGGTCGTGGGCGACCAGGGCGGGCGGGCGATGTGAAGGCCGCCCGTCATCGTCTGGATCAGCGCCTTCGCGGCCGCCGGGTTAATCCCGAGCGTCCAGTCCGCGAGCCGCTCGTCGGGCGAGGTCTGGTCCGCTTTAGCGATTGCGACGCGCTTCGCGATATGGTCGAGATCGGCTTGGAGGGCCTGTTCGGGATAGGCCGTGTTTCGTCCTTCGAGGAAATCGATCCAAGGATGACTGCCCGCAGCCTCGCGGTCCTCAGCTTCCTGCGTCGCATACCAGATTTCGAAGCCATTGGTGCGATAGGGGCCGGGTTTCCATCCATACCAGCCGTCGGCATTGTGCATCGTCGGCGCAGACATCGCGCCATCGACCAATTTGCTCTGTTCGTTGATACGCACGTTCATCTCGCGCCACAGGCGGAGGTAATCGCGGTCGCCCGAGAGCAGCAGGGCGTTGAAGAATGTCGTGATTGATCGCGGCACGCGGTTGCGATTTTCGCGCTCGCCGGTCTGCGGTACCACGGGCGAAAAGGCCCAGCCATAGACGCCCTGCCACCAATCGGCGCCGACGCTGCCATCGGCAGCTACACGGCTCGGCAAGATGCCGTTGTTGGCGCGAGCGCGTTCGGCCCACGCGGTCAGATAGTCGAGCGCCCACGTCCGGAAGCGATCGCCCGCACCGAGCGCATAGGCGTTGAGGCCCAGCGTCGTGGCTTGCAGGTTGAGCGGATTGTCGCCGACGACATCGCCATATTCGGCATAATGCGCAAGAAACTGCGCGTAATCATCCTCGCCATGTTCGAGGTGAAAGCGCTTAGCGTCGAAGGGATCGCCCGCCCAGTCGAGCGGCGTGACCGCGCCGGGCGCCGGACCGCGGCTGCCGTTCATCAGACTGCGCATGACGCGGTGGCGCGGATCGTAATTGGCGACGCTGCGGTCGTGTCCCGTATACAGATCGGCGAAGCGGCGAGTGCGCTCGAACAATTTGCGGTCGCGCGGGGCGCTCATGCCCATGACGTTGAAGGTCGTCAGCCCCTCGGCATTATGTTGCCAGTCCATCCGGACGGGGAATTCGCGGTAATACATGCCCTGCCGCGCGATCGCGACGTCGAGTGTCTTTGCCGCGGTATATTGGCGGATATGCCCGTCCCAGAAGCGTTGCGCGAGCGTGAGCAGCCGGTCGGGGCCGCCGAGCGCATGAAGCGTGACCCAGTCGTTCGTCGCCTCGGCCGCATCGTCGGGGCCGTCGTTGGCTCCCCAGCGCGCGAAGATCTTCAGCGCGTCGTTGGCATCGACATATTTCGCATAAAATGCCTCGCATGCCTCGGCATTCGCCTTGAGCAGGCGGCGCTGCAACGTCGCCCAGCGGGGCGCCGCCATCGGCGTCGCGATCCGGACCGGACGCGTCGGCCCTTTAGCGAGCGCTGCCGGCGCCGCGAGAATGGCGCCGCTCGCTGCAAGGAACGTCCGGCGCGAAAAGGTCATGCGGTCAGTTCCAGCCGGCGGATCGGTCCGACGATCCAGACATAGGCGACGATCGTCAGCAGGCAATGGAGAGCGACGAAGGCGAGCGCGAGGTCGAACGAGCCCGTTGCCGCGACGATATAGCCGACGACGATCGGCGTCACGATACCCGCGATATTTCCGAACATGTTGAACACGCCTCCTGACAGGCCGGCGAGCTGTTTGGGCGCGACATCGGCCATCACCGCCCAGCCGAGCGAGGCGACACCCTTGCCGAAAAAGGCGATCGCTATCAACGTGATGACCAGCCATTCCTCTTCGGCCCAGACGCAGGCGAGAATTGCGGTGGCGAGCAGCATGCCGATGACGAGCGGTGTTTTGCGCGCCTTGTCGAGATTGCCGCTGGTCTTGAGGATGCGGTCCGAGATCACCCCGCCGGCGAGCCCGCCGACGAATCCGCACGCTGCCGGCAGCGCTGCGGCGAACCCCGCCTCCATGATGTTGAGGCCGCGTTCCTTGACCAGATAGATCGGGAACCAGGTGACGAAGAAATAGGTCAGCACATTGATGCAATATTGGCCCAGATAGATGCCCAGCATCATCCGGTTCGATAGCAGCAGCCGGAAATTGGGCCATGAGAAGGCCGGCGCCGTCTTGCTGCGATCCTCCATCGATACCTGCCCGCCGCCCTCGCGGATATGATCGAGTTCAGCCTTGTTGACGCGCGGATGCTGTTCGGGTCCGTGGATCTGGCTGACGAAGAGCAGCGCCGCCAGAATGCCGAGCGCGCCCATAGTCCAGAACACCGAGCGCCAGCCATGTTCGTGGACCAGCCAACCCATGAGCGGCGCAAAGGCGACGAGCGAGAAATATTGCGCGCTGTTGAAGATCGCCGAAGCCGTGCCACGCTCCGCGCTGGGGAACCATGCGGCGACGAGGCGGGCATTCCCAGGAAAGGACGGGGCTTCGGCGAGGCCAACAAGGAAGCGCAGGAGAAAGAGCGTTGCGACCGCAGTGAGGCCGGGAAAGAAGCCGACGAAGCCCTGCGCCGCGGTGAAGAGCGACCAGATCAGGATAGCCGAGGCGTAGACCCGCTTGGTGCCGAAGCGGTCGAGCAAAGCCCCGCCCGGAATCTGGGCAAGGGCATAGGCCCATGCAAAGGCCGAGAGGATATAGCCGGTCTGGATCGGGCTCAGCGCCAGTTCGCGCGAGGCTTCCTCGCCGGCAATCGAGAAGGTTGCGCGATCGGCATAGTTGATTGTGGTGATGATGAAGATCAGCGCAATGATCCAATAGCGCGTTCTCGTCGGTTTTTCGGCGTCGTGGATCATGATCCTCTCCCTATCGACCGGAAGCACTCGCGGCTTTTGAGGTCACGGCAGACGCTAGCGGCTGCGCTTCCGACGGTCCAAGCCGATTGTTGGAACGATCCAGCCAAATCATGGCTGGATGGGGGATGGAAAAGGCTGATTTTCCGGAATCGGTGCGTGATCGGCAATGATTCATGCTGGATTGAGGTTGGCCTTATGGCGAACTTTGGCGTTAGCGTTGGGACATTCTAACCGACGACTTGCCGCACAACGGCAAGCAGGGAGAGGGGATTACCGATGGCTACTTCCGCAATGTGCAAGATCAAGACCGGCCTTTTCGCAGGCTCGGCGGTTTTTGTGATCATCTGTCCGAGCATGGTTTATGCGCAGGAGGCCGCGGCGAGCGCCGCTGCCCGGGAAGAGGTCGCCGATGCGACCGACGCCAGCGCCGAAGGCGATATCGTCGTCACCGGCTTTCGCCAGAGCCTGACCAGCGCGCTCAACATGAAGCGCAACGAAGCAGCCTCGATCGACGCGATCAAGGCCGAGGATATCGCCGAATTTCCCGATCTCAACCTTGCGGAATCGCTTCAGCGAATCCCGGGTGTCGCGATCAGTCGCGTCAACGGTGAAGGCCGCAACATCTCGGTCCGCGGTCTCGGCCCCGAATATACGCGCGTCCGCATCAACGGCATGGAGGCGATCGGCACTTCGGGCGGCACCGACAATTCGGGCGGCGTCAACCGGGGGCGCGGTTTCGACTTCAACATTTTCTCGTCCGACCTGTTCAACAGCCTTTCGGTCCGCAAGACGGCGAGCGCGGAGGTCGAGGAAGGTTCGCTAGGCGCCACCGTTGATTTGCAGGTCGCGCGCCCGTTCGATTTCAAGAAATCGACCGCGGTGGTATCCGTTCAGGGCAGCTATAACGATCTCGCGCGCAAGCTGACACCGCGTTTCTCGGGGCTCGTCACCGTCTCCAACCCCGACGAAACCTTCGGCGTGCTCGTCTCGCTTGCCTATGAAGAACGTCGCCTGCGCGAAGAGGGCGCGAATATCACGCGCTGGACCTATGGCGGGTTCAACGGCGGCTTCAGCCCGCTTTCGACGCTGTCGGGCTACACCCCCGCACAGATCAACAACAGCAGCAACCTTGACACCGCGCTGTTCCACCCGCGCATCCCGGGCCTCGTCAGCTACGACATCAATCAGAAGCGCCTTGGCGCCGCGGTTTCAGTCCAGTTCCGCCCGTCCGACAGCACGCTGATCTCGATCGACGGCCTCTATTCACGCCTCGACGGCACGCGCGCAGAAAGCCAGTTCCAGGCGATCAGCTTCAGCCGGTCGGGCACCGGCAAGCCGCAGACGATCATCCGCTCGGGCGTCGTCGACGCGAACAACAACATCATCAGCGGCACGTTCGACAATGTCGATCTGCGCACCCAGTCGCGCTACGACATCCTCAAGACCGACTTCCACCAGCTCACCGCCAACCTCGAGCAGGAATTCGGCGAAAAGCTGAAATTCACGGGGCTTGTCGGCCATTCGAAATCGGCGTTCCGTAACCCGGTGCAGACGACGGTCACGATTGACGCGGCGAACACTAACGGCTTCTTTTACGATTTCTCGACGCGTTTCCCGACGATCAAGCCGGGTGTCGACGTCACCAACCCCGCGACCTTCGCGTTCACCAACGGCACGTCCGAAGTTCGTATCCGCCCGCAAACGGTCGACAACAGCTTCACCACCGCAAAGGGTGCGCTGGCGTGGGAGGCGAGCGATGTCTTCACGCTGAAGGCAGGTGTCGACTGGCGCCGCTTCACCTATGATTCGACCGAACGCCGCCGTTTGCAGGGCGAGACGGTTGTCACGACGCTGACCCCCGCGCAGCTTGCGGGGCTGACCACCGTATATTCGGGGTTCGGCCGGGGGCTCAATCTGCCCGATGGCACGATCACCAGCTGGGTCGTCCCCGATCTCGGCGCGTTCCTTGCGGCGCTCGACGCGCCGACGAACCCGACCTACGCGACCGGCGGGATCGAAAATGCCACGGCGCGCGGTTCGTTCATCACGGTGGAAGAGAAAGACCTCGGCGCGTGGGGGATGGCCGAATTCAACCTTGAGAGCGCAGGCTTCCCGCTGCGCGGCGACATCGGCGTGCGCTATGTCGACACCAAGCAAAACTCGACCGGCTATGCGAGCCAGGGAGCCGCGATCAATCTGGTCGAAGCGAACCGATCCTACGGCCGCTGGCTGCCATCGGCGAACCTCGTTTTCGACGTGACCAACAATCTGCTTGTGCGCGTTGCTGCAGCGAAGACGATGTCGCGCGCCGGAATTTCCTCGATCACGCCGGGCGGTAACCTCAACGTGTCAGGCGGCAACCGCACCTTCAGCTCGGGCAATCCCGACCTGAAGCCGACCGAATCGGACAATCTCGACCTCAGCGTCGAATGGTATCCGACCCCAGGCGCCATCTACGCCGTCTCGGGATTCTACAAGAATATCGGGACCTTCGTTCAGTCGCTCAGCACCTCGGTGCCCTTCGCCGACCTTGGCCTTCCGGCCTCGCTGCTGACCGGCACCACGGCGTCGCCGACCGACATCTTCATTGTCAGCCAGCCGGTCAATTCCAGCGGCGGCAAGCTGAAGGGCTTCGAAGTCAATGTGCAGCAGCCCTTCAACTTCTTCGATGGCTTCCTGTCGAATTTCGGGGTGCTGGCAAACTACACCTATGTCAGCTCGAACATCGAATATCTGACCGCAGCGAACGGCAGCAGCTCGGTTCGCGCGCCGCTGGTGGGCCTGTCGAAACATGCGGCGAACGCGACGCTCTATTATGAAGATTCGAAATTTTCGATCCGTGGTTCGGCATCCTATCGTTCGAAATATCTGACTGCGGTGCCGGGCACCGAAGGCAATGCGTGGAACGGCACGAACAGCACGCTGAATTTCGATGCGCAGCTTTCCTATGCGATCAACGACCGGATCAAGTTCAGCCTCGAAATGATCAATCTGACCGACGAGAAGAATGATCAATATGTCGACGAGACGAACCGTCTGAGCGTGCTGACCCACAGCGGCCGGCAGTTCAACTTCGGCGTGCGCTTCAGCCTGTAACTGAGAGAAACGATGGTGATCGACGGCAGCATATTGGTCGGGCGCGCGACGCGACGGAGCGAAGAAAGCTTCCACGCCCATGATCCCGCAACCGGCGCTGTCGTTGGTCCCGCTTTCGGTATCGCGAGTGCGGCGGACGTTGCGGACGCCTGTGCACTTGCCGCGGACGCAGCGGGGCGCTTCGGGTCGGTCCCCCCCGCCGTCCGCGCCGACTTCCTCGACGCGGTCGCGGCAGCGATCGTCGATATCGGGGATGTGCTGATCGAAACTGCGATGGCCGAAACCGGCCTGCCGCGCGCCCGGCTGGAGGGCGAGCGGGGGCGTACCACCGGCCAGCTACAATTGTTCGCATCGGTCGTGCGGCAGGGCGACTGGATCGACGCGACGCTCGACAGCGCGTTGCCTGAGCGCGTCCCCCCACGCCCGGCGCTGCGGCGGATGAACCTGCCGCTGGGTCCGGTTGCGGTCTTTGGCGCGTCGAACTTCCCGCTCGCCTTCTCGGTCGCGGGCGGTGACACGGCCTCGGCCTTTGCCGCCGGCTGCCCGGTTGTGGTCAAGGGGCATAGTGCGCATCCCGGCACGGGTGAACTGGTCGCGCGCGCGGTCCAGAAGGCGGTCGCGGATTGCGGCCTCCCCGAGGGCGTGTTTTCGTATCTGCCCGGCAAGTCGCATGCGCTGGGGTCGGCGCTGGTAGCCGATCCGCGGATTAAGGCAGTCGGCTTCACGGGCTCGCGCGGGGGCGGACTTCACCTCGTTGAAATCGCACGCAAGCGCAAAGAACCTATCCCTGTCTATGCCGAGATGAGCAGCGTAAACCCGGTAATCATCCTCCCGGGCGCACTTGCTGATCGCGGTATTGAACTGGCCGGCGCCTTTTCTTCCTCCCTTACACTCGGCGCCGGCCAATTTTGTACCAATCCCGGGACGATCGTCGCCGTCGACGGTCCGGCCCTCGATATGTTCGTCGGCGCGGCCGCCGACTCCCTTGCCGGTGTGGAGCCCGCTACGATGCTCAGTGCCGGTATAGCGGCGGCATATGCCGAAGGCGTGGCTGCGCTCGACCGCAACCCCGCGGTCGAACGTGCGTCTGCGGAGCGCGGCGCCGGCCACAACGGCTGTGCGCCAGCGCTGTTCGATACGACCGCGGAGGCATATGCTCGCGACGCATCGATCGGCGACGAGGTGTTCGGCAGTGCTGCCATCGTCGTGCGTTGCCGCGATCTGGCGGAAATAGGCACCGTGATTGCCGGAATGGAGGGGCAACTGACCGCAACGATCCAGATGGATGACAGCGATATGGCGGCGGCTCAGGCGCTGGCGCCTCTTCTTGTCGCCAAGGCGGGTCGCATCCTGGTCAACGGCTGGCCGACGGGGGTCGAGGTTACGCACGCCATGGTCCATGGCGGGCCGTTCCCCGCGACCTCCGACAATCGGTCAACCTCGGTCGGGTCGCTGGCGATTGCACGCTTCCTGCGTCCCGTCTGTTTTCAGGATATCCCGGAAGAAATGCTGCCGCCGGCCCTGCAGCACGACAATCCGTGGCAGTTGTCGAGGCGGGTCGATGGCAAAAGGCAGGCCGCCGCATGACCCCGATTTTGGCCTTGGTTCTGGCGGGTACCCAGCCCGCGCCGATGGTTGTCGTCGACGAAGCAGATACGCGGCGGGATGGGCCGGCCCCGCACGGCGAAATCGGTCAATCGACCGCTTGGCGGATCAGCGACGCGGTCCCCGCGCCGCGCAGTTTCGAATTTCGCAAGCGCGCACTGCATGTTGGGTCGGCGATAGGCGTTCACCTGATCGAGCATGATGAAATCTATTATGTGCTGTCCGGTACGGGCACCGTCCATTCGGATGGAGAGGACAGGCCGCTGAAGCCGGGTATGGCAGCCTGGCTGCACAAGGGTGCCAGAGTCGGCATTCGACAGACGGGCAATGAATCGCTCATCCTGATAATCGCTTATCCCAACAAGCCGCAAAATTGAAATTGGCCGCCGAATAATGTGTTGGCCAAGGACGCTGGTTTCTTGAGGATCGTAAGTTGAACCGGCGCCGTCGTAGCTTGAAATGCGAGCAGCCTTTCCCGTGTCCGCTTCCGTAGATCGATCACCGAAAGCCGCCCGTCCGCAACCGGCCAGCTACGGCTACGCCGCCTTATATCGGAGGGCGTCGACGAGAAGGCTGAAGGCTGGCGTCGGTTGCCGGCGGCTAGGGTAATATAGGTGATAGCCATCGAATGGGGGGCACCAGTCGTCAAGCACATATCGTAGCTCGCCGCGTTCCACGGCGTCCTCGACATAATCGTTCATCAGAAACCCGATGCCATGCCCGGCGAGCGCGGCCTGCAGGATTAAATGGCCGCTGTTCAATATTACTTGGCCCTCGACGCGAACATTGACCGCTTGGCCGTCCTTCTCGAACTCCCAGGCATAGAGGCCGCCCGAACTCGACATGCGCATGTTGATGCATTTGTGGTGAGTTAGATCATGCGGTGTCTGCGGGATCCCGTTGGCTTCGAGATAAGCGGGCGCCGCGACCGCAACCATGCGCAGCGGCGGCCCGATCCGCACCGCGATCATATCCTTGGCGACCTGTTCGCCGAGCCGGACCCCCGCATCATAGCGTTCGGCGACGATGTCGGTGAGGCCGGACTCGGCGTTGATCTCGATCTCGATGTCGGGGTAACGCTTGAGGAAATCGTCGATCGCCGGCCAGAGCAAGGTCCGCGTTGCATGATCCGATGCCGTGAGGCGAATGCTTCCCGACGGACGTTCGCGCAAATCGCTGAGGTCGGCCAGCTGCCTGTCTATCGTCTCGATTGCAGGGCGGACCGCATCGAGCAGCCGTTCGCCCGCCTCGGTCGTCGCGACGCGGCGCGTGGTTCGCGCGAGAAGCCGGAGGCCGAGCTGCGCCTCGAGCTTGCGCATCCGATGGCTTAGCGCCGAAGGCGAGACGCCGAGGCGCGCGGCGGCGCGCGTGAAGCTTTCTTCCTCGGCGACCACGGCAAAGGCCTCGAGATCCGCCAGATTTTGCCGCCGCATGCGCCGCTCCATTCCTGAATATTCCTCACAAGTTCATCTCACATTGCAGGGATAATTGCACGGTCTGCTTTGCAGTAGAAGGAATGCACCTACTGCCGAGGAACGCATGATGAACCGCCGCATGAGATATCTCGCACCGCTTCTTGCCTGCTGCACATTTGCGGCGGCGTCCGGTGCCATGGGTCAGGTGGCGGCCCAAGCTCCCCTCGTCATCGCCGAGCAGGGCAGCTTTGCAGTCGGCGGCACCGTGTCCACCACGCCCGGCACATACGATAACAACAAGCCGACCGCCGCGGGACAGAGCATCCACGCCGATCATCTTTATGCATTCTATCAGGTGCCGCAGAAACCGAAGTCGTTGCCGATCGTCATGCTGCACGGCGCTTTCCAGTCTGCGCGTAGCTGGGAGACGACCCCGGACGGCCGGGAGGGGTTCCAGACAATTTTCCTGCGCCGGGGTTTCCCCGTCTATCTGGTCGATCAGCCGCGACGCGGGCGCGCGGGCAACAGCAGCGTCGCGGCGACGATCGAGCCGGTGCCCAACGACCAGCTCTTCTTTGACCAGTTCCGGATCGGGACGTGGCCAAACTATTTCGATGGCGTGCAGTTCGATCGCAAGCCCGCGACGCTCGATCAATTCTTCCGCTCGGTGACCCCGAACACCGGCCCCTATGACGCGGGCGTGATTGCCGATGCGATGTCGGCGTTGTTCGATCGCACCGGACCGGGCATTCTTTTCACCCACTCGCAGGCCGGCGGTCCCGGCTGGCTGACCGCGATCCGCAATTCGAACGTCAAGGCGATCGTCGCCTTCGAACCGGGTAGCGGCTTCATCTTTCCGGAGGGCGAACTGCCGCCGGCGATGCCGAGCGCGGCCGGGACGCTATCGCCCGAGGCGGTGCCGCTGGCCGATTTCGAGAAGCTTACCCGCATTCCGATCGTCATCTACTATGGCGACAATTTCCCCGAGGCGCCGACGAGGGAGCGCGGACAGGATAATTGGCGGGTCAGGCTGGCGATGGCGCGGATCTGGGTCGATGCCGTCAACAAGCACGGCGGCGACGCGCGGCTCATCCATCTCCCTGAGATCGGCATAAGCGGCAACACGCACTTCCTGATGTCCGACCTCAACAATGTCGAGATCGCCGATCAGGTCTCGAAATTCCTTGCCGAGAAGAAGCTCGACCGAGCGCGCGAGGATCGGATTTCGAAATGACCGGCCATCGTATCAACGAGCAAAGACGCGCGTTCCTCGGCGCCTCTGCCCTCACGCTTTCGAGCGCAATCCTGGGAGTTTCCGCCATGGCCCGTGCCACTCCAGCCAACATCAAGCAAAATCCGTTCGGCCTCGTCTATCGGGGCGCGATCTCGGAGAATGCGCGGGGGAAGGTGAACATCCACCCCGTTGCCTACAAGCTGAACTCTCTGGACATCGCCGCGAACGTGTACACGCCGGCAGGTTATGACGCGGCAAAGACCTATGCCGCCATCGTGGTGGCGCATCCCAATGGCGGTGTGAAGGAGCAGGTTGCGGGCCTCTATGCCCAGCGCCTTGCCGAACAGGGCTATGTCGCGATCGCGGCGGATGCCGCCTATCAGGGCGGCAGCGGCGGCTTGCCGCGCAGTGTCGACAAGCCGTCATACCGCACCGAGGACATCCATGGCATGGCGGACTTCATTACCCGCTATCCGGGCGTCGACGCCGCCAGGCTGGGCTTGCTCGGCATCTGCGGCGGTGGCGGGTATTCGCTGTCCGCAACGAAAAGCGACAAGCGCTTTAAAGCTCTCGCCACACTGAGCATGTTCAACTCGGGCCGGGTTCGTCGCAACGGTTTTGCGGACTCGCAGCTCGATACGATCGAAGCGCGCCTTCGGCAGGCGTCGTCCGCGCGTGCGCAGGAAATGGCCGGGGGACAAATCCTCTATGCCGGCGATGCCGACATGACCGACGCGCAGATCGTGGCGCTGCCGTTCGAAATGTATCGGCAGGGGTATGAATATTACTGGCGGACGCACGCGCATCCGAATTCGACCTTCAAATATACGATGAGCAGCCTGCTCGACCTGATGCGCTGGGACGCCACCGATCAGATCGAACTGATCGACCAGCCGCTGCTGATGATCGCGGGCAGCAAGGCCGACAGCCTCTACATGAC
>Ga0247823_10002181_pt1 | contig 16204 bp, 14 predicted proteins | sample 13C_PalmiticAcid_2_FD_192426 | JGI IMG/M metagenome (GOLD analysis project Ga0247823, IMG submission 192426) | Soil microbial communities from agricultural site in Penn Yan, New York, United States - 13C_PalmiticAcid_Day30 | ecosystem: Environmental > Terrestrial > Soil > Agricultural land...
ACACCATGGCACTGGTCTTGGCCGTGAGGAACACCGACTCCTTCAGTACCGGCATGGTCATCTGGCGGTACATCAGGGCCAGCAGCGCACCGCCGAGCGAGCCGATGGCCGCGGCCTCGGTCGGCGTGGCGAAGCCGAACACGATGGAGCCGAGCACTGCGAGGATCAGGATCGCCAGCGGGAAGAACGAAGTCAGCAGCATCTTGAAGACTTCGAGCTGGGCGAAATTGAAGAAGGCGTAGAAAATCAGCAGGCCGGCGGCGGCAACGGCGAAGGTGATCCATAGCCATGTGGGAACCGGCTGGCGCGCAGCCTCAGCGTCCGCGCTAGCGGTGGTGTCGGCCGTGGCGTCCGGCGTAGCGGGAACGGCGTCGGCAGCCGGGGCCGCCGGTGTTGCGGCTTCCTGTGTCAAGCCAGTCGTTGCCTGGGCCGTTTCGGGGGCGGTCCCCGATTCCGGCGGTGGGGCCAGGCTGTCGAGTTCTTCGTGAGCCTCATCCTGTATGCCGCCGCCCATTTCCACCAGGCCTTCGGTCGACACGACCCGCGTCGGGGCTGTCACGCCTTCGTAGGTGAGGCCGAGCATGCCAACCACGACGATGAATGGCAGCAGGGCGATCAGCAACTGGCTAGCGGCCCGGCGCCCCCAGCCCTGTCCCCCGGTTCCCACGGCGCGCACCAGCGACGGCAAGGCGCGGGAACTGAACATGCGCTGGATCGCAGCGATGAAATCCGGCAGCGGGACTTTGCGCTCGCTTTCCGACAGTGGCGGTGCGTACTCGGGCTTGAGTTTGGCGATGAGCATCACATAGCCGACATAGAGTCCCGCAAGCATGATGCCGGGGAAGAATGCGCCGGCATATAGCTGCACCACCGACACGCCTGCGGTGGCACCGTAAACGATCAGCAGTACCGATGGTGGAATGAGGATGCCCAGGCAGCCGCCTGCGGTGATCACGCCCGCCGTCAGGCGGATGTTGTAGCCCGAATTGAGCATGGCCGGCAGCGCCAGCAAGCCCATCAGTGTGACCACTGCGCCGACGATGCCGGTGGCAGTGGCGAAGATCGCGCAGGTGACCAGCGTGGCCACCGCGAGCGATCCCGGCACGCGCGCCAGCGCGAGGTGCAGGCTCCTGAACAGCTTGGCGATCAGGTTGGCGCGCTCGACCAGGTAACCCATGAAGACGAACAGGGGCACCGAGATGAGCACATCATTTGTCATGACTGCATACGTTCGCTGCACCATCAGGTCCAGCGTCTGCTGGATGGCGAGGTCGGGATTGGCATGCCGGTAGGCCAGCCATGCGAAGAACACGCCCATACCCATCAGCGTGAAGGCCGTCGGAAAGCCCAGCATGATGGCGATGACGATCAGGGCCAGCATGAGCAGGCCCAGGTGGCCATTGGTGATGTTCTCGGGCGAGGGCATCAGGTACGCCGCCAGGGCGACCACCAAGGCCATGATGCTGAAGCCGAACCACAGTTCCTTTCTCATGACATCCGTCCTCCCGCCTGGGGCGCGGCATCGCCGTGGGTCGCCACATCCACCATGTCGTCGTGTACGCTCTCCTTCAGTTTTTCCACGTCCACTTCCTCGACGTCACCTTCACGCCGCGGCCATTCGCCCACGCGGATGCAGATGATGCAACGGATGATCTCCGCGATGCCCTGCAGCAACAGGAAGGCTCCGGCAATCGGGATGACCAGTTTAAAAGGATAGATCGGCGGGCCGTCGGCAGCGATCGATGAGCGTTCATTCTGGGCCAGTGAGTCGCCGAAGAATTCCCAGCCGGCCCACACCAGGGCAATGACGCCGGGAATGAAGAACACGATGTAGAGCACGAGGTCGATACTGGCCTGCACCCGCGGCGTGAGGAAGCCGTACAGGATATCGCCACGGACATGGCCTTTCTTGGCCAGGGTGTAGGCGCCCGCCATCATGAACAGGGTGCCGTACATCATGTTGCTGACATCGAACACCCACGCGTGCGGTTCACCGAGGGCGTAGCGGGAGAAGACTTCGTAGCTGATCATCAGCGTGAGGCTGACGATCAGCCACGCGAAGATCTTGCCAACAAAGGTGCTGATGGCATCGATAAATAGCAGGAATGTTTGCATGGCCGTCTTCTGTGTGTCGGGAAACTGCCATCTGGCGCGAGGCCGGATGGCAGGTCGTACAAAACACGAAGCCGGTCAGGCTCAGGTCTTTTTAGAGAAGTAACGCGTCTGGGCCAGCCGGAAGTCGACCAGCGTGTCGCTCTGCCAGCGCGTGGTGCGCTGCGCGAAGGCGCGCATCGAGGCATTGACCTTTTTGAACATCGGGTTCTCGGCCTCTTTCTTCTTGACGACTTCGTCCCAGGTCTTGAGCTGATCCTGCAGGATGGTGTTCGGCGTGGCGTAGAACTTCACGCCTTGCTTCTGCATGGCTTCATAGTCCTTGGAGTAGCGGTCGATGGCTTTCCACGACATATCGGCCGATGAGGCCTCCACGGCGTTGTTGATGATGGCCTTGAGCTTGGCGGGCAGGGCATCGAACTTGGCCTTGTTGAACAGGATCTCGAAGGTTTCCGAGCATTGGTGGAAGCTACGCAGCATGCACACCTTGGAGACATCAGGGAAGCCGAGCACGCGATCGGAACTGGCGTTGTTGAACTCCGCCGCGTCGAGCAGGCCGCGGTCCATGGCCGGCACGATTTCCCCGCCGGGCAGGGCATTCACCGCCGCGCCCATGCCGGAAAAAATGTCGATCGACAGGCCAACCGTACGGAACTTGAGGCCCTTCATATCCTGGGACTTGGTCACCGGCTTCTTGAACCAGCCGAGCGGCTGTGTCGGCATGGGGCCGTACAGATAGGACACGACGTTGAGATTGAGGCCCTTGTAGATTTCGGCCATCAGCTCCTTGCCGCCGCCGTACTTGTGCCACGCCAGGACCATATTGGGATCCATGCCCCAGGCCGGGCCCGAGCCCCACAGGGCGAGGGCGGAGTTCTTGCCGTACCAGTAGGCGCACACGCCATGGCCGCCATCCAGTGTGCCCTTGCTGACCGCATCGATCAGGTCGAAGGCCTTGACCACCGCGCCGGCGGGCAGCAGCTCGATCTTCATGTCGCCGCCCGTCATGTCGTTCACCTTGGTGACGAAATCGGCGGCGTACTCATGGAAGATATCTTTCTGTGGCCAGGTACTTTGCCAGCGCATCGTGACGGGGCCCTGGGCCTTGACGATGCTTGGAAAACCCATTGTGGCCGCGCCAGCGGCCGTGGCGACACTTGCACTACCGAGAAACTTGCGGCGAGAATCGCGCCCCTTCCTGGACTGATCTGCTGACATGCTACCTCCTCGTGGCTGGATGGAAACACACGTGCAGGGCTATGACGGGCCCTGTCTTCTGTGTCCGTTCGGTCCCACAGCTGGCGCATCTGACCTTCTGAACATCGCCTTCCGGTCACCGACATTTGATTGTATGGAGTGACGCATGCAGCAACAAATGAGGGATTTCCCGCGCTTTGTTCCGAATTGCGGTCGCGATGGCCTCTGGGGAGGAGGAGCGGGCGGGCCTATTGCGCCAGTGGCAGTGGCCAGTCGCAGATGCGCTGCTGCCCCGCACTGGCATCGGACACTGCTGGCGCATAGCCGCGTGCATGGCTGCGCGCGGCGGCAGCCCGGGCGCGTTCTGTGTTGTCGCAGTTGCCGACATAGTCGAGCGTGCCGACCCAGAGATGCCGGCCGGGCTGTTCTTTGCGCCATGCCAGCCAATGCGTGAGCCGCGTGTCGGCCTCGGCATCGTAACGTGGCGCGAATACGCTTTCATGGGCGATGCCGTCCAGCAGGGTGGGAAACGGCACGCCGCCAACTTGCGCGGTGCGAGTCTCCGGGCTGACGGTGTTCTGCATCACGATCGTCATCTGTGGATAGCGCTGGCGCAGCTTGTGCACCAGTTCCAACCCGCCCCGGCGGCAGGTGGCACTGCACGGTCCATTGGCGGCGCGAGACGCGTGCTCGACGATTTCCATATTGTCGAGATAGAAGCCGTCCACGCCCTGTGCGACCAGCCGGGGCGCGAGGTAATCGAGTATCAGGCGCTGGTGGTCGGGGTTGGATGGATCCATCCAGACTTCATCTGGATAGCCATGGTAGACGCCGCGGTGTGCCCGCAGGTTGGCGCCGCAACCGGGAATCGCCGTGCCGGTCGTGCGCCAGTAGGTGCGAAAGCGTTCGCAGGAGCCGATGTTCAGGTAGCTGAGGACGCGGTTACGGCCGCCATCGCGCAGCTGCGCGATCTGCTCGGGGGTGAAGTTGTGTTGTCCCGGATCGGCGTCGATCACCAGCAGGCGGTAGGTGCGTGCTACCTGTGCCAGATCGAGCTTCGTTGCTGCGCCGTAATAGGTAGTCCAGGGACCAGGCACATCAATGACGCGGCTGCGCGCGGCTTCGGCACGAGCGGCGGGCAGGGCACCGGCCAGGGCCAGTCCTGCCGCAACGATGGCAAGGCACAGTAGTCGGCCTGTGCGAGGCCCCGCCTGCATTGCCAGAGGCTTCACCAATAACATATGTCTTGCAGGCCGTGGGTCGAGTCCGAAACATACGGTGAAAAGCCGCGCGCGCTGCTGGTCGCCATCACGCTATTGGCCGCGGTGCGGTCCGTGCAGTTGCCGACATAATCGAGCGTGCCCACCCAGAATGGCCGGCCGCCGGGCTTGAAGCCCACATCGCGCCACAGGCCGAGCCGGTTGTCGTTGTAGGCGCTGTAGGTTGGCGCGAACACGCCTTCGCCGGCCACGCCGTCAAGCAGCGAGGCAAAGCGCACACCGCCAGTCGTGCCCAGAAGGGTGACGTCTTCAAGTGCATTCTGCATGACGATGGTCAGGTCGGGGTACTTTTCACGCAGCTTGCGGACCAGGTCGAGGCCGCCCTGCCGGCAGGCTGCATCGCAAGGGCCGTTGGCGGCCGTAGCGCTGTGCTGGACGATTTCCATATTGTCGAGATAGAAACCGTCGGCGCCCACGGCGACCAAGCGCGGTGCGACATGTTCGAGAATCAGCTTCTGGTAATCGGCATTGCCGGGGCTCATCCACGTCTCGTTGGGAAAGCCGGAGTAGGCACCGCGCTTGGCCGACGTATTGGCGTTGCACGAGATGATGCCCGCCGGCGCCGTGCTCCAGTAGGACCGGAAGTTCTCGCATGCGCCGATATTCAGGTAGCTGAGTACGCGGTTGTTGCCACCAGCCTTGAGTTGCGTGACCTGCGCTGGGCTGAAGTTACTAAGGCCCGGATCGAGATCGAGGACCATCAGCCGGAAGGTGTTGGCCATGCGCGGTAGGTCGGCCGCGGCCGCCGTGTTGTAGTACGCCACCCAGGGGCCGGGCACGGCGATGCCGCGCGGCGATACAGTCGCGGGAGGCGTGCCGCCGCCATTCTGCCCGCCACCAATGTTCGTCGTGCCGCCGTCGCCACCCCCTCCGCCGCAGGCCGCCAGTGCCGCAAAGCTCAAGGCGGCCAGCCAGCGGCCGGCGTGGTGAATGCATGTCTGCAGAGATGTGGGGCGTGCGGGAGGCACTGCATAGGTGGCGCAGGGGGGCAGATGACATGGGGCTGTCATGAATATCATCCTTTAGAGGGGTAAGCCGCCGCCAGTGTGCCAGCAAATCGCCATCGCGGCGAGTGCGTCCGGGCCACAAGCGTGGGCGACCGTTCTCAACAGGACGAGAGACGTCGGGGGAATGAGCAGAAGAAGAGGGCTACGGGAGCCATGCGACAGCGTGGCGCACCGCCGCAAGCTGGCGCGCGGTCAAGGTCACGGAACAGGGCATGCGGCTCAGTGACACTTCATGAAACGCAGTGTCCCGCTGCGCAGCACAATGCAACTCGATGTCGTGCCGAGTAGCATCCAGCGCGCGGCCGACTCAATCTCAGCGCGATGTGCCTTGAAGGCATCATGCAGATCCGTCTCGCGGACGGACTTCGCACCGAAATGATCCTTCAGTGCCTCGGCGCTGATGCGGCACTCCACCTGCCGGCCATCTACCATCGCTGGAAAGGCGAGGCGGAGATCTGCGCCGTGATAGACGGGCATCACGCCCGGAAATTCGATATCCATACGAACCTCGACGGCACAGGTTGACTGCTATCACTGTAGTGCACTGCACGGATTTGGCAAGCAGTCGATGTTCCGCGGCGCTCGCGGGCTGGCGGCGCGGGAGGAGGCTCGGTTAAGCTATGCGGCGTATGCCCACCTTCCGGAAGCTGTCTTGCGATACGAACTGACTGATCTGCGCCTGTTCCTGGCGATTGCCGAAGCTCAGAACCTGTCCGCCGGCGCGGCGGTGGTGCACATCACCGCGTCTGCCGCCAGCTATCGCCTGAAAAACCTCGAGCAGGCCATGCACACGCCGTTGTTCGTGCGCGCGGCGCGCGGCATGGAGCTGACGCCGGCCGGCGAAACGCTGCTGGCGCATGTGCGCGACCTGTTTGTCAATATCGAGCGCATGCATGGCGAGGTCGGTCGCTTCTCTGCCGGGCTCAAGGGGCATATCCGCCTGCTGGCTAACAGCAGTTCGCTGAACGGTTTTGTTACGCGCGCTGTCAGCCGCTTCCTGATCGCCAATCCGGACATCAATATCGAACTCGAAGAGCGTGCTAGCCACACCATCCTGCCATCGGTGGCCGCGCAGGAAGCCGATGTCGGCATCTGCGCGGGCACGGTCGAAAGCGCCGACATGCGGGTGTTGCGCTATGCCGTCGATGAGCTGGTGCTGGTCACACCGCCGGGGCACGCACTGGCGGGCCAGGAGGGGATCCGTTTCCTGGCCGCACTCGACTACGATTTCGTGTCGATCAATCGCACCACCAGCAATTTCCTGTTCCTGCGCGAGACGGCACAGCGCGCCGGCAAGCATCCCAACGTCCGGCTGCACGCGCATGATTTCGATGCCGTGCTGTCGCTGGTCGCCGACGGCGTGGGCGTGGCGCTGGTGCCGCGCAGTGTGGCGGCCGAGGCGCTGGCGCAGGACCGCATCGCCGTCGCCACCATCGACGAGCCCTGGGCTCGCCGCGAACTGCACCTGATCGCACCGCCGGCCGGCCGCCTGCCCGGATTCACCGAGGCGTTCATCCAGTTTCTCGTCAACGATCCGCGCGTCGTGGCGACGCGGCAGGAAAAGGGCGCAGACGAAAGCTGATGACGGGCAGCCTGCTCAGCGCTTGCGGTTAAGGAACGCCTGCATATGATGCTGCGGCTCGCCGGTTTCGAAGGCGCTGCCGAACTCCGCCACGCTATTGCCGATGGAGGTCTCGAGCGGCTCGTCTTCCCATTCGCGCAGCAGACGCTTCTGCTGGCGCATCGCCACCCGTCCGCATTCCGCCAGGATGGCGGCCACACGGTCGATTTCGGCATCGAGCTCCGCTTGCGGCACCACGCGATTGACGAGGCCCCACGACAGTGCTTCGGCGGCATCGATCACTTCGCCGGTCAGCAGCAGCCAGGTGGCGCGCGACTGGCCCACCAGGCGCGGCAGCAGCGCTGCATGGATCACGGACGGAATGCCGACGCGTACCTCGGGCATGCCGAAATGGCCATTGTCCGCGGCGATGCGCAGGTCGCAGGCCAGCGCCAGTTCCAGGCCGCCCCCGAGGCACCAGCCCGGCATGCGCGCGATCACCGGGGCGGGAAACAGCCGCAGCGCATCGCACAGCGCACGCAGGCCGCTGATGAAGGCCTCGCCGCTGGCACGTCGCAGGGCGACCATTTCCTTGATGTCGGCGCCGCCGATGAAGCCTTTTTCGCCCGCGCCCGCCACGACCAGCACGCGGATGTCGTCGCGTGCCGCCAGCCCTGCGACGGCAGCGCGCAGATCGTCGATGACCGGTGTGCCGAGAATATTGAGCGAGCCTGCCTCGCGGATCGTGAGTGTGGCCACGCCACGGCCGTCGACCGCGACGGCGGCGTGCTTGAAAGCGATATCCTGGGTCATGGCGTGCCTTATTGCAGCTTGGTGAACTTGATATCGGTCACGAGCTTTTGCCAGTGCTTGTTCTGGCTCTCGATCAGGTCGCCGAAGGCCTTGCGCGTCATCGGCGCGGGGAAGGCACCCTGCTTCTCGATGGCGGCGATCACCTCCGGATCGGCCAGTGCCTGACGCACGGCCTTGTTCAGCGTGTCGAGCACCGGCGCGGGCGTGCCGGCGGGTGCACCGAGACCGAACCACGACGGATTGTTCATGATCGGCAGGCCCATCTCGGCATAGGTCGGCACATTCGGCAGCGACTTCAGGCGCTGCTTCGCGGCCACGGCCAGCGGGCGCAGGCGCTTGCCTTCGATCAGGCCGGACGACGACGGAATATTGTCGAATACCACCTGTATCTGCCCGGCGACCGCGTCGTTCAGCGCCGGCCCCAAGCCCTTGTACGGCACGTGCAGCATCTTGGTGCCGGTGGCATGCATGAACAGCTCGCCATTCATATTGCTCAAGCCGCCGTTGCCGGACGAGCCGAACGAATACTTGCCCGGGTTGGCCTTCAGCAGCTTGATGAACTCGGGCAGGTCCTTGGCCGGGAAATCAGGGTTCACCACCAGCACGTTCGGTACGTCGGCGAGATTGCTGATCGGCGCGAAATCCTTTACCGGATCGTAGGGCGTCTTGGCGTACACATTCGGATTCACAGCGTGGGAGCTTTCCACCACCATCACCAGCGTGTAGCCATCGGGCGCCTGCTTGGCTGCGAATGCGCTGCCCACTGCGCCGCCCGCGCCGGGGCGGTTGTCCACCACGACCGGTTGCTTGAGGATGACGCTCAGCTTGGTACTGACGATGCGCGCGACGATGTCGGTGGTGCCGCCTGCGGCATACGGCACGATCAGCTTGACCGGACGGTCCGGATACTCCGCATGTGCGGTAGTGGCGAAGCCGGCGAGGGCCAGCGTGGCAGCGGTGAGGGCAGCGTACTTTTTCATCATGTCTCCTGCATCGATTGTTGTATGAGCGGGTGTAGCTATGCGACTAAAAAATGGAAAGCGGATGGTTCAAGGCTCTTCGCCGAGTAGCGGCGGCGGCTGCCGCCGGGCTTCGGGCATGTCGGCTAGCATCGGGTTGCGTACCATCGGGATGCGACCGAGCACCGGATGGTCGGCATGCTGGACCAGCTTGCGATGGATGACCTGCGGGTGCGCGAAGACTTCTTCGAGCGTATTGATCGGACCCCACGGCACACCCGCGGCATCGAAGGCCTCCGTCCACGCCTGGCGTGTGCGCGTGGGGAACACTTTGGCGAGCATGGCGCGCAAGGCCGGCAGATTTTCGATGCGCGCCGAGTTGAGGGCATAACGCGCGTCGGTAGCTAGCGTTTCCAGCCCCGCCACCTCGCAGAAGCGCGCGAACTGTGTGTCATTACCGATGGCGAGGATCAGATAGCCGTCCGCACAGCGGAAGACTTCATACGGTGCGCAGTTGGGGTGGGCATTGCCGCTGCGCTCCGGGTTCTTGCCGGAAATCAGGTAGTTTGCGCCCTGGTTGGCGTTGAGTGCGACAGCGGCATCGAGCAGTGCAATGTCGAGATAGGCGCCGGTACCGGTCGCATGGCGCTGGAACAGCGCAGCCAGCACCGCGGTGGTGGCATACATGCCGGTGGTCACATCGACCACCGCCACGCCGGTACGCAGCGGGCCCGCGCCCGGCATGCCATCCGGCTGGCCGGTATAACTCATCAGCCCGCCCATGCCCTGGAATACGTAGTCATAACCGGGTTTGTCGGCCATCGGGCCGGTCTGCCCGAAGCCGGTGATGGAGACATACACGAGGCGTGGATTGAGTGCCCGGAGCGTGTCGTAGTCGAGTCCGTAGCGCGCCAGCGTGCCGGCCTTGTAGTTCTCGACCAGCACATCGGCTTCCGCCGCCAACGCGCGCAGCGTGGCGAGGCCTTCCGGCGTCGAGAAATCGAGCGTCATGGAGCGCTTGCCGCGATTGCAGCAGATGAAGTAGCTCGACATGCGCGCCGTGCCGTCCGGCGATTCCAGGTAGGGCGGGCCCCAGCCGCGGGTATCGTCACCGCCCTCGGGGCGCTCGATCTTGGTCACCTCGGCGCCGAGATCGGCCAGGTTCTGGGTGCACCAGGGGCCGGCGAGGATCCGTGACAGGTCCAGCACCTTGATGCCCTGGAGGGCGTTGTGCAGCATGATGTCTCCGCTCGATTCGTTCTGCGGAGCAGTATATGGAGCAGCCCATGGCGCGACCAGCGCACATTTTCGAAAGCTGCGTTCGTGGATTTTGAACGCAGCGCCAGGGGCGTCAGACTGTCGCCTGGGCGGCTTCAGTGAGGTAGCGGATCAGGGTGTCCGCGAATTGCGGAAGGTTGCCGCCAGGACGCCGGCACAGGCGCATCTCGCGGCGTGCCCAGGGATCCGTCAGCGACACCATGCGCAGGTCCTTGCGGTTGGCGTAGCGCATGGCGCACGAACGCGGGACGATGGCGATGCCCGCGCCGGCTTCGACCATGCGGCACACCGCGTCGAAACTACCGACCCGGACCCGCAGACTGATGCGCTTGCCGAGTCCGGCGGCGATGCCGTCGAGAAAGGACTGGATGGCGCTGAATTCATTCAGGCCGACAAAACGGTGGGCATCGAGCAGATCGGCAAAGCGCAGTTTCTTGAAGCTCGGCAGCGGATGGTTGATCGAGGCGATGACGATCAGGTCATCGCTGCCCAGCAGCTGCACCTCCAGCCCTTCGGTGGCGACACTGCCTGCCACGATGCCGAGGTCGGCGCCGCCAGCATTCAGCGTCGCCACGATTTCCTGCGACAGCTGTTCTTCCAGTTCGATGTCCACGCCGGGATTGTCGGTCAGAAAGCGCGACAGCGCATCGGCGAGGAAGGAGTGCGTGGCCGTGGTGTTGGCCAGCACGCGCAGCCGGCCTTTGACGCCTTCCGCGAAGGGCTGCAGGTCAGCATGCAGGCACTCCAGCTCGCGGAATACCTCGCGTGCATGCTGCAGCAGCATGTGGCCGGCGGGCGTGAGTTGTACGCCCTTGGCCTGCCGCACCAGCAATTGCGTCTTGAACGCCTCTTCGAGCTGTTTGATGCGGTTACTGGCCGCCGGCAGCGACAGGCAGGCCCGCTCGGCCGCACGCGTGAGGTTTTCGGTATCGCCCACGTGCAGGAACAGGCGCAGGTCGGTCAGATCGTAGTGCATGAAGGCGGTGGCCGGTGAGGTGAGGGCAACGCCCGAGTGTAGCGGAGACTGCGGCTTGGGGGAAACACGCGCCGAGACTTCAGCTGGGCGAAACCCGCGCTTTGGCACATGCGAATAGGCAAGGCTGGTGGGCGCAGGCATAGTGGCCGCATTCCTCATGCCTTGCCGCGTTTTTTCCATGGACCTCGCCCACCTGCAGCAATGGATCGGCCGCACCGAGCGGCACGATGACCAGATCACCCTGACGCCGGTAGCCGCGCTTGCTGCGACGCTCGACCGGGACGATCCCGCGCCACGCGCAGGTGATCCCCTGCCGCCATTGTGGCATTGGCTCTACTTCCTGCCGTTGCACCGCCAGTCCGAACTGGGACCGGACGGTCACGCCAGCCGCGGTGGCTTTCTGCCCCCGGTTCCGCTGCCGCGCCGCATGTGGGCCGGCGGCCGGCTGGTGTTCCACCGTGCACCGGCACTCGGCAGCGCGGTCACACGTACTTCGACCGTGGACGATGTGCAGGTCAAGACAGGCCGTAGCGGCACGCTGGCTTTTGTGCTGGTGCGCCACGAAATGAGCGACGCCGAAGGCGTGCTGCTGAGCGAAGAGCACGACATCGTCTACCGCGCCCATCCGCAGCCTGGCGATCCTGTGCCTGCGCCGCAGCCCGCACCACAGGATGCGCAATGGTCGCGCGATATCGAAGCCGATGCCACGCTGCTGTTCCGCTATTCAGCTTTGACTTTCAATGGCCATCGCATCCATTACGACCATCCGTACGTGACCGAGGTGGAAGGCTATCCCGGTCTGGTGGTGCATGGTCCGCTGCTCGCCACGCTGCTGGTGGACCTGCTGCGGCGCAATCTGCCTGATGCCACGGTGCAATCCTTCGACTTCAAGGCTGTGCGCCCGACATTTACACCCCATACCTTCCGGGTGAGCGGCGCGCTCGATGCCGACGGCAAGACCGTGCGCCTGTGGGCGCAGGACCATGAGGGTTGGTTAACCATGACAGCCACGGCCACGATCGGCTGATTCTTTCTATCAACGCATTCTGTTCTGACTGATTCAAGGTAATTCCATGACGCTCGATAGCACCGACCAGTTCCAGGATATCCGCGAAGCCGTGCGCGATCTGTGCGGCGAATTCTCTGCCGAATACTTCCGTAAGGTCGACGAGGCCCGCGGCTATCCCGAGGAATTCGTGGACGCACTGACCAAGGCCGGCTGGCTGGCAGCGCTGATTCCGCAGGAGTACGGCGGCTCCGGTCTCGGCCTGACGGAGGCTTCGGTCATCATGGAGGAGATCAACCGTTCCGGCGGCAACTCGGGTGCCTGCCACGGCCAGATGTACAACATGGGCACGCTGCTGCGGCATGGCTCGGAGGCACAGAAACAGTTCTATCTGCCGAAGATCGCCAGCGGCGAGCTACGCCTGCAGTCAATGGGCGTGACCGAGCCGACCACCGGCACTGATACCACCAAGATCAAGACCACGGCGGTGCGCAAGGGCGACAAGTACGTCATCAACGGCCAGAAAGTATGGATCTCGCGTATCCAGCATTCTGACCTGATGATCCTGCTGGCCCGCACCACACCGCTGGCCGAGGTGAAGAAGAAATCGGAAGGCATGTCGATCTTCATCGTCGACCTGCGCGATGCCATCGGCCGCGGCATGACGGTGCAGCCGATCCTGAACATGGTCAACCACGAGACCAATGAGCTGTTCTTCGACAATCTGGAAGTGCCGGCGGAGAATCTGATTGGCGAGGAAGGCAAGGGCTTCAAGTACATTCTCGACGGCCTGAATGCCGAGCGTACGCTGATCGCCGCCGAGTGCATCGGCGATGGCTACTGGTTCATCGACAAGGTGACCAAGTACGTGAACGAGCGCGTGGTCTTCGGCCGGCCCATCGGCCAGAACCAGGGCGTGCAGTTCCCGATTGCGCGCGCTTATACCAATATCGAGGCGGCGAATCTCATGCGCTTCAAGGCAGCTGCATTGTTCGATGCGCAGAAGCCGTGCGGCACGGAAGCCAATATGGCGAAACTGCTGGCGGCTGACGCCTCGTGGGAGGCAGCCAATGCCTGCTTGCAGTTCCATGGTGGCTTCGGCTTTGCAGCAGAATACGATGTCGAGCGCAAGTTCCGCGAGACGCGCCTGTACCAGGTCGCACCGATCTCGACCAATCTGATCCTGTCCTACGTTGCCGAGCACGTGCTGGGCATGCCGCGTTCGTTCTGAGGAGATTGCCATGCGCCCGCTCGACGGCATCACGGTCATTACGTTGGAACATGCCATTGCCGCACCGTTCTGCACACGCCAGCTGGCCGACCTCGGCGCGCGCGTGATCAAGGTCGAACGGCCGGGCGTGGGCGATTTCGCACGCGGCTACGATGACCGCGTCAACGGGCTGGCCTCCCATTTCGTCTGGACCAACCGCTCGAAGGAAAGCCTGACGCTCGACGTCAAACATGCTGAGGCGGGCGGCATTCTCGACAAGCTGCTGGCGCAGGCCGACGTGCTGGTGCAGAACCTGGCGCCGGGCGCTGCAGCGCGCCTCGGCCTGTCGTACGAGGTGCTGCGCGAGCGCTATCCGCGGCTGATCGTCTGCGATATCTCCGGCTATGGCAGCGATGGCCCGTATCGCGATAAAAAGGCCTACGACCTGCTGATCCAGGGCGAATCGGGTTTCCTGTCCGTGACCGGTACGCCGGATACGCCGGTGAAATCCGGTTGTTCGATTGCCGATATCGCTGCCGGCATGTATGCCTACACCAATATCCTTGGCGCACTGATCCAGCGCGGTAAGACAGGGCAGGGTTGCCGCATTGATATCTCGATGCTCGAATGCATGGCCGAATGGATGAGCTTTCCGCTGTACTACGCTTTCGAAGGCGCGGCTCCGCCCCCGCGTGCCGGCGCTGCACACGCCACGATCTTTCCGTACGGCCCATTTGTCGCTGGCGATGGCAAGGCGGTGCTGCTCGGCGTGCAGAACGAGCGCGAGTGGGCGGCGTTCTGCACGACAGTGCTGGGGCAGGGCGTGCTCGTCAGCGATACGCGCTTCAACAGCAATACGCGACGTGTCGAACATCAGGCAGAGCTGCGTGCGCTGATCACGGCGGCCTTTGCCGGCAAGACCTCGGCAGAGATCATCAGTCTGCTCGAAGAAGCCCATATCGCCAATGCGCGCATGAGCGACATGCAGGATGTCTGGCAACATGCACAGCTGGCGGCACGCCAGCGCTGGACCGAGGTGGATACGCCAGCCGGCAGGGTGCCGGCACTGTTGCCACCCGGGGTTGCGCCGGGCGAGCCGGTGCGCATGGACCCCGTGCCCGCGCTCGGCGAACATACGGACAGTATCCTGGCTGGCCTCGGCTACAGTGCGGAGGCCATCGCTGCACTCCATGCCGGGCGGGCGATCTGACATCCAACCGTGACGTATCTCTGAAGAATTCATCTGCCATGACCTCCACACCCGGCCAGACTCTGGCTGCTTTTGCGGCCACCCTGACGTTCCAGGACATTCCCGAGGCGGTCATCCGCCGTGCCGAAAACCTCTTCGTCGACTGGGTCGGCTCGGCGCTGGCGGGCAAGGGCGCACGTGCTGTGGTTGCGATCGAACGCTTCTGCGCAGCCATGGGGCCAGCGCCGGGCACGGCTCACGGCGCTGCAGAGATCCTCATTTCACGCCGCACCACCAGTCCGTATATGGCGGCCATGATCAACGGTGCATCGTCGCATTTCATCGAACAGGATGACGTGCACAACGGCTCGGTATTCCATCCGGCCGCCGTGGTCTTTCCGGCCGTGCTGGCAGTCGCGCAGGCCACGGGCCGTTCGGGCCGCGACCTGTTGACGGCTGCCGTGGCCGGCTACGAAGTTGGCATCCGCGTGGGCGAGTTCCTCGGGCGCTCGCACTACCGTATCTTCCACACGACGGGCACGGCTGGTACGGTGGCTGCTGCGGCTGCGGTCGGCAATCTGCTGCAGCTCACGCCGGAGCAGATGCTGCACGCCTTTGGCTCGGCGGGCACGCAGGCCAGCGGGTTGTGGGAGTTCCTGCGCGATGCGGCGGACTCGAAGCAATTGCATACCGCGAAGGCGGCGGCCGATGGCTTGCTGTCCGCCTATCTTGCCGCTGAGGGTTTCACCGGCGCGCGCCAGATTCTCGAAGGCGCACAGGGCATGGCCGCCGGCATGTCAAAGGATGCCGATCCTGCCAGACTCACCGACCGTCTCGGTACACGCTGGGCACTGGCCGAAACCTCGTTCAAGTTCCATGCTTCGTGCCGCCACACGCATCCGGCTGCCGATGCACTGCTGGCCGTGATGCGCGCGCACGACCTGCGTCACGATGGCATCGCGCGCGTGATTACGCGCGTGCACCAGGGCGCGATCGATGTACTCGGCGCGGTGGCCGTCCCGCAGACCGTCCATCAAGGCAAGTTCTCGATGGGTACCGTGCTCGGCCTGATCGCCGTGAAGGGCGTGGCGGGCGTACGCGAGTTCGAGCAGGATTACCTGCATCACGACGTCGCGGCATTCCGCGACAAGGTCGAGATGGTGCTCGATGACGAGGTCGACCGCACCTATCCCGCGCGCTGGATCGGCAAGGTTACGGTGCACACCATCGATGGCCGCGTGCTGGACGGCCGCGTCGACGAGCCGAAGGGCGATCCCGGCAACACCTTGAGCCGCGAGGAGATCGAGCAGAAGGCCACGCGCCTCGCGGTATTCGCATCCGCCGCGACCGAAGCCGACATGTCGGCGTTCTACACATGGGCCTGGAAGCTGGCGGACCATCCGCATATCGGCCGGCTGTTTCCGGGAGTGCCCGCATGACCGCTCCAGCCATGCCGCGCTCCTACCTGTTCGTGCCGGCCAACCGGCCGGAGCGGCTCGACAAGGCTCTGCAATCCGGCGCCGATGCCGTTATCGTCGATCTCGAAGATGCGGTGCCGCCCGCCGACAAGCACGCCGCCAGAGCCACTTTGCTGGCCTGGCTGACGTCCGATGTGT
>Ga0247823_10002182_pt1 | contig 16203 bp, 17 predicted proteins | sample 13C_PalmiticAcid_2_FD_192426 | JGI IMG/M metagenome (GOLD analysis project Ga0247823, IMG submission 192426) | Soil microbial communities from agricultural site in Penn Yan, New York, United States - 13C_PalmiticAcid_Day30 | ecosystem: Environmental > Terrestrial > Soil > Agricultural land...
GCAGCTAACGCACCTGCGAATCCCAAGCCAGAGGCACCGAAGTCAGAGGCACCGAAGTCAGAGCCTGTTACAATTGTGGCCGCGCCAGCAGCAGTAAAACCAATTACAAATCAAGAGCTGGAACTGCGCACCAAATTGGGTGAGGCAAGCGCCAAGATTACACAGATGGAAGGTTTTGAGGAGTTTTCCACACGCGCTGAGAAAAGCCAAAGCCTGACTCAGGCCATGAATGCTATGATGGGTAAAGATGCACAAACCCCGCAAGATGCATTGAAAAAATTGCAAGATATCCAAAAAGATCCGCAATTCTTTACTAAGGCAAACAAAGCAATTGATGAAATTCCCGAGCAGATGCGTGAAAACGTATTCACCCAGATCGCCGAGAAACCTGAGCTGGGCACACGTGCTCTGGCTGGGGACCAGGAAGCTAAATCGCAACTGACAATGTCTGCTATGGTGGGCGGCTTGTTTGGTGGTGGTAAGGGCGGTTTTGATCTGGGCGGTATGGGTAAGGGCCTGTTCGATAAAGGGCAGGGTTTCATGGGCATGCTCGGTAACATCATGCCGGAATTCCTGCGCGGCCTGATGGATTTTGTCGGCAAGATATTTGGTGGCATGAACAAGATGTCGAGCACTCCGGCGATTACTTCATACGGTAATGCAGGCGGTGCTGAGCTGCGTAAGTTTCATATGTCCGTTGATCGGGCTTTGGGTACAGATACCTCACAAAAGCCTGTCTATGATGCCACCAAGCCGGGTGAGCCAGCAATTGCCATGGCGCAACTGGGTGGGGACAAGCCACAAATCACGCAAGAGGGCCAGCCTCGCCGATTTGACAATGATCAGTTGGCAGCGAACGCCGATAATTTCAAACGCCCGGCTAACGGACCCACTAATCAGGCTTGATTGTTCTTAAGGGGCAATACTGCTGATGCAGCAATTCGTGCAGGTCATCTGCGCGGATGGTGGCATAATGGCAATAGGTTTTTCTGCTGACAGCAGCAAGTTTGTGGCCCCTGACATCAGCGGGTCGCCCTGCATGGTTTTCCACTGACCATCAATCTCCGTGAAAGATACTTTCTGGTCCTTGTTCTGATCCAGATTCTCAAACAACCAGTCGAAATACGCAGTACCTTCTCGGCGCAGAACATCGGCCGGGGTTGCCGCAGTACCGCAAGTACCGAATGAGCTATTGGCAATCGCCAGATCCCAGCCTGATTTCATCTCTGTCAGATCAATCGCGTCGTCGCTATTTTGATCAAACAAGCCGAAAACAGCTTTCTGGCAGTCCTTCTTGTAAATATCACTGCGCTCCGGGCAGGCCTTACTGACCTGATCCAGACGGGGCATCATTGCGACAATCGCTTTATCTTCATTCACTTTTGTCGTCTGGTCCTCGCAAGGCTTGAAATAGATATGGGGCACCATGATCTGTTTATTCTCAAGCGCCTCCACTGAAAAGCTGGCGGGCTGATTGCCAAAAATTTGGATCAGGTCTCCTTTAGACCCCTCTACAAACTGTAATGTCTCGGCGGGCATCACCATGCTATAGCGGCCCGCGCCATTATCAATCAGGCCACCAATACGGAACAGCTTGCTTCCCTGCGGTATCGACATCAGAAGAAAGGCATCTGAGAAGCGATAGCTCAGTTCACCTTTTTTACAGCTTTTGATCAGCCACAATTTTTGCCAGTCCTCCGGTACGGGGACCAGATCTTGCGCGGCGGGCATGGCTTGGGGCTGCATCAGAGGTTTTTGTGCTTGCGCAGGCGCTGCCATGAAAGCAAGACTGATAATCAGTGCCAGCGCATATCTCATGCTGCTTCCTCGCGGATCAGGGCCGGGAGTAGTCCGGCGGCCCCCATGGCTTGGTTCATAAAGAATTGCTTGGCAAAGGGCAGGCGCGCCACGGCACGCAAACCAATACGCCGCGCGGCACGCACAGGCATAAGATCGTTCGAGAACAAACGTGTCAGGCCATCTGTCGCACCGGCCATGCCGATATTATCAAGGCGACGCTTCTGCTGGTATGTCTGCAGCAGTTCATCATTGCCGGGGTCTTCGTCATTTCCGATTGCCTCAACAATCAACGTCGCGAGTTCTGCAATATCACGTAGGCCGAGATTTAGGCCCTGTCCCGCAATGGGGTGGATGCCGTGCGCCGCTTCGGCAACGAGTGCCATGCGTGGCGCGATATACTCATGCGCATGCACAAGGGTCAGTGGGTAACTGTAACGCTTGCCCACCTGACGTACGCGCCCGTAGCTATCAGGGAAGCGTGCTGTCAGGCCTGCATCAAAACTTTGCTGGTCCCAATGAATGGCGGAATCTTTCAGTGCACAATGTTCCGTCCAGACAACTGATGAACGATGGGCACCCTCAGCAGAATCGAACATCGGTAATGTGGCGAAGGGACCCGTCGGATGGAAATGCTCAACCGCAACATTGTTGTGCGGGAATTCATGTTCGACGTTACAAACCAGTGCGCGCTGATTATATGACCAGGCACGCGCGCCAATCTTCATCCATCCTCTGGTGAAGGACTGGCGGCCATCGGCACCGATCACCAGACGTCCCTTGATGATGCGGCCATCGGCCAAATGCACACCGACATGATCATCATGTAATGAGAAATCACTCACTGCCGCTGGTGCTATATGAGTCGCCGTCTTCAATGAAGACACGCGTTTATAAAGCGCCTGACGCAACAGCAGATTCTCGACAATCCAGCCGAACGTGCGGCCGTTCACTTCACTGCTATCGAATGATAGCAGCAGCGGGCTATCACCATCCAGAATGTGGATGGTATTGATCGGGCAGCCGCGATCATCAATCATCGACCATATCCCGGCGGCTTCCAGTACCTTGCGTGATCCCCATGATATCGCTGTGGTCCGGCCATCGAATGTTTCGGTCAGTGTCGCGGGAGGGGCTTCGCGGTCAATGCAGACGGCATTAATGTCATGTGCCGCCAGCAAGGCCGCCATCGTCAGGCCAGCAAGGCCGCCGCCGATGACAACGACATCATGAATTTCAGAAGATTTTGTTTTCTTGGTTTTGGCGACCATCATTTGCCCCGATAAACCCATGGGGAATAACCACAGGAATGCCAATAATATAAGGGATGATCGTGGCGAAAGCCAGAATAGGGCGTCTAATTAAACGGGAATCTTACTTGAACATATCAACCGGCAGGTCGTATTGCAGACCGGCGCGGAATTCGTGGGCATTATAATCGACTTCATAGTTGCCGATGCCCAGTGATGTTGTGCCGACATAACGGTAACCGCCTGTCAGCGCCAGACCGGGCTTCATCTGGTACTTAAGACCCGTACCGACAGAGTAAGCCAGTTCATAAGATGTATCCGACGCATCGGTCAGGCCACCGGGGGCACCTGAAACAGCGCCGTCATGCATGGCCATACCCAGACCGGCACTGACGAACGGCGTCAGGTTGCGCCAGTTCACATCGAAGTCGTAATAGGCATGCGCCATATAAAGCCATGTCTTCAAATTCTTGCCGACCGAACCGCCCGCACCCGTGGACAGGGTCATACTGGACAAATCATTACGGGTGTAAGAAATCTCGCCCTCAAGTCTGATATTCGGGGTCAGGCGCAAACCGAGCGCACCAGCAAACGAGGTGCCGTTTTTAAAATCAATGCTGCCGCTGCCAGCGGGGTTGCTGAAATCCTGCGCGGACATCGTGTTCAGACCCATGTAGCCCGCAAGATACATGCGGCTGGATTGCGCCTGTGCCTCAGGGCTTCCAGCCAGCAGGGCCAGAATCAGGGCATAAAGTCCATAGCGTCTAAAAAAGCGTGTCAGCAAGAAAGTAACCGGGTGCGGTTAAGGAATAAGGCCGGGCGAATCCGGCAGTGGATATAACCATGATAGGTAAAGAAAACCCGGCTGTCCAGCCGGGTTTGCCTTTGAAACTATTTGGGAAAGGCCGTTTTAAGCGACCGGGGCGTCCACGCGCACAGGCAGGTCACCCGCAACTGGTTCATCGTTCAGCATTTCAATCATGCCGCCCGGCTGTACCGAGAAGTTCGCCAGGAAGAGCGCGTTGGAATAGAACACGACGCCGTCGCACAGGAATTCGCCTTTTTCGTTCTTGCCTTCATATGTCGAAGGACGAACAACGCCTTCCATAACCGCTTTGGTTTGCGGGTCCATGTTTTTCGGAATATCCGCATCGTCCATGGATTCAGCAATCAGGAACGGGCCTTCTTCGCCACGTACGAAGAAGCAGAAGAACTTAAGATACTCGAGAACATTTTCCTCGGTGATCTTGATCGGCGCTTGTGCGTTGACTTCATGAATAGGCGGTGATGTACCGTTCAGGCGGTACAGGTTGCCTTGCATGGTTAGGTAATAGATGTTGATGTTACGTGGTGTCCAAGACGCGTCGCGTACACGGATCAGCACAACCTGATCGTAGAAAGGCAGCGGACGCCATGCCACTTGTGTTTGCGCAGCTGTTGCACGCAGGCGGCCATCAACCGGGTTGATCTGCTCCAGAAAGCCGGCGAGTTCATCGCCCGTTACAGGATTCCAGTTATTGTCATCGTACATGGAAAGCTTTCTTCCTTATAGAAACTGGTAAACGAAAGGCGGGCGACAAACCCGCTATCGGGCAAGATTAAGAGTTTGCTCGCAGAGCGTCAAAGAAAATCTTGAATAAAATGAAGCTCCTACGCTAAATATTATGGAATATCAGCGGTGAAGAATCCTTGATTTTCAGGCTGTGGAAAAGATTGACTCTGCCTCCGGAACCCTTTATACAAGCCCTCTCAACTGATTTTGATGACTTTACGGAGCCTAAATTATGAAACGTACTTTCCAACCTAGCCGCATCGTTCGCGCTCGTCGCCATGGTTTCCGTGCCCGTATGGCAACTGTTGGTGGCCGTCTGGTTCTGGCTGCACGTCGCGCCAAAGGCCGTAAAAAGCTGAGCGCTTAATTCTTTTAAGGATTAAGGCTTAAAACGGCGGGCGCCAGTAGCGCCCGCTTTGTTTTTGGGAAATTGATGAAAAAGGCCACCAGAGAAACCATCAACCAGACCTTGGGGCTCCGCAAACGCGGGGAATTCCTGCGTGTCCAAAATGGCGGCCAGAAATGGGTGTCTCCGGGCGTCATCCTGATGGTGGCCCCAAATGAGGCGGCTGACGGGGTCAAATTCGGCCTCACCGTGACCAAAAAACTCAGCAAATCTGCGGTTGTTCGCAATCGTATCCGTCGTCGCCTGCGGGCTGTGGCTTATGATGTCCTGCCGGGAAAGGCTAAAACCGGGGTCGATTATGTACTGATTGCCCGCCCTGAGTCTGAAAATCTACCCTATGACAAGCTCTGCAGCGATTTAAGCTGGTGCCTCAAGAGGCTCTCATGTCTCAAAGAAACCCCGTAAGCCGGGCTGTTTCCGGCTTTTTGCAAGGGCTGGTCAGGCTTTACCGCCTCCTATTATCCCCGTGGGTGGGACGACAATGCCGTTTTCACCCGACCTGTTCCGCCTATGCCCTGCAGGCGCTGGAACGCCACGGACCTCTAAAGGGCCTGTTTTTGACCGGAACCCGGGTTTGTTCCTGCAATCCCTGGTCAAAGCGCCAGGGGCTGGACCCCGTACCAGATCAGTTTGAATGGCGGGCCTTGTTGCGCTATAAACGCGGGCATCCCGATACAAATGCAAATACCAAAAAGTAACCCCTAATCGTAAGACGAGATTTTCGACCATGACCAAGACGTCCATGACACCCGGTAACGACAAAATGCACCCGGATGATCGCCGCAACCTTGTGATCTTCCTGATGCTGGCACTGGTGATCTGGTTTGGTTTTGATCATTTCGTCATGAAGCCGCGTATCGAAAAAATGCGTGAGGCACAGGCCATCGCTGCACACGAAGCCGAAGCGCGTAATATCAATCTGGCGGCGGGTGTCGCCGCCCCTGTGACAGTGCGTCCGCGTCTCGAGGTATTGGCGGAATCAACACGCCTGAAACTGCATAACGAAAATATCAGCGGATCGATCTCCCTGACCGGTAACCGTATCGATGATATCAGCCTCAATAAATATATGCAGACACTGGGCGGCACCGATAACGTCGTTCTACTGGAGCCAACCGGCACCGAGAACCCGCAATACGCTGAGTATGGGTGGTTGGCCGCCGGCGATGCGACACCTGTTCCGGGCAAAGATACACGCTGGCGTGTTGAGGGTAATGACGAACTGACCAAGGCAACACCTGTCACCATGGTATGGGACAATGGCGCAGGTGTTCGTTTCGAACGCAAGCTCAGCCTTGATGAACATTACATGATCAAGGTTGAACAAAAAGCCGTGAACAATTCCGGCAAGGCCATCACGCTTTATCCTTACGCGCTGGTGGGTTCATACGGCCTGCCTGTGCACGCTGATAAAACCAAAAGCAAAACCGTGCACGAAGGCCCGATCGGCTATATCGGCGGCAAGCTACATGAATATCGCTATCCTGAAATGGTCAAAAAAGACATCGGCGATGAATTCGATGCCACATCAGGTTGGATTGGTATCACCCAGAAATACTGGCTGACCAGTGTCATTCTGGATCAGAACCAGCCTGCAAAATATCGTTTCAGCCATACGCCCCCTAAAGCCACAGGCGATAAAGAGCATTATCAAGTGGACATTATGGGTGCGGCCCATCAAATGGCCTCAGGTGCTGAAACATCCTCAACCATTCATATCTTTGCCGGTGCCAAAGAAGTGAAGCAGCTGGAGCAGTACAGTAAAGACCTGAATCTGGAACACTTCGACCTCGCGGTTGATTTTGGTCTGTATTACTTCCTGACCAAACCATTCTTCTACATCCTGCATTTCTTCGGTAACCTGTTCGGTAATTTCGGTATCGCGATTATCTGCCTGACAGTGATTGTGCGTGCCTGCGTGTTCCCGTTGGCGAACGCATCCTTCCGTTCATTCGCGAAGCTGAAAAAGATTTCGCCGATGATGACGGAGATTCGCGAGCGTCATGGCGACAATCGTGAAATGCTGCAACAGGAACTGGTGAAGCTATATGAGCGCGAAAAAGTAAACCCGATGGCGGGCTGCTTGCCGATCCTCATCCAAATCCCAATTTTCTTTGCGCTCTATAAAATCTTGTCCGTGACGATTGAGATGCGTCATGCACCGTTCTTCGGCTGGATTCATGACTTGTCCGCGATGGACCCGACAACCATCTTCAACCTGTTCGGTCTGATCCCCTGGACGCCACCGACATTCCTGATGATTGGTGCATGGCCGGTGCTGATGGGTCTTTTCATGATCCTGCAAAAGCAACTGAACCCGCCACCGCAGGATAAAATGCAAAAGACCATGATGGATATGATGCCATACGTCCTGACCTTCATTATGGCGAAATTTGCTGCCGGTCTGGTCGTGTACTGGACATTCAGCAACGCGCTGTCCATCGTGCAGCAATACATCATCATGCGTAACATGGGCGTTCAGCCGCACATCTTCCGTGATCGCGCTGAAAAGAAAATGGAAAAAGAGATCGAGAAGGGCCCGACAGTACACCCCGGTCTCGAAGTGCTGGAGAAAAAGGCAGAAGATGCCCTCTTTGGTCATGATGACGATACGACGCCAAAAACCGTGTCGGCACCCAAGCCACGCAAGAAGAAGAAAAAATGATTGATGATCCTGTACTGATCGAGCAGGGCCGTAAGGCTTTTGCCGGACCGTGCGACTTTATTGGCGCGGTTAATAATCTCGATGCGTTGCCCCCGGCAACGCTGCCCGAGATTGCTTTCGCCGGTCGTTCGAACGTCGGGAAATCATCATTGATCAATGCCCTGACGGGCCGCAAAACGCTGGCGCGTACATCCGACACACCGGGCCGCACACAGCAGCTCAACTTCTTTGATCTGAATGGCCACCTCTTCCTTGTTGATATGCCGGGCTATGGTTATGCCAAGGTATCAAAGGCACAGAAGAAACAATGGAATTATCTGATCCGTGATTATCTGCGCGGACGCCAGACATTACGTTCTGTCCTGCTGCTGATTGATAGCCGCCATGGCTTCAAAGATAGCGACCAAGACATCATGGAGATGCTGGACGAATGCGCTGTCGCTTACCGCGTTGTGCTGACCAAGGCCGACAAGGGCAAATCAGAAGAGATGAAAGAAATCCTCGCTGATATTGAAGCCACTTTGAAGAAACACCCGGCAGCATTCCCGGAACCCATCCTGACCAGTTCTCACGAGGGACGCGGCATTCCCGAGCTGCGCGCACTGGTCCTTGCCACGGCGAAAAGCTGATGTCACGCCTGCAAGCCGATTTCCTGTTGCTGATAACAGCTCTGATCTGGGGAACGGCTTTCATCGCACAAAAAACAGGCATGGAAGGTTTGGGCCCCTATGGTTTTGTGGGGGTACGCTTTGCCTTGTCTCTGCTCGTCGTGTTGCCGCTCGCCTTTCTTGAATATAAGAAAAAACCGGCTGTCTCGGAAAAGATCAAACCGATATGGGCGATTGCCCTATGCCTGACATTTGTCGGCGGCGTGATCCTGCAGCAAATCGGTATCAAATATACCAGCGTCACAAATGCCGGATTCCTGACAGGTCTTTATGTCGTGGGTGTGCCGTTTGCGGGGTGGTTGATCTTCCGTCGCCGTCCGGCATGGATTGTATTGCCCGCCTGCCTTCTTGCCCTAACGGGGACATGGTTCCTGAACGGCGCTTCGCTGACCAAATTGAACTATGGCGACCTGATGGTCATCCTATGCGCTGCGAGCTTCGCGCTCCAAGTGGTGTTGATCGGTTATATCGTCCAGAAAACATCACGTCCGCTGTTCTATTCAGTATTGCAATACGGCGCGTGCGCCGTCGTCGGCATGATACTCGCGATCTTTGTTGAGCATATCAGCTGGGATGTGGTGATGGATAACGCGCCGCAGCTTCTCTATGCCGGGGTGGTATCGGGCGGCATTGCCTACACGCTGCAGGCGGTGGCACAACAGCACACACCCGCATCGGATGCGGCGGTGATACTGGCAGGCGAAGCTTTATTCGCAGCGCTGGCGGGCATGATATTGCTGGGTGATAGATTGGACGGTATGGGCTGGTTCGGTTGCGGCCTGATCTTTACTGCCATCATACTGGTCGAAGTCGGGGCGCTTTTCCTGCTGAAACGCCGTCGCGCATAATCAGCGCGATAATACGATGCTATAGAAGCTGTATACGTTTCTACCCGGCACTTCACTAGGGCCAACAAGGCAGCCAGCGATCTTTCCTTCACAGTCAGGGCAATTGCTGGTGGTCCAGTCGACAGGGTTGGTACTGCTATAAACGGAACCATCAATCAAAATGGTGCGGGGGTTCACAATCGCTGTCAGGGGCGCGGGATTGCCGAGCAATTTCTGATTAATCGCACGACATACGGGTTCGCTGATCTGGTGCGCCGTCAGGATCACCTCCTGCGCGGCTGTGTTTGTCCATTCAACGTTAATAAAGCGTCCCACATACCAGCGGGCTGGAGGGTTCGTGGAAACTTGCTCAATCGCCTGCGGCGGTATCGGCTGTAATATCAGGCCACCCCCGGCGGGGTGGAATACCTTATGCCCGTTGGGCGGCGTGCTGAATGCCGGTTCATCATCCGGGGTTGTGAAGACCAGATCATCATCGGGGGTGTTCGGATCGCGCTCGGACCCGGAATAGAGCATCATATCGATACCCTGTTTCAGCTGCATGGATGTCTGGATGATCTGTGCGGCGGCAATCTCGGCGCGTTCGTTATCCATGGCACCGCTTTCGCTATTATCACCCTGACGGGCGACCATCATGGTCAGGGCACCGAACAGGACCACGGCAATCAGGATATAAATCATCGCATTTCCGGCTTCGGAACGGCGGGAACGGGCGAAAGAACCTGATTTGCGGCTTGTGTTCATCATCATCATATTTTACACCAATAAGTAGGTTTGAAAATGGCAGATACGGAAATTACAGGATTTTTGGCGACCTTAGACGCTGCCTCCCTTGGATTGGGGGTGGCGGGTGGCGTGGCGCTGACCCTGATTTTCGCCGGGATGGCAATTATCCGCCTTGAACGTGATCGCGCCCAGCTGAAAGCCCGCATTGATGCCGAACAGGTCAGCCGTGATGAACTGGACGGCCTGTTTGCCCGCACTGCCCAAGAAGCCCTGAAAAACAGTAGCGAACAATTCCTGCAACTGGCGCAGGAAAAACTGAAACAGGCGCAAAACGATTCCGCACATGACCTCGATAAACGCCATAAGGCCATCGAACAGATGGTAAAGCCCGTCGGTGATCATCTACAGCAATTAAATGCTGCCGTCGAACAGCTCAAGGGCACCGATACCGCGATCCGCGAAGATTTGATGACCTTGCACCGTGAAACGGCAAAATTGTCCGGTGCGCTGCGCAGCCCGACCGCCCAAGGTAAATGGGGTGAATATATTCTGGAACGTCTGCTGGATAATTCCGGCCTGATGAAGGGCGTGCATTATGAAACACAAGTGTCAGTGAATACCGATGAGGGCCGTTTGCGCCCTGATGTCGTGATCAAACTACAAGATGGTTTCAACATCATCGTCGATGCCAAGGCACCTGTGAATCAGTTTGCTGATCGCCTGCAGGAAGATATGCCCGAGGTTGAGTATAAGCAGATGCTGCTCGATCTCTCCAAGCAAGTGCGCGCCCATGTGAAAACACTCGGCAGCAAGAATTATTGGGAACAACTGGACAGCCCAGATTTCGTCGTGCTGTTCCTGCCCTCTGAACATTTGTTCAGCGCGGCACTGCGTGCTGATACAACACTCGTCGATTACGCCGCTGAAAACCGCATCATCATTGCCTCACCAACACTGATGATGGCGTTGCTCCGTGTTGTGGGTCTCAGCTGGCGTCAGGTAGAACTCGCGCGCAACGCACAGGATATCTCGGCGCTGGGTGCTGATCTCTATAGTCGCCTTTCGACCTTCAACAGCCACCTTGAAAAAGCGGGCCGTGGTCTGGGTCAGGCGCTTGATGGTTATAACAAGGCGATGGGTTCACTGGAACGTATGGTGTTGCCGGCTGCCCGTAAGCTCAAAGACCTGCATGTGCAAACAGGCGGCAAAACGCTGGATGACCCTGCCTATATTGAATCACTGCCGCGTTCACTCACCGGTGCGCCCTTGACCAGCGCTGACAACGATACAAATGATAATGAGGAGAGCCGGGAAAGCCGGCTGATATCATGACCAGCCCTTATACGATCATCAATATTCCGCACCCGACCTTGAAAACCGTGGCTCAGCCCGTCGACAAGATCACGGATGAACTCCGCAGCCAGCTCGATAAGATGCTGGAGACAATGTATGAAGCGAACGGTATCGGCCTTGCTGCCAATCAGATCAATATGCTGAACCGCGTATTCGTGATGGATATGGCCCCACGCGAAGGTGGCGACGCACGCCCTGTGCACATCATCAATCCGGAAATCGTCTGGCGTTCAGAGGAGATGAGCGTGATGGAAGAAGGCTGCCTCTCTATCCCTGGCCAATATGCCGAGGTAGAGCGCCCCGCTGCCGTGCGTCTGCAATATATCGATTATAACGGTAATCCGGCTGAGTTACTGGCAGAAGAAGCCATGTCACATTGCGTGCAGCACGAACTCGATCACCTGAATGGTGTTCTCTTTATCGATCATATCTCTAAACTGAAGCGCGATATGATCGTGCGTAAGATCGAGAAACTCCGCAAGGCGGGCGAGATCCTCTAATTGTCGCAAAAGCTCAAAATCATTTTCATGGGTACGCCTGATTTTGCGGTTCCCGCTTTGGAACGGCTGATCTCTAGCCAGCATGATGTGATTGCCGTTTATTCCCAGCCCCCGCGCCCAAAAGGTCGTGGCCAACAGGTACAGAACTCACCTGTGCACGAAGTGGCGATTCGCCATGATATTCCTGTCTTTACGCCGCGCTCGCTTAAGAAGGATGAACAGGCCCGTAAAGAATTCCTGATGTTGCATCCGGATGTAGCGGTTGTGGCGGCTTATGGCCTGATCCTCCCGAAAGATATTGTTGAGGGGCCTAAATATGGCTGTCTCAATATCCATGGTTCATTGCTGCCGCGCTGGCGCGGTGCCTCACCGATCCAGCATTCAATCTGGAAGGGTGATCAGGAAAGCGGCAATTGCATCATGAAAATGGAAGAGGGACTGGATACAGGTCCCGTCATTTCTCGCCGTGCTGTGCCTATCCGTGCGGAAACCACATCCACCAGCCTTTACGGCGAACTCGCGGCACTGGGTGCCGGGATGATCCACGAAGTCATTGATGATATCGCCGTGCGTGGCGCCTTGCCGCCGTTAACACCACAAGACGATGCGTTATCGACTTACGCACCTATGCTGAAGAAAGAAGATGGCCTGATCGACTGGGACCAGACAGCATCAGAAATTGATTGCCAGATACGTGGCCTTAATCCATGGCCGGGTGTATTCACTTTTAATGGCAAGGGTCATCGCATGAAGGTGCTGGAAGCTGTGATTGTCGCTGATAAGACCACTGCTGCCCCGGGTACGATGATTGATCGCAAGGGGGCTGTCGCCTGCGGCAATGGCACAATCCTGAGACTCGTGAAGGTGCAGCCTGACAATGCCAAACCCATGGATATCAACGGTGCCCTTAATGGCCGTTATGTCGAAGAAGGCATGAAATTCGGCGGCGCATCCGCATGATGTTGTTTTAACCACGCCTTTAAATGACGACTGACGGGCACGTCTCTCTCTGCTGCTATATCCAGCTTTCTTTCTTTTGCCAATGCTGCAGGATCCTTATCACCTGCCAGTTTGGGGAACAACGACATAAGACTGAGATAGGTACGCATAAATCCGCGTCCGTGCCATACCCACACATCCTTGTTGAATTGATCATTCGCAAGATGGGCAAATTCATGAATCAGTATGGCGAGGTTCGCCCGACGCATCGTGATGGTATTATCTGCAAGACCCGCTTCGGCATAAACTTTATTGCGCCGATCAGGTTTATAAATGATCTTGGGGGCTTCCATGTTGAAGATATCGGCAAGACGCGTCGTGATATCTTCCATCTGCTTTAATTTAAGCGTGGGACTATCCTCACGGAACAATGCCTCCCAACGATACACATCGTTGACCTGTGGGTCGCTCTTGAAATGATTATATGTGGGCGGATCGGTTTTTTCATGCGCGCGAAAGAATGCCACGGCCTTTTCGCGGGTTTCAAAATTCTTGTAATACCACAGCGTTTTCTCATCATCGGCAGCATGCCAGCCCACGACGTAGGACCCGTTCACAGGTTTGGGTTTCTGATCCGTTTTGGTCAGAATCAGCCGCGCCCCGGATAAGGGGTGGGTCCATTGCATCTCTACGGGTGCTGATGCTCCCAGTGTAAGCCCACGCCGACGCTTGCGGAATTCCTCCGTCAAGACACCTTTGGAAAAGGCCATGTAGTCGTACTCCCTGTTGTCGTTTTCGAATGCTCGTTTATTTTTGGCCCCTTACGAGGATGGCAATGCGATTCACGTACAGACAACATTAGACCCTGTTTTCTTTTCTTGCTCAAGCGCTGAAAAAACGCTATCTCCGGCCTATGACAATTCAACGTTGGAAAATAACAGTCGAATATGATGGCCGCCCGTTCTCGGGGTGGCAGCGGCAGGAATCCGGCATTGCTTCGGTGCAACTGGCCATCGAAGACGCTATTCATAAATTCTGTCAGCAACGTATCACCATTCATGTCGCGGGCCGCACCGATGCGGGCGTGCATGGTCGTGGCCAAGTGGCACATTTCGATCTTGATTATGGTGATCGCAAATTAACGGCTTATGATCTTGCCAAGGCGATTAACGCGCATTTGCGTCCTCAACCTGTGGCAATTTTAAGGGCAGAGCCTGTGGACGCGGAATTCCATGCGCGTTTCTCTGCGATCAATAAACTCTATACCTATCGTTTAATCTCGCGCTCTGCACATACGACGATTGATGAAGGATTTGCGTGGCAGACATGGCGTCAGTTTGATATCGATGCCATGCGTGCGGGGGCAAAACATTTGCTGGGCCAGCATGATTTCACAACATTCCGCGACAGCGAATGCCAATCCAAGTCACCGGTAAAAACACTGGATCGTCTCGATATTGAATCATTTGATTATGATGGCTTTGGCGGCAAAGAAATTCGTTTCCATGTCGAGGGCCGTTCTTTCCTGCATCATCAGGTACGCAATATGGTCGGCACACTGGCCTTGGTGGGTGAAGGAAAATGGCAGCCTGACGATATCAGATCAGCATTGGAGCAGCGCGACCGCACCAAAGGCGGCCCAACAGCACCATCAGATGGTTTGTATCTGATGCGTGTGGATTACCCGAAATAATTCTCTAGGATTTTTCTGTAGATCGCCGTCAGAGTATGCAGATCATCAACCATCACATGCTCATCAATTTTGTGAATGGTCTTGTTGATCAGGCCAAACTCGACAACCGGGCCATAGGGTGCTGCAAAACGTGCATCGGATGTACCGCCGCCGGTTGATAGCTTCGGTGTTTTGCCTGTAATCTCTGACACGGCCTTGCTGACCAGATCAGTCAGAACACCCACCTTGGTGACAAAGGCTTCGGCATTGGAATGCGTATCCAGATGGTATTCGATACCTGTGCCATCCAGCATCTTACGAATTTCCTGCGTCAGCGTTTCTGCCGTCCACTTGTCATTGAAACGTACATTGAAGCGCGCTTCACCCTTCGATGGAATGATATTCGCTGTCTTGTTGCCGACATCAATCGATGTCACTTCCAGATTGGTCTTCACAAAATGGTTTGAACCCATATCAAAGATATGATCGGTCAAAACATCCAGCAGTTTCACCAGCTTTGGTAATGGATTGTCAGCACGTTCGGGATAGGCCACATGACCCTGCACACCTTGCACGGTCAGAATGCCGTTCAATGAGCCACGGCGGCCGATCTTGATCTCATCGCCGATGCTTTCGGGGTTGCTGGGTTCACCCACCAGATAGAAATCAGCCAGTTGGTTATTGTCCTTCATCCATGCCAGCACCTTAACGGTACCATCGACGGCATCGGCTTCTTCGTCGCCTGTAATCAGGAAACTGATCGAGCCCTTGAAGTCCGGATTATCTTTTACGAAGTGGGATGTGGCGGCGACAAAGGCGGCGATATTGGCCTTCATGTCGGCTGTACCACGGCCGATTATCTTGCCGTCACGAATGGTAGCGCTGAAAGGGTCGCATGACCATTGCCCCGTATCACCCGGCGGCACGACATCAGTATGCCCGCAGAAGCATATATGTGGTCCGTCGGTGCCACGGCGGGCAAGTAAATTCTTGATGTTGCCAAAGGGCAGGTCACGACAGGCGAAGCCTAGGGCCTCTAACGCATCGCGCATGACATCCTGTGCCCCTGCGTCTTCCGGGGTAATGCTGGGGCAGCGCACCAGCGCCTGTGTCAGGGCAACGGGGTCAATCAATGTCATGGGGGAAGAGTATCAGAGTGCCTGAAATAGGCAATGCGTCAAACTGATGGGCTGGGCTCCTGGCGGGCGACGGACCAGGCCAGCTTGGCATTCGAACGGGTTTGCGGGATTTGTAACGGATCAAGGCCCGCGGGTAACTGCGCAATACGGTTCAGGCGCGTGATAATGCCTTGGCCTGCGGTAGAGATAGGATTTTCAGGAAAAGCGCGGTTCAGGTAACCGGTATTGAAATGAATTTGGGCGGCTACAATTTTGTTCATGATGTCAAAGACAGCTGCGAAGGCGGGATAGGTTGTCTTTGCTTGGTTGAGTGTGGCACGAAGCTCCATCGTTTCGACGATATATTCTCTGTGCTTGTGCGGTTTCTTGACGCCGATCAGTGTGGCCATGTTGTGAATGCGGTCCTGAAACTTTGCAATCACGGTGGTCGGGTGTTCCAGCATCTTCAGGAAGTAGCTTTGATTATTATCGTACTTGTATATGTCGTTACGTGACTTTGTCATGTTTTCAAACATATCAGCAAGCGCTTCAACACGCGGTGTAGCGGGTATGCCGTGTTTTGTAAGGTTGTCGATAAAGCCCTGACGGCTGACATCAAATTCTTCGCCCAGATCGTGTGTAAAATTCAAACACAGCAGATCTTCAGTATCTGGCAGCGGGTATCCGGTCTCGACCAGGGAAATGGTAT
>Ga0247823_10002183_pt1 | contig 16198 bp, 13 predicted proteins | sample 13C_PalmiticAcid_2_FD_192426 | JGI IMG/M metagenome (GOLD analysis project Ga0247823, IMG submission 192426) | Soil microbial communities from agricultural site in Penn Yan, New York, United States - 13C_PalmiticAcid_Day30 | ecosystem: Environmental > Terrestrial > Soil > Agricultural land...
TTTGATGGGTGACTGTTGTTTTTGGGAAACCCCCGATAAAAACACAGCAGTGAGTTACGGACGAGAACGAAAACGAGGGGAGGAATTACACTCGTTCGTATACGGGAGTACCAGACGGGGACAAGACGTGTCTTTGATACCGTGCGGAGTGAATGTTCGTATACGTCTAGAGTTGGAGTTTTTGGGGGATGGGACAGCTACGTTAGACATGTATGCACATGTACATTTACTCACGAGGTACGGGGATGGGCAATTTGAGTGTTCTAGGAAGGAGTCGTGCTTCTTGTCTGTCGAGGTACTGTGTACGAGGGGAGTACCTGTCTGAATGCTGCCCTTTCTCGGCTTGCAAGTCAACCCCCCATGATGTCGCAATACCAGAGTCTATTCACATCCACCCTGACGGTTGGTGTCGTTGGTGCCCTTGATTGTCAAATTGGTATGTACATGCAATGCTCACCAGGGCGCCCCTTTTTGGGGGCTGGGATGGGGATGGGGATGGGAATTCGAGTGGAACGTTATACGATCGAGATGCCGGGCGCCGGCTTGCTCTGTATTCCAATCTCCATGTTCTTTTTTCTCGTTGATACAGGGAATGACAGTCGGTCACTGTCATGTGGAACTGGCCAAGGCCTGTTCGTTCATGGTGTGTTCTTAAGCGCTTCACGATCAGGTGCTGCGCCGTTTCGAGCACATGAGCATCTACGCGCGCACATGACCATGGGTGAAGATCTCATCAAGGTATTGCCTGGGCTCTTGAGGTCTCTGCCTGCCCAAGGTAAGCTGGGCCGCCCGGAAATCCGGTCACTTGTCGAGCGTTCCGGGTTCCCTCCGAGTTGAAGGAGAGCTGAAGACGTTGTCCCCTCGAGGATGATGTTTCCCAGGCTCTCGAGAAGAGACCAACATAAGGTACCTGGTCCGTGGGGTGGTCATGGTTCGGGGATGTGGTTGGAGAATACTCTGCACCTCCCTGCTGCGCGAGTGTGGCATGGATGCTGTTGGGTTCAGCCACGCGGTACGTAGCTGTCATGCAGCGGTCAGGGGGCGGCCGTCGGTCTTTGCCGGACGGGAACAGGACTGGGACTGGGACTGGTCCGATACGTACTCGGTCGTTGGTTGTTTGTTTGTTGACCGTTGATGGACAGGGGTATGAATGGCCTTCTCTCTGGCCCTCCCTCTGGTGTGCGTTGGTGACATCGGCAGGACTGGCTTGGCCTCGGTGTAGATAGAATTCTGATATCGGCCCGTCATTGTTTTGTATCATGTAAATCGGGCCATTGATTGCTGAGACGATGGGCGGTTCAGCATGGACACTCTGCTGTCTAACCGCGCCAATTGACAAATCCCAAAGCGCATAACTTTGCATGTGCTTCTCGGCTGGCCCGATGCCAACACTCCCGAGCAGGAGATCAGACTTGAGGTTGGCGCCCGAGGCTCGTTGGTGTCGGTCCATGCCGAGTGAGCCTTGGTCGGCCTGGACACCCCCTTCCAGAAACATGGCCGAGAAGAACCAGCGAACGATTCGAGACTGTCTCGAGTCGGGCCGTGTCAAGCCTTGAAACCTTAATCGAACTGCAATCACGGGCATAAATGTCGAAGCAGGAACTGAAAACGCCAGCGCTGCGGGACATGTGCATTTTTGTTTCTGTTCATCATCTCTGGCATGGGAAGGAAAAGTCAGGCCAAGGATTCAAACACACCAACGCATTTTCTTGGATGTTCTAAAACAAGGTTCGGGTAAGAAAGGCGCAACCTCGAGGCAATCTCAAAACAAGGAAAGAAAGAACCTTTTGAGTTGTTCCAGAAAGAGAGACTTAAACCTCCGAGGAACCAAAGCATGAAATACTGAAAGTGTGCGCGCTGGACCACTGGTCAACTGTTTGCTGTCAGAAACTGTATCCTGGACACCGACCCTTGTTTCCGTAACCAGAGATAGAAGACAAGCGAAGTGTGCAAGGCAAGAGAAGCAATCTGTTAACACCAAAATGCCCGGAGTAACAAGCCCCCGACATCAAACGCAGTTGACTTTTAGAGTACAACCCTGTCAGAAGACACACAGTCAGCCACGACTAACCGGCTGAGAAAGACCCTGCCATGGTCATGTTCCATGTGTTGTACAGTAACATAGCTATATATCTTGGAAATGAACCTATTCAACTCATAGACCGAGGTGAAGAGATGGCTGAAGAAGAAAACTCCTGGGCACCGGGTGATGAGGAGAGACTCTACCAAGATTACCAAACTACGTATTGAAGACCGTCTTGTCCTCCACCGTTTGCTTGTCTGGTCTTTGTACTGCGGAGGCGAGTCTCCGCAACTGCCTTGAGAGAGCATGAGACTCAAGAGTGCTCGGGGTACGACAAGGCGCATCTCTCAACGCCGTCTCCAAGTCTTGACAACAGGTGAGCTCGCAGCGTCCAGCGAACGGGTTTGATGACCACATCATGAAAAGCCAAAGAGGCCGAATCCCTACATTTTCCACCTCGACTAAAAGTGCTAATGAAGCAACAATCATCCATGATCACGAGAACAACATGGGAACGGTTCCCACGCGCTGGCCGTTTGACTCCTCTTTTGACAAAAGAAACAATGATTCGAGAATGTGCCGGGAATGATCGAAACGACGGGATCAAGGGTACTTTTGCATTATGCCTTGTTTCCCTGCCATACACCAGCCCAAGAAACTCTCATTCCCCATTCTTCCCAACTCCGGATACCGATACCCCTGAGATAACCATATCCAACCAACATGGCGCCGCTGAGAATCCAAAAACATTTCAGTCATACAACATTGCTTTTACCCAGCTCTCTCAAACCCAAGTCCTGTACCCAAAGCTGCCAAAGAAAAACCCAGTCGTTCATCAAATCATATCTCATACCCCCCCACTGACAACCCATCTATTCCCTGTGCGACCTATGATGTCCAGCATGACGCCGTGTCTCATACCCGTCATCGCCATCTTCCTCATCCGACCCCTGCCGGCGACGGTGCCTGTCCCGCTCGCGCCGGTCGCGGTCCTCGTCCTCTCTGTCGCGTCGGTGCTGGCGATGCCGCCGCTTCTTATCATCATCATCCTCGGGATCGCGGTCACGATCCCGATCCTCATCGTAGTCGGCGTCGCCCCCACGCGTCTCACGCTCATACTCCTTCTTCCGGCGCTCTGCAAATGTGTTGTTAGCACATGAAGCGATTTGATAGCTTGCTAGAAGTGACAACTCAAACATACCTCTCAGCGTCGCCGTCGCAGCCGCATACGCCTGGATCTCCTCCTTGCTCAGCACCCGCAGCACAATGACAAAGTCGTCGCGGACCTCAAACCGCTCCTTGCCGATCTTGAGGGCCTCCGGGTTGACCATCTTGCGGCTGATCTTGGTCCACCGCGCGCCCTGCGGGACATCCGTCTTGGTCTTGTCGTCCTTGTGTGGCGCGACCCCTTCGCGGACGGGGTTGTGCTCCTCGGGGAACTGCGCTTTCGGCTGCTTGAGGATGCCTTTGATAGGTTTCTTCTCCACCATCGCGTCCTTGGGAGGAGGGACAACGCGGACTTGTCTCTCATCACGCGACGAAGGGGCAAGGTCGCGGCCCTTGGCATCGTCCTTGGGCACCACGGCGGAGGCGTCGGGGTCAGAGTCGCGCTTCTCGGCGGGAGGTGGCCTGCGTTCCGGGGAGGGATCCTTGACTGTGGGGGCTTCCCTGCCCGTAGATCTCCCCTTGTCATCGACAGCAGCCTGTTCCGTCTCCCGCGTGGTGTCCCTATTTTTGATCTCAGCCAGCCGCGCCTTCATCTCGGCCAGAGCGGCAGTATCGTTGGGGTTGAAGGATGACGCGCGCGGACGACGGCGCGCCTTTGTCTTTCCTTCGTCCGTGGAAGAGGAGTGATCCCGGGGTGAGCGGGCGTCGGGGTCACCGTTCTTCTTGGGCTCAGGGGCTTCGGCTTCGGCAACTGGTCTCTCGCGGTCTCTTGTTGGATGCTCAACAATCTCGAATTCTTCGTCGCCAAGCAACGGCTCCTTTCGACTTGTCCGGGCCCGAGACTCCACTTCCTCGTGCCTCCGGTGGTCAACGTCCTCATCCTTGTGCCTTCGGGATGAGGACCGGTCTTCATTGTCCCTGTCGTCCTTGCCTCGGACCGCAGAACCGAGGCCGACCGAGGCGGCGGCAAGACCAAGGCCGGTCGCAACCTTGTCGCGGATCTTGTCTTTCTTGCTGTCGGGCTCGTCGTCGTCGGATCTCCGGTCTCTCCTGTCACGCCCGACCTCGTCATCCAAGACGTAGTCGTGGTCGCGGTGCCTCCTATGATCTCGGTCGTCGTACTCATGCCTGACTATTTCCAAGTCATCGTCTGACCGTCTTCTCGGCTCGCGGACTTCGTAGCGTCTCTGAGGCTCCCGGCGCTCGCGGCGTTCGTCACGGTATACCTTCTCGGCAGGCCGGCGAGGCTCCTCGAGATCGTTGGGGTCAACGAGGATACCAAACCCACGAGTCTTGACCCGATCGTCATGGAAAAAGTCGTGGTCCCTATCACGCGCGTCCCGATGAGGCAACTCGTCTTCGTAGTAGTAGTCTGGGTGATGGCCCGATCGCCCGGGGTCGTCTTGAATCATGGAGAGGGGCCGTGGACCGCCGCGGTGCTCTTCCCTCGGGCTTCCTGGAGTCTCGAGCAGGCCAGGGCGCCGCACGTCGGGGGCGAGAGGGGCAGCTGGCAGAAGGGGCATGCGGGAGCCAGCACCGTCGTATATGCCGCCAGCGGCGGACCAACCTATCTTTTCCAAGCCCCTTGTAGTCGGCGGAGGGCCGCGAGCTCGTCTGTCCGGAGGGTCGAAGGGGCGTGCCAGGTCTGTGCTGATGCTGACAGTCGGGCGGTAGTATCGATCGAGGCTCTCACGGCGAGTCCTGTGGCGCTGGTCGTGGTCGAGGTCGTATCTTGCGAGGTCACTTGGTTTCGTGTACTCGTACCCTTCGTCTTCATAGTCGAAGGTGTTGGCGCGGTGATTTGGTCCAGCGTAGAGTGGGCCTGGGCGTGCAGAACGGTACGGGTCGGCGCCGCGGTTTCCCAGCCTGTCATGGTGTGTCCTCTCCTTGAGCCGTCGGTATTCCTCCTCGTCCATGGTGATGCTCGAGGGGACGTGGCCGGCAGCGCGGCTTCGCGGTATGGAGGAGGCTGGCTCAGCGTAGTACTGACCCTCGTCGCTCGATCGGTACGGGTCACGCGATGGGCTCCCTGCTCTTGGGGCCGGTGGTTGGTGCTTCGTGGTGACGATGATGGGCCGCTTGGCGTTCGGATCGACGATGCGGTGGGCTCGGGTGCCGTCGTTGACGCTGGTGCTCCTCGACAGCGGCTCCTTCCTCACGGCGTAGGTGTTGGCGCTGACGGGGACGGCGCTCGTGCGGTACTCCTCGGGGGGTCGGGAGAGGCCCTCATGGTGGGATGCCGACATGGCGTGGAGGTCTCCGCCGTACAGCGAGCTGTAGCCGCCGCCAGTGACGGGCATGGAGGAGCGGGCGGGATTGTAGAGGGGAGGCGATCGCCTCCCCGCCGTGTCCATGTATCGGTAGCGGGCAGGGTCGGCCATCTCGGAGACGGGATCCCACCGACCCGGGGAAAATGTGAGAAAAAAGATACAAAGAGGCTAGTGTGAGTGTGTGACGACGACTCGGTTGCTTTGCTGACTGCGGTTTCGGGAAAGTCGATGGAGGTCCCGGACAATGTCGACTCACCGCTGTGCCGACTCAATGCTGCAAGACTGCTGGGGAACTGGTGAGTGAAAGAGCGGTGACTGTCCACGTGGAGCGGTGTTTTTTTGGCCGGGAAAAGTGGCAGTTAAGTGGTTGTGTGCGTGTGTCCTGCCTGTCGGTCTGGGGCGCAGCGAAGGAGGGGTCGACTCTGCAGGAAGGTAGGCCAGGCGAGCCAGGGTGGGGTCGATGCGATGGCGGGGCAGGCCAGGTGTGGGTTAATCTGTGAGCTCTGCTGCACCGAATAACCCGGTCCCGCTCCCCTTGTTTGCTGTACGGGTGATTAGGAATGGAAGCCTCGAGCACCTAACTTTCCGCTTCCGCATGCAGCGTGCCAAGGCCGGGTTTACGACTCGGAGCGGTACCTTAGGGAGACGGTGAAAGGAGGGAAGGCGTGTTCCAGGCTGGTAGGTGGTGCCGTGGAGTCGCACTTGACGTTCAATCAAGCCTTCAACTTCGCGGCGTGGAGGGGTCAAGTATGTGTCCAAAATCAAAACAAGAGCCACCACAGTCCGTCCCTTTTTCCAAGGAACAGACGGGATGACGGGAAGGGTGGAGTCGGGGTATCTGCCTGATGTTTGCCTTCAGACGAACAGCCCGAGTTCACCTGGTCATCCCTCCTGCAGAAGCCCCACTGATGTCTGACCTCGCTTTGAAAGCTCTCCAGGGCGAGGACACGAGGCTGCGACGGGGGTTGTGGATTCGTGTTCCTCAAAAGTCCTCCAGGATAGAGCTTCTTTCAGGTTTCCAGGTTACCGCAGCCAACCGTCGCACGGGGGCCTGGTCATGCCCGGCACGCAGGGCAAGGGATGCCGGGCGCCTTCTGTTGGTGAAGATCCCAGGGTCGTCCAGGCTCCAGGTTGTGTGCGCCTCGTCGAAATTGCCTCCGAGCTGGAGGCTCCGTTGTTGCCGTCTACCACAGATACTGCAGTTCGGTGCGCCGTGCACCCCGACACAGCGCCGGCCACAACCGAGTGTCTGCGGTTGCGGATGGCAGTGTAAGTCGAGTGGAGTTGAGAATCGCTGGTGGCCGTTCAGAGGCCGGGGAGGCTTGGACACGACTGACAGTTTTACGCCCCGCTGCAGTGTCGCACTGCCGCCAAGGTGAAGGATGACGTCCGAGCCCCGCCAGAACGGTGCCCAATTCGGCATCGGTGGGCTCTTAGGAAGCCGTTCTTTTGCTGCGTCAAAGCTGATCCTGGGCACTTGACCCTTCAGGTTCGCATACATCACCAACCATCCTTCCACCTTGCCTTGCGCGCAGCCTTGTTCGAGCCCCGGCCCCAACGTGTTTTCGCCCCCTTCCAGATTGAGGATCGCCATTGAGACATGCAGAAGCAGGGCGAAGTGACACCAAGGGTCCAGCGGTCTCTCAACACGAGCTTTCGCTCTGATCTGCGGCCTCGACGCAGCTTCACTCAGCTTCACTCTGTGGATTTTGCTCCAAGAACCAAGGTTTGTTTCGTAATCTGGTTTTCCAAGAATGCCACCAGCAGACAACGTTAGTGGGTGGGCAGTGGCAAACACGGCTCTCGTCGCACTCCCACGGCAGTCGATCTGCCCATTGGCGCTTCCGCAGGATCCGAGTCTCCTCTCTCTCTCTTTTTTTCCTCTCGTCACTGTCTCTTGGCCTCTTGTCCCCTGATGCCATCACGGTCGCGCTAAGCCACGCGACCCCGACTAGTTGGTTGACTGACAAAGTAACGCTGCCCTGGTGATCAGTCAACCGGCAGTCAACTCAACCACACCCGCCCCCTTTCACTCGAAGTTTTATTTTCGGTTGTTTGGCATCTTCCTGATCCGGTCACCTAGCTAGCTAGTCGAAACCGGATGCAAGGTCCAGCAAGTAGGGTGTCGGGGTGCGATATTCTGGGATTGGGCAGCGACAAGCTGGATACCCAACCCACATGACGGCTCTCCCGTCTGCTTCTGAGTGGTCTGCCTTGTGCACCTCCAGCTCCCCGTCCCATCTCTCAGTGCCGGATGGAGGTGAGCCTCGCCGTCCGATTGGGCTGGCTCTCGGGAGCGCGGCCTCGCTTCACCACGCCCCTCCCACACGTGGAAGCTGAAGACTGCAGTAGTCTCTTTTCCGGATGTGTTCCCGTCGCGTTCATTGATGGCAAGGCTCGGTGTGGAGGCCGGCGGTAGATGGACGGACACCCAGGTGTTCGGGTCTGTAAACCTGTTCAGAATCGCTGCCGTGGAACATGCAAGTTTGCCTTTCTTACAGTGGCACGATGCACAAGTTCTCCAACCCAAAGTCTGGTTTGACATCTGTCCTTCGTGTCTGTACTGCGTGCTGTCTCCCGACTACCGACTACTTGGCTGGGCTTGGCTGAAAACAGTCTCGGTAATCGAGCCATGTAAGAGCCAGGAGGGGCTCTGTGATACGAAGAAGTACGGTAGTCTTCCAACTGAGATCCTCCTTTCCACAACATGTGTCGTATACTCGGCGGATGATGGACCAAGCTGCCGTGCGGATCGTAACCGACCAAATCTAGCCGAAACCCACTGAAGACGGATGTGCTTGTTTGATCTTCAAGTGTGCTCACCAGACGTGCTCATTCCACCGGCAAGTTTGAACTTTGAGCGAGAGCACAACGGGGGACCATAAGGAAGGGACCTGGAAGCTCGGAACCTTCTGTTAAGAGGGGTAGTCGAGCGGATGATTTTTACATACATTAATTTGGCCTCTACTAACAGATGCTACAGACGGCCTTTGCACCTGCCGCTGGAGGTTTTTCCGGCATTCGCTGGTGGCATGACAGCATGGCATAGCGACAACCTGGGACCATAATGAGGGCACGCTTCGCATCAGGCAAAAAACAACGATTCTCCGTAACCTCTTCCGCTGCGCCAAACCCCCATGAGGTCGGAGAAGGGGATGTAGAAGGGTAAGGGAGATGGTTGATACCATCATGATTAAAGTGACGACAGCCGAGAAAAATGCACGGACGACCACCTCAACTGAGTCGAGGTTGGAGAGATTGAGTATGTGAAGGGCGCGGGAGGCTGGGCCATTTACCTGAACAGCTTGACTCCAAGGAGGATGGAGACGGGTGCACATATCATGAGGCACAGTCACATCGTCTCACATCAAGAACGCACAAGTAGCCATAAACATCCATCCATTACAGTCATCATGTACACGTAAAACTACCAACATGAAGCCCTCACATCCCTCGAGACGGGAACCATATATCCAACGCCGGGCGTCTGACCCAAGCTGAAATGTGTCCAATCTTCAAATGACATACACGCCAAAGCCCAGATGCACCAAACACGACGCTAATGCATGCAGGGCGCTGGCTCGAGCTTGCTTGACGCTTGCGCGCTTAGAGGCGCGAGCCGTGGACAACCTTCATGTCGACAGCCATCTCGCGGCCGTGGTCGGTGACGACCAGGACACGGACGCTGCCGCGGCCAGACTCGAACGACTTCTGGAGGCGGCTCCAGAGGCTGCTCTGGTCGATGACGGGCAGGTTCTGCTTGACATCGCCAGTCTCGGTCATGGCGACGATGCTGCCCTCCTGCATGTCGAGGACGCGGTACTGCTTGAACACGGGGCCGAGCATGGTCTGGACGACGACGCTGGGGGCCGGGTTCGAGACGAACGACGACTCCTCATGGAGCTGCTTGGTGAAGAGGTCGACACCGAGGTAGCGGTGCTGGCCAGTGGCAGCCGAGGTCGAGATGCGGATGACCTGGCAGGGGCGGCCCTGGAGGATGAGGATGTCGCCGAGGCGGATGTGGTGGCAGGGGATCGTCACCGTGTTGGGGGTGGCAGAACCCTCGGTGGCACGGGGCCGGCGGCTCTCGCGGACCTCGCTGACCTCGACGCGGTCATGGCCTTCAGGGTGCACAATGCGGTCAGCCAACTTGTGCAGTCCGTGACGGAACGAGTGGTAGTGGCCTGGTATTGGGCGTGAGCACACTTGTGTGTGTGGCCTGCAGGAAGAGGCCCAGACTGGAAGAGGAATCATGCTTACCGTCCTCGTCGTAGTAGCCCATCTTGGATGATTTTTGGCGGCGAGAAGCGTTACGGGGAGCGTCAACGGTCTCTTCGACAATGTTCACCTTCTCCTGGTAGGTGGAGCGAGGTGCAGGGGCGTCAACGGTGGTACCGGTGACGTGGACAGACTCCTTGAAGCTGGAGCGGGGGGCGGAGGCGTCGACGGTGAACTCGTCAACGTGGGTGGAGGCCTTGAAGCTGGGGCGGAAGCCGGAGCCGTCGATGGTGGAACCGGTCACAGAGAACTCCTTGCGGTAGTTGGGCTGGACACGGGAACGATACTCGCTCTCAGCAACGTCGATGACGGAGTTGTGAGGGCGGTGCTTGGTATCGAACTCGATGCGAGACTCGGAGTAGGTTGACTGGGGTCTGATGGAGGAAGGAGGGATGGGTTAGCAACAAGAAGGAAAAAAGGGCTGTTTGGTTGAAGAAGAGGAAGAAGACAGCCTCGTGTTTTTCTCTTGGGCTTCAGCTCTCCTCATCACTTGGTCAACCCAGCCCCCCAGCTCCAGACCGCCTTGGCGACGCCCTAAGCAGGGGGGTAGGTGGCACCCGATGAAGAAAAAATGAAAAGGCGGGGAAAACAAGCGGATCAAAACAAAACAAAAACAGAAGCGAGAGGTGTCAAACTCACCGGGTGTGTTCCTCGCGGTAAACGTACTCTTCGCGGATGCCGGGACGGCGGCGGGGCTCCTCTTGACGAGTGATGCGGACCTCTTCTTCTCTGAAGCGACCCTCTCCACGGGGAGGAAGATGTGCTTGGGCTTGGAACGAAGAGTCTTGACCTTCCCGTCCGGCGAGCTGGGGGAGCTTGATCTCGACCTCTTCGTGCGTGTGGGTTTGGGTGGCGGTCTCGGACTCCCTGTATGAAGACGGGAAGACGCTAAAGGGGACCGGAACACGGGCTTCAAAGTCCAGATTGGCGACCTTTTACGGCGCAGAGAGGCAGTCTTCTCCTCGACCTTCCGACGTGAGACGAAAGGAGGATAAGAAGATTCCTCTTGCTTCTTTTCCTAGAAAGAAGTCGAGTGAAAATGAGAGAAGGCGGTCTGTGGATGGACCCGTCTTCTTTTTCAATCGAATTCCAACAAGGGAAAAGAATGGGGTTGCGGATTTGTGGTGGACGGTGAGTGGTGCAGGTGCAGAAGGAGGAGAAGAAGATCAGGGCCAGCTGCACGAGCGAGGCCGCTTCAAATACGCATTCGACGAGGGGCGTTTCTGCGCTGGCCGCTGGTTGGCGGGGAGAGCGGCAGTGTGACGGGAACCCAATGGGATCGAACGAATCGCTCTGTGGCCGCTCTGTCCGGGGCCGATTGGCAGCGATCAGACAGGGAAAGCACCCAGCCTCCGTCGCAGATGCCCCCAGAGCGTCTGTTTACATGCGGTGGGGCCGGGCTTGTTTATTGCTCCCGAAACGGGCCTAGCGGACCCCTGGGGATCCACTGGGCCAGCCCTGATTGCCCCTGCGCGGGGGTCTTCCCCAACGGGGCCTGTCAATCCCGTCGCGTCCCGCCACTTCGAGCTAGCAGCTGTCCTGTTGCGAGCTGAAAGCTCCTCCACCTTTTGGCTCCTGGGAGGCCACTCCACCGCCGGGGTGTGCCGGCGACTAATCCGCTTCTCCAACCTCGTCGAGTGCGGGGATGGACATGATCGGCTGGGGAGCTTGTGAATTGGGCTGCTGCCCAAAGCTCGACCAAGCTCGCAGCCCGTAGCTTCCAGCGGGCAGCTCCTGGCAATTTCAGTCAGATGTGGAGGCTGGACAAACCACAGGCCAAGACCCCAACGATCGCGGGCGTCATGCAGCGCCAGTGTGATGCAGGGTCAGATAGGTGGCTGGGGGGTGGTCGGTCGGATCCCTGCTGCAGCAAAGAGAAATCTGCGGGCTGGGAAGCCAGCACGGCTGATCAGCGGCAACACGAGCCTCAATTGGTCACCGTTCTTGGCTCTTCGACACTTTCCCAGCCTCTTCCTCGTTTGCGTGGCCTCAGATTTCGTGGGCGTTTGCGATTGGGTTGCTCCGAGCAGCCCAGACGCGAGCCGATGGGTCGAGCAGGCCGCAGAAATGACCCCAGCCGCTCTTGTCAGCGCTTGGAGAGACCAGCCAATGCTCGCAGATCCAACAGTGTTACGAACAGGTCGCCAGAGCGGTCAAAATCCCAATCCTTCTCCGTCTGAACGTGAGAACCCGTGCGGTCGCTGCCGAGGTGCTTCTCGGCTCTCCACTCTCTTGCAGCACGCCATTGTCTGTTCCCGTGGCAACGGACGTCCCCTGCGCGGGCTGCTGAAACGGAAGAGTCCGGGCGATCCCCCCGAGCCGAGAGCCGTCCGGAGCCGGCTGTTCACAGGCGAGACCTGACCACCGGCTGCGGAGTGCCGGTCCTGTGTCTTTATCAGACGGATTTCTCCTCCTGTCATGCCGACCAGTTATTGAACGCCCGGGACCTCGCCGTCTGAAGGAAAACCGGTCAAACCAGCGAATCCGAGCGGGCATCCCGAAAGGAGCCAGGCATGGTTGATTCCAGGATGCGACTCGACTGTCGTGTCCTGCAAATTATGGAGCTTTTGCGGCGGGCGGCGCGCTGACACTGTCAGCGCCTTGCTTGTTGAATGGTATTTGGAGTTCAATCATCAGCCGTGTCGGGCGAGAAGGAAATGGGGCAATTGGCCAAATGAGCAGCTGGGCATCAAGTTTGTCGTCGGGTCTAGTGAGTCTAGACCCGTTCCTTCAGTGGATGTCGTAGAGCCGTCATCACTGATCGAAATGGCAGTGGGGCTCGTCTGCCTTTCTCTCCTTTTCTTTCATCGCAACTCAACTTACTGCTCGTTGCTGCCAACTTGAACTCTTGCTGAGACGACAACGACCGCCGGAAGTAACACCATGGGGTCTCTGCAAATATTCTACTCTCTCGCCATTGGCGTCGGGTTCGGCGGTTTGGCGTTTGCCATAACGTACCACTTGTTTGCAGCCGTTCAGAAAGGCCTGCGCCGGAGACGACAGCAGTCAACCACGGCTTGAACTGCTGGAGCTGCCTGCCGCTGTCAGCCAATCGCAGGGGCTGTTGGCCCAATCCGCAAGGGACTGCCTGACCCCACCTGCTTTTCTCGGACGCCGAACCTTCCACAGCTGCCCCGCCATGACATCGAGCAGTAGGGCAGCACTTGCACCAGGCTTCACATTTGGTGTTGCTGCCTGCTGCCAAAGAACGGTGACATCCATCTCCAAGGTGCTGAGTAGGTGGGCTTGAACCGACCACAGAACCACACAAGATGAAGCAGAGATTTTCCTCCTTAGACGTCAAGGTATGACTACCTGAGTTTCCTGTCCATCAAGGCTGGACTAACCCAGACCTCTTTCCCGCATTCTTCAGGTCATCGCCCATGAGCTCGCCGAGGCACTTGTTTCATTGCGCTTGTCCAACATATACGACCTCAACTCTAAGATCCTCCTCCTTAAATTTGCCAAGCCCGACAGCAGACAGCAGATCCTCATCGAGTCCGGCTTTCGCTGCCACTTGACTGATTTTGCGCGTGCTGCCGCCCCCGCCCCGAGCCAGTTCGTAGCCCGCCTGCGCAAGTTCCTCAAGACACGCCGCGTCACAGGAGTCTCCCAGATTGGCACAGACCGCATCATCGAGTTCCAGTTCAGCGATGGCGCATATCGGCTATACCTCGAGTTCTTTGCCAGCGGCAACGTCATCTTGACCGATGCCGATCTCAAGATCCTCGCCCTGCTGCGGAATGTCACTGAGGGCGAGGGGCAAGAGCCGCAGCGAGTCGGTTTGATATACACGCTGGAGAACAGGCAGAACTTTGGAGGCGTTCCGCCCCTGACAAAAGAGCGTCTTCGCGATGCTCTCAAGACAGCCTCGGCGCAAGCTGCGACAAAGAAGGCCAAGAGGAAGGGGTCAGATGAGCTGAGAAGGGGGCTTGCGACAACAATTACTGAGCTGCCCCCAATTCTTGTCGACCATGTGTTCCGACTCACGAACTTCGATTCCGCCGCAAAGCCGGCGGACATCCTGGACAACGAGTCGATGCTCGAGGCTCTGTTCCAGTCGCTGGAGCAGGCACGCTCCATTCTCGACGGAATCACGAGCTCGCCCACTTCAAAGGGTTACATCGTTGCGAAGCCGAACCCGCGTGCTGCCGAGAAGGTCGGGGATGGACCAGAAGCCCAGCAACACAAGGCGCGGAACCTGCTGTACGAGGACTTCCAGCCGTTCCTACCCAAGCAGTTCGAGGATGACCCGGCCTGTCAGATCTTGCCATTTGACGGCTACAATAAAACTGTCGACGAGTTTTTCTCGTCGCTCGAGGGGCAAAAACTCGAGTCCCGTTTGCATGAACGCGAAGCCACAGCCAAGCGCAAGCTCGACGCTGCTCGGCGGGACCAAGCCCAGCGTATCGAGGGTCTCCACGAGGCGCAGATACTGAACCTGCGAAAAGCCGCGGCTATCGAGGCCAATGTTGAAAGGGTCCAAGAAGCAATGGACGCCATCAACGGTCTGCTGCAGCAGGGCATGGACTGGGTCGACGTCAACAAGCTGGTCGAGCGGGAGCAGAAGCAGCACAACCCTGTTGCTGAGATCATCAAACTTCCGATGAAGTTGGACGAGAGTACGATTACACTGCTTCTTGGCGAAGAGGAAGAGGAAGCCGAAGCCGAGGACAAGATGGATTTTGACTACGACACCGACGAAGACACTGCCGACGATGCCGTGCCCGAGAAGGCCAAGGGACCAGACAGGCGCCTCGCCATCGATATCAACCTCAAGCTCACACCTTGGAACAATGCCACGGACTACTATAACCAAAAGCGCACCGCGGCCGACAAGCAGCACAAGACCGTCCAGCAGTCCGAGATCGCCCTCAAGAACGCCGAGCAGAAGATTGCCGAGGACCTTAAGAAGGGTTTGAAGCAGGAGAAGCCCGTGCTGCAGCCGATCAGGAAGCAACTGTGGTTCGAAAAGTTCATCTGGTTCATTTCATCCGACGGCTACCTAGTCCTCGGCGGTCGGGACGCCCAGCAAAATGAGATTCTCTACAAGCGGTACTTGAGGAAGGGCGATGTCTATGTTCATGCGGACATGCACGGCGCTCCCTCCGTCATCATCAAGAACAACCCCAAGACGCCCGATGCTCCGATTCCGCCCTCGACACTCGCCCAGGCTGGGAATTTGTCTGTTTGTTGCTCGAACGCGTGGGACTCCAAGGCGGCAATGGGCGCCTGGTGGGTGAACGCGGACCAGGTGTCAAAATCGGCACCAGCTGGGGAATTTCTTCCGGCCGGCTCCTTCATGGTCCGAGGCAAGCGGAACTATCTGCCCCCAGCGCTGCTGACCCTTGGGTTTGGCTTGGTATTCAAGGTATCTGAAGAGAGCAAGGCAAAACACCTGAAGCATAGGCTCTACGATGCTGCGGACATGAGCACTACCGGCGCTCCCTCTGTGACTACCGCTGCCGAGGTGGAGGACCAGGCCGCCTCTGACAAGGAGGATCCCTTGGAGAGCAGCGATGAAGAGGGGGAAGACGAGGAGGAAAAGAGGGCAAATCCGTTGCAGTCAGTCACAGCAGGCCAAGAAGACCCCGAGCCCGCCCCGGCGCAGAGCCCTGAGCCACCAACTGAAGAGCTGGCGGGTCTCCAAGTCACCCACGAGGAGCCTCCACCAGACGCCGAAGACGACACCCACCCTGGAGCCGCCGAAGACGGAGACGACGCCGACACCGAACGCGAAGAACAATCCGGCCCATCCACCCGCCCCGACACCCCATCCGGCCCCGCGCAGAAGAAACAACAACCGGCCAAGCGCGGCCAGCGCGGCAAAGCCAAGAAGATCGCCAACAAGTACAAGCACCAAGACGACGAAGACCGCGCCCTGATGGAAGAAATCCTCGGCGTCGCCGCGGCGCGCCAAAAAGCCGAGGCCGAAGCCGCCGCCAAGGCCCAGCGCGAAGCCGACGCGGCCGCAGCCCTCGAGCGCCGCCGCCAGGCCCAGGAGCGCGCCAAGAAGCAGATTGCCGCGCACGAGGAGGTGCGTCGCCTCATGCTCGAGGAGGGCGTCGACCTGCTCGACGACGCCGAGGCGATGGAGCTGGGCCCGCTGGATGCGCTGGTCGGCACGCCGCTGCCGGGTGACGAGATCCTCGAGGCGATACCCATCTGCGCGCCGTGGAATGCGCTGGGCAAGGTCAAGTACAAGGCGAAGCTGCAGCCGGGGCAGATGAAGAAGGGCAAGGCGGTCAAGGAGATTGTGGAGCGGTGGAAGATGGCTGCCGGCAAGAAGGGGGTTGTCGATGAGAAAGCGCAGGATGCCGAGAAGATGTGGCCGAGAGAGGTGGCGCTGATTAAGGGGCTGAAGGTTGAGGAGGCGTTCAATGTGGTGCCGGTTGGGAAGTTGACGGTCATGATGTCGGGAGGCACTGCCGGGGGTGCGTCAGCCGGGAAGGGAGGAGGC
>Ga0247823_10002184_pt1 | contig 16198 bp, 13 predicted proteins | sample 13C_PalmiticAcid_2_FD_192426 | JGI IMG/M metagenome (GOLD analysis project Ga0247823, IMG submission 192426) | Soil microbial communities from agricultural site in Penn Yan, New York, United States - 13C_PalmiticAcid_Day30 | ecosystem: Environmental > Terrestrial > Soil > Agricultural land...
GGTTAGGGGAGCGGGCGGCGGCGGCGGTGGTGGGGTGTGCACGAGGAGGAAGTAATTGAAGCCGGTCACGTCGAAGAAGACGGATTTGTTGTCGAGGAAGAGCTTGGCGAAGAGGGAGAGGTTCTGGCAGAAGAGCTGGGGGCGGAGTGAGTTAGAAGGGTCGTTGTGGATGGAGACCGGGGAAGAAATGGGGGATTGCTTACCACGTCTGTCTCGCCGTCGACCTCCCAGACGCTCCATTCGCCTTCGTCCTGCACCACTTCCTGGACCATCCTCTGCCCGACGCTACCGCGCTTGCCTCTGCCCTGCTTAGGGGCTGGGCCAGACGGCACCAGGACAGTCCGCTTCCCCTTGGGATGTGTGTAAATCTTGTTCCCCGGAACCACGCCCCGGCGCTCACACCAGCGGACATGCTCCCACCATGTGACCAGCTCTTTGGAGTATTTGAAGCAGCAAGGGCAGACGTAGAGCCTGTCCAGCATAGGTGGTTGGTGGTCCCGGTCTCGCCGGCCATGCGTCTTGCCTCCGTTTGAGTCGTCTCTGCCCTCGTGGTAGTGGTGTGCCGCTGACGTTCCGTTGCCGTTGCTCTTCGCGTCTTTGCCGCCCTTGGCGTTGTTGCCCGAGATGTCGCCTAGCACCTCCTTGCCGTAGTACGAAGGGTACCAGGCGCGGAAGCAGATGTCGCCCAGCACGACCTTGTCAATGTTGCGGTCCGGCTGCCCTGTACCGTCGGTCGTCCTCGCCGCGCCATCGGGTGCCCCGCTCGGTCGCGAGATCGCGGTATGGCCAGGCTGGGCTACGGAGGTGGTCATGATTATCGGCTTGCTGCGGCCCACCGAAACGGACTGCTGGTGGGGTATGAACGGATCGATGGTGGACAACCGGCGTCCCTGCCTCCCTGGAACCGTGGCGGTTGCCGGGACAGCCCGTGGCCGCGGCGGCGGCCGTTGTGTATCCGGTACTGCCATGGGCGAGTTTTTGTCGCTCGCAAGAAGGACTGCGGGCTTGGAATGGTGGACGTTGGTGTTGGAAGGGCGGGGCGCAGGCGGTGTCTCGTGGCTGGCGCTATGACGGGTCAAGCGCGTCGGCGGCTTGAGCTGTTGGTGCTGGCCTCGCTGGTGCTGCCGTGGTTGTTGTTGTTGTTGTTGTTGTTGTTGTTGCTCGGAATGTACCGGTATATTTTCCTTCCCACGGGGAGAACGGGATGGCTGCGAAGGCTCGGTTGTCGGTCCATTGGCGTCGTCGGGGCCTCGGCGTCGGCGGCGTGGCTCTGGGTCTTCGGGGACCGGGAGCGGGGGGATCGAGCTCTGGCGCGTTGCTCGGCGTGGTGGTGCTGGGGCAGCAAGAGCGGCAGTAGCTGTCGGAGCGGCGGGCTTTTCTTCCCCCCCTTGAGCGCGTTTCCGTTTGAGATGAGCAGGCATGTGTGCTCGTGGTGTGTGTTGGCCTTGTGTTGTGCATGGACGAACCGCCGAGTGCGCGTGGTTGTGTCGCACGGGTCGGGATGCGAGAAGCTGCTGGCAGGGATGTGTGGTGGGATTTGGAAGTTGAGTCTGCCAAGAGCCTGGGCAGCCCATGGAAAATTATGGGGCGGTCGATGGATGCCCACTCTCCCACTGAGGCCATCTCCCTCTGACCAAAAAAAGCCGTACATCCAAACCATGGATTGAGACGCCTCCATTTTTTTTTGAGAATAAAACGGAGAATAAAAGAAACAAAAAAAAGTACAAAAGACTTAAAAATATCCTTGCTTTGTTTCATCAAGACTTTGGGTTTGTGCTGGGTAAGAGCTGGATTCATGCATTCGGTATACGACTTATTTTGTTCACGGAGGTGGCCATGCACAACTGCAGGTGGGTCCAATCCACTCTGAATTCGATCCAGAAGTCTCAGGGACCACAGGCGACTTTCAACGTCTCCAACTCTCTAGTAGCAACGGAGCGGAGGTTGGAGGACACGACTCGTTTTGTTACTGCGACCACAGCTGCCCAGCGCCGCTGCTACGATGAGTGGCTGCTAGATTCAATGCTGAGAGCGGGGATCACTGCCTTGAGACGCGCGGATGGGTACACTGCGCTCGCTCGCCTGGTGCGTCGCATTCCGCCTCTTTTGTCTTTTTCTCTCCGCTGCTGCTCTCGCTCGTCGAGGACTAACTTGACTCTTTTAGCGGCTCGGCCGTCAGGCGCGCTGCGCTCTTCATTGGCAATCGACCGACCACCATGGCAGCAAGCAGGCAGAGCCCTGGCCCGTCGCAGACGACCCATTCGACCGAGTCATCCATTTAGTCGAACAGGCCGCAGAGGCGGAGCTGGAACGCCAGCGCGACGCTCCCGCCGGCATCTTTGAACAGTTAGCCCCGAGGGGAAGTCGACTCAGACGGGTCGATGATGCGCCAGAACAACGGTCGCGGATCAACACAAGACGGCGCGATAGCCCAAATGGCGAACTCAACAGGCCGTTCAACAAATCAAAAGATGGATTCGACGAGTTGTTCGAGAACCCGACTGGTTTGCACTCAGTTGTGGAACGGACTCTCGAGACGGGAGAGACTGGCATGGCTGAAGACGAGCCAGGCTGGTCGGAGTCTGGCCGACCACACCTCAAGGACCGCGATTTCACGTTTCCACACCTCGAGCTCCCAACAGACCCCGACCAGCTGAGGTCGCTACCGACGGGTTTCTTGGAGATGACAGAGATGGAGCAACAGGAAGAACTTTGGATAGCACGAGCGGAAGAACAACTCGGCCGCGAGTGGCTATTGCCAGATACCGGCAAGCATAGGCGGTACGGAAAAGATTTCACGCCTTACTCGCCCTCCAAGGTGCTCGGCATGTTGCACCGTTGGCGGCACCGGGCGTGGACACCAGACCAATGGCAGCTCGCTCGCGCCATCGCCGGAAACAAGAGTCTTCGCCTTCCCGTGCTGGCAGCCCAGGCCTTTCTCCGGCGGCACACCCTTCTGGCTCGTCGGCGCGACGTGGACCTGAAGATGGAGCGGTATCTGGGCGCTACCGAGGATTGGAAGGGTCGGCTAGCCCAGCTCGAGAATGAGACCGGTATCTCCGAGGCCGACATCAAGCAGTGGCTTTGGATCCTCTCTCCCGTCAGCGGAGACATTAAGCTCCAGAGATTCTTCCAGAGCAAATGCCGCAAGCCCTTATTTCTCCTCCAGATTCTCCTTGCCAAGGACAAGAAGATCCAGGAACCCGCCACCTTCTTGGCCCTGGTGCGGTACATCAAGGAGAATTACATTCTCGCGGAGCGGCCGCAGGACGAGCTGGACCATCCGGCATACAAATCCCAGGGACCCGCCATGACGTGGCACCACTATATGGGCTTCCTCTATCGTCTTGTCTGGCATTGTCGCGAGGGTTGGCCTGCGGCGATGCCGCTGCTCGCCCGCCTCACGGCCGACTTCCTCGTCACGATACGTCTCGACAGCGGAGCGCGGGCGATGACGGGTCCTCAAGCCCGGGCTCTCGTCCTGAACAAGTCGCTGCAGTACTTTTCGTGGCCCGCGCGCGTCCGCCCGATCGACCACATGGAGCACAACTGGGCAGCCCAGCGCCACATGTTGCGGCTTGCGGCGTCGACCGAGCCGCCACTTGTGATGGATCAAAACGGCTACCGGGCCGTTAGGGCGGTCCTGATCGCGCTACAAAAGACCAAAGGCGAGGCCAAAAACGCCGACAGGGCGGCCAAGACCTGGCCGCCGTACCGGCGCACTTTGGATGGGATAGACGAGCGGCGCGACCCCGAAGACGATCTTAGCAGGAGCGCGAAGGCGGGCATGCTTGTCCGCGCAGCGGGCTACAACGACGACATTGTCGACCGAGCCCTGAGCGCGCTCGGCGGATCCATGTTCGGTCAGTCCCCGACGATACAAACTCGATCGTTGCCTCCGCCCTTCTTTTCGGGCTCACGATCCAGCCACAACATCTACTTGGAGTGGGCCGCACAGCTGAAGGCAACGAGAAATGCTAGGGAAGCTTGGGTGGTGTTTGAGAACCCACCGCAGCCGAACCTTCGACCCGACCTCGCAGTGTATGGCGAGATGTTTGAGAAGCTCTACGCCCGCCCGATCACAGAGTCGCCGGCGATCCGACCTGGAGACGCCAAAGAGGTGTTCCCCATCCACGACGGCAATCTCAGTGAGTTCGAGATTGCCAGGCTCACGCCTCCGAGCCCTGAGGAGCTCTACGACATGATGCTCCAAGATAAGCTCAAGCCCACTCGCAAGTGTCTCGTGGTTCTTGTCAAAAATGCGCCGTCCAAGATGGCGGCTTTGCGGTACCTGAACGACAGCCCCTATTACGCATCCGTCGGCGCTCTCAAGGTGCCCGTGTCGAAGGCAGACAAGAAGAGCTTGGTGGAGTTGTCTAAGCTGCCGCTGTCGGTTTTCAATGCCTGGATCACCATGCTCTGCCGCCTCCACACAAGAGCGCCGCGGGAAGAAACTGTCGTGGATGATCCTGCGGAGAAAACCGATGGCGCAAAGGTGGTTGCTGCGGGGTCCAACTCCAATGTTGCACACCAGGACATGCCCAGAGAGGTCTCACAGGCCGGTTCAATTCAGGAGGCCATCTCACTCACTACCGCGTTTCATCGGCACAACACAAAGGCAGCTAGCAACGACAGGCACCCTTGGCACACGATTATGGAAGCCCTGGCCGGGCGGAAAGTGCTTTATAGCCGCATGGGGGCCGAATACAACCTGCTCGAGACCTTGATGACCTTCTTGAAGGTTTTCGAGCGCACCACGACATCCCAGGGCGTTGACCCCCGGTCATTCGAGGCACTCTGCGTCATGATCCGCAAGGCCCTGAAGTTGACGACGTTCGAGCAAGCGGAGGAAGGGAAGATGGTCCCGCGTGCGCATATCGCCGGCACCGCCTTGCTGGACAAGCTCCTCTTCAAGGCGCACCGATACGCAGTGAAGACGTTTGCAGCCATTACGGCGCCGGTCCCCACGGAGATCGGAGGCGTCGAGCCCGAGGGAGGCGCCGGAGACGCGGGTGACGGCGTGACGCCGGGGATGCTCCGGTTCAATGTCGTCGGGCGGCCGGTGTACCGGTACATGCTGGCGCTGGCGTGCTGCGGCGACCACGCAGAGATGGTGCGGGTGATGGACTGGCTGCTGGACGGGTGGGACCAAGAGTACATCCGCGAGGAGGCCAAGACGGCGCACAACCTTGACTACCACTACACGATGCGCACAATCGCCTACTTTGCTGAGATGGGCAAGAAGCTGGTGGAGCCGGCCGAGATGGACCGGCTGAGAGAGCGGCTCCACGACATGCGCTGGGACACGGGCTGCACGTGGTTCTGGCCCAAGGAGGGCTGGCAGGAGGAGCGGATGCTCCCCGAGCTGGAGACGGACTTGGTCATGGTCGACCTGTGGCCGCAGCTCAGGCAGATGGTCAACTCTGTGAATCCTGACCTGGCTTCGGTAGAGTCGCTGTCTGATCTGAGATCAGAGCTCCCCCTCGAATTCGCCGAGCAGGAGCAAGAGCAGGAGCTTGTTGAGAAGAAGGCTTTTGGCTAACTGTATACCCACTATCACGCCTTGTGCAATGACATCTCATTATCACATATTGTACCATGATCGTTTGACCACGTCCTCTTGCTTCGCCTCCTTTCCTCCCTTCCTTGCTGTATTTTTTGCTTCCCTTCAAACGGCCCAGGACCCAAACTCGGCTCATCAACGGGAACGGCTCGGAAGATTTGATTGTTTACCAAGTTTCTGTACATGCGGCCACCCTCATCCGAGATCGCCTTTACAGTTGCAAGACTCTGAACCGCATCCACGGTGTGGAGTGTGTTCGGTTCTCCTTTGGTCTGTCGTTCTCATCCCTGCGCCACTATCCGCGCCAATTGGTCAATTACGTTTCTTGGCTCCAGTCCCGTTTCCGTTCCTGGCTTCGCGTCACAATGCGCGTGCCCGTAATTCTTTACCAACGCGCTCTGCTCCTGAAGCGATTCCCCTTTGACCTGGCTGGCATGCACCCCATTGTGCGGTTTGCAAGGTTGACAGCCTCCGGTTGAAAGCCGAGTGCCCCCCTGGTTGGGGTTCCGGTATTGTGGACGACCTGGAAGTGCTTGGGTCGCTATTGGCCCTGGGGTCCTATTGTGCGATTGCCGTCGCCCATTCTCGGCGACAGTCTGGTTGCTGAGCGGGTGCTGGCTGGGACCCGGGAGTATTCTTGCAAAGGACAAACGGGGGATATATTTTTTTATTTTTGTTTTTATTTTTGGGGCGGAAGGGGGTTCGATTTCTTCATTTATTCGTTTGCTGCTATTCTTCGTGCTCTCGACTCTCTTATTCACGAATGATACGAGACTCCCCAAGCCACCCAGCATCGCCAGTATTTCAGTTTGAGCTATCCTGAACCTCCTTCCTCTTCCTGAACCACCGTCCTCATGTCGGCAGCTCGTATCCTCCCGGCCTTTCGACTTGTTTCATATTACACTGCCTCTTCCTTCTTCTATCCAGCTTGGTGACACCGGTCCATCCCTGGATGTCTGCTCGCCCGATGCTGACCCTGGAGTTGGCCGCGGAGATTTTCGCCATGGCCAAGTTCCGGATAACCCCTGAAGGGGCAGGCCAAGTCACACGTACCGAGGAACCAAAGTCCCAGCATCCAACCGAGGACACACCAGCTGATGAGCCGAGCGTCGAAAAGCCTTTATCAGTCTCTGAGCTTCCGTCCACCGCCGGGTTCGCCCCCCCGGACGTCAACGGCGAGGCAGCACACCAGCAAGCGCCCCTCGACGGCACTGAGCCAGACGACCCGGGGTCCCCCCAGTCGTTGTCGCGGGGATCCCCGCCGCCCTTCGATGACAGGAGCGTCCATTCCCACACTCCCGTCGAGTTTGAGGCCGTCCGCAGCAAGAACATCTCTGTCGACCTGCCCCAGTCAACTCTAATCCACCCTCGGTCACGGTATGAAGACTTCATCCCACCCCTCCGGCCCAGCAAAGAGTGGAATGCCGTGGCTTCGCTGATGGAGACACCCGAGACGCAGGAAAGGATTGCGCAAGGAGAGTTTGTCGAGTTCGAGCTCGACTCCTTTTCCTTCTACGTCAACGGGGCCCACTACCAGTATGAGATGCGACCTCTGCAGCTCCTGGCAACACGGTTTGCTCACGACCGCTTCTACTTCGACGGCGTGCTCAGCAGCGGAGGGACCAAGCATTACGTCCAGCAAGTTGAAGTCTCGGAGCTGCCCATCGGCAACTATGACACTACTCATCCCAGCGTACAGGGCCAGATCTGGGTGCGGTCGAGGCTGAACACCAAGCGGGATGTCTACTATCGCCTCGGCCGGCCCGCCATCGAGTACGCCCGGTTCTACACCCCGTTCCTGTGGGTCGCGGACCTCGCCAAACACGCCGTCGACTATTCGGCCGCCATGATCAGCCAGGAACGCCAGGTCGAGATCAACTCGTTCAAGGCCGAATTCATGCGGTGGCTGCTCCAGACACACGGGAGCTCGCACACCTTCCAAGCCTGGCGGCGGCAGCACCCCAATGACGATTTCCGGACCTCAGTCGCGGCGAACATCGACTTCATTTGGAAGGAGATGAATGGTGTTCTGGGGTCCCGGAAGCCCCTCTCGATTCACCTGTTCAACGAGACCATTTATTTCACTCGGTACAAGCAGACCAAGGCGCCCCCAACCCCGATGGTCAAACAGGGCAAGGAGGAAGCGCCGCCGACCATCGTCACGCAATATATCCAGGACTGCTTCGGGCACATGGTCATCGGCAGGATGCTTCGGGTTCCCGGCGGCTGTCCGCCGAGCCGGTTTTACGGGACTGGGCCGACGGGTCTGTTCGACCGGGCGCCCGAGCCTGACACGTCGCCCACGCCGCCCCCGACCCGGCTCCCATGCAGCAAGAGGACCCGCACGAGCGAAGCGTGCTTCCTCCCCCTGGACGTGCTCGACCAGATCAAGGCCGGCGACACCATCTCGACACCGCGGGACGGCGAGGCCACCGGCACCAAGTGGCGCAGCGTGGCGTCCAAGGGGTCGGCACAGGACGACAGGTGGTTTGGCCTGGTGCAGGACGTCCACATCGACAAGGACGGCTCCCGCAGCTTCGACGTCAGCTGGTTCTACCGCCCCGTGGAGACGCTGTGCTCCATGATGAAGTACCCGTGGCCCAATGAGCTGTTCCTGTCGGACCACTGTACCTGCGAGGAAGGGCGCCAGGCGCGGGTCAAGGACCACGAGGTGCAGGGCGTCCACGACGTCGACTGGTTTGGAAACCCCGACAACGAGGGTCGTGGCGAGTTCTTTGTGCGCCAGATGTACGTGGTCGAGAGCCGGCGCTGGGTGACGCTGGAGAGGTCGCACCTGGCCTGCTCCCACGGCCCGCAGAAGCTTGGGTTCGCCACCGGCGATACCGTCCTCGCGGTCCGCACCAGGGACGAGGCGTTTGCCGACCCGTACGAGGTGGTCGGCGTCTTTAAGCAAGGCGCTACCATGTTCGTGCGGCTGCGGCGGCTGCTACGTCGGCGCCTGGTCGATCCCCGGGCGAATGCCGCGCCGAACGAGTTGGTGTACACGGATCAGCTGGTGGTGACGAAGCCGTCCCGGATCATTGGCAAGTGTCTCGTGCGTTTCTTTAACCCGGGAGAGGCCATCCCCACCCCTTACGACAGGGGAGGAACTGGCAACCTGTTCTACATTACTCACCGACTCGAAACACTGAATGATGGTGCCGGGGGGTCGCGGTGTGTTCCCTACGACGGAGACTTCCCGGCTTCTTTGCGGCAGGGATTCGAACCGACCCGGCAGACGTTCCGCAAACTCAGGGGGATGGATCTGTTTTGCGGAGCCGGCAACTTTGGCCGGGGACTCGAGGATGGTGGCGGGGTCGAGATGCGCTGGGCCAACGACATCTGGGACCGGGCCATTCACACGTACATGGCGAACAGCCCCAACCCGGAGGCTACGAATCCGTTTCTGGGGTCGGTGGACGATCTCCTCCGGCTGGCGATCGAAGGGAAATACTCGGACAAGGTCCCCCGGCCCGGCGAGGTTGAGTTCATCTCGGCCGGCAGCCCCTGCCCGGGTTTCTCGCTGCTGACCCAAGACAAGACGACGCTGGCGCAGGCCAAGAACCAATCTCTCGTGGCCTCCTTCGCCTCCTTCGTCGACTTCTACCGGCCCAAGTACGGCATCCTGGAAAACGTCTCGAGCATCGTCCAGGCACGCCACAACCGCTCCGAGGACGTGCTCTCGCAGCTCTTTTGCGCCCTCGTCGGCATGGGCTACCAGGCGCAGCTTATTCTGGGCGACGCCTGGTCCCACGGCGCGCCCCAGTGCCGCAACCGCGTCTTCGTCTACTTCGCCGCGCCCGGCCTCCCTCTCCCGGAGGCGCCACTGCTGTCCCACTCCCACTACCCGGGCGTCACCTCCCGCGGCCTCGGCGAGATGTGCAACGGCGAGCCGTTCGTCCGGCGCTCCTTCCAGCCCACCGCTTTTCCCTTCGTCAGCGCCGGCGAGGGCACCTCGGACCTGCCGCTCATCGGGGACGGCAAGGCCGAGCCGGCGATCGCCTTCCCGGACCACCGCGTCTGCGCCGGCGTGACGGAGCGCCTCCGCCACCAGATCGCCGCCATCCCGACTCACCCGTACGGCATGAACTTTTCCAAGGCGTGGGACGGAGGCCGCGGCGTCATGACGCCCGCGGAGCGGGAGCTGTTCCCCGACGACGGGTTCCGCGTGGCGGCCATCTCGCAGGGGTGGAGGCGTGTCAATCCGGGGGATGTGTTTCTGACCGTCACCACGCGCAGCCAGCCGACGGACGCGAGGGCGGGCACGGGACTGCACTGGGTGGATGACCGGCCGCTGACGGTGCAGGAGATCAGGCGGGCGCAGGGGTTCCCCGATTGCGAGGTGCTGTTGGGCATGAGGGCGGACCAGTGGAAGTTGGTGGGGAACAGTGTCGCGAGGCAGATGGCGCTGGCGCTGGGGATGCGGTTTCGCGAGGCGTGGGCGGGGCAGGCGGAGGCGAAGATTGTTCAGCAGAATGGGCATCGCCAGAGCACGCCTCGTGATGTGGCGGCAACGACAACAACGGTCCGTAATCGTCACGGCCATGATCACAGCCACAACGGCAGCGGCAGCGGATCACGCGAACCATCGGCGCCAACGGCGTGGAACGGTCCCAGCCACAGCACGACTCACGAGATCATCGACCTCACTTCGGAGGCCGAAGAAGAGACCTCGGGGGTAGGCCACGGCAGGTCGCGCGAGGCGGTCAACCTCACCTCCCGATCATCCAGCTCCAACAGGACCGACACCAACGCCCGAAGCGCAACAACGACCAGGTCAACTAGGGACAAGCGCGAGCTGATGAAGCGGCGCGTGTTTGTGTCTTCCGCCTCGGACCTGGAGGTGCTGCCGCCGCCCAAGGCCATGCGGCTTGACAGTGCTGAGTCGACGCCGGAGGTAGTATTGAATGTTGGGCCCGGACGGCGGGTGCGGGTTCCGATCATGAGACCCGAGCCAAGCCCTCCGGCGCAGACCCTTGAGGGAGCGAGCACGGGACCGACAGTTGTTCGGCTGTGGTCCCCCGACGAATTTGGATCGGATGTCTGGGACTTGGATGAGGATGAGCTCTGAGCGGGGGATGGGGGGTTGGTTGTGGCTGCATGGAGGGTCGGACGCAGAGGTCGCGGATTGGTTGCATGGTGCATACATAGAGGAGCATATCCCGGAGTATCTCAGGCGTGGGGGGGCGCGGAGGGAATGTCGCGATGGGGTGGATCATTGGGGGACGGGGATATGCATCAGTTAGAGACATGCATTAGCCAGATAGAAGTGAGCACCAAACATGTTACCAGTGCAATTGCCTGGTGGCTCCGATCCCCTCCTTCCTGTCTGTGTAAGCCGAGGGGCGGGAAGCTCCCGAGCCCAGACCGCAGATGGCCCATGCTCCTTGCCTGTTTCAGGGCCTGGGCACTGCCTGAACGGGCAGCAATTGGTTGGCCAGCAGCTCCCCAAACATGCGACTGGAAGGACCCCGCAGCCAATCAGGGTGCCCCGGCGCTTGTTTCATTGCCCGTTCAGAAACGTGCAGCGGCACCCGACTGCTGCAGCTTGCAAGCTCCAATTGCGACGGGCGCTTACACACGCCGTCGACAACCACGGAGCTTCAATATGGCTATTTCCTCACACCTCCCCGGCTCGACCCCAGGCTATTGGGTGCCAGTCATCGCGGCCACAGCGGCCGCAGTGCCCCCGTCATCTCGCATGCGCCAGAAGCACACCATGTCACCGTCGCCCTGTCGCCCTGCCTTCCCGCGACGCTGCTGGCCGTTCGTCCTGCCGCAGCGCGTCAGGCCGGCGACGCGCCTATCGTTTACTAGGTGATAGACTCGGGGCTGACCAGGGCACACGATGGAGTCATCGACTTGCGAGGCCGCTGCTGGCTCTGCGTTTCCCTTTTTCTGCCGTGCTCCCTTTCTTGTTTATACAGCTTCCTCTTTCTCTTCCCCCATTGTCCCATTTTCCGTTTCCCAGTTTTCATTTGTGGGTTGTTTGTCGTTGTGGCCGCCCATTCAGCACCCATTGTTCTTTGTAAGGCTGCGTGATTGTTCGTGAGCCGGGGCTTCGTGACACACGCACCTGCCACTCGAACAGGCCGCTTCTTAATTCTTCCTCGAGCAGCCAGTCTGCTCCGATTCCACAACTTGACTTCTTCTCCTCCCATCTTTCCCTCGCAGGCAGGCCCTTGCAGCCCCGTTGAACATCTTTCCTTTTTCGGCTTCCACCAAAGACTCTCTCTACCTTGTACACCACCGCCACTCCAGGAGAGATGCATATCACTTTAATACTACGCGCCCTGGCGCTCGTCGCTGCCGCCGAGGCAGGTCCTCTGCGGAGCCGTCCGCGGTTTGGGGGGGCAGGCCAGGCACCACGACAGGCACCAGTTGACACTGGCAGCAGCTCGACAGTTCTAGCAGCATCAACGAGCGAGAGCAGTTCCTCAAGCGGAAATGGCCAAGGCACCAGCACAGTGGTACCGACCGGCGTCCCCGTACTCTCAACCTCGACAACGGCGACAGCGGCGAGCTCACATTCTACTGGTACGGTTGTACCAACCGGGATCCCCCTACCCTCGACCTCGACAACGGCGACCGCGGCGAGCCTAATCTCCACTGGCTCGACGAGTGTGCTGCCCACCAACCTACCGAGTTCGACACTGGCGCCCGCGGACACGGACACGGAATCAGTCTGCTCATCGACTTTGCTAGCCACCGGCGTGGAAAGCTCGACTGCCGTCAGCCCGGCCTCCAGCTCAGCCAGCTCACAGACTCCGTCGTCCACCAGCTTGCGGACCCCGTCCCAGTCACTCCACAGCGCTATCACACTTCCCCTCCACGGAACGGCGACCGCCAGACCCGTCGTCACCCCTATCAGCCAGGTTTCCCCTTCAACCTTGGCAGGAAGCTTCGCTCTTTCGACCACCAGCAGTTCCTCCACAGGGTTGGGGTCGGTAACTTCACTCAGCAGCGGCTTGGTCGCTTCCACGGCGCTGCCGACTACCGGCAGCGGATCCAGTTCGGCATCCCCGACCCTCGCATCAGGGTCAAGTGCGTCGGCATCCTCGAGCCTCGCATCAGGATCAAGTGTGTTGGGCTCGTCGGCCTTCGTATCAGGGTCAAGTGTGCTGGGCTCGTCGACCCCATCAGCCGCGCTTGGCTCCACCACCGCCACGGGCTCTTCGGCCCTCGCATCAGGGTCAAGTGCGTTGGGCTCGTCGAGCCGATCAGCCGCGCTTGGCTCTACCACTGCCACGGGCTCGCCAAGTTCCTCGGGCCTTTCCTCTGGCCTCCCTGGCTCGTCATCTTCGACCCACCTCACCATCACAGGGACGCCTCTCACCGTCATCCCAACGGCCATTCAGATTGCTCCACCGGCGACCACCACCGTCTCTCCCGACGTGTACCAGAACAACTTGCGGAACGCGCGCGAGTTCAATACCATCTTCGCGACCCTGACCAAGCAGTCGGCCTGCAAGCTGGGCCAGACGGCATGCGTTGCGGGAGGACTCGCCTCCTGCGCTGGCGGCGACGGCTTTGAGCTTGTTCCCTGCGCCATCGCCGGTACCGCCTGCTTCGCCATGCCTATGAATTCGACCGAGGGCGTGAGTCTGGGTTGCTACAACATTGCCGCGGCCAGGCAGATTCTGGGGACGATTCCGGATGCGTTGGTGCCGAGTACTTCGCTTGCTGCGTCGTCGTCGACGTCAGTGTCAGCTGGCGGTTCAACAACGTTTTCAGCGAGCACTAGAGCCGCTTCTCAATCCAGCGCTGGCCCCACAACCAGAACCACGGTCGTCATTGTCACCACCTCTGGCTTCGGAACCGTCACCGTGACAGTCGACCCTACTCCGGCGACGACATCGTCTTCCTCTCCCTCTTCCTCTCTGGTGCAACCCGCCACCACCTCCTCTGCCAGCACAACGACCAGCTCAGCCACCCGGGCGACGATCAGCTCAACCAGGACTTCACAAACCACCTCCTCCAACCTCCCGACCAACCCCATCACCCGCACCGCCACCATTGCCGTCCCCACCGGCACCGCAACCATCACCCTGACCATTGACCCGGACGTTGCCGACCCCACCCCCGAGTCCACGGTGACGCCGCCCCTCTCCTCGCAGCAGCTCCCCGCGTTTACCGTCCCGGCCTCCTTCGCCTTCACCACCGTCCAAGGCCCCACCACCATGGCGACCTCCACCCGCCCGAGGCTGGTCGTCGTTCCGATCGAGGATAAGACGACGACCACCACTACCGCCACGGCGGTTGCGACGGCGACGACGTCACCTGGCCTGGCGAACGGGGCGGTTGATGTGACCAGCACCGCCAGTGTCGGTGCGGGCAGCCCAGCGACTGTGACCCAGCGCTTGACGGTGACGGAGAAGGAGACGGTGCGGGAGACAGTGACGGCGACTGAGAGGGAGACTGTGACGGGGACTGCCACGGCCACGGTGACGGTCACGGCGGGGAGTGTTGTCATCGCTTGAGTAACGAAGGGGGGTGATTGGAGAGAGCAAAAGGAAGGAATCAAGTTGGACTGAGTGGGAGATATATCAGACCATACCATCACAGCTGTCGCTGCGTTTTCTTTTAGTATTTTTTTTCCTTTCTTTTTCTACATTTCTTCTTAGAGCCTTGTGTTGCTCGGCATCTCGGAAAACCTGGTGTTAGAGAGACGAGCCGATTTATAGGCGTTTAGGTGCTATACTCGTGGGATCAGTCCTTGCATTAATAAAGTTGGGATAGTCGGCTATCAATCACAAGTTCTAAAATAGTCCAAGGCATACCTTGATTGTGACAGAGGCAGGTGCATTCCACGCCGCGCCTTGAATGCTGATGCCAAAACTACAAGCGAAATACCCTGAGCAAATGCAGATATTTCTATAACTTCCCCAAACAAGCAACCATACACAAGCCATGTCCATGCAATGCTAGCAATACTCCATACCCCATGTTCCCCATACATGCAACCACAAAACATGCCATGCCATGCTACGCCCTACAATGCAATCATTCATCATGACCGTCCTATATAGCATCGAACAAACCCAACATCCCACTCTCACCGCCTCCTCCGGAACCGACTGTTGTGCCCCGGCCCGCCCTTGGACCCCGTGTTCCTCAGCTTGAGACGCTTGAAGTTGGCGTGCGCCGTCGCCTTGACCTTGCGCACCGCCCGCTTGACGACGCCCTCGGTCTTGGGGTTCTCGGCAGTCTTCTTGGCCGTGGCGGATTTTTTGCTCTGCTTGGTTTTGGCTGCCGCGTCTTTTTCTTCTTCTCCGTCAGAGGCGGAGCCGTCGAAGTCAAGGTCGGAGTCGAGGTCCGAGAGGCGGAGTTCGTTGACATCTGTCGCTGTTGTTGCTGGGGTTTTGGCCGACTTGAATTGTGTCTCCGGGACGAGGTCGTCTTCGTCTTCCTCCCCGTGGTCACCCGCCCCGGTCTGGCCCTGAGCCGGCCGCCTCGCCCTCGTCGGCCGCATGTTGACCAGCCGCGTGGTGCGTTTCTGCCCGCGCTTCTTGAACTGCCGCAGCGGCTGCTGCCCCCTCTGCTTCTCTTCGTCCAGGCTATCGTAGAGCGCCTCGTCGTCAAATCCAGACAGCAAGCCGCCCGGCCCCGGTACGGGCGCCGGCACAGCATTTCCTTTCTCGTCGACACCATCCCCAACACCGTGACCCTGCGCCTGGCTATCACCCACCACAACCTCACCAACCCCTCCCTTCCTCTCCACCCCCATTGCAGACCCACCACCCATCCCCATCTCCATTCCCATCGCCATATCCATCTCCATCTCCATCTCCCTCATAGCCTCCTCCTCCTCCTCAAACGCCTCCTCCTCCAACTTCCGCAGCCCCGCCACGACGCTGCTCAGACTCCGCCCGATCCCGCCCAGCTTCCGCGGCAGGCGCAGCGGCCCGACGGCCTTGGCGGCCTCCTCCTCCTCCTCCCTCCCTCCCGTTCTGCCCGCGTCTTCATCCTGCTCGTCCACGCGCGAGAGGGTGGCTGTGGCTGTGGCTGCGCCGGTTATGGACAGCGTGCGCCGCCGGAGGAAGGACGGGGTCGAGGAGGTTGGCGTTCTCCCGGAGGAGGAGGACGAGGAGGACGGGCGTTTGGTGACGCGGTTTGTGGACGGGGTTTTGAAGGGCGTGGTGTTTTGCGTGGGGTTGTTCTTGTCGTGACGGCGGGGGGTCGTGGAGGCGGTTGGGAAGAGGAGTTGGGTGGTGGTGGCCGTGGTGGTGCGTTTGGACTGCGGAGTGATGGCAAAGCGGGCGGTTGTTGGGGTTGTTGTTGCTCCCGCTGAGAGGACGTCTGTGGCGCGGCGTTTGCTTGGAGTTACGGCGGAGAATGGGCGGCTGGGAGCAGCTGAGAGGACGGTGGACCTGGATGGTGTGCCGGAGAGGAGATCAAAGAGGCCGAGGATGCGGCCGTCTTTCTGGGGTGTCGGGCTGACCGAGGTCGGCACCGCTGCAGCGACGGGGGTGAGGGCAGCCCGAGCCAAGGAGGGAGTGAGGACGACGGCGGCCATGGTCTCGGGCTGGAAATGCTGCGTCTTGGATGGTGTCTGGACGGGCTTCGCCCTCTTGGAGGGAGTCTGCGGAGGGAGGGCGGCATCGGATTGGGACCGTTTGCGCTGCTGGTGCCCGT
>Ga0247823_10002185_pt1 | contig 16197 bp, 13 predicted proteins | sample 13C_PalmiticAcid_2_FD_192426 | JGI IMG/M metagenome (GOLD analysis project Ga0247823, IMG submission 192426) | Soil microbial communities from agricultural site in Penn Yan, New York, United States - 13C_PalmiticAcid_Day30 | ecosystem: Environmental > Terrestrial > Soil > Agricultural land...
CACGAATCCAGTCGACACCGCGTTCGGCAGGCGGCACGGACCCGGTGGTGGTCAGCGCCGCCGTCGACCTGACGGCGGCCAAAGACAAGACGATCGGACAGTACAACGACGCGTTCGCCGACCGACGTCCCCAGTTCTACGGGGCGCTGTCAGCACATGGACCGCTTTTGCGCACCGGCGACGGTGCGGGCGGAAGGGACTGAGGATCATGGCAGCTGTCACCTTTGAAGGCGCGCGGCGCCGGTACGCGGGCACGGACCGCCCGGCGGTGGACGACCTGGACCTGGAGATCAGGGACGGGGAGTTCATGGTCCTGGTCGGCCCGTCCGGCTGTGGCAAGTCCACTTCGCTGCGGATGCTGGCGGGCCTGGAGGAGGTGAACGGCGGACGCATCCTGATCGGCGACCGCGATGTCACCACGGTCGCCCCGAAGCAGCGCGACATCGCGATGGTGTTCCAGAACTACGCGCTGTACCCGCACATGACCGTCGCGGAGAACATGGCGTTCTCGCTGAAGATGGCCAAAGTGGACAAGGACGAGCGGGCCAGGCGGGTACGGGAGGCAGCGAAGCTGCTCGACCTGGAGGCGTATCTGGACCGCAAGCCCGCGAAGCTGTCCGGCGGCCAGCGGCAGCGGGTCGCCATGGGGCGGGCGATCGTGCGGGAACCGCAGGTGTTCTGCATGGACGAACCACTGTCCAATCTGGACGCGAAGCTGCGGGTGTCCACGCGCACCCAGATCGCCGCGCTCCAGCGCCGCCTCGGCATCACGACGGTGTACGTCACCCACGACCAGGTCGAGGCCATGACCATGGGCGACCGGGTCGCCGTGCTCAAGGACGGGTTGCTCCAGCAGGTCGACACGCCACTGGCCCTGTACGCCCGCCCGGCGAACCAGTTCGTGGCCGGGTTCATCGGCTCGCCTGGGATGAACTTCATCGAAGCCGACCTGTCCCACGGCGAGGCGCTGATCGGCGAGTACGCACTGCCGGTCGACCGCGCGACAGCGTCGCGGGCCGACGGTGCCGTCACCCTGGGCGTGCGCCCGGAGTCGTGGCGGGTCCTCGACGGCGGGCAGAGCGGCCTGCCGGTCACGGTCGACCTGGTCGAGGAACTCGGCGCGGACGCCTACGTCTACGGCACCGCCGTGTACCAGGGCACCGCGCACGCCTTGGTGGTCCGGGTGAACGCACGGCACGGGCACGCGAAGGGATCGACGATCCACGTGACCACCGACCCCGGCGACGTGCACCTGTTCGACTCGGCGACCGGCGCGCGCCTGTGACGCCGATGTCGTGACCCGCATCGCCTGCCGAGTCCGGAAGCCGGTGGCGGGGTCACCCCCGCCACCGGCGCCCATCAGCCGACCCAGTTGCTGGTCGCCTGGCCCTGGCATGGGGTGCACAGGTACTTCAGGGTCTTCTCGGTCCTAGTGCCGATCATGTGGGTCTCGTAGTGTCCGTCCGCGTTCGTTCGGGGCACGCGGATGATCTCCCACGACGGGTACTGGTCAGCGGTCAGGTTGACGTGGAACCCGGCACTGTCCTTGGTGATGTTCAGGTATCCGTCGATGGCGCCGGGGATGCTGAATCCGGCTCCCGGGACGCTCGCGTAGGAGTCGGCGAGCTGGAACCTGATGAACGCCGCTCCCCCGCCGCCGCTGGCACCGACCTTGTTGTAGTCGTAGTGCGCGTAGCAGAACGGGTGCACCGGACCGTCGCACTCGGTCCCCAGCGGGATCGTGGTGCCGACGTTCTGGATGTCCAGTGCCTGCTTGCACGCGGTGCCGCCGGGGCAGGTCGGTTTCACGACGAGCCCGACACTGCCGGACTTGGGCTCCCAGGCGACCATCGCCCGGCCCGGCGCGGTGACCTTGCTGGAGAAGCCGGTGTGGTCGACGAAGAAGTCGCTGATGTTGTCGCCGCCCTGGATGAACGCCCTGGCGATGAACAGGTCGGAGTCCGAGCCGCCGCCCGAGGTCGGGATGACGGCGCGGGTCAGGTCGAGCCTGCTGCCGAAGAACATGCTCATCGCCTCGGTGTAGGCGGGATTCGTCTTCTGGGGCGGTGGTGTGCCGCCTGTCGAGCACCGTGGCAGGTCGGGGTTGAACCCGCTGTACCCCGTCTTGACGTAATAGTCGGGCACCCACAGGCCTTCGGCCGTGTAGTCCCAGATCGTCGAGCCGTACGCGTTGGGGCCGGTGTCCTGGCAGTCGACGGTGATCAGGCTGCCCGCCGGGTACTTGTTCGGGTAGGCGTGGTTGGCCAGGTCCTTCGCGGTGCGGCCGTCGAGGGTCGCGGTCGCCGGGAACTGGTTGTCGCCCGCGCTGGGCAGGTGGGTGCCGGAGCCCGGGCCGTCGTCGAACGGCGAGACGACGGCGTAGATCGGCTGGCCGCCGGTGTTGCGCGGGTTGAACGCGGACTTGTGCACGACGCCGTCGCCCACGTTGCCCTCGATCGTGGTGATCCGCCCGTCGGCCAGTACCGACTCCACCAGTCCGATGTGGACGCTGGCGCCGGGGCCGGATCCATAGAGGACGGCGTCGCCGGGCTTCATGTTGTCGAAGCCGCGCAGCAGGCCGCGGTCGCGGCCCCAGTAGTAGAACTGGTTGGAGCCACCGTAGTTGGCGCCCCACACACCCGCCTGGCGCCATACCCAGCTGGCGAAGTACGCGCACCACGGCTGGTACTCCCCACACAGGTAGGGCGTGCGGAAGTTGGTCGCGTAGGGCTCGCAGTTGTCCCGGTTGTGCTCCGGGTACACGCCGACCTGGCCCTGCATGACCTGCACGATGCGGGCGCGGTCACCGTTGCTGCTCGCGGTCGGGGGCTGCGTCGGCGTCGAGCCCGCGCAGGTGGGGATGCCGGGGGCGAAGCCGCTGTAGCCGGTCTTCACGTAGCGGTCGGTCACCCAGAGGCTGTCGGAGGTGTAGTCCCAGACGGTGGAGCCGTACGCCTCGGGTCCGTACGCCTGGCACGTCACCGAGACCGTGCTGCCCGCCGGGTAGCGGTCGGGGTAGGCGTGGTTGTTCAGGTCCTTCGCGGTCCGGCCGTCGAGCGTGGCGGTCACCAGGAACCTGTTGCCGCCGTAGGTCTTCGGCGCGCCCGCGTCGGAGCAGCGCTGCAGGTTCGGGCTGAACCCGCTGAACCCGGTCTTGACGTAGACGTCGGTGACCCACAGGCCCTCGGCGGTGTAGTCCCAGACCGAGGAGCCGTACGCGTCCGGACCGCTGTCCTGGCAGACGATGTTGATCGTGCTGCCCGACGGGTACCGGTCGGGATAGGCGTGGTTGTTCAGGTCCTTCGCGGACCGACCGTCGAGCGTCGCGGTCACCGGGTAGGAGGTGCCCACGAGGTCCAGCGACGGCGAGTTGTTCGAGTCGCACCGGGGCACGTTCGGGTTGAACCCGCTGAAGCCGGTCTTGACGTAGTAGTCGACGACCCACAGGTGGTCGGACGTGTAGTCCCAGATGTTCGACCCGCCGTAGGTGGCCGGACCGGTGTCCTGGCAGACGACCGTGATCACCGTGCCCGACGGGTACTTGTTCGGGTAGGCGTGGTTGTCCAGGTCCTTCGCGGTCCGACCATCGAGGGTCGTGGTGACCGGGAACTGGTTCGTCGCCGCGACTGCCGGGGTGCCGACCGTGATCGTCGCGGCCGAGATGGCCGCTATCAGCGTCGAGGTGATCAACCTCGACCGCTGTCTCTTGCGTTGCCGCACTGTGGATTCTCCTCGATAACCTGCCGCCCCATCGGCGGCGGCGGTCAGCGTAGGCGGCGGCCAGGAAATTCCGATAAACGCGGAGAGGGTCTGTGTGAAGTCCCACAATGCGAATTGATCACCGACGGCGGAGAAATGTCCGAATCCGAATGGACCTGGAATGATCGAATTCAAGTCGCGAGTCGGCGGTCACCCGGTGATCGACCCACGTGCGGGGCCTGACCTTGCCGTCGCCGCAGCATCCGGTTGCTGCTCCAGTTCCCGGATCGTTGGCGAGCGCGATCCCGGTCGCACCCGATCATCAGCGCATCGTGACTATTCCCACTCCCAGCGGATGCCCACGATTCCCCGCCCGGGGTTCTGCGTGGCCAGGAGGGCGGAGTGCGCGTACGTCAGGTGGATCTCTTGCTCGGTGCGCGGCTGGTCGACCTGCGCCGACTCGAACTGGTAGCACCGGCCAGGCAGTTCCGATTGGGCGAACTGGACGTGCAGGACGTAGAGCCCGATCGACCTGGCGAACGCGCGAAAGTACTCATTCTCATCAATGGGCTGATCAATGACGACCTTGTATTCGATCAGGAATGCCTCGCCCGAGTTGTAAACCCGGTCCAGAAGCAGCTCCGTTCCGACGAGCCAGCGGAGGCGGTCTCTTCTGACCCGGCCGGGCCTGCCCGCCCAGTCCGGCGAGACCACGTGTACTTCGCAGCCGGGCAACGACTTCTCCCTCAGCCTCAACCCCGCCTCCGGCAACGTCCAGCCTGGCTCGGCCGCCACCACCACCATCGGCACGGCCACCACCTCGGGCAGCGCGCAGACGGTGAACCTGACCGCGTCCGGCCTGCCGAGCGGGGCGACCGCGAGCTTCAACCCCTCCTCGGTCCAGTCCGGCTCGTCGTCGACGCTGACGATCTCCACCTCGGGGAGCACGCCGACGGGCAGCTACTCGATCACGGTGACCGGAACGGGCTCGGTGAGCCACACCGCCTCCTACAACCTGACCGTCGGCAACGGCAACCCGAACCCGGGCGCGCCCGACATCGACGTCGCCAGGGTGCAGGCGCACCTGACCCAGTTCGGCACCATCGCCACCCAGAACGGCGGCAACCGCAGGGCCGGGTCGGCCGGATACACCCAGTCGGTGGCGTACGTGAAGGGCAAGCTCCAGGCGGCGGGCTTCACCGTCACCGAGCAGAACTGCACCTCGTGCACCTACCCGTCCAACAACCTGATCGCGGACTGGCCGGGTGGCGACACGAACAACACAGTCATGTTCGGCGCGCACCTCGACGGCGTCTCCGCCGGTCCTGGCATCAATGACAACGGATCCGGTTCGGGCGCGCTGCTGGAGAACGCCCTCGCGCTCGCTGCGGCCGACCCGACCATGACCAAGCACGTGCGCTTCGGGTGGTGGACCGACGAGGAGCAGGGCCTCAACGGCTCCAAGTTCTACGTCAACTCCCTGTCCGCCACGCAGAAGAGCGCGATCAAGGGGTACTACAACTTCGACATGATCGCGTCCAAGAACGCGGGCTACTTCATCAACAACGTCACCACGGCCACCTCGGCTCCGTTGAAGGCGTACTGGGACTCCCTTGGCCTCTCCGCGGAGGAGAACGTGGAGGGCCAGGGCCGATCCGACGACGCCTCGTTCAAGAACGCGGGCATCCTGACGTCGGGGTACGCCACCGGTGCCGGCGCGGTGAAGACCGCGGCGCAGGTGACCAAATGGGGTGGATCGCAAGCGGCGTACGACCCCTGCTACCACCAGTCGTGCGACACCACCAACAACATCAACGCCACCGCCCTCGACCGCGGCGCGGACGGGATCGCCTACGCCATCTGGAACCTCGCCGTCGGCACTACCACCCCGACCAACGACTTCTCGGTCTCGGTGAACCCGGCCTCCGGCAACGCGAACCGTGGCGCGTCGGTGACGGCCACTGTCAACACGGCCACCACCAGCGGCAGCGCGCAGACGGTGAACCTGACCGCGTCGGGAGCGCCATCCGGTGTGACCGTGTCGTTCAGCCCGTCTTCGGTGCAGTCCGGATCCAACTCCACCGTGACCTTCGCGGTGGCGTCGACCGCGACCCCCGGCACGTCGACGATCACCCTCACCGGCACCGGGTCGGTCGCGCACACGACGACCTACACCCTGACCGTCAACGGCGCCCCGCCGCCGACCGGGCGCACGTTCACCAACGGCACCGACTACCAGATCCGCGACAACCAGGTCATCAGCTCGATCATGTCCAACGCGCCCGGTGCGGCCGCCTCGCCGGTCCAGGTGTCCGTGACGATCAACCACACCTGTTCCGAGGACCTCGGGATCAGCCTGATCGCGCCCAGCGGGATGGCCTACACCTTGAAGAACCCCGGCACGGGCAACTATCCGTGCACCCAGTTCGGCGGCCTGAGGACCTACTCCGTCCCGATCAGCGCCGCCGCCGCCGGAGTCTGGCGGCTGGGCATCACCGACTACGGGCCGAGCGACTACGGCGTGCTCGACACCTGGTCGATCACCCTGTAGGTCGATCCCTGCCACACGGACAGAGCCACACCTTGGCTCCATGAACCTCTTGCAGGGGAGGAAGGAAGAGCCGGCCACCTCACGGCCGGCTCTTTCCTTTGCCCGGTCCGCGATCTGACCCGTTGTACTGATCCGGTCACCATCGGCGACAGAACTCGCTAGAGTCGTACTTTGGGTAACCGGAGCGCGACGTAGGGGTGATGCGGCTTGGGCCAGGGCGACGACCACGAACTCCGACTCGCCGAGCAGTTCAGGCGGTTGGCCCAGGCGAGAGCGGGAGGTGTGCCAGCCACAACGGAGGAGCCAGAGCTCGAGGACTCGGTCGGCACGGCGGCCGCGGGCGCGGTGCGCGTCGTGGTGCGGAACCGCCGAATCCTCTCGGTGGAGATCGACCCCGGCGTGCTCAGACAGCCGCCCGGCGCCGTGTCGGGGCTGCTGCGAGAGGCCGTCAATCCCGCGCTGGCGCAATCGCTGACCGACACGCCCGCCGTCGGTGACCCCGGTCCGGACCTCGCCGCGCTGGGTGCGCAGCTGGCGGAGTTCACCCGCCAGGGCGGCCAGGCTCTTCGCCGGATCCAGGACGCCATCGACGGGTCGATGGCGAAGCTCGCCGACCGGACCGGCATCCACGGCGACGCCTCACCCCAATACGTCGACTTCCTGTTCCAAGACGCACTGGACGTGGTGGGTTCCGCGCGGGCCGCGCTGTCGGCGGATCCGGCCCGGCCGGTCACCGGCGAGGGCAGGGACGAGGCCGACGAGGTCTCCGCGACGGTCACCGGCGGCGAGGTGACCGTGCTCGATCTGACGGTCGTCGCGGTACGGCTGTCCGGCGAGGCGTTGGGGCGGGCGGTTCGCCAAGCGGTCAACACCGCACTCGAGACCTGGGAGCGGCAAGCCGGTGCCACTGAGCGGGCGGCGCTGGACGTGGCGGCGCTGCGCGAGGTCGGCGAGCGCGCTCAGAAGGTCCGCGAGCAGAGCATGCAGCACCTGCGCACCTACACGAACAACCTGACCTCGATCATGCGCAACATCGACTAGGGGCGACACGATGTCCGGGGAGATGTACGTCCACGCCGAGGCGATCGGCGGGTCCGCGAAACAGATCTTGGGAACCGGCGAGGCCCTCGCGGCAGGCGTCGAGTCGTTCCGTGGTCAGGTGGACGCGCTCGCCGACGCGTTCGGTGGCGACGACCTCGGCTCGGTGCTGGGGATGATCTACCAGGTCATCTCCGAGGCCGCGTTCGAGTCGTTCACCGACAACGTCGACGGCCTCGACGAGATCGGCAACAACCTGCAGAGCATGGCCGACGACTACACGACGGTCGAGACCGCCAACACGGGCTTCTTCCAGCAACTGACGGGAGACTTGGGATGACCACGGGCATGATGCTGCCGCCCGAGCTGTCCGGGCTGCTCAACACGCTCGGCTTCAACTGGCCACAGAGCGACGAGGGCAAACTCTTCGACCTGGCGGGCCACTGGTCCGGCTTCGCCGACCGCCTCGGCCCGGCCGCCGCCGAAGCCGACGCGCACGCCCGACAGGTTCTGAGCCTGAACAGCGGCGCGGCGATGGAACGGTTCGAGGCGTTCTGGACCGACGGCGAGGCGCCGAAGCAGAACCTCGAGGACGGCGCCACCGCCTCGTCCCTCGTCGGCACCGGCCTCTATGTCTGCGCGGGCGTCGTCGTCGCGCTCAAGATCGCCGTCGTCGTGCAGCTGACCATGCTCGCGATCGAGATCGCCCAGGCCATCGCCACCGCGGTGGTGACCTTCGGCGCCTCACTGCTGGAGATCCCCATCTTCAAGGAGATCACCTCGCTCCTGCTCGACCAGGCACTCGACCTCGCTATCAGCCAGGTGCTCAATGCCTAGGAAACGGCCGCCCAAGGCCGCCCAGTCCACAGTCAACGCGGCCGCGGGCATCTTCACCCCGATCGGCAAGAAGCTGCGCAAGAGCAAACGCCCCGCGGGCGCCACCGGACCTGGTCAGGTCAAGCCACTCGATGTCGGGCCGTACAGCGACCTCAAGAAACGCGAGAAGGTCGGCGACAACCTGGAGCACGACCACATTCCGTCCTCCGCGGCGCTCAAGAAGGCCAAGGAAAAGCAGCTCGGCCGTAAACTGACCCCACAGGAAGCCCGGGACCTGCACCAGCAGGGAACCGCGATCGAGGTTCCCAAGGAAGTCCACGCCAAAGGCGACACATTTCGCGGCAAGAACACGCCGGACCGGATCGACGCCGACGCGGCGGATCTCGGCGCCGCGGCGAAGCGGGACTACGCTACGACCCGGCAGAACCTCATCGATCATGGTTACGCACCCAAGGATGTCGACGCGGCCCTCGATAGAATGCGCGACGCGAATCGGAGGAAGGGCATATGACCACAGTCACCGGTGAGATGGCCGTGCTGCTGGACGTGCTGGGGTATCGCCAGGGCGACAGCCGAATCCTCGACGCGATCGCGCTGGTCGGACCCGCCATGGAGGTCGAGGAATTCGATTTCGATGGCGAGAAGTCGACGTACTTCACCTTCAAGCCCGCCGGAACGGACCTGCTCTTCGAGAACGACACTCTGGTGTCGGTCATGGTGCGGACTCAGCCGGACGACCAGGATGGGACCTACGGTCTGTATCCGCGCCCGGCCGCGCTCGTGGATGGGCTGTCCCCCACCGCGACTCGCGCCGAAGTCACCGCACTTCTCGGCGTTCCGGAACGTGACGGGCCGAATTTCGTCCGCTTCGAGGCCAACAAACACTATCTGCATTTCGAGTTCGACTCGCACGGCCGAGCGGCCAAACTCTCCGCGCTACTCGAACCGGTCTGATTGAGCCAGGATCTGCCCGCGAGTGGCCTTGTCGTGTCCACCCGCGGGCCTTTGGCGACCGCCGATACCCGCGTTGTTGATCGTCCCCTGTGGACGGAGGGGCGCCTCGCCGTCGAGGGTCCGGTCGCACCTCCGGCCGACGTCGAGACCTGTTGACATTTGACCATTCCGGCAGCAGGAATGCGCATGCTCCCGTTGGATCAAGTTTGATTTTGAGCGATCTCGTTAGGTGGCGCCTGCGCCCCGGCTGAACCTGGGGACAGGATCGAGGCGATGGCGCCGAACCCTCGGCCAGTCGTCGACGTGGCCGATCGCCGTTACATGGCTCCCGCGGCCATTGATGCCGACTCGTGGTGCGACACGGCAGGCGATGGCTGTCCCGGGCCCGGGGATTACCTGCAAGATCCTGATAAGGACCACCATGAGCCACCCGGGCTCCCCTGTGAAACACCGGCTCCGCCACCTGACCGTGCCCCTCGCGCTTGTCGCGAGCGCGCTGTCCGTCTCGTTCGCCCCCCAGGTGTCGCGACGGCGGCCGCGGCGCCCGGACTGACGAGCACGCCCCCGATGGGGTGGAACACCTGGAACGCCTTCCGCTGCGACATCAGCGAGTCGAAGGTGAAAGCCGCCGCCGACGTGATCGAGCTGGGCAGGCGGGGTGGCTGACCCACCCCGCCTGCCCCGCTGGATCAGAAGTGGTTCGCCTTGAACCGCTGCGCCGCGCTTCCGTCGCACTCCCGCATCCGCAGCTGAACCCGCGACCCTCCGCCGGAGATCCCGGTGTCGGTCGCACACAGTCCACTGTAGACATTCTGGAACGTGTACACGTCACCACCCGGGGAGATCTTCGTCCAGTGCTGCTTCGAGTCAGCGCTATTGCAGTCGCGCTGGCTCAGGCCGGAGTCGATCGCCCCAGAGTCCACCGCGACACACTTGAGGTAGCCGGTGCCGATCTGGCTGCCGAAGATTCCGAAGTTCTGCCAGACGACGTTGCCCTTGCAGCTGTACAGCTGCACGACGGCACCCGACCCGCTCGACTCGCCCTGGATGTCCCAGCACTTGCCGTTCGTGGCCTTCAGCTGCCAACCAGTGGCGGCCTGGGCGGGCAGTTGACCGCCCAGCACCAGCACAGTGACGCCACCCACCAATACGCCGAGATTCCGCAGAGAAACACGCATGTTCGTCCTCATTCGTCCTTGGCGAGCCGCCATTTCCACGAGCGACTCTCGCGCACCTTCGGACGACGCGAAATGGGTTCGACTGTCACCTTGATGTCGTCTCCGGTGTCCACTTGCTGACGTCGACGTGTTGGACAAGGAGCCCGGAGCGGAGCTATGGCGCGGCGAGGTCAGTGGCAGTACGGCGCGTAGTTGTAGTCCTGAGCCACGTTCACACCGTTCGCGTTCCACAGATCAACCTCGAAGTTGATGCATGCGTTGACCCCGTTGACCTTTAACGGCCCCGCCCAGTAGTAGACGGTTTCGTCGTTGGTCTTGTAGGTGTAGTTGCCGGTGCTGAGATTCTTGCGGTTGGAGATCTGCTGGATGCGGGTGAGCTTGCCGTAGTACGAGTTCTTCTTGACAGTCACGAGGCACATGTACGTGCCGTCCCAGTAGGCACCGCTCACGGCGATCAACGTGCCCGCGCTGTTGTAGTGATTCACGGACCGCACATGCGAGCCGCTGCACCCTTCTTCAGCGGCGGCCTGCGGAACGTTGACAACCATCGCCGATGCGGCCAGCCCCAATGCGGAAAGCACGACGGCCAACTTCTTCTTGAACATTGAACACCTCTGCGTCATCTATTTTCCGACTGGCGCGCAGGAGTGTAACGAGCGCGAAGCGTCGCATTCCGGCTAGTCACTACACAGGCAGGCAGGTGGGTAGGACCGGCTGGGCCGGTCCTACCCACCCTTCACTGATCGGTCAGTTGACGACCCGGACCGAGTCGCAACCGAGGAACGTGTACGTGTTCCCGTCCGGTGCGAGGTAACGGCCCTTCAGGCAGGCCTGGGTGGAACTCAGCGTGAGCCCCGAGTCGGCGGGCTTGAAGTGCAGCACCAGGTCGAGGTCGGCGTCCCGGGTGCGTTCGTTCAGTTCGTACGAGCGCTCCGGGTGTCCCGCGCCGTGGATCTCGCGGGCGCCGGTCGGGGTGGCCTTGTCGAACAGGTTCGCCCGCAGTCCCCACAACGTCTTCGAGACGTCGATCTTCGTCGCGTTGAAGCTGATCGGGAGGCCGTATTCACCGGCCACCGTGGTCAGCGCGGCGAGTGTCGCGTCGGTGTTGAGGTTGATGGAGTTCGGGACACTGCCCGGCCGGACGTTGATCGCGATCGGGACGACGCAGTCGATCGTGAACGACGACGCCCGCTGGTTGTTGGTCAGGTCCGGATCGATGTCGGCCGCGTTCTTCAGCGCCAGCGCGGCGTTGAGGGTCACGGTCTTCACCCCTGGCGACGAGCAGTTCACGGTGGCGGTCGTGCGGACCGTCCTCGGGCTGCCCACGGCCAGCGCGGCTTGGTCGGACGTCGACGACGCGGGCGTGACGGTCACGCCGCTGGAGCCGGACGACGTCGTCGTCAGCACCGTGTCGACCGGGCTGGACGGACCGGCGTTGGCGATGGCCACGTCGAAGGTGACCGCGCCTGCCTGTCCGATCAGGACCTCCAGCGGACCGGTCGCGGTGGCGCCGGTGACCTGGACGTCGGCCATCGCGACGACCTTGGTCGTGGTGGTGGCGGTGTTGTTGGCCGGGTTGGGGTCCGTGCCGTCGTGCGAGGCGGTGGCCGTCGAGGTGATGTCCTTGGGACCGCCGTTGTTGTAGACGAGGTCCGCTGGGACGTTCACCACGATGTTCGCCGTCGCCGAGGCGCCGGGCGCCAGGTTGCCGAGTTCGCAGGTCACCACACCGGCGGCGTGGGTGCAGCCCGCCGACGCGGAGGCGAAGGTGACGTCGCTGGGCAGGGTCTGCACGACCTTGACCGCGTACGCCGTGTTCGGGCTGCCGTGGTTGTGGGCCTGGAGCCCGTACGCGAGCTGCGATCCGGCGCCGACCGGGTCGGGGGAATCGGTCAGGTGGACGTCGACGTCGGTGAGGTTGACGGCCTCGTTGAACGCGGCGCGGATGAAGTCGGCCATCTCCTTGGTCAGCTCCTGCTCCGAACCGATCCCGCTCCCCGGCGCCGACAGCGGGCCCCGGTACTTCAGATTGGTCCAGTCGTCATAGCCGTTGAGTTCAGGGCCTGCGGCGCCGGTCGGCGGAGTGCCCGGACCAGGGGGGCTCCCGGCCGCCGCGGTGTTCGGGCAGCCCTGGCTGGTCGTGATGCCCATGAAGTTCACGTCGGCCGACACCGTGCCGGGATCGATGTTCGCGGCGATGTCGGTGCCGTCGCCGCCGCGGTTCCAGTTGACGGGCGCGTTCGCGACGCTGACCCGCCACGGCCGCGCGCCGTCGCCGTCCCACAGGAAGATGTCCGCGGTCCGACCCGAGATGCCCGCGCTCTCGTTGAGTGCGTCCTCGTCGAGGTTGTTCAGCTGCTCGCGGGACAGGTCGAGCCGCACCTTGTCGCGGTTGTCGACCGTGCCATCCTGGTTGACGTCGCTGATCGGCGCGCCAGGCGAGGCGTTATCGGGGACGCCCATCGTCTGATAGACGTAGCTCATGATCGAGTGGTAGTTCGGCTTGCAGTTGGTCGTGTCCCCGCCGCCGTGGCCGAGTCCGAGCGCGTGCCCGAGCTCGTGGGCGAAGGTGCTCGACTGGTCGCGGTCGGTGCCGACACCGCTCGCGGCCCAGCCGCCGAGGCTGACGATGACGTCCTTGCCGCTGTCGGAGCAGCAGATGCCGGAACTGCCGTTGGCCACCAGCGGAGTCGGCGCGGCGGGCGGTGCGGGCGGCACGTCCTGCTGGCGATGGGTCCACAGCGAGTAGTGGTAGTACTTGCGCAGTCCCGGGTCGAAGTTCGCGTTGCGGATCGACTGGCCGGTGACCATGGCGCCGCCGACGGTCGGGCCGGTCGCCCAGCCCACCTTGTCGGTCTCGGGGAACTGGTCGTCCAGAATCAGCAGCAGCTGGACGCCCGCGTTCTGGTCGACGTTCGGGTAGGGGCACCCGGGGTTGGTCGGCACGTCGCCGCTGTTGAACGCCGCGACGGCCTCGTCGATGGCGACCTGCGTCGGCTTGTGGGTGTGGTCGGGCACGGAGTCGCCGTTGGCGTCCGGCCCGAGCATGTAGTCGACCTCGGTCAGCAGCGTCGGGCGGCACGGGTTCGCCGCGACGGTGGGCCGGGAACCGTTGGCGTCGTTGGCGTCCAGCGCGCGCAGGTTGCCGTGCTGGGGGACGGTCCCGTTCTTGTCGGTGACGATGCCGGAGCGCTCGACGCCGTCGTGCAGTCCGTCGCGGTCGAAGTCGACGGTGTTGCCGAAGGTGACCGAGAAGAAGATCGCCGCCGAGTCGTCACTGCTGCCGGTGGCGTAGCCGAGGCTCGGTGTGGGCACGTCGCCGGAGAAGTCGCCGGAGTTCGGGTCGACGACGATGTCCAGGCTGTCGTCGCCGGAGGCGATGTCGATCTGGTCGTCGCCGCTGGTGCTGTCGTGGTCCCAGATCTGGATGCGGATGCCGAACGGGCCCGCGTCGCGGTCGAAGGTGCCGCTGAGCTGCCATTCCGGCGTGATCTCGGTCTGGTCGTCGGCGGCGCGCGGCGAGACGCGCTCGCCGCTGGGGAAGAACGCCTTGGCGTAGTAGTCGTTGGGGCAGCTGTCGACGATGACCCCGAATTCGAGTTCGTTGTCATCACACTCGACCTCCCACACGTGGTGGATCGTGACCGTGACCCCGACCGTGTTGACGGCTTGGGCGACGGGGGTCGTCGCGCTGAGCAGGCCGACCCCTAGGGCGGCCGCGGATAGCAGTGTGAGTGTTCTTCGGGTATCCATGAGAATCGGTTCCCTCCCGGTGGCGGCCGCCCCTGCGCGGCCATTGAGGGAAGGGTGCTCAGCGGTGTTCAGGCAGCCTTCGAGGCACCTTCAGACAGCCTTAAAGTTTCGCTCGGCGGACCCGCGCGAGTTCGGGAACTGGGCGGGCTCGACCCCGAGTTCGCTCATCTTGGCCACATACGCGCGGTAGGCGCGGCGGGCCTCGCCGTGCGCGCCGCCCATGACCGAGGACCGCACGAGCGCCAGGTGGGCGCGCTCGTCGTACTGGTCGTGCCGCAGGATCCGCAGCGAGTAGGCGGCGGCCGAGTAGTTGTCGCCCGCGTCCACCGCGTGGTCGGCGAGGTAGTGCGCGACCCGCACGTAGACGCCTCTGGCCTCCTCGCGCAGCCCGGTCGCCCAGTCCTGGTAGACGTCCTCATCGAGGAAGTCGCCGGTGTAGGCCGCCTCGGCGGTCCGCAGCAGGAGGACAGCCTGGGCGGGGTGGCCCGCGTGCGCGGCGTCGAGACCGACCTGGGCGTCGCGCAGGAAGTCCTCGACGTCGATGGACGTGCTGGCCCCGTCGAGCCAGAGGCTGGCCCGGTCGGCGGCGACGAAGTGGTCGGCGGCGAACCGCTTGCCCGGGTCGAGGACCGCGCGCACGGTGGACAGCGCGACCGACAGCCGCGACGACACCACCGACTCGTTCTCCCCCGGCCACAGCAGGTCCATCAGCTGCGCGCGGGGAACCCGGTGGCCGCGGCGGCTGATGAGGATCTTGAGCAGGTCGCGGGCCTTGCGCGACGGCCACTCGCTCAGCGGCACCGGCGTCCCGTCGCGCACGACCCGGAAGCCGCCGAGGCACTCGACGCGGACATCGGGCGGGGCGGCGCTCTCCTCGGCGAGCGCGGCCTGGGCGGCGTAGCGGGTCGCGCCCGCGGCGAGGAACCGCTGGTGGGCGCTCGCGGCCAGCTCGCGCGCCCGTTCCCCGGTCGACCGGCGGGCGAGCATCAGCTCGACCCTGGCCTGGCCGAGCGGGTCGCCGATCTCGCGGCGGATGCTCAGCGACTCCGCCAGCAGCTGGTCGACCGGCCCGACACTGGACGTGGCCGCCGCCTTCAGCTCCAGCGCCTCGGCCAGACCGGCCCGGTCCCGTCGGCGCCGGCACAGCTCCGCGGCCTGGTCGGCCGCCTCCGCCGCGTCGGGCAGGTGGCCGCGGTGCAGCGACACCCAGCCCAGCGACAGCAGCGCGGCCGAGTGGCCGAGGACGGGTCCGTAGGAGACCGCCCGGCGGGCCAGCTCGACCAGCTCGGCCGCCTTGTCCGGCTGCTCCTCGATGAGGACGCGGGCCAGGCCCGCCAGCGAGGGCACCAGCGACTGCATGTCGCGGGTCTCCCCCGACATGGCGATGGCCTCCTCGTAGCAGGCGCGGGCCATCGCGAGGTCGCCGCGCTGGCGGTAGACCTCACCGAGGTTGGTCAGCGGGTGGGCGACGAGTTTGGACTCCAGCCGCTGGTAGAGCAGCCGCGCGGCCTCAAGCTCGGCACGGGCCTCGTCCAGCCTGCCGAGCTTGAGCAGCGCCTCGCCGCGGTTGTTGAGCGCCAGCGCCCGGAACGCGGCGAACCCGGTCAGGTCGGCCAGCCGGATCGCCACGTCGAGTTCGGTGATCGCCTGGGCGTACTGCGCCTCGGCGATGTGGTGGGAGCCGCGGTTGACCCGGATGCGGATCGACTGCAGCACGTCGCCCGCACGCTCGGCGTGGTCGAGGGCACGCAGGTAGTGCGCGGCGTTGGCGCGCGGGTCGCTGTCGAGGGCGGCGAGCATGGCGAGGACGGTGTGCGCCACGGCCAGGGCGCGGTCGTCGCGGGCGGCGGTGGCGGCGGTGAACGCGGCGGCGGAGAGCTGCCTGCACTCGTCGATCTCCCCGCGCAGCCAGTGGGCGCTGGCCCACCAGGCTTGGAGGAGGGCTTCCTCGCGCGGCTCGGAGCCGTCGATGGTGCCGCGCCGGTAGGTCGCGATCGCCTCGTCCAGGTGGCCGCGCAGGTGGTGGATCAGGCCGACCCGCCAGGCCAGCCCGACGGCGATCGGGCCCGCGTCGCCGATGATCCGCTCGAAGCAGGCCTGCGCGCCGACCCAGTCGCCGAGCACCTGCCGGGCCTCGCCGTCGAGCTGGTCGATGACGGTGTCGCGGCCCGGGGGGGGGGTCGGACC